>JAEEGL010457841.1_pt1 | contig 14865 bp, 8 predicted proteins | sample 9134231 | NCBI WGS metagenome assembly JAEEGL01 (sample SAMN16246548, study PRJNA631951) | gut metagenome | biome: gut microbiome; feature: rumen; material: fiber-attached | host: Bos | place: Iran: Karaj | collected 2018-10
AGCAAAGAAATCAGCTGACCATACATCGGCTGTCCGATAAAATGTGTACCTTTGTTCATGTTATTGTAGTTTTGTAGCAAAAACAAAGGTAACAAAAAAGGTCGAGTTCCAAGCGAGGGACTCGACCTAAATTTGTATAGGGCTCAAAAAGGTTTAGCGGACACCAATAATATCTTATTGTGAACTGACGAACAAAAACGGCCGTGACATATCACATGCCACGGCCGGAACGAAACTACTTACTAAATTATTATTTCACAATCTTTTTGCCATTCACAATGTAGATGCCATGCTGTGTGGGTGCTTTCACACGCACGCCGGAGATGGTATAGACAGCGTCTGAGTGTTCGCCAGCAACGCTTTCGATACCCTTCACGCTCAGAACCGGTGAACCTTCTACGACAGTCATCACACCTGCGTTCAGGCCGGCAGTGAAGTCAATGGTGATGGTGTAGGTCTTGTCCCACTCGAAGACACCATTGAACGACACGTTACCATCGCTCTCGCCAATCTTCAGATACTCATTGTCGGTGGTGATGGCATAGTCGGTGCCGGGCACAAACTCGATACCCCAGTTGGGCTGACCGAAGAACTTGTAGTTGCACCAGTTGTCCCACATCTCAACACCGCAGGTGACGACGTAGCGGTAGATGTTCGGCTCCACCTGAGCCACGGGGATGTCGACCAGAGCACCGGTGTTCCAACCAGGAGCGTTGTTGTTGACAGACGGACGGCCAATGCCTTCGCCGATAATCCAGAGACCACCCTCATGGATGTTGGCAGGTGCGCTCATTGTGCCGGGGAATATCTTCAGGTTGTTGATGCCTTCCATCAGCACAACAGTGTATTTGCCGCTGACTGCGTTGAACTGGAACTTGCCGTCACCCAGACCTACGGCGAATTGGTTGTCGGTGTAGATTTGGTCAATTTCGAAGTCGGGAGTGGTCATAGTGAAGATGTCGCCCTTGTTCAGGTCTACCTCTGCCACGAAATTGTCGCCGTTGGCAGCCATCTCAACACCATTGAATGTGGGTTTGGGGGCCGACGAGGCACTGTATTCTACGGTCACCTTTCCAGGAACTGCCACAATGTCATTTACCGGGTCGCCGGCAACGAAGCCGTTGAGGTCGATGGTGAAGGTCACCTTGTCGCCCTTGCCCAATGGGGCACCTGCTCCGAAGATGTTACCATCGTCGGCACCACGCTGGTAAATCTCATTTCCGTTCTCATCATATACCCAGTCTCCCTGAGGTGTATTGATGTAGAAATAGTCATTGGGCTCCATGGAGAGGTCCTCACCGTGGAATTCTGTGCCCCAGCCATACTGACCGAAGAACTTGAAGTTGATGCCTGTCAATTCCTGACCATAGGTGAAGGCTATCTTGTATACGTTCTCGCTCACCTGGGCCACAGGAATACTGTTCATCAAAGAGGCACTCCAGTTGGAGTTGTTCTGTGCTTTTGTGGGCTGACCAATGTCGGAGCCGATAATCCACAATGCTTTGTCGTTGGTGAACGTACCGGGATTATCATAGGTGCCGGGGAATATCTTCACGTAGTTCATCGTCGGCATCACCAGAATGGCGTAGTTGCCGCTAATGGCATTGAACTTGAACTTGCCATTGCCTTGGTTGGTGGCGGCAAACTCATCCACATAAGCATTGTCAATGTCCATATCCAGCACTGAGGTATTGCCGATGGTGAACTCAGAACCCTGGGCCAGAGTGGCGTCAAAATAGTAATTGTTGCCGGCTTTCACCATGTTCGCACCATTGAAGGTAGGGAAGTCGGAGGGAACATATTCCACATAGTCAACAGTCACCTTGCCAGGTGTGTAGTTCATGTCAACTGTCACGGTCAGTTTGTCGCCATTGCCGAAGGAAGCATTGTCATAGGAGTAGAGGTTGCCATTGTCACCGCTGGCTCCATCCTGTCCACCAATGTAGAGGTAAGGATTCTCCTCCATCCAGATGTCACCGTCACCTTTGCCAGGAAGAACGTCGCCACCCCAGTTCTTGCCTTTGAAGAACTTGAAGTTAACCTTTGCATCGGCATTGAGCTGCTTGCCGAAAACGAGTGTCAGCTGGTAGACGTTAGGCTCTATTTGCGGAACGGCAACGTCGGCTCCTCCCTGCCAGTTGATGGGAGTGCTGTAGGTCGGGAATCCAATGTTCTCGCTACCATTGATATAGAGGGCTTTGTTGATGTACCAGTCGGCAAAAGCGGAATTGGGGTCATCGTCTACCTGACGGTACTCCACATTCACGTATTTCTTATCGGGGTCGGCAGTAAACCAATAGGCGTAATCAGCCTGCCCAAAGGCCTGGAAGGTCCAAACGTCACCAGACTTGTGGGTAAAGAAGTCGGGCATGACATACCACGACTCGTCCGTTCCGGGCAATACATAGTCTTGTCCCTTCACCAATACGCCGTCATAGCCTCTTGAGCCGTCGATGACGAGCGTTGTCTGTGCTTGCACAGCAGTGGCGCATGCGAATATTGCCATCGCTACGCCTAAACGAGTAAATAATCTTTTCATAAGGTAATTGTTTAAGTGTATGAATATGATTTGTATAATGCTTATTATCTGATTAATTCTTTCTTCCCTTGGCAGATATATACGCCTGGTCGGGCTGGAGAGGTGGTCTTGACCCCAGAAAGCAGATAGTAGTTTTCTGCGTCCTCATTGGAGGATGTGGCCCGCATGGACTGAAGACCGCTTGACTCCTGATTGTTCATCAATACAGAGACAGCCGCGCGGGGAGGAAGCGAGATTTGGTCGTAGCGGTTCTCGCCGTCGGTAATGTTCACCTTAAGTTGCCTGTGGGTGGAGTTATAGAAGACCACGGCAAGAGAACCGTCAGGATTGCGGAAGGCTGAGTAGGTGACACCATTGTACCACCATCCTTCGGTCGCAATACGGTACGCACCCGGGCGTACCACAGACGAGAGGTGGCAGATTACGTAATAGTGGGAGTTGAGCGTGTACGACTTATAATCGTTGGCTATATCTACCGCTCCATAGCAAGTCTGGCAACCACCGTCAAGGTTGGGACCGCGCGACATGTCGAGCATAAAATTCCACACGATGGCACCACGGCAGTGCTTGTTCATTGTATGCAGACCTATGTTCACCATGCAGTCGGCAAGCGAACTGTCAAGATTTCGGCCATTGTTCCAAGTTCCGATGGATGCCTCGGTGAAAAGCAGCTCCTTGTCGGGATACATGTCATGGATGACATTCAATTCGTCGCTGTTGCCGCCGTAATTGTGATAAGCAGCACCTACAATAAGTTCCTTTCCCTCAAACTCGGTATTCTCAAACAGTTTGTATATCTTTGCTGGATATTGCTGCTCGCTCTCTTTGCCATCGTAATTGTAGTTATGGTCGAAAAGGTATATCTTCGTGTCCAGTCCGGCTTGTTTGAAAGCAGTGGCCATGCGTTTCACAAAGCCAGCCTCTTCATTCCAGGGCATGTACAGCGAGGCGCAGTTGCCTGGATTCAAGGGCTCGTTTTGAGGACTTACGGCGTAGATGTTGATTCCCTCATTGGCCATGGCCTCAATAAACTTGACAAAGTAATCAGCGTAGGTCTTGTAGTAACTGGAGGAGAGATGTCCGTCGGTCCAGCTGTAATGAGCAGTGGGATTGTCCAGGCTTTTCACCTTCATCCAACGTGGACAAGTCCATGGGGCGCCAATGATTTTGAGGTTGGGATTGATGGCAAGTATCTCCTTCAGCACAGGTATTACATAATCGGTCTCGTCGGTGTAGAGACGGAAGTTGCGTAGCAGGTCGTCTTGGGGACCTTTCTCATCGCAAAGCGAGTATTCTGTGCTGGAGAAATCATTGCAACCGATAGAGATACGCACATACGACACACCGTAGCCTTCGGTAGGCGAGAAAGTCTTCGTCAGCAGTTGCGTACGGTCATCCTGACTCATCTTGAGCAAGTTGTAGCAGGATGAATAGGTGATGGCGAAACCGAAACCATCGATGCTTTGGAAAGTTTCAGTCGGTTTCAGAACGATGGCGCTGTGTGTGTTGTCGTTCTTATCGCCTGTCACTTCCGCCTTGGTCAGCGAATAGGTGCGTGTGCCGTCGGTCGTATAGACCACACCTTCCTGAGCCATACAACCCAAAGGCAGTATCGCCAGCAGAAGGCTATTGACAAAAAAACGTGTCTTCATCTTATTTGTTTGTTTTCTTACTCATTTTCTTCAACTTGCCACCACTTCACGCCAAGGTCACTGCTTGGAACGTAAGTCGGAGCCTTGTAGTCGGGCAATGCCACATGCACCACGTAATTGCGGCGCAACTCCAATGGATGTGCCACCCAGGTGTGTGACACCTCGTCATTCAGGACGATAACAACCAACACCAGGCTGCCTTTCTTTACAGTTCCATATTCTTTCGACAAGTTGGATATGTCGAAATGCATCTGACTGTACCTTACCGAACTATGGGTGTCAAGGCTTCCGGCGGATGCTGAGCCGTAAGCGCTTACTGGATGCAGGACCTTCTGTTGCCCGCCTTTCTCAATGCGCACCACAGGATTGTATTGCTTGCTCACGTCTATCAGAGGAGCCTTGTTGCCGTCGGCCATCAGGCTGCGGTCGCTCTCGCGTCCCACGGCGTAGTTGAGGTCGGTCTCCTCGCTATAGAACAGGTACATGTTGCCGAAGGGTGCTTGTACGTTGGTTCCTGTCACGGTAATGTCGAGCGTGCTCACCACCTTGGGCTCAGGAGCCGGACCGTCATCGTCGGATTCGCTGCAGGAGGACAGTGTGAACAAAACGACAACAAGGTTTGAGAAGAGCATGACTCTCCTCAAACCAGTTGTCTGTTGTTTGAACGTCACTTTCATTGTTGATTATTCGCGTCCAGGAATGGGAGTGAATGTCTCTGTCACAGGTATCGAGAGATTGCCGAAGCCATCGATGGTATAGACATCAAACTCGTAGCCTTGAAGTTCAAGATCGGTAACGGTGTATTCCGTGACCACCTCTGGGATATCAATCGAACGCATATCGGTGGCTGTCTTTTTCACCACAATGCGCATGCTCTTGATAAGATTCGTCTCATCGACAATATCCCACATCAGTGTCAGCTTGCCCGGCTCCGGTGACTGGGCACGCAGGTTTCTCACTGCCGGGGCATAAGTCGGGATATTGTCAAGATACTCCCTGTAATTCTCGTCCATATCCTCACATGATGTGGCTGAAACCAGAATCATGCAGCCAATGGCTATCATATATATAAGTCGTCTCATAGGATTGTAGAATTTGTCATGATTATTAACGATTGTTTTTTCTACGTGGGGCGGCAGCCTGATTTTCCTTTGCTGCAAGTTCCTCATGTGAAACGAGAATCGATCCATAGAGGTTCAGCTCCGACATGCCGGCAAGATTACGCTTGGAGAGGTCCCAGTTTTCGACCATGCGCACGCGGATGTAACGCACGGAGTCGGTCATGGCCTCCAATTCCCATTCATGGCCGTCGATGGCATACTGATAGCTCTCGTTGGTGGGCATATACACATTGGTCTTGTCGAAATAAGACGGGTTGGTCCAGTAGATGGGCAAGGTCCCGGCGGTGGAGTTACTCGAGATGTCGCAGTCCTTGATCAGGAACCAGCCGTCCTCGTCGAGGGTCATGGAGCCAAACAGCTTGAAACGCTTCAGATTCTGCGGCTGATAGTAGAAATAGTCATCGGAGATACCGCTCGTCTGACCGCTCGCACCTGAATAGGGCTGGCTATCGTAAGTGTATGCACGTTGCCATGCTTTCAACCTCGATATCGATACCACCTGGTGCATGTCTATCACAATGTCCACCTGATCGGTGTCCCAAGGAATTGAGGCGCCATAGGTCACACTCGAGTTGTCGCAGTCGGTACCGCAATAGTTCTCGGTAAAGGTGGTGTTGCTGTCGATGATGCCGTCGAAGATGGACTCATTGGTATATTCCCAGGCGGGCTGCAAGGTGGTGAGTTTCGGCACCAATGTCCAGATAAACTCTTTCACAAGTCCATTTACGGCATCCTCGCGCTCAATGAATTTCAATGATTCCTGCTCGGCGGGTACATTGACATTGGCAGGAGAGCTTTGGGCGGTCTTGTTACCGGATGAATCCTCTACACGGTAACTTACCACATAATCGCCGGCAAACATATTCCTGATGTTGGCTTTGGCGTTCTTCTGCTTGCTGCTCAGGTAGCGAGTACGCTTCACACCTTCAGCATCAGTGTAGTCAATCACAACATACACTATCTTTGCATTGGCTCTGCTTTCCACGTCGTCCGAAAGCATATCGGCTCCTACGGGATTTTCCCAAGTCACGGCAAGACCACCGCAAATCGGATTGATTTCGAGGTTGTCTTTTATGACATTGATGAAAGAACGGCCCGGCTGCACGTTGATAACGCTGGCGCTGGTCTCACCGCCCCATTTGTCGATGGCCGATACGGAGACAGGATAGGTCTTAGTCTCATCAGCCAGACCATCGATTTCAATCTTGTTGTCATAGATACTGGTAGTGCGGTACACATCTTTGCCCAATGAGTTGGTGTAGGCAGCCTTTATATAGAGCAAATCATTGTTGTCGGGAGCGGTAAACTTAATGATCGCACCGCCCATCGTAGGCTCATAGCTGAGATTTGTCGGAGGTGTCAAATCAGTCTCGTCGTCTGAGCAACTTGTGACAGACATTGCCATCAACAAAAAGCTTAAAACAGCAGGAACCCAATATTTTAATATCTTTTCCATGTTCTCTTCGTGTAATGGTTATTCACGTTATTACTAATCAATATCCTGGATTCTGAACCAGATTGGGGTTCTTCACCATCTCATCGGTAGGAATCGGCCAGAGGTAATTGCGGGTGGTGAACACATGCAGCAACTCAGGATCTTGCACTCGCTTGTAGTATTCTGCTGCCGAGGTGGCGTCTGAATTCCACTGCCAGATGTTGGTGTTGAAATACTTAGAGCCTTCAAGCCAGCGACGGACATCGTCGTTGCGGTAGCCCTCAAAGGCCAACTCGATGGTGCGCTCTTGCTTAATAATCTCGCGCATGCCTTCCTTGGTGGTGTATTTGTTGGCATGCTTGGCATTGGCCCATGACTCCTCTACGGTGGGCACACCAGAGCGGGCCCGGATGGTGTCGAGCAATGCGAGCACCTCACCACGCCGCTGTTCGCCGTATACCTCATTGAGACACTCGGCGTAGCTCAGCATCATCTCATTATAGCGGATGATAGGCCAGGCGTAGCGGGTAATGGTTCCGTTGCCCTGTGTGTCGGGATGCATCAGCTTGCGGAGGAACACACCCGAGGTGGGCACGTCGATGTCATCGTGGGTCTGACGGCCATTGGCCTCCTGATAGCGCATCTTAAGGTTGTAAAGGGTGCCGTAGCCACGCACTCTTGAACGGTCGAAACCGATGGAAGCATAGAAGCGGGGCTCCCTGTTCATAAACATATAGGCAGTCTGCTCACCAACTTGTGCCACTGTGTTGTGGTCGGCGGTGATTGTCACCACTGAGTCTTTGTGCTCATAGTCGAAGGTGGGGTCCTCATCCATGGGAAGACCATTCTGGGTGTAGAAAAACTCGGTGGCATTCAGGGTAGGACCGAACCACTGCCAGGCATCGCCTGTAGATGAAGCGGCAGAGCTCTTGTAGTTGATAGAACGCTGTATCTCATGCCATTCCAGTACTTGGTTCGTTGTGCGGGAACTACCCCAAATCACCTCTTCGTTCCATTTCGACACCATGGCATACTGATAATTGTACATGTAAGGCAGACGGATGGAGTCGTTTCTGAAATTACGCGCATCGACAGTCTTCGAGTAGTCGGACGAGGGGTACTTGAAGAGTCGGATGTTGGACGACTTGCACATCTCCATAGCTTCCTCGTAGGCCGCAAGGGCGCGCTGCCATTTCTGTTTTTCCAGTTCGGGGTCGTTCTGCGGGAACAGTTTTGTGCCGTCGTGGTTCTCAAGCGTATAATAGAGCGGATTGTTGTTGAACAAGGGACTTGCAGCATAAAGCAACACCTTGGCCTTGAAACAACGGTTGATCACCTGGTCGATACGGCCCAGTTCTGACGTGTTGATGATACGGACGGGAAGGGCGCTTACCGACTCATCGAGCATCTGCACGATATAGTTCACCACACTGTCTACCGGCTCACGGGCCTGCTGGTTGGCCTTGTCGGAGACATCCAACGGGGTCTCCTCCTTGATAAGAGGAATGGCGCCGTACTGGGTGAACAGCAGGAAGTGGTAATAGGCAATGAGGAATTTCACCTCACCGCTCCAGCGGCTCTTCTCACTTTGTGTCATGTCGGGCACACGGTCGATGTTGTTCAGGAAGGTGTGGCATATACGCAGCGGAATGAAAAGCGATTCCTCACAAGGTGCGTGCTCACTCCAACTGCCACCCCAGTCGCCGTACCAGAAACTCATGATAGGCTGGTCGGCGCTTATCTTACCCAAAATAGCGTTTTTCCCATCAGTCACACGGTTGATACTCATAATCATCTCGTCGCTCATGCCAAGAAACGAGTAGGTGTTGTCATATTCCGGGATATAGTGGTAGCAGGTGGCCAATGCCCTATAGGCAGTCTCTTTCCGATTGAAAAGAGCGGAAATCTCCTGGGTGTTGTCAGGCACTACATCCAAATAGTCTGAGCAGCCACTGGCGGTCAGGGCCAAAACACCAAACAATATGTTTTTAAAATACTTTTTCATGTTCTTATTCATTATTAATGACCCTCATCAGAATTCTAAGTTTACACCAACGTTGAACACTCTCTGCGTGGGATAGCCGATACCATAGCCTCCCATCTCGGGATCCCATAACTTGAAGTCGCTGAAGCAGAACAAGTTGTTGCCGGAAGCAAAGAAGCGAAGCAGGCTTAATCCCATCTTCCTGGTTGTTTTCGTAGGCAGGGAGTAACCAACCTCCACAGTCTTCAAACGCAGGAATGAACCATCACGCAGCCACCAAGTTGAATTGACTGTGTTGTTGGCGACACCAGCGGTCGACAAACGAGGCCAGAAGGCGTGCGGGTCGGGGTTCTCCTCGCTCCAGTAGTTGCCTGCTACCAACTTCAAAGCATTGCGGTGGTTGGCAAGCGGCTCGATGGATGACGGCTGGATGAAGAAGGAGGAGTGGGCAGTGCCCTGGAAGAAGAATGACAAGTCAAGGTTCTTGTAGCCTGTCGACACACCGAAACCGTATACTATTTCGGGGTCTGTTGGATAGCCGATGGCTACCATGTCTTTAGAGTTGATGACACCATCTTTGTTGATGTCCACATATTTTATGTCACCGGCCATATAGGTGGCACCTGCAACAACTTCCTGACGGGGACTGTTCTCCACGTCGTTCTGGTCGATGAACAAGCGCTCGGCGACATAGCCCCATTGCTGGCTCAGGTTATAACCAAAACGGTTGCGCCAGGGCTCGGGATAGATAAGGTCACCACCACGGATATATTTGCTCGTGGTGTAGGTATAGTTGAAACGGGTTTGAAGCCACCACTGGCGGGTGATGCTCCAGTTGATGTCGCAGGAGGCGTCGATACCGTGCTTGCTGGTCTTACCCATATTGGCGTAGATGTCGGCGGTGGCACCCATGGCCTGGGGAACAGAACCCATGCGCTGGTAGATGTCGTCTCGGTCTTCACGGAAGTATTCAAACTGGATGGTGGCCTTGTGTAGGAGGTCAATTTCAACACCGTAGTTCTGCATCGTGGCTGCCTCCCAGCCAATCTTAGAGTTGGCGTAACGGTTGATGGAGTAACCGTTGTAGTGCACATCAAAGTCCTGTCCCCAGGAATAACCCACGCCACCGTTGTTGGTGTTCACATCTGCGAGATAATAGAAACGCTGGCTGGCCGACATAATATTGTCGTTACCGACCAGACCATAGCTGGCCTTGAACTTGAACATCGGGAATATCTTGCCCAACTTGGAGTTCTCCCAGAAGCTCTCGTTGGAGATGATGTAGCCAACACCGATTGAGGGGAAGAAACCCCAACGGTGGTCGCGGTCGAACTTCTCTGAACCATTGTAGCCGAAGTTGGTCTCAAGGAAGTAACGGTCACCGTAGCTATAGGTGAAACGACCAGACAAGCCAAGGGTGCGGATGGGCAGTGAGCCGAAGTCGCCACCCTGATTGCCAAGAAGCTGCTCTTTCATCTGACCTACCAACATTCCGCTCACGCCATGCTTGCCGAAGTCACGGTTGTACTGGGCGGCAACCTCAAAGTAGTAGGAACTGCTCGTGGAGAGGCTTTGCGTCGGGTTGCTCAGACGGTCGGTTCCTTCCTGAACCTGGTCCAAACTGTATTTGGTGCCCAATTCGCTCACCTGGGTCTTCAGCGCATAGTAGAACGGGGTCATTCTGCGGGTGTTGGTATTGGAACCGGTTGAGGTGAATGAGGCCAGACCACGCACCGACAGACCTTCGGTAATCATCTTCAAGTCTTGCTCGATAGTGAAGATGGAGTTGCCGGTATAGGAGAAAGCATCCGAGTAACCAACCATCATCTGTGCATAGGGGTTAGGATAGCGCACGCTTCCAACATTGTTTCCATAGAGCACGTGTTCAGCATAATACCAGGTGTTGTCGATCGACTTGTCATAGTAGGCGGGGAAGTCAACAGGGTTAGCACGCATAATCTGGTCGAACAGGTCGGTCGTTGAGGCGGCTGGGGTGTTGGAACGGTCAAGGAGCGTGTAAACCTTAACTGCCACTTTGGTGGTCTTCGTCAGGTTGACATCAATATTGGCGCGGATATTGTATCGGTTTATACTGATATTGTTATTATAGTTGTTGACCGACGGAACTTTCAGAAGACCATTCTCATGTGTGTAGGCGGCCGAAAGGTAATATTGGGCTACCTCACCACCGCCAGAGGCTGTCACAGTGGCTTTGGAGTTAAAGGCAATATCCTTGAACATCATGTTGTACCAGTCAACATTCGGATAAAGCATGGGATCGACACCATTGCGGGTGTTCTCAATCTTCTCCATCAGATAGGCATCGCTGGTTACGCCTTGAACGTCGCGTGTGCGTACCGCATAATTATATAGATTCATGTATTCCACACCATCAACAAATTCCAAAATCTTAGTCGGGGTGGATATCTGTGACTCCAGACGACCAGTTATTCTGAGCTTTCCTTTCTTACCGGATTTCGTTGTCACCAAAATTACACCATTTGCACCCTTCGAACCGTAGAGGGCGGTGGCGGTGGCGTCTTTCATAATGGAGAAACTGGCAATGTTCTCCGGCTCCAAACGGGCAAGGTCTTCTGTGGACATCTCGATACCGTCTATCAGGATAAGCGGGCCAGCAAGAGAACTCTCAAGACTGCTCACACCACGGATAAAGAAATTGGCATTATCCTTACCTGGCTCACCCGTACGCTGATATGATACCACACCAGCTATACGACCGGCCATCGTATTGGTGAGGTTGGTGCTGGGTGTACGCAACTCAGAGGGATTGATTGTCTCAATAGAGCCAATCACAGAGTTTTTCTTCTGACGGGAAAAGGCCACGACCACCATTTCGTCGAGCGTGTTCTCGTCCTCTTTCATCACAATGTCGATTTCTGTGCGCTTGCCCACATATTCCTTCTTGGTGGCGAATCCAACGTAAGAGAAGGTGATGGTGTCACGCGACTCGGCATTCAGCGCATAGCGACCGTCTATCGAGGTGACGGTGCCGTTTGCGTCTTTTCCCTTTACCACAACGGTGACTCCGGGCAAAGGAGTGCCTTCATTGTCAACAACGAGTCCTTTTACGATATGTTGTGCATTTATCGGCAGATAACCTAACAGCAAAAGCACAAAAGTCGCTAAGAACTTTATAAAAGGTTTCTTTCTCATTTGATAGGTATTTAGGTTTTTTATCGTCCAAGTCGTGCTTTCAGGTTCTTTTTCAACGCAAAAATAATAAAATCATAGCCTCACTTTTTTCAGATTAAAGTGAAAGTAGATTTTTGTAGACATGTAAATTACCTAAATATCTATAAATAAATATTTTAATAAAATAATATGAAAGTGTAAAAGTAGATTCTACACAGATGAAAGAGCATTCCCAATTTGCTTTACTGCTTGCTCAAATTCATCTCTTGGAACGATTGAGGCGTTTTTTGTGGTAGAACGGTAGTTGTAGATTGTGTGAACCGAATAATTCAGGAATTCTGCAATTTTCGAACTGTCTGTTATGCCAAGACGTATCAAGGCGAAAATGCGCAGTTCGGTGGTAAGTGAATTGTCTTTGGAAGGGACGATGCGGCTCTCTGGCTGCAACAAGGCATTGAATTCATCGATGAAGGTAGGGAAGATGTTCAGAAAGGCAATATCAAAGTTGCCCAACAGCTCTTCTGAATCACGCGATTTCATCTCACGCATTTTCTTGGATGACAGATATTCGGCAAGTTGGCCGCTTTTTTGTTTTTTGAGGGCCATCGAACGGAAGTTTTCCATCTTCTTGATGTAATCAGAGCAGAGCGTGAGGAAACTGCCCATATAGACTTCTTTCATTCGGTTGCTGTCGCTAAGCAGACTGTTGCTCTTGTGAAGTTTTTCAACCGTTTGCTGTAATTCTTCGTTCAGTTGGGTCAGATTCTGATTGCTAACATGCAAATCGCGGCGTGCTGTTCTCAGCCTCCTCATTTGCAGGATGACATACAAGACCGCAATTGCCAAGAGCAAGGCGAGCACACCGGCGATAATAAGCATGATGCTCAGCTTATGGTTCTGATTCTTGGTCATCAGCTGGTAATTGTGGGCGATGTTGTCGAGGATATGAATACTCTGAAGGTTGCGCAAGGGAGAATTGTATTGTTGGAGGCCTTCTTGCGACACGTTGATCAGCGTATACGACCTCTTCACGTCTCCTTCCTCACTGAGCATATCAGCAAGTGTCCAGAGCGAGGCTTGGTCTTTGATAGAATGACGCAAGTCGCCAATAGCCGACCTAATCAGCCATTGTTTCTCTTTCTCTCCGTCATTCATCCCGCGGTATGTCAGGGAACGGAAAAAGGCTATCTCAGAGAACTGCTTGTCAAGGCTATCGGTCTGTTCAAGGCGCAGGTCGCTGTATTTGAGCGCTTGCTCATAATTCTTCTGGTTGCGCTCGCGCATTTCAAGCAATCCTAAATAGATGTCGCTTTGGGGATATTTGCTGTAGCGTTGTTGGAGCAGATAGCGGTAATGGCCTCCCTTGCTGAGATAATCGTTTCGGGTGGCTTCGTCATGCGAATAGTAGCCGGCCTCGCCATAGACATCCTTGCAGGCAGAATAAAAACTGGATAGTAAACTGTCGGGTAATTGCGATTCGTCCATCTCCCGGATGATGTTCACCGATTCGAGATAGGAGCCGGTTTTGGCGTAATACTGTGCCTTTCTCAGTTTCTTGAGCGTGATAATGCCAGGATTGCCGTACTTTTCGGCTAACTGGAGGGAGCGGTTAATATAGAATATAGTGGAATCGTAATTGAATTTCGAATAGGCTTCTATGAGTTCATCGGTAAGGGATATTTCTTCAGCAAGCGAACCTTTCGAATATTGTAATTGCTGTTTGATGAGGTTGATGGTCCGCTCGTGCGCGGCATCATATTCTTTAATATGATTTATGGCTGAATCTAACTGTTGCAGCAAGGCGCGGGTCAAATCATTCTCGTCAATTTTTGAACTGCCTCTTGCATAAAGCGAGAAAAGCAGTGTGAGCAACAACAATGCTGATGAAAATATTTTATTATTAATCATGTTTTTCAGATTGATTGATGTAATATGGCTAATTCGGCACAAAAATATAAAAAAGTCTTGAGATAGCAAAAGAAACAATCGTAATTGCTCTTTTTCCTTTTTTTACGCTGCAGAATAATAATATAGGGAACTTATTTCCTGTTTGACCCCGTCATTATTCTTTTTAATTTTTCCAATTTATCTAAATGTTCCAAATCACACATTGAAGTTTTAAAAAAAACTTGAAAATACATTATTTTTTTCATGGGAGTATTTTGGGGTGGTATTTGAGTCCTTTGGCGGCTATCCCGGAAAGAGAGGTTTCCCTGACAGAGACCATTTCCTTGCCACCCATGATGTAAAGAGGATACTTCAAGTGCGGTAGGACAATAAGACAAAGCACCAATTTGTTATGTTCAGAGATACACCCTCGACAATCACTTTTTGGGACACGCCGGGGGTGTTTTGTTGTTATTGCATTAACTTCGCACTCCGAATTCTATCTCACAACAAGAAAAAATGAAAGAAAAATGAAAAAAAATGGCGATTCCGTAAAAAAACGAGGGGTCTGAAGTGTCTTATAGTTAGATGTGCCCCTATACGGTGTGCAAATTTGGATTGACTGATATGCTTGAACAAAGATATATAGAACAGCTTTTCCGCCAAAACTACAGCAAGATGATTCATCTGGCCAGGGTCTTGCTGGGCAATGACGGAGAGGCAGATGATGTGGTACAGGACATCTTCCTGCGAATTGCTGACAGCGAAATCCCGCCAAAGAGCGACAATTATCTATTGATCGCCGTGCGCAATGCCTGTCTGAACAGGATAAGACAAAAGCAGTTGCATGAAAAAGTGAGGAACTTACTGCCCGTAGATGCCGATGCCGACTTCCAGCCTATCGACAAACAGCAGGAAAGGCTCGAAGACATTGCGGCTTTCGTGGACGGTCAAATGGAGGAACCGCACCGCAGCATCTTCCACCTCCGTTTCGATGAGGACCTGACCATAGCAGACATCGCCCGTCGGCTTGGCCTGAACCCGAACACCACCTACAAGTATCTCGCACAGTGCATGGAGCATATCCGGAAACA
>JAEEGL015464003.1_pt1 | contig 14865 bp, 6 predicted proteins | sample 9134231 | NCBI WGS metagenome assembly JAEEGL01 (sample SAMN16246548, study PRJNA631951) | gut metagenome | biome: gut microbiome; feature: rumen; material: fiber-attached | host: Bos | place: Iran: Karaj | collected 2018-10
GCCATGACGCTGCACACCCGGTTTACCGACAAAGGGCGGCTGAAAGAACTGGTCGACCAGGTGAAAACCGACTGGGACAATACATTCTTTGCCAAAGGCCAGACGGTGGCGGCGGTGCGGCTCGCTTCGTACTTTTCCGCCAAAGCCCGGGTGACGGAGCAGGATTATTACAGTTACTACCAGTTTGTAAAACGGCTGGCGGAAGATTTTGATAAAGATGCGGATACAGTCATCGCGAATCTGCAGAAACTGTTGCCGGTATTCTTTAATAAAGGCCAGTACCTGTTAAGCTACAGCTGTGATGAAGCGGACCGGAACGAAGTGCGCCGGATGGCGCTGGACTTTACGGCAGCGCTGCCGACGGGCAGCGAGGCCGGCGGGAAAGCAGCAAAGATCCTTCCGCAGCCTGAAAAGAACGAAGCCATCATCACTCCCGGCAAGGTGCAGTACGTACTGGCCGGCGGGGATTACCACAAACACGGTTACCAATATAATGGAAGTATGCTGGTGCTGGCTACTATGCTGCGGTATGAATACCTGTGGACGAAGATCCGGGTACAGGGCGGGGCCTATGGTGCCAATGCCGTATTCGACCGGAACGGCGTCATGTATTTTTCCACCTACCGGGATCCGCAGCTGAAGAACAGCCTGGAAGCCTTCCGCGCTTTGCCGGACTGGCTTGAAAAACTGGAACTGACCGACCGGGAGATGACCAAATACGTCATCGGTACCATGAGCGGGGTCGACGTGCCCCTGACCAACTCCCTGAAAGTTTCCCGAGTTGCCCTGCAGGAACTGCTGGCTGTGTCCGATGCCGATCGGCAAAAGACGCGGAATGAAATTCTTGACGTTACGCTGGCAGATATCAAAGCCCTGGCAAAGATGATTCGGGACGTGCTGGGTGATAATTATCTCTGTGTAGTAGGCGGACAGCAGGCCATTGAAGAAAACAAAGAAGAGTTTACGAAGATGCTTAAGCAGTAAATTGGTGATACATAGTAAGTAATCAAAATTATTACTCCGTTTGTTGGAATTATGTAAATTTTAACAAACGGAGCCTTTCTATGATTTGCAAGAAATATATGTTATAATAAATTTACAGAGTTATTTGTAGTGAATAAAAACTATTGCTCTGACATTTCTGAAATTGACAATCACAGCGAAGAATCCAGTCCCCTTATAACAACAGTGAAAGCGGTGACCACGTTATGATAAGTTATCAGATGTTCAAGAGATTACAGCGGATTGCCCAAAGCGGCAGCATGACAAAAGCGGCAGACACCCTTTTTATCTCAAGACCTGCTCTGGTACAGCAGGTCAAAGCCGCCGAGGCAAAGCTGGGGTTTGCCGTCTTTGAAAGAAGCGCAAAAGGCGTCACTCTGACTCCTGTAGGTAAGTTGTTTCTGGAAGAAGGAGCTCCTATTATTAAAGATTATGAGCAACTTTACCAGAAATGCCTGGGTCTGAAAAATCAAAAGCCTAAGACCGTCGTCATAGGGACGTTGCCGGAAGTTTATTCCCCTCTGTTATTCGACATTTGCAAGAGATACAAGAAAGAGTATCCGGATGCCAACATTCTTTTTAAGCAAGAAACAGTCCGGGATTATTTTCCTGCGTTTTTTGCCGGCGATTTTGATGTCACCTCTGACTATATGTTTAACTTTGCCCAGGGCTTTGTTGAGACTCCTGCTACGGGAGTAGTTCCCTGCAAACCCTGTCAGTTGAATATTTGCGTTCCCAAAAGCAATCCGTTAGCCAGCCTGGAAATGGCAACTTTTGAAGACCTGCGGGGCAGTAAGTTGATGTTACACACCCGCGGTCTATCTAAAGCTGACGATATGCTGCGTGATTACCTGGAAACACACGAACCGTCAATTCAGATAATCGATTTTTCCTATTACGGTCATGAGCTCTTTGTAAGAGCTGAAATCGAGAATGCCTTATTAGTATGTGCCAGGCAGTATTCTTTTAATCTTCCGAATTTCTCACACGTTTCCGTGGATTGGGATTTCCCTGTCGAACGGGGTATTATGTACCGGAAAAACTGCCGCCCGGCTGTCAAAGATTTTATTAATCTGATTAAACAGTCAATTGCGGAAAATGGCCTGTGACATATTTAAAACTTTTATTCTTTTTTTTACAACTTTCAAACACATGTAAACTTTTCCTTACTACCTTGTTAACAAGTCTTATAATTCCTATTATTAACATATTAGATTAAACTAAATATATGTGAAAGAGTAAATGAAATTGAATTATTATGATTGTTTTAATGGGGATAAAAACTATTCCATAGTTTTTTAGCTGTAGGCGATTTATTACTATGCAATCCATAATTAAATACGGGAAACCTAAGGGCAGCTAAGATTTACGGAAAGTAAATCTTAATTATATTATTCATGTAAGGAAGATTCTTATGAACAGAATCTACAAGGTAATTTGGCCTAAAGTTAAGAACTGTTATGTTGTTACATCTGAACTGGCAAAAGGCCATACCAAAGGTTGCTCAGGCAAGCGTGTGGGACGGTTGTTAGCTGTTGGCGCGGTTGTTGCCGGTTTGATGCTGCCCATGGGAGATGCGGAAGCGATTTCCACCAGTTATGTTCCCAGTTATAACTCCCAATAGGCAGCAGTGGCCCCGCGGACTATCAGACCGACGGCGGCCATATCAATAGCAATCAGATCGGCGGCTACGATCAGCAGACCGGTAACTATTACAATTACATTTACGTCAAGGACGATGGGACGTTCAGCTTTTTTAATCATGTGAACGGCGATCAAGATATCTCCTCGATGGTGGGCAATGTTGCTATCGTCAACTTTTCCCAGGCCGGCACTGCGGCGGATGCAAATCCGGTGAACTTCTACAATTCCAGTTACACCCTGGTTTATGAAACTAAACCTGAAACGGGTGATTGTTATACCGTATATGCTCCCGACGGAAAGCAGTACTGGTATGCCAGGTCCTACAGCGACCGCAAGTATGCATATACTCCGCATGCTTATCAGTATGCCCGCGACTATGTCATAGAAAAAGACGGCGGCTACTACATGGGAGCTTTTATTGTCGATGAGGATGATCAGGGCAATTGGCAGTATGATGAAAATGGCAAACCAAAAGGCCAGTGGAAATTTACCGAAATCGGGAGCGAAATTTGGAAGCAGGATCCGGACAACCCCTCCGGCGACCTTTTGGTCGATTACAAGAATACCGATTATGAAGGGGAACCGGTTTTTAACCTGACTGCTAAAGACTTGGGCCTGAACATGGGTGACGATACCGACATCAACAACCCCGTGGTGGGTTATTCAGGCGGTACCAACAATGTTGCCGTCGGCAACAAGGCAAAAACTACCCATCACAGCAGCGTTGCTGTGGGTGATACCAGTACGGCACGCGGTTATCGCAGCGTAGCTATCGGTGCAGAGGCAGAAGCCGGGCAGGAAAATGCCGGCGGCGATTGGAACAACGGAACATCGGCCGTTGCGATTGGCGATTCCGCTAAAGCTTATGGCGGAACCAGCGTGGCAGTGGGCAGTCATGCACAAACATATTCTTTCTCCGGTGTTGCTGTGGGCAATAATTCCAACGCGGCACGGAATTTAGCCGTTTATAAATCGGAAGACAGGAAACTCTGATTTGCTATAGATATTTTACTCTGTTAATTTTTAACCGAATATTTTAATAAAGAAAGGGGAAAACTATGAACAAAGTTTTTAAGGTTGTCTGGAGCAAGACGAAAAACAGTTATGTCGTTGTGTCTGAATTTGCCAAACGCAACGGCAAATGTAGTTCGAGTTTGAATAAAAAACTGATTGCCACATTCCTGGCTGTGGGGACAGTGCTGTCTGTGACGGGCACCGCATGGGCAGCAGAAGATCCGCTTACAGATGATGAACTGATTGCTTTGAGAAAGCTGCTTTCAATGGGCGCAAGCGGTGCCAGTTCCGTTGCTGTTGGCCCCGGAGCTTCGTCGACAAAAGGGTCTGCCATTGCCATAGGTAATACCGCTAAAGCGACCAATACGGCAGCGACAGCAATTGGACTGAATTCCGTGGCATCAGGAGAAAGTTCTATAGCTATAGGCAGGGACGGTTATGGGCGGAAGGAAAATACTTATGGACCTGTAACTGGTTCGGCAAATAATGTATGGGTCTCAACAACAGCAAATAAAATTAACTCCATTGCAATTGGAACTGCAGCTCAGGCGCTTGGGCAAGCATCGGTATCAATAGGGCAGGCATCCATGGCATCGGGGCAATATGCTATAGCAACGGGATGGGGCGCCTATGCGAAAGGCGAAAAATCTAGCGCCTATGGGGAGCATGCCCTGGCGATTGGCAAATCTTCTGTCGCAGTAGGCAGGGACAGTAAGGCTTTTACCAATAGTTCTGTTGCCATAGGCGAGAATGCCAACGCAAGTTATTATGAAAACACGGATACAGGCAGTGGACAGGTTGCGGTAGGAGCCTATTCTGCGGTCGGGAAGAGTTCTTTTGGTGTAGGTTTGGGAAGTTGGACCGAGGTAGACAATAGCCCGGGAGGCATAGCAATAGGAGGCGGTACTGGGTGGGTCGATAATGGAAAATTACAAACCCGCGTTCATAATAGTTTTTATGGGATGGCTTTCGGTGTAATGGGTTATGTAAAGGATAGTGTAGCTGGAACAGCAGTCGGAGCGTTCAGTCAAGTGCTTGACAATCCCGGAGGGGTCGCCCTGGGTTCCCAGTCTATTTCGGACAGGAACGGTATGGCGTTTTCTTCAGCCATCACCGATCCCTACTATGGTACAGATAAACAGGCGAAAGGCGGTTATGACCTGAGTCTGCCAAATCAGGGATATGTACATCCTTCATCGGATGTTCTGGCTATGCTTGAGGATTATTTGAGCGATAAAACAGAAGATAAAAAAGCCAAGCTGATGGATGCGATGACCTGGAACTCTACAGACGGCGTCGTTGCCGTCGGTGCTTTCGATGAAAGCACAAATACCTTTGTTACCCGGCAGATTTCAGGGGTTGCCGCAGGTTCCGCAGATACCGATGCTGTTAACGTGGCACAGTTGAAAGCGGCACAGGTTGAAATTATTGCCGGTGACAATGTGGAAGTTATTAAAGATACCAGCAGCGGGCACACTAAATATACAATCCATGCGCTGAATGCGATTGTGGAAGCAGGGGAAAATATTGAGGTTAAAGAGGATACACCTAATGAAACCACAAATAGCAATGGTATTACGACAGATGTTAACGGCGAAGAAACAGGTGTAACACCGGCTGCTTCTGCCAATCCGATAAAGCCCGACAAGGAGAATAACCATACTACGACATATACCGTCAGCACTACCGGCGGTGGCGGCATAGCTGAAATCTCTTTCAACGGCGATAACAAAGATGCCCAGATCGACAATCCGAAAGTCCTTAATATTGAAGGTGGTGCCACAGGCGAACTGACGGACGGCAACATCGGCGTTGAATCCGATGGCAAAGATACGCTGACCATCAGACTGGCTAAAGATATCAAGGACGTGGACAGCATAACGGTCAACAAGAATATTACAGTAGGCGGAGACACGATAATTGATGGCGATGGCCTTACTATTAAAAACGGTCCGAAGATTACCAAGAACAACGTGGATATGGGCGGCCAACAGATTCATAATGTGGCAGCCGGCACGGCGGATACGGATGCTGTCAACGTTAGCCAGCTGAGAGATGTATCCGGTGATATTTACAATAATATCAATCGTATGGACAGCAAAATTGAAAAAGTAGGCGCAGGGGCCGCTGCTCTGGCTGGCCTGCACCCGCTGGACTTTGACCCGGATGAAAAATGGCACGTGGCGGCAGGCGTCGGCAACTACGGCAGCGAGACTGCAGTAGCCCTGGGCGCATTCTATCAGCCTACTGACGATATTCTGTACAATATTGCAACAACCGTGGGCGACGGACGTAACATGGTTTCCGGCGGCGTATCCATCCGCTTCGGCCAGAAGAGCCATCAGTCCCGCTCCAAGAAAGCCATGGCCAAGGAAATCATCGAGCTTCGTGAAGAAGTAGCGGAACTGAAGGCCCTGGTTTACGACCTGACCGGCAAGGGCGGTCTGGATCCGTCCAAGACGGCAATCTTCCCGGATACTCCGGAAAATCACTGGGCATATGATTATGTGGCAGTGCTGGCAGGCAACGGCGTGCTGGAAGGCTATCAGGACGGATACTTTAAGGGCAACCGCCAGCTGACCCGGTATGAGATGGCAGCCATCATCTACCGTCTGATGTCCAAGGGAATCGAAGTGGATAACAGGATGCTGCAGGAATTCGCTCCGGAACTGGCCCGCGTGAAAGTAGATACGCTGACCCACTATAGCGACGGCACACCGCATATCCAGCGTGTACGCATTATCCCGCAGCGCGGTTAAGTTTGAATCAATACGAGAGGACGTGAAGATATGAGTACGAAAAAACTGATGACTGCTGTAGCTACCTGCCTGGCGGTATCCGCTGTCTGCGCGTTCACCGCATTTGCGGCGCCGGCTAAAACCGCTTCGGAGGGGGAAGAGCTCTCCCTGCGTGTACGGATTACAGGGCATGAAAAGGGAACCATTTATAAAGTAACGACGACCGACGGACAGGAGATCCGCATGGACGTGGGCAAGCACGGCGGCCGTATGCTGAACCGTCATTACTTCACAGCCAAGGGCGAGATGAAGACGGATGAAAAAGGCGACTATTTCAAGATGAAGAAAGTGGAATACAAGGACCCGGTGGTCCGCATCCAGCAGGAAAGCGAGCGGAAACCGGAGGAGATCAAGAATTCCGCCAAAATCGATACGGACCGTGACGTGGCATACTTCCATGAGAACCCGGTCAGTGACAGGCAGAATTTCTATCAGAACAACGTGGCAAATGTAACAGACCTAAGCGCCTATAAGAAAGTGGAACTGGAAGACATCAAGGACACGCCTACCGGAACAAAAGTAGCTGTTGTGGTCCGTCCGATCAAGACCATTGAGAAAGATACGCTGATGGAATTCTGGAACATCCGCAACGCGAAGGTGAACGTTTACATGAACGGGGCGTATGTGCCGCTGGGCCAGCGCTGTACCATTTACGGAACGGTGCGGGAAGACGGCACCATACTGCTGGAGAGTATGGACAGTGTGGCGGAAGACGGCTGGACCGGGAAAATGGGAAAATAAGATTACAATAATGCATTAGAAAAAGAAAAGTAACGAAGGAAGCCTCCCGAAACCAAATCGGTTTTGGGAGGCTTTTTTGTGTTGCAAAAAACAAAGTTTGTAACACATTTTTTACTGGTTTGTTTCAGTCGTCTGAAAGATGTAAGGAAATAATTACATAGTAGTAATAAAAAATTGACATCAATGCTTTTTTCGTTATAATATTTATCTATAGGATAAATAAAAGTATACACCGTGTCGAGTGTTGGATTTCCTTCAGCCACAGGCTCTTCAAAGTGTAATGACAAGCTGAAGAATTAAGAACAGAATTACGCAGCGATTTATACTTAATGATTTTATCAAAACATAAGCTTATCAACTTACGGCAACAGAGATTTACGATGAATAAATCTTAGAAATATTTTTGTAAGGAGGATCCTTATGAACAAAATCTACAAGGTAATATGGAGTAAAACACGCAATTGCTATGTGGCCGTTTCGGAACTGGCCAAAAACCATGGCAAAGATAACGTACGAAGTGAAGCACGCGGCATGGCCAAAGGAGCCTCTGCTTTGGCTCTATGTGTTGCCCTGTCGCTGGGCATGGCGGGGAACGTTTGGGCGGCACCTGAGTTACCAAGCGCTGGCGCTGATCGCCAAGACTATTTAATTAGTGCAGAAAATGTAATTGTTAATGGTTTATATCCTGACACTGGCGCCGGAGGGAATATTATAGCAGCTGGTTATATCCAGGCTGGTTCAATAATAACCGCCGGACAGTTAAGTGTTGGCACAAACAATACAGTGGAAGGAATTGATTCTGCTGCTATTGGCCTCAATAATAATGTGAAGGGAAACGGGTCCATTGCAATTGGCGCAGGTCATACAGTGTCCGGTTTGGCTTCAGTTGCAGTTGGTGACGGTAATACAGCTGAAGGTAATTATTCTTTTGCCGGTGGAGGCTATACATCAAGGACAGTTACGGGAACTGGGAAAAAAAGTGATCCATATAAAATTTCATCTATAACTTCAGACAAAGGGTCAAAAGCTTCAGGAATTTCATCGATTGTATATGGTTTTGAATCAAATGCGGTAGGAGATCATTCTATTGCTGTGGGGTACGGCGTAACGGCAGGTTCGCAAGATTCTCTTGAGGATACGTGGGGAGGTTATAGTGTCAATCCTAACGATCCTGATAGTACTGTATATAGTAAAAAAGTTTATATTAACGGCTATGCTGCTGCATTTGGATATAAAACTAAAGCAACAGGATCAGGAGCTTTTGCGGAGGGTATTGAAACAACTGCTTCTGGAATAGGGTCATTGGCAGCAGGTATAAGTACAACAGCTTCCGGTAAAGGTTCGGTTGCGGTTGGTGTACGTAACTCTGCCTATGGAGAAGGATCGGTAGCCTTTGGAAGTGATACACAGTCAGGCAAAGGTCAGCTAACCTATAACAATTATCATTACATTGGAGATTGGTCCAGTTCTAATGCCCCTGGTACCAGAGACTATGAAGGCAATTACGCAGCAGCCTTTGGTGAGAAAACAACGGCAGCAGAAAGAGGGGCGGTAGCTTTTGGTTATGGCGAAAACTTTTCGGAGGTAGACGCGGATCTTCATGGTGACAGTTATAGCAACCGTACATATCCGGATCCCGATCATTATTTCCGCCCGGACTCCGGAAGGACGGGTGCGTATGGTCCTTATTCCGCAACTTTTGGAAAAGGAACCTTTGCATGGGGGGATAATGCTGTAGCCATGGGCAGCCGGACCAACGCATTAGGAGACAACTCCCTTGCCTGGGGTTATCAGACATATGCAACATCTAAAGACAGTACGGCTTTTGGTAATTTCACAATGGCTTCGGGTCATCGTTCGACAGCTTTCGGTTCCCAGACAGAAGCTGTGGGTCAGGACAGTCTTGCTTATGGTATAGATACTAAAGCCTATGCTGACCGTTCGACAGCATTTGGTAGCCATACGCTTGCAACAGGACATAAAGCTACGGTCTTTGGCACGTCTACGGCTGCCCAGTCAGAAAATGCCACTGCATTTGGTGAACGTACTCAGGCCAGTGGTAAGAATGCCTTGGCATTCGGTCATTATTCCTCTACGGGCTTACGTTATCAGTCTGAACAGGACAAGAAAGATGGTATTTATACGATGGTAAGGGGGACGGTAAATACTCGAAATAACATTGACAATCCCTATCTTTACTATACCGATGGTTCTACTTTCAAGGTAAAAGCAGAAGATAAACAGTTCGCTGCTGTTTTGACAACCGGTCCGAACATGGAAACCGTAAAAGTGGAAAAAGACGGCAAAGACTATATTGTCTTTCACGCCCATAAAAATACCGCACCGGTTGGAACTCAGTGGCGCGGGGATGCTGAACCAACGTATGCTATAAAATACAGAACATATGAAAACGGAAAGCCCGGTGATTATTATTATCAGGAAGTGGCATACAATAAGGATACTGGAGTAGTAACGCTTCTTGACAATAAAGTCAGGGTTGGAGATACTGAAAATGCTTGGAAATTGACACTGACTGACCTGGGCAATGAAGATGATGACGCAGGTTACGAAAGAGGTAAAACTCCCCTTTACCAATACGTGATGGATCCGTCTTCTTCGGCGAAGAACGCGGTTGCTTTTGGCAACGATACCAATGCCCAGGCAGACAATTCCCTGGCTTTCGGTGATGCTGCGATAGCAGGAGGTAAACGTTCTACTGCTTTTGGCAATCACACCGTAGCAACAGGTGACAGTGCTACTTCTTTTGGTGACACTACATTGGCTTCTGCGCGGAATACAACTGCGTTTGGTGAAACCACTGTTGCGACGAAACAAAATGCGACCGCTTTCGGTCAGGAAAACACCGCATTGGCAAAAAACGCAACTGCTTATGGTCACAAAACCAAAGCAATCGGCGAAGCTTCAACGACCTGGGGCGGTTCAAGCCGCGCGGCGGGTAAATATTCTACATCCTTTGGTGAAAAAACTGTAACGGTTTCACAGGACTCTGTGTCGTGGGGTTCTAAATCTGTAGCCGGTATAAGTATGAGTGATGAAAAATATACGGAATATATTAGCAAGATTGATGATATTAAGAGTAAAGAAGATCAATTAAAACTTTTAAAAAAGGAAGGATCATTCTTTGAAGCAGCGAAGCTCGAAGCACAAATTCGAGCAGCTGAAGAAGATTTAGCAAATTACTATACAGAGAATTTTACAAATCTTGGAAAGGCGGCTACTGCTTTTGGTGAAAGCACAAATGCAGTTGGGCAGAGTTCTACTGCCTGGGGAAACAAATCCATAGCTTCTGGGCGAAATTCTACAGCCTTTGGAGAAAATACTACAGCAATCGGTCGTTCGTCTACGGCCTGGGGCAGTAAATCTGCCGCAATCGGTCAGAATTCTACAGCTTTTGGTGAAAATAGTAATGCATATGGCCAGAATTCCGTTGCCGGTCTAGGCGGGACTACAGGCACAGCAAGTATAAACGCTGTTGGAGCTATAGCTATCGGTAAAGGCGCTGTTGCGCAGGAAGCGAATAATATTGCACTGGGTCAGAAAGCCAGTGCAATAGGAACAGATTCAATCGTTATCGGCGCAGTTATTGACGGGAAAGGATCTACAGTAAATGGCAGTAATTCCATCGCCATCGGATCCGGCCATACCGTGAGCGGTAATAACTCTGGCGCGTTCGGTGATCCGGATGTAATTGAAGGTGATAATTCTTATATAATTGGTAACAACAGTAATATCGATGTTGATGACGCCTTTATCTTGGGCAACAATGCCTCCGTTACTGCCAATGGCGGTGTTGCGCTGGGTACCGGTTCTGTTGCCAGTCGTGGTGTGGAAACAAAATTAGGTTATGATATGTCTACACCAAACCAAGCTTCTCATACTGCAGCGCCTTCTGATGTTAAGGGGGTTTGGGCTCCGACAGCAGCTGCTGTGTCTGTCGGGAAGATTGACACGGCCAATCCCGAGAATAATATTACCCGCCGTATTACCGGTGTAGCTGCAGGTTCAGAAGACACGGATGCTGTAAATGTGGCCCAGTTGAAAGCGTTTGTAGGAGAGTCCTCATCTTCTGGTGGGGACGGCGTGCATTATTACAGCGTGCCTGATACAGATCCTATAAATCACGAGCCGAACTACAACAATGATGAAGCCAAAGGCGAATATGCAATGGCAGCGGGCGTTGGCACACTTGCTTATGGAGACAGAACAACATCCGTGGGCGCTAATGCAATTGCCTATGGAAACGACAATATAGCCTTAGGTACAAATGCTATTGTACACGGCGAAGTTCAGCGTGGTTCTGGCGAATGGGATAAGAATCGTGATAAACCGGTTACCGGCAGTATCGCAATCGGCGTGGAAAGCAAAAATGTTGGTAATTATAATACTGCACTAGGTGGTATGACCAGCATTAACGGGCAAGAGGCAGGCAATTATACTGATACTGCAGGTGATTATAATACGGCTATTGGCTATAACAGCGGAGTTTATAGTTGGTATTGGTGGGGCGCGGGAAAGGATATTAATTATAGCACTGCTATTGGTGCGAATGCCTACGCCGGATCTAATAATTCCACTGTCGTTGGCTACAATGCTTATGCAAACGACCATAGTTCGGTCGCAATTGGTTCTAATACATCAATAAATGGTAATGCCAGAGGTACATCTGGTTATGCAATTGCGATTGGCGCAGGAAATCTAGACGCAGATGGTTACAGGTTAGAACCCAGCAAAAATCGAGTACGAGATATCTACGATTGGGATAATATTAGTTATGCCGGGGCAGCCTCAAGCAATATGAGTGTTGCGATAGGAACTGGAAGTTACGCGGATATGCAAGGAGCATATAACGTGGCAATCGGTTTTAACAGCAAAGCATTAGGCGAAGGCAGTAGTGAAGCTCCTGAAAGCTCCGGCTCTATTGCAATCGGGGCATTCAGTTATGTAAAAGGACAGGATAAAACTGCAATTGGTAAGTTTTCAACGGCTCAGGGAATTGGCAGTATTGCTTTGGGGGTTGACGCTCGTTCCGGCAACAATACATTAGGGGATGATCTGACTAATGATAGTGGCAATGAAATAGACTCTTCTGGTCGTCCTATCAGCGATCAATATAATGGTGTGAAGTATACCCGTGGCGATGATTCGATTGCAATTGGTCATAGAGCAGGTTCTTATGGTGACGGGAGTATTGCATTCGGTGTTGGAACATTCTCGTTAGGCAGTATGGCGATAGCAGAAGGAGCTTTTGCAACTGCAAATACAACAGATTCAATTGCCATTGGCGATCATGCGTCTATTCAGTGGCACAATCAGGATAGCGATGAAACTAAACGTGTTGCGACAAGTGCAATTGCTATTGGTAATTATAGTAAGGCAGACGGCAAAGATGCGACAGCAGTAGGCCGCCAGTCAGTCGCGCTGCGCAGAAATGCAACGGCATACGGCAATAACAGCCATGCCAATGCCTGGAACTCAATCGCAATCGGCAATAAGTCTATTGCGGGCTTATCGGCTGATATTGAGGACGAGACGGGCACGGCTTTGGAAGACACTTTTGATGATAATGGCGATTTGCTGAAAGGCGCTAAATCTGGTCAGTCTGCAGTTGCGGTCGGCAATCGCGCAAGAGCTACACGGGAATATACGACAGCAGTCGGCGCCAGTACGGCGGCTGAAGGCTGGCATGCTGTGGCAGTCGGTGATTCCAACCGGGCTACCGGTAAATTCAGTACCGCAATCGGTGCCGGTTGGTCGGAATACGAAGTTATTAAAGACGGGGAGAAAGAAACCGATAACGACAATAAGGAATGGGAACGCACATATTCCGCCATCGGAGCCAACCAGGCAGCGGGTGACTACAGCACATCTGTAGGCTATGGTAACAAGACTGCAGGGGAACGCAGCAATGCGTTAGGCATGCAGAATGAGATTGCCGGGTCGGATTCTCTGGGCATTGGTACTTTCAATAAAGTAGGGACTGTGGAAGACGGCGATGATAAACTGCTCAAAGCAAGTGAAAGCGATGTAACCGGTTTTGCGGTAGGTTCTAACAATACCATTACCGGCGACGCAGAGACATTCGCCGGGGCTTACGGTCATAACAATACAGTAACCGGGAATAACAGCTACGCAATAGGAAACGATAATGAAGTTTCCGGTGAAATGAGCCTTGCGGTTGGCACAGGGAACATAGTTACGGGTAACCGTTCCGGCGCGTTTGGTGATCCGAATGAGCTTGCCGGAAGTGATTCTTATATTGTAGGTAATAGTAACTCTATTGATTCCGCTGCCGAAAGAAGCTTTGTTGTCGGCCATGAATCCGGGGTAACCGTAGCGGACGCTGTTGCCTTGGGCAGTTACAGCCTTGGCAACAGGGGAGCAGGTTTGGGTAATGATGGGAAAGTTCATTCCGGCTATGATATGCTGACACAAAAAGAATACGCCGGAGACGATAAGGAATCGCCTACATGGAGGTCTACAGCGGGAGCGGTTTCAGTTGGTGGAAAGACGCAGAACGGAAAGGTCGTTACCCGTCAGATTACAAACGTTGCCGCGGGTTATGAGGATACAGATGCCGTAAACGTAGCCCAGCTGAAACGTGCCCGGACGGGCGTGGAACCGGGCGAGAATGTGACAGTGGTTGAAAATATCACGCAAGAAGGCGATATCATCAGTTACACCATTAACGGTTCCGAAGTACTGAAAGGCGATTTCATTCAATCTGTTGTAAAGGGAGAACGGGATGTCGATGAAACGGATCCTAATAAAGGAAAGGTAACGACATTTACAGTTAATGGCATGAAGACCGAGCTTATATCCAGCGATAAATCTGTAGAGATTTCCGGTGGCGATGTAGCTGATAGCAGAGGTGTCTTCACATATGACCTGAAGGTCAAGGGCGGTGGAGGCAATGTCAATATCACCTCCAAGGATGAGACTGTCATCATCAACAAAGACGGTGATACCTATGATCTGAGTGTTATCGGCGGTAAAGATACCATTACCAATATCGAGGCTGGGGACAATGTAACGGTTGAAAACATAAGTAAAGAAGGAGATACAAATATTACCTATAAAGTCAGCGCGAAAGATACTAAAATCAAAAATGTAAATGCTGATTACAGTACTGTAAATGATAATAGCAACAAGGGCAAGCTGACCGTTACCGATACGGAGGGAAACACATTTACTACAGACGTAGAAAACACTTACACCGTTAAAGCGGAAACGAATCCTGAAGATCATACCGTAACCTTCACCCGGAACGACGGAGGCACTTATCAGATCAACAACATCGCAACCATGGATGATATCAACAACATTCGGGGTGACATTTATAATCTGGACAGCAAGATTGAAAAGGTAGGCGCCGGCGCCGCTGCTCTTGCAGGTCTGCATCCGCTGGACTTCGACCCGGATGAAAAATGGGATTTTGCAGCTGCCGTAGGCAGTTACAAGAGCGAACAGGCTGTGGCCCTTGGCGCGTTCTACCGTCCGAATGAAGACACCATGTTCAGCATCGGTGGAACTATCGGAAACGGCAACAACATGGTGAACGTGGGCGTAAGCTGGAAGTTCGGCCAAAAGAACCGCATTTCCGCCAACCGTATTTCTTCCGCGAAAGAAATCATCGAGCTGCGCAAGA
>JAEEGL012850258.1_pt1 | contig 14864 bp, 9 predicted proteins | sample 9134231 | NCBI WGS metagenome assembly JAEEGL01 (sample SAMN16246548, study PRJNA631951) | gut metagenome | biome: gut microbiome; feature: rumen; material: fiber-attached | host: Bos | place: Iran: Karaj | collected 2018-10
AGGGCAACGACAGTGCCTGCATTGACAGCTTTCTTGTAAACCATCTTGCCAGTCTCGTCGGAGATGCTTACCTGATAGGCTTCATCGAGCGGGGTAAGATTGATGTCTAACCGCAGGTCGTTATGTTCACCAGATAGCGACTGTGTTTCTCCACTTCTCCCTGGTGCTTTTGGCTTTGTCTTGATGGTATGCGTGAAATCAAAGCGTCCTTTCCGCGCGACATCAGGGGTAGCACCATCTTCGTATTTGTCATAGAGGTAGATGACTTCATAGCCAACGGTACATGACATCAGGAACTCTGGCAGAGGATCTGCTAATATCGGATCGCATGGATTACTGATCGGCCCACGAAGACATCCGACACCTTCCAACCAGAAAGTATCATGGTAACTTTGGCCTTCATCTCCACACATCCTAATGTCTCTATAAATACCTTTAAAACCTTCTAACCCTCCAGTCTGCTTCGGTCCTATTATGAAAGGTGAAGACCAATCCGTCAAAAACTGCAAAGTATCGTTGGCAGCGAGAGAGAAGTCATACTTGAGCATCATCGTCTGTTTCCCCTCGTCGTAATAATACACCTTTTGATTCTCTTCGTACCATGCTCCCACTTTTCTCAGGAAAGGTTTGGGTGTCCAATATTCATTTGTGTAATTTGGGTTGACATACCGCTGGCACATCATCTGCTTGCAAGTCTTCCCGCCAACAATCGTGTCGCCATCGAAATAGTAATAGTCAACCACCTGCGCAGAATTATCCAAAATGGTCTGAGTGTTTCCCACCTTCCATACCTTACCTTCTTCGATGAACGGGCGGTAAGCCATGTTGTCAGCAGGATTTGGGTTAGTCAGGCCGTTGAAGTCATCAGCCGTGAAGATACACTTTCCGTCCTCATAGCATGACAAGAATTCCTCTCTATGTATGATACCATTTGGGGGCACTACTGCATATAGTTCCATGATGTTCCAACCTTCTTCACAACCCACGCCCTCGACAATAGGAGCTGTAGCAAAATAGTTAATAAAGTTGGCGGGATTTGTGGCATCCGCATCTAACATTTCATAAATATCATAATACAAGACATTGAGTAGTTGATTATTGTGGAACCGCATAGGTTTAATGGCAGTAAGCTGATAGAAGAATGGGGTATATGAAAGGATATAGCTTTCACCGACAGACATGCCGAAATCATAAAGCAGGCGTTCACTATCATAAGGTGGTTTAATCCACACCTTTCTACCCTCTTCACGAAGAGTGCAGTAGTATTCGAAAACCCCTTCACTTCCGCGATACATCACATAATATGTCTTGCCTCCTATCTCTGTAGTGCCATTGATGACATACGACACGTCCTTTGTCCATTGCTCATTATCCCATAAGTTGTGATAAGACTCTCGATAGTTCCACGTCTTTCCCTGTTTCAGGAGAGGATGGTAAGCCTCGTACAACGTTTGTCCGTCTTCCTTGCATGTGCGCAACGTCGGTATGGCACCGCCCATCAACTGCTCATAGCCTCCACGGACGCCTCCAACGAGTGAGCCTATGCCCTCAATCCACACATCGTCTATATTTGTCGAGCCTGGCCTGCTAAGATATAGGCATTTGCGTGGTGTCTTATCAATGGAGGTCACTATCACTGTGTCTGTCACGGCGGTCACGACAAAGTCCATGTAGTCATTCGGGGCGCCCATTTGCATTTGGCGATAGGTGTCACCAACCTGTAGTGTGAAGTCCATAATCTGAACCATATTCTGCGATTTCTGGTTATAAAGATACACCTTTCCGTCAGCTTCGCCCAGATATTCGTCGGTTTCTTTCCAATTGCTTGGGCCATCTTGGTCATACCACCAACTCGAACTGACTATTTGTTTGAATGTCATACCATCCACCTCTAATGTGGAGCCAAGTTTAATCTGTTCATTACTGAAAGTATGTTGATACTCTGGGCCAACAGCACCCAAGTATGCCATCGTCCACTCTTTGTTATCATTGATTAACGGACGATAATAAACCCCAGTCCAGTCACCCAAGGGCAGCACAGTACCTTTGAACACCGTTTTGAACTTGTCTATCTCTGTCGGATAACAATAGATCACGGTACGTTCTTCGTCCAGATTGTAGAAAGTCTCGTTGCGAAGGCCGTCAGGAAAAGTTCCCCTGATGAGAATGGTTTCAAGAGGACTCCATCGGAAAACACTTTCCGCAAAACCAGTCACACTCTCCGGAATATCAAGAAACCTCAGGTTGTCACAACTTTCAAACGTGTAGGCATTAATATACTTGATGTTCTTAGAAAGCTGTATAGACTTCAAACTCTTGCAGTTCGAAAAGATGCCAAATGCCATACGAGCCACGCTGTTGGGCATCTGTACAGAAAGCAAGTAAGGGTTGTAAGCGAAAGCATTGCCACCCAACCTAGTTACACCGTCAGGTACAGTATATGTTTCACTTCTTAATCCTGCTGGGTAGCAAAAAAGCCATGTCGTGTCTTTGTTGAACAGTACACCATCAACGGAACACATATTTGGATTGGCTTCATCTACTTCTATGCTCTCCAAACTTGTACACTCCGTAAATGGGTTTTTGCAATCTTCATATCCAGCATAGTGCTGGATGTCTACAATAGTCTTAGGAATCCTGACCTTGGTCAGCGTCTTGCAAGAGTTAAAAGCCAGCCACTCAATCCTGTCCACGGTATACGATTTCCCCTCATAGTTTATCTCCTCTGGAATGACAAGTTCTCCATCCCAGGTGTTATAATTAGCCACCATGGCTGTATTTGTTGTTTCGCTCAGCTTATACTGAAGTCCATCAATAGTAGCTGTTGTAGTATTTTCACCTCCATTCTGAGCATATAACAATGCACTCAGTAACAAAAAACCGATTAGTAATCCTTTTCTTTTCATAGTTATATCTTTTTTATAAATTCGTTCAATTCGTTTAATTCGTTGTTTAGTATCTTACAATTTGTTGTTTAGTATCTGTTCCAGCGTGACGTCCGGGCTGCTCTCTCCGAACACCTCTTTCTTCAGTTTGAGTTTGCGATGCTGGACGGCAGAGACGGTAATGCAGTAGATGTTGCCGATGGTGCGGTTGCTGAGGCCGAGGCGCGTGAGGATGCACAGACGGATGTCGTCCTCCTGCATGTTGGGGTACTGCTTGCGGATGTTGGCGAAGCGGTTGCCGTCGATGGCGTTCAGCGTGCGCTCTATCTCGCTCCATTCGTGCGGACTGAGGGTGATGAGCGAATCGCCGCTCTGGTTGAGCTTTTTCATCACTTCGGTACGCTCGAGGATGAAGTTCTGCAGGAATGTTACCACTTCGTTTGCCTGGTGCAGTTGGGCCTTGTGGTAGTCTGTCTCCTGCTGCATCCTGCGTTTCTCCTGCTCCTGTATAAAGAGTTGGTCTTGTAGTTTCGATTTCTCAAATTCACGCTCCTGACGTTGTGCCCTCATCCTATACCGAACCACCAATACTATCGCCAAGATGACAATGAGCGATGCAATAATAGTAATAAGAAGTGTACGCGCGAAAACCTGTGAGCGGTATTCCAGTTGCTGGTTCTCCATCTCCTGCCTCAATGTTGCCTGATAATACTGGTCTTTCTGTTCCAGCGCCTTATAATAGATGTCCTCTATCTGGTCGAAGGCATCATCCACTTCGTCCTCCACCTCTGTGGCGCCCATCCGTCGGAGTGCTATCTTCGCGAGGTTGCTCTGCACGATATAGGCCAGATCGACATTGTCGTCCGGCTCTATCTGCCGATAGACGGTTTCTGCCGAATCGAGCATATTGAGGCTGAGGTAACTGCGGGCCAGTACCTGCAGCACCCCTGGGAGCGCGGTCGTCTTGCCCTCCCCTGGGAGCGCGGACGTCCCGTCCGCTCCTTCCGCAAGCGAGCCGCCTATGCTCCTTAGAGCCTGGTGGGCGTAGTCGACGGCCTGGCGATAATCTTCCTTTGCCCAGGCGATGTTGGCAAGACTGGTGAGTGTCTGGCACATCAGGTCCGTCATCTGCTTTTTCTCGGCGATGTCGTATGCACGGTGGATGAAATCGAGTGCTTCGTCGTAGGAAACCTCTGTGATGAAAGCCACTTGTGCGGCGTAGGTGCCAGCGTAGTCGAGCAGGATGACGTAATTTCGTTCGTCGTCGGGATGCTGCTCATAGACGACCAACGCTTTCTTCATCAGCCGCAAGGCCTCCTCTGGATTGCTCTGCGACAATGCCTCGGCCAGTCGCTGGTACGCGATATAATTGGTGTGCCAGTCCGCCGATGCTTCCGACATTTGTATGGCTTTTCGCAGCAAAGTCTCCCCCTGACGGATGCTGTCGTTGGCCAAGGCTGCCTCTGCCTCTTCCAGACAACGTGCTGCCGTTCGAGGTTCCGAATCCTGCTGACTGCAGGCAACCATCAGAACGCCTATAATAAATATGTACAATAACCTTATAAACATTGTTATCAGTTTTATCATCGCTACTCGGGTGCAAAGTTACGATATTATTTTGAAAGTTGTATCAGTTGCCTATGGAAAAAATGAAACAGCGGAAAAACAGGAAACCACTACAAATCAATGGATTATGAAAAACTGCCCACAATGCCCTATGGAAACTGTCATGAATGTCCACTTTTAGTAATAGTTTTTTGAAGAAAAAATTTGCATAATTCATAAAAAAGAAGTAACTTTGCACTCGCTAACGGGGATAATCCCAAGAAGTGAGGTCGGTTCCGTAGCTCAGTTGGATAGAGCAACAGCCTTCTAAGCTGTGGGTCTCGGGTTCGAATCCCGACGGAATCACTAATGAAACTTATCATCATGACAAAGTCCACGTTTTTCGTGGAGGAAGACAAGATTCTGACTTCCCTTTTCGAGGAAGGCATGGAGAATCTACACCTATATAAACCAGGCTCAGAGCCTATCTATTCAGAACGGCTGCTGACCCTCCTTTCAGAGGATTATTATAAGAAGATCACCGTGCATGACCACTTTTATCTGCGCGAGGAGTTCGGACTGAAAGGCATCCACCTCAACAATCCCCTTACCGAGATACCCTACGGCTATAAAGGCAGCATCAGCCGCACCTGCCATTCCATTGAGGAACTGCGCGAGGCCAAGAAAAAGTCCAGTTATGTATTCCTGAAAACCATCTTCGACAGCAAGAGCAACCCCAACGACAAGCAGACCCTGACGGCTGAGGCGCTCAAGGAAGCCAGTAAAAAGGGACTCATAGACAAAAACGTCTACGCCATGGGAGGTATGTGTTTAGACAACATACGGCAGATGCGTGACCTGGGCTTCGGCGGCGTGGTGGTTTGCGGCGACCTGTGGAACCGTTTCAACATTCATCAGGAGTTGGACTTCAAGGAACTGATAGCACACTTCCACAAGTTGCATAAAGCGGTGAACTGACGGACAAACATTTTTATATGAACATAATAAAGCAATGACAACACAAAATTCCTACATGGTCTTCTCGGGCACTGCCACGAGATACCTGGCAGAGAAAATCTGCCAAAGTTTAGGATGCCCGCTGGGCAAATTGCAAATCACCAAGTTCTCTGACGGAGAGTTTGCCGTGTCCTACGAAGAATCTATCCGCGGACGCGATGTGTTCCTGGTTCAGAGCACGTTTCCCAACAGCGACAACCTGATGGAACTGCTGCTGATGATTGATGCCGCCAAGCGCGCATCGGCACGCACCATCAATGCCGTCATGCCCTATTTCGGATGGGCCCGCCAGGACCGCAAGGACAAACCGCGCGTCAGCATTGGTGCCAAACTGGTGGCCGACCTGCTGAGCGTGGCCGGTGTCAACCGCGTCATTACCATGGATCTGCATGCCGACCAGATTCAGGGATTCTTTAATGTGCCAGTCGACCATCTCTATGCCTCAGGCGTGCTGCTGCCTTATCTGCAGAGCCTCAATCTCGATGATCTCGTCATTGCTTCGCCCGATGTAGGCGGCTCCAAGCGTGCTAATGCCTACGCCAAGTATCTGGGGTGCCCGCTGGTGCTGTGCAACAAGACACGTGCCCGTGCCAATGTAGTTGCCACCATGCAGATTATCGGCGAGGTGGAAGGCAAGAACGTGGTCATCATCGACGATATGGTCGATACGGCAGGCACTATCACCAAGGCCGCCGACCTGATGATGGAGTCTGGTGCCAAGAGCGTGCGTGCCGGTGCCTCCCACTGTGTGATGAGTGGTCCGGCCAGCGAGCGTGTGCAGGAGTCGGCTCTTAGCGAACTGGTTTTCACTGACTCCATACCCTACACGCAGCGTTGCGCCAAGGTGAAGCAGATTAGTGTAGCCGAAATGTTTGCCGAGACCATACGCCGCGTCATTGAGAACGAGAGCATCAGCGACCAGTATCTGGTGTAAGATTGAAAATTGAAGATTATTGTCCTGAAAGATAAATGAATATGAAAATGATAAAGACCATGATAGGGCTGACTATCGCTGCCCTGACAATGACTGCATGCAGTTCCAATAGTTTTAAATTAGAAGGTGTGGCCGAAGGGTTTGACGATGGCGATACCCTGCTCGTAATGAACGAATCGCCCGTGCCCCTTGATACTATATTCGTCAAGGACGGTAAGTTTGAATGGGCCGGCGAGGTTGATTCCGTATTCGTCTGCTCTGTTGTTTCACCCAAGAATATGGCCTCTGCCATGTTCTTCCGTGAGCCGGGCACCATCCATCTGCTACTTTCAGCCGATGGTAATTCCGAGGTATCAGGCACTAAGGCCAACGATGCCCTACAGGAACTCAACAATGTGCAAAAGCAATTGCAGAAGAAAGCAGAGTCGCTGATTCCCCAACTCTATGCTGACAGCATTGACGAGAACCAGCAAAAGGAATTATATGCACAGTATGAAGCCTTGCAAAAGGAAATGGGAGAGAGTTTTGCTACGATAGCCAAGAACAATATCGACAATGAACTGGGCTATTTCCTGCTTACCCAACTGGCCTATAGCGATGTGTTCACCAGGGCTGACCTGACAGAGACTATTGGCAGAATGCCCGCTGAATATCAGCAGCGACAGGCTGTCAGAGAGATCCAGAAGATGCTGGATACGTCGTTCTCTACTGATGAAGGCGACCAGATTATGGACTTCACCATGCAGTCGCCCGAAGGTAACGAGGTGCGCATCATGGATCTGGTGAAAGAAAACAAGATTACGGTTCTCGACTTCTGGGCGTCATGGTGCCAGCCCTGCCGTGAGGAAATGCCGAAGATGAAGCAACTGCTGGCTGACAACAAGGACAAAGGCTTTGGCATCGTAGGCATTTCGCTTGACGATGACAAGGAGGCATGGATTGGCTGCATCGAAGAACTCGACCTGCCGTGGCCCCATATCTCTGACCTTGAGGGAGGCATGTCGACTGTTGCCCGCAGTTTCGGTGTGCAGGCTATTCCCTTTACTGCGGTCATCGACCAGAACGGCAAGGTGCTGAAGAAAGGGCTGCGTGGCGAGCAACTTGCACAGTTTGTTGCCGAACAATTGAAATAATCTATGACAACGCATCTTATCTCGGCCGAGCATCTTACGATTGAGCGCATAGGCGAAATTATCAAGAACGACGAGAAACTGGAACTCAGCGAGGATGCCAAGCAGCGTATACGCCGCTGCCGCACTTATCTGGACAAGAAGATTGCCTCTAACGGCGTTCCCGTCTATGGCGTTACCACAGGCTTTGGCTCGCTGTGCAACGTTTCAATAGGCAAGGATCAACTGTCGCAACTACAGATAAATCTCATCAAGAGTCATGCCTGTGGGGTAGGGGAGCGTGTGCCCAACGACGTGGTGAAAATCATGTTGCTGCTCAAGATACAGTCACTGAGTTATGGCTATAGTGGCTGTAAACTCGACACCGTGCAGCGGCTGGTGCAATTCTTCAATAATGATGTCTACCCCGTGGTCTACCGGCAAGGCTCGCTCGGTGCTTCAGGCGACCTTGTGCCGCTGGCCCACCTTTGCCTGCCGCTCATCGGCCTGGGTGAGGTGGAGTATCAAGGAAAGATAATCAGCGGCGAGGAACTATGTCGCAAGAAGCGCTGGAAGCCTATCGTACTGGCTTCGAAAGAGGGACTGGCATTACTCAACGGTACGCAGAACATGAGTGCTTTTGCCGTATGGGCACTACTAGAGGCCCAGCGGTTGAGCGACTGGGCCGACCGTATAGCAGCCATGAGTCTCGATGCCTTCGACGGCCGCATTGAACCATTCGTTGAAGCCGTTCATCAGGTGCGCCCGCATTTAGGTCAGATAGAGACAGCCCGCAAGATGCGCGAGATGCTGGAAGGCAGCCAGATACTCAATAATATCAAGGCCCACGTGCAGGATCCCTATTCCTTCCGCTGCGTGCCGCAGGTACACGGTGCGGTAAAAGACACCATACGCTACGTGAAGTCGGTCATTGACATCGAGATCAACTCTGCTACCGACAACCCCACCGTATGTCCCGAGGAAGACCTGATTATCTCTGCAGGCAACTTCCACGGTGAGCCCATCGCCCTGCCCATCGACTTCCTGGCGATAGCCATGAGCGAACTGGCCGACATATCCGAGCGGCGCATCTACCGTTTGGTATCAGGCACGCGCGGCCTGCCGTCGTTCCTTGTGGCCAACCCGGGCGTGAACAGTGGCTTTATGATAACGCAGTACACGGCCGCCTCGTGCGTCAGCCTGAACAAGAGCCTGGCCATGCCGTCAAGCGTAGACAGCATTCCCTCATGCCAGGATCAGGAAGACCTCGTGTCGATGGGCGGCAATGCGGCCATCAAACTCTACAAAGTAATCTACAATACTGAGCGTGTGCTCGCCATCGAACTCTTTAACGCAGCCCAGGCACTTGATTTCCGCCTGCCGTTGAAGTCTTCGCCCGCCATTTGCCAGATACATGATGAATTCCGTCGTGTGGTGCCTTTCATCCTCAACGACGAACTGATGTATCCGCACATAGAAAAAGCCATACAATTTCTGAGGCGATGAGTCGGCTGCTCATACAGAACATCGGTACGCTACTGGTGGATAGCCACCGTATGCAATGCCTCTGCGGTCAGGGAATGAGCCTTATGGAATGCATCCATAAGGCCTGGCTGCTCGTAGAAGACGGTAAGTTCAAGGAATGGGGCGAAGGTGAATTTCCAGAGGGTACTGACAGGTTTGATGCCGGAGGCGGCATCGTGCTGCCCTGCTTCTGCGACTCCCATACCCATCTGGTCTATGCCGGTAGCCGCGAAGGTGAGTTTGTGGATAAGATCCGCGGACTGAGTTATGCTGAGATAGCCCGGCGAGGCGGCGGCATACTGAACTCTGCCGACCGCCTGCATGAGATGTCGGAAGAAGAACTGTACCTGCAGGCTATGCAACGCATTGACGAGATTATCCGAAAGGGAACGGGTGCCGTAGAGATAAAAAGCGGCTACGGTCTGAATACTGAGGATGAACTGAAGATGCTGCGCGTCATCCGCCGCATCAAGGAGACTGCACCGCTGAAGGTGATGGCCACTTTCCTTGGAGCCCATGCTGTAGGGCGCGGCTATACTCAGGAGGACTACGTGAGACTGGTGATAGAGGAAATGATTCCCGAGGTAGGCCGGCAGGGATTGGCCGACTTTATCGACGTTTTTTGCGATCAGGGCTTCTTCACCCTCGCTGAGACCGCTCGTATCCTGGAGGCTGGTGCCAAATGGGGCATGCGCCCGAAGATTCACGGTCAGGAACTGGCCGACTCCGGCGGCGTAGAGGTAGCCGTTAGGCATCATGCCCTCAGCGTAGACCATCTGGAGAGCATGACAGACGCAGATATACGGCTGCTTACCGAGGACTCCGAACAGGATTGTCAGTTCAAAACGATTCCCACCGCCCTGCCTGGCACGTCGTTCTTTCTTAATATGCCGTTTGCTCCCGGAAGGAAAATCATTGATGCCGGCCTGCCACTGGCCATTGCCAGCGACTATAATCCCGGCTCAACCCCCTCAGGAGATATGAAGTTTGTTGTTTCGCTGGCCTGCATCAAGATGCGGCTCATGCCTGTCGAGGCCCTGAATGCCGCTACCATCAACAGTGCCGCCGCCATGGGTATCAGCAATGAATATGGCTCGATAGCCCGAGGCAAGGTGGCCAACTTCATCGTCACGCACCCGATACCCAGCATCGACTACATCCCATACGCCTATACTACTCCTATTATAAATAAGGTGTTCCTCAGCGGACAACCGTATTAACCCCATATTCACTCCCAGTTCTATGAAGAAAATATTATTGATGGCATCCGTCGTGATGTTATTCACAGCCTGCCAGGAAACGCTGGAAGAACGAGCAGCACGCGAGGCTCGCGAAGTGACAGAGAGCAAATGCCCCATGCCTGTGGGTAGCAACATGTATCTGGACAGCATTGTGTTCAGCATTCCTACCCTCACACAGACACAGTATTTCCGTTTTATAGGCGACACCGACAACGACAGTGTGGTCATAGCGTTCCAACAGACCGACATCAAGGGCACGCTGGTGAAGGAACTGAAGAATACACCCAACTACAAATCCTTGATGGAGCGTGGTGTAAACTTCCGTTACATCTACCGCTCTACCAAGGATCCGAAAAAGGTTTATCTGGATATTACTATCAGTAAAGAAGACTACTAAATCCATGCATACGGCTTAGTAGTCTTCCTTACTTACTCCTCGGGCTTCATGTTCGTATAGACGGTCTGCACGTCGTCGAAGTCCTCGAGGCGCTCCACCATCTTGTCGATAGCCTCGCGCTGCTCGGGCGTGACGTCCTTCAGGTCGTTGGGGATGCGGGTAAACTCAGCCCCCGTCACCTCGTAGCCCTCGGCCTCCAGGTGCTTCTGGATGGCGCTGAACGATGAGGGGTCGCCATAGATGGTGACTTCGCCCGTCTCCTCGTCTTCGTCAAACTCGTCCTCTACACCGTAGTCAATCAGGTCGAGAATCATCTCGTCCATATCCAGACCGTCCTTCTTCTTGAAGGTAAACACAGCCTTGTGGTCGAAGAGGAACGAGAGACTGCCCTGCGTACCCAGGTTGCCGTTAAACTTGTTGAACACTGAGCGGACATCGCCCACGGTGCGCGTGGTGTTGTCGGTCAGTGTCTCCACAAAGATAGCCACGCCATGAGGTCCGTAGCCTTCGTAGTTCACCTCCTTATAGTCGCTCTGGTCCTTACCCATAGCGTTTTTGATGGCACGCTCGATGTTGTCCTTTGGCATGTTCTCGCGCTTGGCGTTGGCAATGCAGGCACGCAGTGCGGGGTTCATGTCGGGCTCGGGACCGCCAGCCTTCACGGCAATGGCAATCTGCTTACCAATCTTGGTGAATGTCTTGGCCATGTGGCCCCATCTCTTTAGCTTTGTTGCTTTACGATATTCAAATGCTCTTCCCATAATTTTTATTATTTCGATATTGCGACATTTCGGTATTTCGATATTTCGGTATTTCGGTATTTCGATATTTCGGTATTTCGATATTGCGATATTGCGACAAATTATCTCAACTCAGCATTGAGTTGTTTCTTCAGGTTTGCGATGAGCTTCTGCATGATGGCATCAATCTGCTTGTCGTTCATCGTCTTCTCGTTGTCTTGCAGGATAAAGTTGACGGCATACGACTTCTTGCCCTCGGGCAGGTTCTTGCCTTCGTAGACATCAAAGAGTTCCACCTTTTTCAACAGTTTCTTCTCAGTCTGGCGGGCAATCTGCTCAATCTGTGCGAACTCCACGGCGTTGTCAACGAGCAGGGCCAGGTCACGGCTCACGGCAGGATGCTTGGAAATCTCGGTAAATGTCACCTCGTTCTTCTTCGTGGCCTTCATCAATTGGGTCCAGTTCAGTTCAGCGAAGTAAACAGGCTGCTGCAGGTCGAACTGCTTCAGGAGTTTCTTTGAGAGGATACCCATCTCAATGAGTTTCTTGCCACCACGATTCTCAATGACGATGCCGGCCGAGAAGTTAGGATTCTCTGACTTCTTCTGTACCATCAAGCCCTGCTTCATGCCAATACGACTCAGGATATTCTGTACGTAGGCAGCCAATTCATAGTAGGTCGTTTCCTCGTTGGGGTGAGCCCATGAGCCTTCTACGCGCTTACCCGTTACCCAGATGCCCATGTAGTTCTCCTCCTTGTAGGCCAGCATGGGATTCTCCTCGTTTTTCTTTTCAGGGTCGAAGAAGTAGCAGTTGCCAAACTCGAAAAACTTCAGATTGCCATTCTTGCGCTTCACATTGTGCTCGATGCTCTCCAGACCGCCATAAAGGAGTGTCTGGCGCATCACGCCGAGGTCGCTTGACAGGGGATTCATAATCTTCACCACCGTCTCGTCCTCGCCATAATAGGCTGTCTTCGTCAGCGAGTTGTTCAATATCTCGTTGAAGCCGGCACCAACGAGTTGCTCGGAAACCAGATTCTGCAACTTGTGCTTGCGGTCTTCTTCGCCCTTGATTACGAGGCTCGACTTCAACTGCGTGGGGATCTCCACATTATTATATCCATAGATGCGCAGGATGTCTTCGACCACGTCGCAGGGGCGCTGTACATCCACACGATAGGCAGGAATCTCAAGTTTCAGACCCTTGGCAGTCTCCTCGAGCACTTTCATTTCCAGTGTCTCGCAGATGCTCTTGATGGTATCCACGGGGATGTCCTTACCTACGAGGTTATGCACATAACTGTACTGCAGGTCAACGATGGCGTTCTCCATCTTCTCAGGATAAACGTCGCAAATCTCCATAGAGACCTTACCGCCTGCCAATTCCTTGCAAAGTAAAGCAGCCTGCTGCAGGGCGTAGATAACGCCGTTGGGGTCGATGCCACGCTCGAAGCGGAAGGAGGCATCTGTGCTCAGACCATGACGACGGGCAGACTTGCGAATCCATGTGGGATGGAAATAAGCACTCTCGAGCACCACATTCTTCGTGGTCTCGTAGGTGCCACTACCTTTGCCACCAAACACGCCGGCGATACACATGGGCTCCTCGGCATTGCAGATGGCCAGGTCGCGGTCTGAGAGTTTATGCTCTTCGCCGTCGAGCGTCACAAATGGCGTACCCTCGGGCATAGTCTTCACCACAATCTTGTGGCCTTTCACCATATCAGCATCGAAGGTGTGCAAGGGCTGTCCGTAGGCCATCATCACATAGTTGGTGATGTCTACGATATTATTAATGGGACGCAGGCCGACGGTGGTCAGTTTGTTCTTCAGCCAGTCAGGGCTTTCCTTCACCTCGCAGCCGGTGATGCTCACGCAGGCATAACGCTTGCAGGCCTCGGTGTTCTCAATGACTACCTCGATGGGGAGGTCGTGGTTGTCGACGGGGAAACCGTCGACAACAGGACGATGGAGAGAGGTTTCGTAGCCGTTCTGCTTGAGCCAGGCATAGAGGTCGCGAGCCACGCCCCAATGCGAGAGAGCATCAGCGCGGTTGGCCGTGATGTCTACCTCGATAAGCCAGTCGCTCTCCAAGTTGTAATACTCGGCAGCGGGCGTACCTACCACAGCATCCTCGGGCAGGACGATGATACCGGAATGGTCGTTACCTATTCCTATCTCATCCTCGGCACAGATCATGCCGCAGGAGTCTACGCCACGCAGTTTCGACTTCTTGATTAAAAACTCTTTGTCGCCGTCGTAGAGCACGCAGCCCAGATCGGCCACGATGACCTTCTGGCCGGCAGCCACATTGGGGGCACCACACACAATCTGCGAGGGTTCACCCTTGCCCAGGTCAACCGTCGTCACATGCAGATGGTCACTATTTGGATGTACTTCGCACGTGAGCACCTTGCCCACATAGAGTCCTTTCAGTCCACCACGTATGGACTGCACTTCTTCCAGAGCGTCGACTTCGAGTCCCGTAGAGGTCAGCGCATCGCATACCTGCTGCGGCGAAAGGTCGAAATCAACGTATTCTTTCAGCCATTTATAAGAAATATTCATCTTTGATATTTACGATTTACAAATTTACGATTTACGAATTCGGCTGCAAAGTTACAAAATAATTTGCAATAAACGACAAAAAAAATCTGATTATCCTCTACGGACAATCAGATTTTTTTGTTCTACCGCTTAATTTCTATGTCACGACGCACATTATTGCGTATCTTCGTCAGATACTGCTTCATGCCTTCGCCGTCTTTCTGGTCGATAATCTCCAGGAGTTCCTTCAACTCAGTACGGATCTGACTGACCTGGTCGTGGGTGTAGGGATTGAACAGGATTTCCTGTAGCAGGTAGTCATCCTCGTTGAGCACGCCCTTGGCTATGCGCATGTGGCGCTTGAAGGTGGTGCCCGGCGCATCCTGATGCTTCATCATGGCTGCGAAGACGAAGGTCGAGACAAACGGGATGGAGAGTGAATAGGCCACCGTCTTGTCGTGCTCCTCAAAGGTGTACTCGTATATGTTGAGCCCTAAGCGTTGGTACAAGTCCTTGAAGAAGATGCGCCCCATATAGTCGCCCTCGCTGATGATGATAGCGTTCTCCTCGCTGAGTTGCTGCAGGTTGGCAAAGGTAGGGCCGAACATCGGGTGGGTGCTAACATACCTCATGCCAGCCTGCTCGTAGAACTCCTTCAGGTCGGTCTTCACGCTGGCAATATCGCTCATGATGCACTCCATTGGCAGGTATGGAATTACCTCCTTGAACACAGGAATGGTGTATTTCAGCGTCACCGCATTGATAAGCAGTTCGGGCCCAAAGGCCTTGATCTCATCGTAGGTGGTAAACCGCTGACAGTTGTAGGTGAACCGCATGCGCTTGGCATCGCGCTCGAAGACGGCTACCTCGTGGTCGAAACTCAGCAGGTCGATGAAGAAACTGCCCATCTTGCCTGCTCCCAT
>JAEEGL013604194.1_pt1 | contig 14864 bp, 12 predicted proteins | sample 9134231 | NCBI WGS metagenome assembly JAEEGL01 (sample SAMN16246548, study PRJNA631951) | gut metagenome | biome: gut microbiome; feature: rumen; material: fiber-attached | host: Bos | place: Iran: Karaj | collected 2018-10
ACCGGCTGATACGGCGTATGCTGGAGGGCGGTCACCAGATCACAAACCACGGCTACCGCCATATAATCTTCGGCAGGAAGTCCTTCGTCTACGGCAAGAGGGTCTATCTCGGGTCATTTGACAGGGCCGTTGAAGACCTTGCCCGTCTTCACAGGTTCATGAGTGAAAAATACGGCTATGAGATCACTATGGGAAGGCCTCCCCATTATGTGGACCGCGTTCAGGGAGGGCTGAGCTCATACGATGTATACGACTCGATGGGATACCAGTATATGGCCGCCTCTTTCGACGGGGCCGGATGGCTCCCTTCGACTGCGGGCGACGCGCAGACGGCATTCGAAGATGAGGTCCGGGCGATGACAGATCCGGTAAAAGCTGCGCTTGAAAAGGATCCGGACTATTTCTGCGGACAGATCATCTTCCAGAAAGACGGCTGCAACATGTCGAAACGCACGCCTGTGGCGGTCGGCCTGCGGCGTCAGCTGGAGATACTGTCCGACTACGGATACCGCGTAGTCACGGTGGAAGAACTGATGAGAGAGTCCCCCTTCACGGACGTGGGGCGGGACGACCCGGATTTCGGTCTGTTCGAGTCGCTGCAGCGCAGCCGCGCGATCGTCTTTTCAGATAACCGGCTCAGACCGGACGTCCAGATGAAGAACGGCGAACTGGCTATGCTCCTCTGCCCGAAAGAGAGCCTCCTGGAGAGGCGCAGAAGAGCCGCGTCGGATAAAAAAGCGACTCTTTACCGCTGCGCGATGGAGATATGTTCGGAGAAAGGCCTGATGCCTGCCGGGCTAAGGGAAGACGCAGCGGTCTCCGCTCTGCCGGAGGGACTTTTCGACCGTACTGAGGATATGACGAGACGGTCGGTGTTCCGCGCGTACAGGACAGACCGCTGAATCGGAAGCAGGGAGGCGCATAGAAGATGCGGACCGTGATCATAACCGACGGGAGATACCGTTCGGCGATCGCCGCGGCGCGTGAGTTCGGACGCGCGGGATACGACGTGATCGTTACGGAGGCGCGGGCAGACATGCGTTCCGAACCGCCGGTGTTTTCATCGAAATATGCCAGAGGCGCCTGGATCGACGGTTCCGTCGGCGACGCCGGATATGCAGACCGCCTGCTCGAGTTCGTCCGCGGCCATGACAGGCCGGTGCTGTTCGCGACGGGCGCCGCGACACAGAGAACGGTATCCGGGGCGAAGGCCATGTTTGCGGAGGCCTCGGATTTTATTATCGCCGATCCCGAAGTGCTCGACGCGCTGAACGACAAGTGCAGGGTCCACGAGGCGGCGCGGAAGCTCGGGCTACCGGTCCCGGAACAGTATGACGGCGAGCCGGACAGGTATCCCGTCATAGTCAAGCCGCGGTGCGGAGAGGCTCACGGCCTGAAGGCCGGTGACCGTTACGCGGTCGCAAACGGCCCGGAGGAACTGGCAGCGGCGCTTGAGCGTTTCAGGAGGTACGATCCGTCGCCCATAATACAGGAGAAGGTCGATGGCGCCGGCGAAGGCGTCAGCGTGCTCATGGCGGAGGGATCGCGTCTGGTGCGCGCGATCTGCCACAGGCGGCTGCGCGAGTTTCCAGCGTCCGGAGGGCCGTCCACCTGCTGCGTCACCGAATATGACGCTGATAAAGTCAGGGCGGCGGCGGAACTGCTCTCTTATTTCGGCTTTTCCGGTCTGGCCATGGTCGAATTCAAGGGAGGAAGGATACTCGAGGTCAACCCGCGGGTCTGGGGCACGTTCCCGCTGACGGTGTTCGCCGGCGCAGGATTCTGTGAGAGTTACGCCAGAGAGGCGTCGGGGGAACATGTCGACTATGCGGAAAGAAACTATGAGACCGGGCTCCGGATGAGATTCGCAGTGAACGATCTTGCGGCCAGCGCGGACCTTCTGCGCCGCGGCAGGGTCGCCGCGGGGCTCACCGGTATACTTGATCTCTTCCGTGTGCCGGAAGGACTCAGGGATCCAGGAGACAAGAAGGCTTTCCGGCGGTATATCCGGAGCTATCTCAGCAGATAAACTATAATGAACGTATGAAAAGGACAGGGCGCCTTCCGGTGAGGAAGACGCCCTGTCCTTTCAAGTATACGTGGCCTCTGATGAGGCTGTGTCATCAATAATAGAAGGTGTGACCGCCGATCGTCGTGCAGTAGTCCCTGTTATAGGTGGCCCAGCAGTTGAGATATGCAGCGGCGAAGAAAAGGCACTCCGGGATAACTACCGCGCCCTCGAGAACGAGCTTGGCTGCGAGCCAGGAATCATATGAGGGATCGAGATAGATCGAACCGTCGAAAGAAGGTGTGAACTGGATGCCGTCGAACACGACGCCGTATACGGTGTTCGGATAGTAATCCGATCTGACACGGTTCATGACGACGTTGCCGACAGCGAGCTTGCCCTCGAAGGGTTCGCCGCGGGCTTCCGCGTTTATTATATGAGCCAGCCAGTAAAGGTTGTCCTGATCGTAAAACTCGTCGCCGGACTTGCAGCCCGCGCCGGAGCAGGTCACATAGACGGTCGCAATCTCGCCGGCCCAGCGTACGTCAGCGCCGAATGCGGCTGCGATAGGCCTGATCGGGACCATGAAGTTGCCGTTAACGAGACGGTTGCCGGTGGGTGCGTAGAAGTGCCTGCCGTTGGCCGCGATCTCGATGCCGCCGAGATAGGCCTCTACGGTGTATTTGCCGGTATCGATCTCCGCCGAAGCGGTTTCGGCGCGCCAGGTGACGGACTTGGCTCCGAGCGCCATCGAGAATGCTCTCAGGGGGACATAGGTGGTCGAGTCGATGAGCATCGCGGGTATGCCGAGATCGACATCGATGCCGTTGACAACGATACGGAGTCCGCGGAGCTCAGGTCCTGCGTTCTCTTCGGTCTCTGCGGCCGCTTCTTCTGCTTCTTCGTCGGCGTCCGCTGCCTCTTCGGCCACTTCGGCCTCTTCGGCCGGAGCCTCGGGAGCGACCGTGTTGTCGGTATCCTCTACTCCTGCGGCGCCTGCGGGGATGGCCAGTGCCATGGATAAGACCAGTATAAGGGCGACCGCTGCGATCAAATGCTTTTTCATAAAAATCTCCTTTCCCGCCGCATCCGGAGAGCGGAATACGCCGGGGCTTGTGTTGTTTGTTTCCTACGTATATTTATATCGGACCGGACAGTCATAAACATGTCCGTTCTCCGGTATAACCAGATATATGACCGGCAGGGAGAACTCACTGTTCGCCTGACCAGCGGATCACGTTCACCTCGGGATCGCCGTCGAAGTGGGCGGCTTCCCGCCCCTGACAGGTGAAGAGGAGGATCTGGCGTGTCTTCGCAGTCTCTTTCAGATGATCGAGCGCGAGGCCGGCTCTGTTGTCGTCGAAGCTGACGAGCGCGTCGTCCAGCACTATCGGACACGGGTCGTTCTGCGGGAGGACTACTTCACAGGCTGCGAGACGAAGAGAAAGATAGACCTGATCAGCGGTGCCGGCGCTCAGCATGAGCACGTTGTGGCTGACCGTATCGCCGTGCGCCCTGGCGGACGCGTCGAGCGCTCTGTCAAAGGTGAGGGTATCGTATCTCCCGCCTGTGAGCTTGCTGAAGACGGCTCCGGCGGCATGCCCCAGAAGGGGCGAGAACCTGTTCTGTATATCGGTGTTCGCTTCGCGGAGAGCCGCAATGGCCATGTCCAGGGCTTCGTACTGGGCCGTCTGTTCGGCCAGTTCGGTCCTTGCCTCGTTGATCTCTCCCGCGAGGACTATGGGATCGCCCAGTCCGCGGAGCTCTCCGAGCGCCAGGTGATACTGCGTGTTGGCGCTGTCGAGGGCTGAGGAGACTTTTTCGAGACGCGCCTCCGTCTCCTCCCGGCCGTATCTAGGCCTCACGAACTGTGTAAGATCGGCGGCCGGCGCGTCGGGAGCGTCGGTGCTCTCCAGTGCGGAACGTATCTGCTCTTTCATCTCCGCGTCGGCAGAAAGCCTTTCGCAGTCGGATCTGAGCGTTTCGAGCGTCGACAGCATGGCGGGTATCTCGCTGAGGGAAGATACGCGGGGATCGATCTCCGCAGCGGCGCTGATGGCCGCGTTCTCCGCCTCTGCCAGCAGACGGTCGGATTCAGCCTTCGCGGCAGCCGCTCCGGCGTTCGCCGTTTCGGCATCCTCGGCCGCGTCCGTGAGGGCCGAGAACCGGTCCGCTTCCGCGCGGAATTCGAAGACTCCGGACATCCCGTATTCCGACAGGAGCCGCGCGAGATACTTTTCGCGGTCCTTTATCGTGAAGAATGCCGCCGCTGCTGCCGCGGCGCATAATACCGCAGCCGCCGCCAGGATCACGGTCACCGCCGTTCCCTTCAGAACGACCGCCAGAACGGCGAGCACTACGCAGAGCGCCGCGGCGACCGCTGCGGGGACGGTCAGTCTTTTCTTTTTCTCCCGCACCTCGTTATCGAGATGCTCGGCGGACGACACTGCTTTTTCGACCGCTGCGCGGTCCTGCCCGGCGAACCGGGAGGCCGCAAGAAGAGAAGATGCTTTCTCATATTCGCCGTAAGCGGCGTCGAAACGCCGTTGTCCGGCCTCGGCGATCTCTCTGTGCGCTTCCGCTGAGGAGACCGCGTCGCGAAGGGCGGATATATGCCCGTCATCGGTATTGCTGTAGATCTGAAGTCTCGCCCTGGCGGCGGCTGCCGCCTCGGCCGCGCTGCGCGCTTCGGCTTCGGCTTCCGAGAGGCGGCGGAGCTTTTCGTCCGCCTCTATCGCCCTGTGGGCGCGGAGCTCTTCGGAGAGCAGTTCACGCTCCGCTTTCAGCCGGAGGCCCTCATCACGGATCCCGGCGGCATCCTCGCAGGAGGTCTCGACGCTGCGGAGCCGGTTTTCGGCCTCTGCGAGCCTCGTACGAAGAGCGGGGATGGTGCCCGTTTTGTTGTAGCGGCGCTTATTCTGCCACGAACGGAGCTTTTTATCAGCCTCGGAATAGGAGACAGCCTCGTCGCCGGAGGATACCAGCGAGGAGATCCGCTTTTCCAGTTCCGGAGTCTGTCCCACCTTTACGGCGGCCTGTCTTATGAACGCCGTACGTTCGAAGACGGCCTTGCCCACGCCGGTGAGCTTCTCTCCCGCGTTTTCCGCGGTCAGTCCGGGAACGCTGTCTCCGCTGCCGGTGTATACGGCGGAGAAGTCGCGCATCGGAACGGTCTTAGAGGATCTGCGTTCTATCGTGATGTCCCGCCCGTCAAGGACTATATCGGCGGAGCCCTCCATCGGGGCGCCGTTCCACGGGCGGAAACGGGTCTTGTCTGTAAGATAACCCGGACGGTCGCGCTCCGATGTGTTCACCCCGTAAAGTATCGCCAGGATGAACGCGCACCAGGTGCTTTTGCCGGTCTCGTTCGGACGTTCTATTATATTCAGGCCGGGTGACAGCCGGAGCTCTTCTCCGCAGAGCTGTCCGAAAGAAGCGTGGAGACGTTTGAACCTCATGCGCCCCACTCCTCTCTGTTGTCGAGAGCGGCAAGGCCGTATCTGACGGCGAGAAGGATGCCGGGCTTGTCGTTTTCATCGGCGCTGTCATACTTCTCGCGGAGGATCCTCAGGAAGCCGCCGCGGAGGGTGTCTTCGCTGACGCCGTCCCAGATATCCCGGAGGGCGTGTGTCTCGTCGCGTACAGTGACGTGGTAGGCCCTGTCGGCCAGAGACTCGGCGAGCGCCGTACAGTCTATATCCTCATCGGTCCCGCCGCGGAGTACCACGCGGACCACGTCGTTTTTCATGGATTCGCTGATCGCGGCTTCGGCCGCCGCGAGCGCCGTGCTCCCCGCGACGTCAGCCTGTACTATACGGTACTGCCTTCCGCGGAGGGGAATGAACCTCAGATCGGCTCCGCTATTTGAAACGGTGCCGGCTATGACGCCTTTCTCGCCCGTCTCGTCAAAGCCGCGCCCCTCGGTGCAGCCGGGATAGGCGTATACGGTCGATCCGGCGGAGCAGATGCCGCTGTAGGCGTGGATATGGCCAAGTGCCAGGTAATCGAGACCGGATCTCTCTATATCCTGTCTCGTTATGAGGTTGTATCTGTCGTCGGCAAGATCTCCGTGAAGGACCATTATGTTCACAAGGCCGTCGTCCGCGGCGGTAAAGCCCCTCAGCAGCGGCCGGCTCGAAGACGAAGTGAAAGCGGCGCCGTATACGCGGCAGCCCAGCTCCGGCAGTTCCACGCTGCTTATAACGGGAGATCTGAAAACATGGACGTTTTCCGGGAAATCAAGGATCGAGTAAGGCGACCGGTCGCAGAAGAAATCGTGGTTGCCGGGAGAAATGAACACCCTGGCCTTGATAGAGGAGAGCACGCGGAGAAGCGTCTCGCATGTCTCGTAGTAGCAGACCGAGCTGTCGAAAAGATCTCCCGACAGGAGAACGACGTCCGCCTGTTCGCTCTCTGCGAGGTCGGCAAGCGAACCGAGCAGAGCACGCTGTTCCTGCCGGCGCTCCAGCGCTTTTTTCTCGGGAAGAGAGTCGAAAGGAGAATCGAGATGAAAATCAGCCGAGTGTATTATTTTGACGGACACTTTTTCATCCCCCTAGAAAAAATGCACATAAAGACCGGTTACAATTAGTTACAATTAGTCCATCTAAGGTCGTATTATAAGCCAAAAAGTTACAAAATGAAACACTTTTTTTGAGAGGGTCTTAAATTTTTAGTTATAATAACCAGAAATAACAGTATTCACAGGTGAATATCACGAAAAAATTGTGCACAATACACATAAAAATGCTGCCATATTCTGCCAGCGCATATGGGATTCAGCCCCCACATTTGCGCTTTTTGGCCTTTGGCAGGCGGCAAAACAGCCCCACATTACAGCAGTCCGGAAGGAGGATGTCCGGGAACGCGTGCGTCCGTCCGGAAAGTTTCGGTGATTATGCATAAAAAACGCCCGACAGGCGTATGCCTGTCAGGCGCGGTTATTCATTGCCGGAGATATGTCAGGTGGTCCCGCTTCCGCTCTGCACGTCGCTGTGCATATACTCGGCCAGCCATGGGATATCCAGCCTGAGCTCACCGTCGTCGGTGTAGACTATGTGCCTGCGCAGCCCTATGAACAGACCGGTAAACAGTATAACAGCTGCGGCCAGTATGCAGACCAGGGCTGTCAGGACGGCGCGGAGCGGACGGACGCGTACGTATGTGCGGGAGGATGAACGGCGCAAAAGGATCGCCTCCCTATTCGTTGTTTTCTATGGCGGTTATAAGATCGATGCGCCTCTGGTGGCGTCCGCCGTCAAATCCGGTCGTAAGGAACGTGTCGACTATCTTGAGAGCCAGACCGCCGCCGAGGACGCGGGCTCCCATCGCAAGCATATTGGCGTTGTTGTGACGGCGGGTCATCTCTGCGGAGAAGCAGTCGGAACACAGCGCGGCGCGTATGCCTTTTATCTTGTTAGCGGCTATCGAGATCCCGATGCCGGTGCCGCAGACAAGGATGCCGCGGTCGCACTCGCCTGACGCTACTGCCCTCGCCGCCGCTTCGGCATAGACCGGATAATCGCAGCTGTCCGCGGAATATGTGCCGAAGTCCTTGTATTCGAGGCCGAGTTCTTCAAGGTGTGCCTTTATCTCCTGCATTAGGGCGAAACCGCCGTGGTCGCATCCCAGCGCTATCATTCGAGATCGCTCCTTCTATAATTAGTATAATTAATAAGTAGTGTGATTCTTAATGCACCGGCCCCGCCGTCGGCGCGGACCGCGGACGCGGAGAACATCACCGCGTACCGCTATATAATATATCAGAGAACGCCGCCGATGTACAGGCATTTCGGCCGGCAAAACATATCCGGAGACAGCGTACGCGTCTCCGGATCGTCTGTTTTGCGTGTGCGCGGCCGGAAACGGTGTCCGGTCACAGCTTTTTTCTTCGCTTTTTTCCTCCCGAGGGGTTCTCGCCGAGAGTCTCGCCAAACTGTTTCAGCAGGTCCTTCTGATCCTTCGTAAGACTTGTCGGGACCGTTACCCTGACTGTCACATACTGATCGCCGCGGCCCCCGCCTCTTAGATTCGGGATGCCTTTTCCGCGGAGACGGAAAACGGTGTCGGGCTGTGTTCCCTCAGGTATCTTGTACTTGACCTTGCCATCCAGCGTCGGGACCTCCACTTCATCGCCGAGCGCCGCCTGCACTATGGATATCGGCAGCTCATAGAAAACGGAGTTGCCGTCTCTGGTGAAGTACGGATGCGGGATGACGGAGACTGTGACGAGCAGATCGCCGGCAGGCCCGCCGTTTATGCCGCAGTGGCCCTGACCGCGGAGGGATATGGTCTGATCGTCGTCGATGCCGGCCGGAATGTTGACGTTGAGTTTCTTGTTCTTTCTGACGAGGCCTCTCCCGCGGCATTTTGAGCAGGGCTGATGGATTATCTTGCCCGAGCCGTGGCAGTTGGGGCACTCCTGCGTGGACTGCATGATGCCGAACGGCGTACGCTGCTGGGCCGTGACCGTACCCGTGCCGTTGCAGCGGGAGCAGCGTTCCGGTGTCGTGCCTTCGGCACATCCTGTGCCGTGACAGTCGTCGCACTCTTCGATACGCGAGAAAGATATCTCCTTCTCACAGCCGAACGCGGCCTCTTCGAAGGTGACGATGACGGAGGTGACTATGCGCTCGCCGCGGCGCGCGGCGTTTCTGTTCCTGGTATTGTTGCCGAATCCGCCGACAAAGCCGTTCTCACCGAAGATGGACGTGAAGAGATTTCCAAGATCGAAATCCATATCCATCCCGCCGCCGAACCCGCCGGCTCCGAAGTTGGGATCGACGCCGGCGTGACCGTACTGGTCGTACCGCGCCTTCTTATCCGCGTCAGACAGGACCTCGTACGCCTCGTTGACTTCCTTGAACTTGGCTTCAGCGTCCTTGTCGCCGGGATTCAGGTCGGGGTGGTACTTTTTCGCCATCTGGCGAAACGCTTTTTTTATCTCATCGTCAGAGGCGCCCTTTTTCAGGCCGAGCACCTCATAGTAATCACGTTTTTCAGCCACGCGATGTACACCTCACATGCAGGGAAATGCGAGCGCACATGTGTGCGCCCGCTCAGTATATGTCGTATCAGTTGCAGTTTCTTCGCCGCGGACGCCGAACAGGCGCCCGCGGCGGAAGAGAGATTTATTTATCCTTGTTGTCGTCGTCGACTACTTCATAGTCGGCGTCGTAGTAGTTGCCGTTCTGGCCGTCGCCGGGATTCTGCTGTGCGCCGGGGTTCGGGTTGTAGCCGCCCTGCGGTCCCTGGGGATTGGCCTGCTGGTACATCTTCTCGCTTGCGGCGAAGAAAGCCTTCTGCAGCTCGTCGGTGGCGGATTTGATCGCCGCGACGTCAGTGCCGGAGAGAGCGTTTCTGACTTTGCCTATCGCAGCCTCGATGTTGGACTTGTCGGCAGCGTCGAGCTTGTCGCCCATCTCGGAGAGAGCTTTTTCGCTCTGATAGACCATCTGGTCAGCGGCGTTTCTGGCGTCGACGTCTTCCTTGCGTCTGGAGTCCTCGGCCGCATACTGCTCTGCCTCGCGGACCGCCTTGTCGATGTCCTCTTTGGAGAGGTTGGAGGATGCGGTGATGGTGATGTGCTGCTCCTTGCCGGTGCTGAGGTCTCTCGCGGAGACGTTAACGATGCCGTTGGCGTCAATATCGAAGGTGACCTCGATCTGCGGAACGCCGCGGCGGGCCGGAGCGATGCCGTCAAGGTGGAAACGTCCGAGAGATTTATTGTACTGAGCCATCTCGCGCTCGCCCTGCAGGACGTTGACTTCGACTGAAGTCTGGTTGTCGGCCGCGGTGGAGAAGATCTGGCTCTTCTTGGTCGGGATGGTGGTGTTGCGTTCGATGAGTTTGGTGAACACGCCGCCGAGGGTCTCGATGCCGAGAGACAGCGGGGTCACGTCGAGCAGGAGGATGCCCTCGACGTCGCCGCCGAGAACGCCGCCCTGGATCGCGGCGCCGATCGCAACGCACTCGTCAGGGTTGATGCCCTTGAACGGATCCTTGCCGGTGATCTTCTTGACTGCCTCCTGGACAGCGGGGATACGGGTCGAACCGCCGACGAGCAGGATCTTGCTGAGGTCGGACGGATGCAGGCCGGAATCGGAGAGCGCCTGGTTCACAGGGCCCATCGTCTTCTCGACGAGGTGCTCGGTGAGCTCGTTGAACTTTGCGCGGGTAAGGGTCATGTCGAGGTGCTTGGGGCCGGTCGCGTCAGCCGTGATATACGGCAGATTGATGTTGGTGGATGTCACGCCGGAGAGGTCGCATTTTGCCTTTTCAGCGGCCTCGCGGAGACGCTGCATGGCAACTTTGTCGCCGGAGAGGTCGATGCCGGTGTCCTTGCGGAACTGATCCACGAGGTAGTTCATGACGCACTCGTCGAAGTCGTCGCCGCCGAGACGGTTGTTGCCGGCGGTCGCGAGGACCTCGATGACGCCGTCGCCGATCTCGAGGACGGAGACATCGAACGTGCCGCCGCCGAGGTCGTAGACCATGATCTTCTGATCGGTCTCCTTGTCGAGGCCGTAAGCGAGAGCCGCAGCGGTAGGCTCGTTGATGATGCGCTTGACGTCCAGACCGGCGATGCGGCCAGCGTCCTTGGTGGCCTGGCGCTGCGAGTCGGTGAAGTACGCGGGAACGGTGATGACCGCCTCGGTCACAGTGGTGCCGAGATAGCTCTCTGCGTCGGATTTGAGTTTCTGCAGGATCATCGCGGAGATCTCCTGCGGAGTGTAGGTCTTGTTGTCGATGGAGACTCTGTAGGCGGAGCCCATCTCACGCTTTATCGAAGAGATCGTACGGTCGGGGTTCGTGATGGCCTGACGCTTCGCGACCTGACCGACCATGCGCTCGCCGTCCTTGGAGAAGGCAACGACCGACGGGGTGGTGCGGGCGCCTTCTGCGTTGGCGATGACGACGGGTTCGCCGCCCTCGATGACTGATACGCAGGAGTTAGTTGTTCCAAGATCTATACCAATGATTTTTCCCATGATAAATACCTCCAGTTCACGGTTTGATTATTTAAATGAAACGTTGTTCAATCGTTTGCTTTTGTCAGTTGGCGACCTGAACGGTCGAGAAACGGATGACCTTGTCGCCCATCTTGAAGCCCTTTTCGAACTCGGCGACGATCTCGCCTTCGCCGTATTTGTCATCTTCGATGTGCATGACCGCGTTGTGTACCGACGGATCGAACTTCTCTCCGACGGCCGGTATCTCCGTGATGTCCATCTTCTCGAATATCGTCCGCAGCTGCGTCATCGTCATCTCCACGCCCTTGTAGAACGCCGCGTCGGTGCATTCCTGCGAGAGCGCGCGGGAGAGATTGTCATAGACGGGCAGGAGCTTCAGCACTGTGTCCGCGCGGACGTCCGCGTAGATAGCTTCGCGCTCTTTCTGACTGCGCTTTCTGAAATTGTCGTATTCGGCGGCGAGACGCAGATATTTCTCTTTTTCCGCATCCAGCGCCTTCTTCAGTTCTTCCTCCGGCGAGTCTTTAGGTCCGGCTTCCGGTGTCTCCGGCGCTTCGGTCGTTTCAGACGCTTCAGCGGCCTTCGTTTCCTCGGCGGTCTCTGCCGCGCCGTTTACTTCCTCCGGCTCTTTCTCGGGAGGGGCTGCGCTTGATTTCTTTGACAATTATTACATCTCCTTGCTTATTGAGCGTCAGCTGTCGCTGTCGTCTATGCCGGGGAGCGAGAACCCTCCGGCAAGCAGCCAGCTGAGGCCGTTCGCGATATATTGCAGACGCGCGGCGACCTTAGGATAATCCATCCTGGTCGGACCGACGACGCCGATGATGCCCTGCAGATTGCTGCCGGCGTCGTACTTTGCAACGACGACGCTGGAATCCTTGAGTTCCTCAGCGAGGTTTTCCGGGCCGATCGTTATCTTGGATCCGCCCGTTTTGTCCGGGGTCGGGAGTTTGAGAAGGCCGTTCTCGTCAGAGAGGTAGGTGAGGACGCGGTGGGCCTTGTCGACGTCCCGGAACTCGGGGTGCTCGAACAGGTGCGACGCACCTGTCATGAACGTCTCGCGGGATTTGGCCGTCATAAGCAGCTCAATCGCGAAACCTGCGATGACCGCAACGAAGCCTGAGGTATCGCCTGATGCACGTTCGGTCGCGGCGATCAGCTGCGGGGTCATCTCCTCCTCGGGGATGCCGGTGAAACTGGCGTTAAAGACGGCGGAGAGTTTCGTGAGGGTCTCCGGGGCGACGTTAATCGGCAGATGGACCAGCTTGTTCTTGACAGTGTTGTTGCTGAGGAGAACGACGATGATAAAAGTGTGCTGGTCGACGTGTATGAGATCGAATCGGGTGATGACCGGCTGCTGGGAGGATACCGCGAGCGCGTACGCCGGGTAGTTGGTCAGGTCTGAAGTCAGGCGCCCGGCGTCGGACAGGACCTTGTCGAGCTGCTGTACGTTGTTCCGCAGGGCCCGGTTTATCGTATCCGTATCGTGCTCGGAGAGCCTGTGTTCTTCCATGAGCTCGTTCACGTATATCCTGTAACCCTGGGCGGTGGGAACGCGGCCGGAAGAGGTGTGGGTGTGTTCGAGGAGCCCGAGCGACTCCAGATCAGCCATCTCGTTTCTTACGGTGGCTGAGGAAACGGACAGGCCGCTGTCGTTCACGATGGCTTTGGAACCCACCGGTTCCGCCGTCTGCACATACTTTTCAACGACGGCGCGGAGTATTCTCTTTTTCCTGTCGCTAAGTTCCATATCCGGCCTCTGTATGTCCGGGGCACATGCGCCCCGACGTGTTTAGCACTCATACCCGTCGAGTGCTAAATCAAATTTAACACCGCCTATCCGGTGTGTCAAGTGCCAAAGAAGGGGATTTCACATATTATTTACACTTTGACAGATTCAGCCTGTAACCTGTTGTAATCTCTTGTTGTTGTAATTCGGAGTGCCAGTTAGTAGAATGACCAAAGGATTGCATATTATATTAAGATGTGACGGACTTCCGTCACCAGGGTGAGTTATGAAGAAACTGACAGTCTACGCGATCGTCGCGCTGGTCATAATAGCGGCGATCGTCGCAGTGATAATACTGATGCTGTCGCAGAAACCGGGAGATCCCGAGCCGGCCGCGGCTCCCGAACCGGTCGCGTCGGACGTGTCGAACCGTGAGCTGACCGAATATGCGAAGGATATAATGAGATGTATCGCCTCCGGAGACTACGCGTCCCTCGGAGCCGCGTCGCACCCCGAATACGGCGTCGTGTTCTCTCCTTACGCGACGATAGACCTTACCGCGAACAGGAGATTTACGGCGTCGCAGGTGGCGGAGCTCGGCAGGGACACGCAGGAATACATCTGGGGGATATACAGCGGGACCGCCGACCCCATAAGACTGACGCCGACGGAATACTTCAAGCGCTTCGTCTGGGATGCGGATTATCTGCAGGCCGACAAGATCAGGATCAACAGGATCACCGCCAAGGGGAACGCGCTGGAAAACATCGACGAAGTGTTTCCCGATGCGCGGTACGCAGACTTTTACATCGCCCCCACGAACGGCTCGGACGGTACGGACTGGCACAGCCTGCGTCTCGTTTTCGAAGACTGGGAAGGAAAACTCATGCTCAGCGCCGTAGTGCACAGCGAATACACGATATGACCTTTCTTTAGCATGGAAGGCCGCACATCCGTGCGGCCTTCCATGTTTATATAACGACCCGGGGACAGCCGGCAAGGCCGTCCCCGGGCATGCAGTTTCCGGTTATGCTCAGATGACTCCGCTGAGCGCGAGGATGAGAAGGATGCAGGTAACGAGCAGAAGGGCGGCAACGAGCATTACGCCGGTTATGCTCTTCTTTTTTACCGGCTGGCCCTGAGCCTGCTGCGGAAGAAGGTTCGCACGGCGCAGCCCTCTCACTATGGGCTTGTATATGAGCAGAGTGAGCGCCGCGTTCAGGACGGCCTTGATCAGGTTGAAGGGAAGGAAGGCCGGGATCAGCATCTTAACGATGATAGCGCGGTCCACATGCATATAAAGCGGCGTGATAAGGTAGTTCCAGAGCAGCATCACGATGGTCATGGCGAAAACTCCGGCGATAAGGCCCACCACCGCGCCCTTCATGGTGCGGTTCTTCTTGTATATGGCGGAGGCGGTGCAGGCGAAGGCCGCTGTCGAGAGGACGTTCATGATAAAGCCGATGATGCCCGTCGTGCTTATCGTGACCATCTCGATCAGGGAAACGACTATGGTCACGGCAAGCGCCGGCATGGGGCCCATGATAAAGCCGCCGATGGCTATTATGACGTCTTTCGGGTCGTATTTGAGGAAAGGCGCCGAGGGGATGAAGGAGAATACCGGCACCAGATGCGACAGCAGCATGACGATATACGCTATCGCCGCGAGCATTGCCAGTATGACTACTGTTTTTGTTGTTATCCTTTTGTTCTGCATGGCTTATAGCCTCCTAAAAAAGAATTGCACCTGAAAGAAGCATCCTCCAGGTGTCCAAAACGGCCGCGGCAAAACAAAAAGCCGATACGGTCTTCTCTCATCCAGACTTTAACTGTCGGTATTGGAATCGCACCAATTCTGCGCTGAGCGCTCGCGGACTTTACCGCCGATCGGGAATTTCACCCTGCCCCGAAGACGCTGTATTCAAATGTGGTTTCATTATAACACCGTATCCGCGGTTTGCAAGTCTTTTTTGACAGACTGCACCTCCGGTCCCCGCCGGCCGGCGCCTTCAGGGCGCTATGCAATTTCTGATTAGTAAAAATTCATGGTAATTTAGGGATTGCAGGAGTTTTTTTGTTGATTGTTGTAATTGAAAGAAAAACACGTTTTAAACTATAATATTTATATTAATGTAGAGAATCTTACAAACCGCCG
>JAEEGL016295911.1_pt1 | contig 14864 bp, 9 predicted proteins | sample 9134231 | NCBI WGS metagenome assembly JAEEGL01 (sample SAMN16246548, study PRJNA631951) | gut metagenome | biome: gut microbiome; feature: rumen; material: fiber-attached | host: Bos | place: Iran: Karaj | collected 2018-10
AGTTTGTACCATCGGCATTCACCATCCATGTACGTTGTGGAGCCTTTCCACCCGTTTCCCAACAAAAGATTACCTCACCAGGGTGCCACGGGTTTCCTTGAATGTGTCCTACTTTGAAATGAACAGCCACTACCGGTTCGGCTTTACCAGTCATCAAGTCCATCTTTCCGATTCCTCCAGGTCCTGCTCCCATGTGACGTGGACCGAAGTTTTCAGCAATAGGTTCAGCAATAGGCATTTTTCTTGCATATTCCTTGTCTAATCGGAAATATACCATAGTCTCACTACCATCCAAAGCCATGTCACCTTCGCTACACATCTCAGCGGGAATTATGCCGCAAATGCGTTCGTAGTTTTTCTTGCTTTTCAACTTGCCTATTTCAGAGTCGGCAAAGAGACGTTCCAAGTTTATTTCCACTACTTCCATACCCGTGCGCTCACCTTTCTTGTTTTTAGCTACGCGCATAATGTATAGGTTCATTGACTTTCGTGCAACACAAAGCATTCCAGTGAAACCACCTTCTGTTACTTGTACGATATCACCAGTCTCCTCGTTGACAGCCATAGCTTCACCTTTCACGCGATCGGAGCGGAATACCACCCATTTGCCATCGGAAGTCCATTGGTTGTGTGTCTGATAGATTTTAGAATCTCCAGTTCCACTCTTGCTGGTCAGAAATACCAATTCAACACCCGTCTTCGGGTCTTTTATCACCTTGCGCTCTGATGGAAAACGTGTGCCAATCTGAGCTAACATTGATAAAGTGCAAAACGTTGCGACATATAAAGATAATAGTCTTTTATTCATAATGGGTTTTTAGTTACGGATTAGATGAATATGATGTTGCAAATATACATAAAAATAATAAAAAGTCAAACTCCTTCATCTTTCTTTTGAGTTTTTTGAATGGAAAATATATGATAATTGACGAATTACCGTATCATAAGGAAATCCGACTGAAAAGCGTATCATATTTGATGAATTATTATAGGTGTCTTTTCAGAAATACCATGTATTTTTGCGGTATATTATAACTATAAAACGCATTTATTATGAAAAGAACATTTATCTTAACAATTATGGCTTGGATGCTGACAGTAACTGTTAGTGCTCAGAGTCATCGTCGCTGGGATTTCACGAATTGGAGCCAGCAAACTATTGAGAACTTGAAGGCAGAGGCAGCTCAAACACGTCCTGCTAATGGTTGGAGTGACATCGAGAAGAAAGGAGATGACAAGGAAGGTGCTGTCGCTCCAGAAGCCACAAAAGACAATTGCTTTTGGTTGACCGACTCAGAGGGAGCATGGTTGACTGATCCTGAAGGTGGTTCGTTAAAGGCAAATGGAATGGTCATTCCTGAAACAGAAGGTTTGATTTTCAATCCTGCTTATACGCTTAAACGTTCTTTGGCCATTGCTGTTAATTATCCATCTACGAGTTTAGGACAGTATGCTGGTGAACAATACCTTTGGTTGGGAGGTGGAAGCCAGAACTTAGCTTGTTTTGTTATTCCTAATGTTACTGTTGGACAAAAAATCGTGATGACAGTAGAGTCACATAAACCATCTGATGCTCGTGGTGTAGAACTTTATGTGGGAAGTGTGTCTGCCGAAAACAAAATAGGGGATTCCTTCAAGCCTACAACACAAGAGACTTATACATGGGAGAACTGGACATTGCCTGAAAGCATAGAAGAACCTGCTACTACTGTGGATATTATCGTTTACAATACCAGTGGTTGTCATTTATATAATATAGAGGTGGGAGAAGATACAGGACAGAAGAGATCCGTAGGCTTAATTTATAATGGTGATTTAAGCAATGACTTAACTTACTCAACGATGAATGCAGCATCAACATTGGACGTAAAGCCAATTGAAGCTAATGGTTCTTTATCTTTGGAATCGCTTACTGATTATGATGCTGTTGTCATCAGTTCAACTGTTAACGATGAGTCGGCCATTAATGCCTTGAAGACCATTCGTCCTTTTGTGCCAATGTTGAATCTCAATTCATCACTATATCCAAAGTGGGGCTATGGAGAGGCAACAGAAGCAGGAATACCTTTTGCAACGGTACTTGCTCCCAATCATGCTCTATTTAGCAATATGTTTTTGATAGAAGATACGAATGCAGATACTCCTACCTTCGTGATGGAGGTGACAGGCAATGAGTCGCATCCCGTTCTTGCACAATTGGCAGGTCCCTTTGCCAATGACGCCATACTTGCACGACCTTATCAAAACGACGAGCTAGTGTCTATCCATGCTCATAATATGAGTCATAATGGTTATCTTTATTTACCTTTCTCCCAAGAGGTATTGGAGAAAACGTCTAATTCTATCATCTTGGAAAATGCCGTAGCAATTTTGGCCACTTCAAAGAGTCCTGTCACGGCCGCACCTAAACCGACTATTTCGCTGGCATATAATAAATTGAATACGGATGTTACGATGAAGAGTGGAGTGCCTGGTGCCCAGATATTCTATACACTTGACGGAAGTACTCCAACGGAAGAAAGTACACTTTACACAGAACCCATCAATGTGACTACCGAACTTACCATCAAAGCCGTAGCATTAGGAGATGGTTACTTGTTGAGTGATGTCGCAGAACAGTTGGTTGACTTGAAGGATCAAGCCACCGCTCCAACAATTGCCGTAAACCAAGATGGTGACAAGGCTATTGTAACCATTACGTCAGATGCAGCCGATGCAGGAATATGGTTTAATCTCATTGGTAGTGATAATAAGGCACGTTCACAAAAGTACACTGAACCAATAGAACTCAAAGGCAGTGCTACCGTTGGAGCTTTCGTTGAAGCATATGAAGGATTCCTTCGTTCAGAGCTTGCCACACGGCAGGTCAATCTGCCTAATGCCGTTACTTATACTGAATTGTTGACCAAGTTTGAAGGAGCCAGTTTCAATACCATAGGTAATGTGTTAAATGGTGGCTTCCCCTATTATTCTGAACAAATCATCGATTCGAAAGTGTATAAGGACGTGAATGGTGAGGACTCTATAGTCAATACATACCAAAAGCGCGATTCAATGGTAGTTTACAATCTCTCTGACGATTGGCACATCAAGACCTTTGGACAGGGTCTTTATTATACAAAGGCAACAACCGAACATAACGTGGCAAGTGCCAAAGGTTACAATCCTGAAACAGTATTCGATGACCAAAATTCAGTTGGCGAAATTACTTCCAATGCCGTACAGTTCCAGGTGGTAAGTAAGAAAGATGGCGACGGGCGTCTTGACCCTCCATCAGCATCCTTGGAAACTATTAAGCCATTTGAGGGACCGTTTGAAGTAGGCGTTTATTATTCTGGAAAGAACGTGAATAGTGATCATGTACTTGACGTCTTTGTGAGCACCGATACGCTCAATGTTGAATCATGGACAAAAATAGGTGAATTGTATAGTGTGTCTCAACAATATTATGATGGCAATTCTGACAAGTCATTCCGAGTATGGAAGCGTGGCTCTGCCGTTTATAATGGTACGGATCCTGTGTTTGTGAAGGTTGCTTCGGTGGAAAATGCAAAAGATGTCAATATTTTCACTATTGTCGTAAAAGCACCTGGTGTTGTTGAAGCTATAACGACAACTTCTTCAAGTAAGACCGTTTCTAATGGTTATATTTACGATTTGCAAGGACGTAAACTCAATGGTATTCCACAAAAGGGTATTTACATTAAAAATGGAAAGAAATATTTGGTACATTAAAAAATACGTACGGCATTTAGCTTTATTGCTATGTGTTGGTTTGTCTAACGGGGTGTGGAGTCAATCCACCCCCGTCAGCCAAATGGAATTGCTCGATAGGGGAGTCATAGCATTGCCAGCTGCTTCTGGTGGAGGCATTTTCGTTTCTTGGCGTTCATTAGGAACTGATGTTTCTGATACCAGTTTTGAATTGTTGCGTAGTGGGCAGAGTGTGGCTCGTGACCTCTATGTGACCAACTACACCGATACATCTGGTAATAGTTCTGATAACTATCAGGTAGTGACTTACGTTGATGGTCAACCCATTGATACTTCTAATGCTATCAAACCTCTTACCACTCGCTATAAGAAAGTGGTTCTCAATCGTCCTCCACGAGGAGAAAATGGTGGCACGTATGATCCTAACGATTGTTCGGTAGGAGATGTGGATGGTGATGGTGAATACGAGCTTTTCGTGAAGTGGAATCCTTCGAATGCCAAAGACAATTCCCAAGCAGGCATAACCGATAATGTGTTTATCGACTGTTATAAAATGAATGGCACACGCTTATGGCGTATTGATTTAGGACGCAACATTCGAGCAGGAGCTCACTATACGCAATTTATGGTCTATGACTTTGATGGTGATGGACGAGCAGAGATGATGTGTAAGACTGGTCCTGGCTCTCTTGATGGAAAGGGAAAATACGTCAATAGTGTGGCCACGGATCCTGTTGTCAAGGCTGTACCTGGTACGGCTCTTTATCGTTCCAACGATGGACGCATCACAGGTGGACAAGAATGGCTCACCGTATTCAAGGGAGAAACGGGCGAGGCGATTCATACCATCTTCTATAATCCAAACCGCAACACGACTTATGGAGGTGAAGCTGATGGTTCCTTCAATTGGGATGATCGTAGTGGTCGTACCGACTATGGTAGTTATGGTAATCGTGGAGAACGTTTCTTGGCTGCCGTTGCTCATTTGGATGGTCCTAATCATCCTGCCAGTGGTATTTTCTGTCGTGGCTATTATACATTTGCTTTTATTTGGGCAGTTGATTTTGATGGACAACAATTGCATCAGAAATGGTTTAGCTCCCATAAATCAAGAAATAGTTATCAGCTGGTTACCTATGACTCCGAAGGAAAGGGTTCCACAAAGACATTTACAGGATGCACACCTACAAGCGGTGGAGGAAGTGGAACGATGTATGGAAATGGTAATCACAATATGTCAATAGCTGATGTGGATGGTGATGGATGTGATGAAGTGATTTGGGGAGCTGGTGCCCTTGACCAAGACGGCAAGTTACTCTATGGTACTGGTTTTGGTCATGGAGACGCTCTACATTTAAGTGACCTTAATCCTAATCGTCCTGGTTTGGAAATGTTTCAGGTACATGAGGAAAAGGGCACTTATGCTTGGGATGTACATGATGCCGCTACAGGCGAAGTGTTGTTGAAAGGTGGTCCGTCTGGTGTTGATAACGGTCGTGGTATGGCTGCACAAATCGATGCTTCCCATCATGGTTTCTATTTCAGTTCGGGAAGTGATAAACAACAAAGAAGTGCAGTTACTGGAGATGTGATGTCAACGGGTACTACATCTCTTAATTTCAGAGTCTATTGGGATGGCGATTTGCAAGACGAATTGCTTGATGGAAACAAGATTGACAAATGGAATGGAAATGGTACTTCGCGTTTGGTGACGTTTGGCGATTTAGGACCAAGTTCTACATGTAATGGTTCCAAAAACACACCATGTCTTTCTGCCGACATCTTAGGTGATTGGCGCGAAGAGGTTGTTCTTTACCGTGCTTCGGATAGCGAGACTTGTCTGGCCATCTATACCACGAATATTCCTACTACTTATCGCATTCCGACGTTGATGCATGATCATACCTATCGGATGGGCGTGTGTTGGCAGAATACAGCATACAACCAACCTCCTCATCTCGGTTATTATCTGCCCGATCTCAAAATGCCTTCAGTCATTGATGGTGGCAGAATAAGTACAAAGGTTGGCGAAAATGTAGAACAAACATTTCATACGCGTAATACCACGGCGATAGAACAAAGTTTCTATTATCATGATGGAACGAGAAAAGATGGATTACCACAAGGTGTTACATTGACCATCAATGACGAGGAAATGAGTTTCACCATCCAAGGAGTATTTCAAGAAGCAGGTAATTATAGATTCGTAGTCAATTTGACGGGTACTGATGGCAACAAGATTCCCGTTGATATTATTGTTGTATGCAAAGCTGTTGTTGAGGGGATAGGTATGCCCGTTCGTTGGGATTTTACGCATTGGAGTGATGCTACCATACAAAACCTATTAGCCGATGCTGCTGCCAGTAAGTTGCAAGGATGGAGTGATGTGGAAAGTCAAGCTACTGCTGATGCAGATGGTGAACCTACAGATATATCACGAAACAATTGCTTCTGGGCTTGTGCAACCATTATGCCCGACGAGAATGGTGAATTATCTGCAAATGGCATGGTGATACAAGAATTGCGCGGACTCCGTTTCCAACAACCAGCACTCAACAGACGCAATCTCGCCATTGCCGTTAATTATCCCTCAACCAGTATCGGAAACTATCACGGACCTTCTTATTTGTGGTTAGGAGGTGCGCAAAAAGACTATTTCATTATTCCTGATGTGCAAGGTGGAACGGAAATCAAAATGGGAATTGAATCACATAAGAGTTCTGAAGCCCGAGGTGTACAACTATTCGTAAATGAAGGAGATGATGGAAATCTGGCACACGGACAACAATTGACAGATGCTAATGGTAATACGGTGGCAGTTCCGCAGAGTTATGCCGAACAAACTTGGTATGTGGATGATACTTCCGATATCATTGTCTATAATACCAATGGTTGCCACATCTATTTCATAGAGGCAACGTTGATAGGACATGATGAGTTGTCGGCTATCAATGAAGTCAATTTTAATCAAGAGCCACAACAATCCATCTATACGTTGAGTGGTCAACGAGTGAAGCGTATGTCTCGTGGTCTTTACATAATTAATGGCAAGAAAATGGTCCTGAGATAATTTGAATGCACGTTTTTTTCGTTAACTTTGCACGAAAATAAGATAAAAACAAACATATGAGAAAACTATTAATGATATCGTTATTGTTGCTGGGGCTACCTATTCGAGGAATGGCCCAGCAACAATCTGTTGTTACCGACACAAGTTTAGCTCAACACGATTTCTTTTATGCAGGGCAGAGCAAGCAACGTAGAATGTTCATTGTGAAGAATGGACAAGTGACGTGGGCTTATCAAGACCAATTGAAACGTGGTGAGATTAGTGATGCTATTCTTATGAGTGATGGACATATATTGGTAGCTCATCAATATGGCGTAGCTGAGATTACGCAAGATGGAAGTACAGTTTGGCAATATGCCGCACCAGAAGGAACGGAAATACATACCATTCAACCCATTGGTAAAAAACATGTTGTGTTTGTGCAAAACGGAAAACCAGCCAAGGCGGTGGTGATGGAGATTCCTACTTGTCGTATCGTTCGTGAATTCGAATTGCCTATCTCAGAAAAAGGTTCTGTACATGGACAATTCCGCAACGCTCGTCTTTCCTCACGCGGAACATTGCTCATAGCTAACATGGCATTAGGATGTATTCATGAATTTACTTGCGATGGTAAGGAAGTAGATCGTTGGGATGGTTTTCTTCCTTGGTCTGTACAAGAAATGCCAAAAACAGGAAACTTGCTCATTACAGGTAGAAAGGGAAAAATACAAGAAATCAACCGACAAGGCGAAACGGTTTGGGAATTGAACACAACTGACTATGGAGTGACACAACCGCAAAAGACCATTCGCTTATCGAATGGAAACCATCTCATCAACAATTGGTACAATGAATGGAATAAAGAACCGATGGATACTCTTCATGCTCCCGTGCAAGCCATTGAGATAGATAAAGACGGTAAATTGGTTTGGCAACTTCGTGCATGGAAGAATCCCGATTTAGGTCCTTCAACGACTATCCAGTTGCTCAATGAAACGGTGAATCGTGAACGATTGTTCTTCGGTGAGTTTAATCCGCAAAGTCCTAAATTGTTCGTCAAGCCCAACCAACCCATAGGTGAGAGTAGGGGAATTCATCCTGGACGTGTAGCGTGGATTCATGCGCCAGGTGTAGCTAAATGGGATGGTCATACAGGCTTATGGGTGGAAGATTGCTGGAACGACCAAGCCAAAGCTGATGCGATGATTCCTCATGCCGTGATGCAACTAACAGGTGAATCTACGGCAAAGAAAGCATGGAAATCGCTTTTCAAATATTTCAATCAGACGCATGGGCGAGGCAATCGTGGATATAAGAAAGGTGAGATGATAGCCATAAAACTCAATCTGAACAATGCCATTACTCACCACGACACGATAGAACTCAACTCTTCGCCCTTCGTTACTTTGGCTTTAGTGCGTTCGATGGTACGTGATGGTGGTATTCGTCAACAAGACATCGTGCTTTGTGAACCCAGTCGTGCTATTACAGATAGTATCTTCAACAAGGTTCATCGAGAATTTCCAAATGTTCGTTTTATTGATAATATCGGTGGAGACGGACGAGAAAAATGTGAGTATTATCCAGAGCAAATCGTCTATTCCGTAGATAATGGTAAGATGGCACGTGGATTGGCAAAGTGTATTGTTGATGCCGATTACATCATCAATACGGCTTTGTTGAAAACACATAGTGGTCCTGGTGTTACGTTGACGGGTAAGAATTGGTATGGAGCAACTGATATTAACTTGCTTTGGAGGCAAAATGCACACAATAATGTAAGTCAGGATAAACGACATGGTAAACCTGGTTATAAGACTTTTGTGGATTTCATGGCACATAAAAACCTCGGACAAAAAACATTGCTATTCTTGATTGACGGTACGTATGGTTCACGCGATGTGAATGGTGCACCAAATCCCAAATGGATGAAAGAACCCTTTAATGGAGATTGGGCTTGCTCGCTCATCGTCTCTCAAGACGAGGTGTCTTGTGATGCGGTAGGCATGGATATTATCATTAACGAGTGGCCTGAATTTGGTAGCTTGAACTATTGTGATGAGTATCTGCGCGAGGCAGCATCAATCCCCAATGCTCCAAGTGGTACTGTCTATCGACAAGATGGGAAGCCTTTGGAAAAGCCATTGGGATTGTTTGAACATTGGAATGCTGAACACAAATACACCAAAATCGACTTGAAATACATGAAGATTGAAGAGTGAAATCGTGTGCATTAGGTTTGATTTACGTAAACACTATGTTTAGCGATTGTATATATATTGTTTGTGCGTCGCAAACATAGTGTTTATGCATCGTAAATGTATCGTTTATGCATCGTAAATGTATCGTTTGTGTTTTTTCAATGGAATGTTTGTACTATTTCATGAAAAATGTTTAACTTTGCAACGATGAAGTTATCAATCATCATACCAGTTTATCAAGTTGAGCAAACGCTTAGGCGTTGTATCGATAGTGTGCTCTCGCAATCTTTCTCTGATTGGGAGATGATATTGGTGGATGATGGTTCCACCGATGAAAGTCCGAAGATTTGCGATGAATACGTGAAGAACTACGATAAGATACACGTCATTCATAAACAAAACGGAGGATTGAGTGATGCGCGAAACGTTGGTATCGAACATGCAAAGGGAACGTACATCACGTTTGTAGATAGCGATGATTACTTGGGTGATGATACCTTGAAGAAAGTAATGCGCTTGATGGAAATCCATCCCGAATACGATATCTTGGAATATCCCATTTACGAGCATTTCACGTTGATGGACAATGAGCATCAATTGCTTTTTGATAATCACGAATATACTGATATAAAAGAATATTGGCATGAAGAAAAAGCATACACGCACACGTATGCTTGCAATAAAATCTATCGTAAGGAATTGTTTAAGAATGTGAGGTTTCCCGTAGGTAAGTTGTTTGAAGACGTTTACACCTTTCCACTCTTGTTGAAAGAGGCAAAGATGGTTGCCACGACCGCACAAGGAATGTATTTCTATGCCCACAATCCAGATGGAATAACGGTCAATGCCGATGGAAATGCGTTATCAGACTTGTTGGAAGCTCACTTGAAGATACTTCCTGAAATGCCAGATGCGGATTATTATGCCCATCTACTGAACATACAACTCGATGTTTACGAGTTGACGGGCAATCCGCCCATCATTCCTATCTTACCCTATTACTCCACATTGAAACTCAAGTTGCTACATATCATTGGAATCAAACGACTATGCAAATTAAGCAAAACTCTCCACTCGTTGATGAGACGGAAAAGATAAGTTTCATCATTACCTATTATAATATCGACGTTGACATGCTTTGTCAATGTATCGACAGCATTATGGCGTTGTCGTTGCGACCTTCCGAGCGCGAAATCATCGTCATTGATGACGGTAGTGATGTGAGTCCGATAGAGGCATTGCGTAAATACGACAATGATATCATGTATGTTCGCCAAAGCAACCAAGGACTTTCCGCGGCGCGTAATGCGGGCATTCGCATATCTACGGGTATGTATATTCAATTCATGGATGCTGATGATTACTTGATACAACCAGCCTTTGAACATTGTTTGGATATAGTGAGATACAACAATCCCGACATTGTCTTGTTCCAACTTACCGACAAGGAGAGCAAGGAAGTAACCGTGGAGTTTGAAGGTCCCGTTGATGGAAGTGAATATATGCGCCAACACAATCTCCGTGCTTCAGCGTGTGGTTATATTTTCCGTAAGGCGACGTTGGTGAACCTTCGTTTTCGTAGTGGGATATTGCATGAAGATGAAGAGTTTACACCACAATTGATTTTGCGTGCCGAACGATTGTTCTATACCGAAGCCGAAGCGTATTTCTATCGTAAACGCAACAAATCCATCACGCATAATGATGATATGAAATGGCGTATGCGAAGATTAAACGATATGGAAGCCATCATCTTGAATCTCAACGACCGTGCCGATTCATTGCCACAAGCGGATAGGGAAGCGTTGCAAAGGAGAGTGGCGCAACTGACGATGGATTATATCTATAATTATATCCGACTCACACACGATAGTAAGCACTTGGAGAAATGTATCGAGCGATTGCACGAGAAAGGTTTGTTTCCGCTTCCCGATCGTCATTACACGCGTAAGTATACTTGGTTCCGTAGGCTTTCCATGACTAAGATAGGAAGAAAATTACTTCTCATGAGCATTCCCAAACAGTAAGAGGCTTTATATATGAAGATATTGCTCATTGGAGAATATAGTAATGTTCACGCAACATTGGCTGAAGGTCTGAAATCTATCGGTCATGATGTTCTCGTTCTTTCCAATGGTGATTTCTGGAAAGATTATCCAAGAGACATCAATCTTGTCAGGACTTACACGAAGTGGGGTGGGGTGAAATATATGTTGCAACTATGTCGTTTGTTGCCCCGAATACGTGGCTTTGACATCGTACAACTCATCAATCCGATGTTTCTTGAATTGAAAGCAGGTTTGCTTTTCCGTGTCTACGATTATCTGAGGAAGCGCAACGGGAAGGTGATACTCGGCGCATTCGGTATGGATTACTATTGGGTAAATACCTGTACGAATGAGAAACCGTTGCGATATAGCGACTTTAACATGGGCGACGAAGTGAGAATGAATGCCGATGCGCAAAAAGAACGTGCTGATTGGATTGGTACAGACAAGGAACGACTGAATAAATACATCGCCAACGATTGCGACGCGATAGTTACGGGATTGTATGAATATCAGGTTTGCTATGAATTGTTCTATCCCGACAAGACTTCGTATATTCCCTTTCCCATCCGTCCAGAACAATCCGAATTAACGGAAACGCAACGTATGATACCCGATAAGTTAAAGTTGTTTGTTGGTATCAGTAAAGGACGGAGTGAATATAAGGGAACTGATATCATGCTCAAGGCTGCCCGAAGATTGGCAGATAAATATCCACAACTCGTTGAATTGAAGATTGCAGAGGGCGTTCCATACGAACAATACAAGCAAATGATGGAAGGTAGTGATGCGATACTCGACCAACTCTATAGTTATACACCTTCCATGAATCCATTGATTGCCATGAGTAAGGGAATCATTTGCGTAGGAGGAGGAGAACCTGAGAATTATGACATCATCCACGAACGAGAATTGCGTCCCATCATCAATGTATTGCCTAATGAGGAAAGTGTATATAAGGAGTTGGAATCATTGGCTTTGCATCTTGAACGTATTCCCGAACTCAAACGACAAAGTATAGAATATGTCAATAAGCACCATCATTACCTGAAGGTGGCTCGACAATATGAGAACATCTATCAAAGATAAGACGAATGACGTCTTGTAAAACGCCTTATCAATAAACCTTGAGTTTATCTCCCACCTTTATCTGATAATCCTTATCCAACTTGTTCTTCTTATACAATGATTTCAGGCGTATTCCATACATCTGCGCTATGGAATACATACTTTCGCCAGCTTTCACGACATGCGGGTGATTCTTAAATTGCTTGAGTGCTTTCTTCTGCTTCTTCTTCAAGTAAATCACTTCACCCTCCACCAATGCATCTTTCTTGTTACGCTCGTTGTACTTGGCAATCTTCCTATAAGAAAGTTCCGTTTCTTGACCTATCGACTTAAACGTGTCGCCTTTACGTGCTCGTAAGTAATAGTTCTTGTTGTAGATATGAATGGGGTGCAATCCCGTAGAAGCACCAGCCAATTGACTGGTAGCGGAATGGTGCACTAAGAACTTATCATACTTCTGCGTACGATCGTATTGGTTCAATTGGTAAAACTCAATGATTTGTATGAGTTTATTGGCATATTGTGGATTGGTAGCATAACCGCATTCCTTCAATCCCTTTGCCCAACCTTTATAATCCGTACGTTTGAGCTTGAACAAACGACTATACCTACTGGAGTTGACGAGAAACTTACTATGGTCTTCGTAACTCTCTATGGCATCTTTGTAGGCGCGGAAACACTCTTGCGCTTCATCGTCGTCATGGTAAACTTTCCTTCCGCTCCATCCATGACACTTAATGCCGAAATGATTGTTTCCTTTTCGGCATAACTCACTTTGACCTGCACCGCTTTCAAACAATCCTTGTGCAAGGATAATACTGGCGGGAATATTATATCTCGTCATTTCGTAAATAGCCAGGTCTTTATATTCTTCTATATAATCTTGGTATTTTTGACTGAATTTTATCTGGGAGAAAGCAGATAGCGTTATCACCAAAAATAACAAGAACGTGATTGTTCTTTTCATGTAATTATTATTAATAGGAATACAAAAGTATGTAAAATCACAAAAAAACGCATAAAATGCGAATGGCATTTAAGAATAATTAGTAATTTTGCATGATGGATGATTCGAAACAAATCATACTGGCATTAGGTTCTAATTCGGAACAAACGATTGGTATGGGCAAGGCAAAGACATTGCTCATGGCTCTTTTGGGTGACGTGCGGTTCTCCAAAACGATTTGGACAAGTCCTATTGGCATTCAATCAGACAACTTCCTCAATTGCATGGCGAAGGCAAATACTTCCATGTCGTTTTCCCGTCTTAACGCAGCCCTTAAAAAGATTGAGCATTTGTGTGGCGATACGTCTACTTACAGAAAGGAGAACGTCATCAAGATGGATATTGACATCTTGCAATATGGCACGGAAATTCGCCATGAGAAAGATTGGTCTCGTCCGTACATCATCGAATTGCTCAATGAATTAAATGAAGAATGAAGAATCTTTATTAATTGTGAATTACTAATTGTGAATTGATAATGAAAAAAACGATATTATTATTCATGGCTATTCTGTGCAGCATGTTATTGCAAGCACAACGTTTTGAGGATTTTTTTGAAGACAAGACACTGAGAATAGATTATAACTTTGCGGGTAATACCCATCAACAAGAGATTGCCGTTGACCAACTCAATGTAAGTCCTCATTGGTATGGGAAACGACAACGATTGGCAGAATTGCCCTTAGAGGGTAACGGACAGATTACCGTGCGTTCTCATGAGACGGGACAGGTAATCTATCGTCATTCCTTTTCTACGCTTTTCCAAGAGTGGTTGTCGTATCCAGAGGCGCAAAACGTAAGGAAATCGTTTGAGAATGTTTTTCTTGTTCCCATGCCAAAGGATACGGTAGACGTTACGCTTGACTTACGTAATAATCGACGTGAGGTGATGGCTTCACTAACACATCAAGTAGTGCCTACCGACATCTTGATTCGTCGCATAGGTGAGAAAGATGTTACTCCCTACGAAACCATTCAAGAAGCTAAGGATTCGCAACATTGCATTCACATTGCTTATTTGGCTGAAGGGTATCAAAAAGATGAGATGTCTACGTTTATAGATGACGTACGTGTGGCAATGGAAGCCTTATTCGAACATGAACCTTTCAAGTCTTTGCGCGACCGCTTTCATATCGTGGCGGTGAAGGCGACTTCACAAGAGAGTGGAACCAGTGAACCAGGAAGGGGGATTTGGAAGAATACGGCATTACATTCGCATTTCGATACGTTCTATAGCGACCGCTATCTCACTACTTTACACCTCAAGGACATGCACGATTGGTTGGCTGGCATTCCGTACGAACATATCATCGTATTGGTTAACTCTGGTCGATATGGTGGTGGCGGCATCTTCAATTCCTATAATCTCACCACTACCCATCATGCGAAATATCGCCCTGTAGTGGTTCATGAGTTTGGTCATAGCTTTTGCGGACTGGGCGATGAATATGCATACGACATAGAAGAAGTTCCCATGTATCCGAAAGATATCGAACCTTGGGAGCCTAATCTTACTACTTTGGTGGATTTCCCGTCTAAATGGCAGGATTTGGTTGACAAGAAAACGCCCGTTCCCACTCCGCTTACCGTGCAATATAAAGACAAGGTGGGTGTATATCAAGGTGCGGGTTATAATTTAAAGGATGTCTATCGCCCATGTCAAGATTGTAGGATGCGCACCAATGAACATCCTGTGTTCTGTCCTGTTTGCCAACGAGCACTCACACGTCTCATAGATTTTTACACGAAATAAAAGGGATGAAAGAAAAACGAGA
>JAEEGL010093633.1_pt1 | contig 14863 bp, 3 predicted proteins | sample 9134231 | NCBI WGS metagenome assembly JAEEGL01 (sample SAMN16246548, study PRJNA631951) | gut metagenome | biome: gut microbiome; feature: rumen; material: fiber-attached | host: Bos | place: Iran: Karaj | collected 2018-10
ATTTCTTCCAACAGATAAGAAATATGTTTTCATTATGACAACAGTAGATGAAGCAACAGAGAAGGATACAGGACTTATCTCTGAAATTCTTTTAGATTTATTCTTTAACCTTAATCTTGTTTCAGCTTATACAGATATGGTTTTTGACCCAGAGGAGATGAAGAACCCAGCTGACTTATATGATAAGCTAGTTGCGGACGGTACTATAGATGCCATCATCAAGGCTATCCCAGAGAAGGAGTATAGCACTCTATTCAACTATGTAGAGAAGGAAATCGCTAAGCGTGAAGAGTACGCTAAAAGCATCGCTGGGGTTATTGGAAGCGCCATTTCCGCACTTCCAGAGGTATTAAAGAAAGTAAATGCAGAGTTAAAAGACCTTGATACAGATAAGTATGCAAATGTAATTAACTTTGCTAAAGCAAATGGACTTTCTCTTGGTTCAAAAACAGATAAATAATATGGACATTTTACATTAAACATATAGGCTTCACTGTAATATATATTATGGTGAAGCCTATTTTTTGTTTACATAGAAAATAAATTAAGGAGGAAAAAGGATATGGCTGATAAGCAATATACCATTAAGGTTGGCTACTCTGTCGATGACTCAGGTCTTAAGAAAGTAAAACAAGACTTACAGACAGTACAAGACATAGCTAATCAGTTTAAGATACTTGGAAAAGGCGATTACACTAAACAAGTAAATGCTTTAACTGATGCTTTTGATAAGAGTGCTAACTTTACATTAGGCAAGTTTGATTCAGGTAAGTTTGTTAATGAATTAAAGAAAAGTAAAATGTCTGTTGAACAATTAAGAACTGCTCTTAATGGCGTCGGCGGAGATGGTCAAACTGTATTCAATCATATTGCTAAAGATGTATTAGATACAAATATTCAGTTAAGACAAACACCTAAGTTTATACAAGAATTCCAAAGAACATTTACTAACGTATTCAGATATAACTTAGCTGGTATGATTCAAAATGCTTTCATTGGTAGTTTCCAGCAAGCAATTGGATTTGCTAAGTCCCTTGATAGCTCTTTAAATGATATTAGAATAGTAACAGGCAAGTCTGCAGATGAGATGGCAAGATTTTCTAAAGAAGCTGCTTCAGCTGCTAAGTCTCTTGGTAAGTCAACAACAGACTACACTAACGCCTCATTAATCTACTATCAACAGGGTCTATCAGAAAATGAAGTTAAAGCTAGAACAGAGACTACTCTTAAAGCCGCTAACGTTACTGGGCAAAGTACAGATGAGGTATCTCAAGAATTAACAGCCGTATGGAATGGTTATAAACTTGTAGCCGACCAAACAGAGCAAGCTGTAGATAAGCTAGCTGCTGTTGCTGCTAGTACTGCATCTGACCTAGAAGAACTTTCTACAGGTATGTCTAAGGTAGCATCTGCCGCAAATACAATGGGCGTAGATTTTGACCAATTAAATGCTCAGATAGCAACTATCATCTCTGTTACACGTCAAGCTCCAGAATCAGTAGGTACAGCATTAAAGACTATTTATGCTCGTATGTCTACTATTCAAGCAGGTGGTATGGATGAAGAGGGCAATACTCTTACATCATATACCGAGAAGATGAATAACTTTGGTATCTCTGTACTTGACCAGACAGGACATCTCCGTAATATGGGTGATGTTATGGAAGAGATTGGTCAAAAATGGCAGTATATGAACAAAGAGCAGCAGGTATCACTTGCTCAAGCTATGGCTGGTACTCGCCAGTACAACAACTTAATGGCTTTATTCGAGAACTGGGATATGTACACAAAGGCTTTAAACACATCTCAGAATGCTCTTGGTACATTACAGAAACAGCAGAATGTCTATATGGATAGTCTTGAAGCTCATCTAAAAACTTTAGAAACAGCTAAAGAAGAAGTATTCAATACTTTAATAGATACAGATAGCTTTAAAGATTTAATAGATACTGTTACAACACTAACAGAAACACTTAATACTTTCTTTGAAACTTTTGGTGGCGGATTAAATGGCATCATGGGCATGATGGCTATGTTTGCGCCTATGTTCAAAACTCAGATTGCTGGTGGTATTACTTCTACTGTCGGTAATATAAAGAATTTCTTTACAAATAAGAATTTAATGTCTGCTCAAGCTGGTTTTGCACAGAGTACAGGCGGATTAATGAATGATGACCCTGTCATGAACGCAGTATATCAGCAAAGAGCTTCTATTATAAATACTTTAAATAAGAACCATGCAGAAGCTTTCATGTCTCAAGAAGAGTATGACGCATTTAAGAAACGTGGTGAAGCTTTATCTCTAAAGTCAGGTGCAGCTGCACAGAGTCAGCAAGAAATACTTGGTGCATTAACTAGTGACGAGTATAAGAAAATGTTTGGTGACGCTAACCGTGCATCAAACATGGCTTCAGGCTTAAAAGATACTGGAACTTTCTTAGGTACAGGTGAGCTATCTGCTCTTAAGCAGAGTGTAACAGAAGCTAGAGATAATCGTTTAACAAATCTAGGATATGGAATACGAAATCTACAAGCTCAAAGAGATACTTTAAGTGAAAGAAAAGCTGCTTTACTTCAACTTGCAGATGAAAAGGATTTAAGAAAAGCAAAAGCTCCTAATGCACCTCAATTAACTCAAGCACAAAGAGAGTTACAAACAAGTTTATTTGGAAATACAAACCTTAGCGGAGACCAGATAAGAAAGAAAACTGAGGAATTAGACCTTGATAAACAAATAGCTGCGATTGATACTCAGATAGCTAGCGCTGAAAAAGAAAAAGCTACATATATTGAGAAGAGTGCAAAACTAACTCAATCTATGGAAGAAAAACTTGATACAGAAGCTAGAAAAGTAGCTTTTATAAATGATGAAGAGTCTAGCATCGTTGAAGAAATTGAAAATCAAAGAAAAGATAAACTTGATATATATAATGCAACAGACCTTACAGTAAATGCTTTAGCAACTGCCGCAGGTCTTTATTCTTCTATTGGTTCTATTACAGCTATTATCTCTGATGATACTGATTCAATAGGAGAAAAGATTGGTAAGCTATCTATGGTGCTTATGGCACAAGTTTTACCTTCTGTTGTTAGTCTTGCTAACTTTATTCAGAAGATGAGGCAAATGCAAGGTGCTGCAAATGGCGCTATTGAAGGTAGTGCTGAAGGTGCTGCTAAAGAAGTGGCAAAGAAAGGTATTGGTGCTAAAATAGGTGCTACGGTAGCTTCTGCGCTAGGTCCTATCTTAGCTGTCGCAATAGGTGCCGCAGTTGTAGCTGGTTTTTTAAATGCTATTAATCAGCACGAAATCAAGAAACTTGAGAAGAAGGCTGAAAAAGCAAAAGAAGACCTTAAGAGAGCTACTGAACAATCTTCAAAGAGTAATGAAGAAGCTGAAGCTTTAAGACAAATCGAAGAAGGCTATGATGAATTACAAAAACAATTAGAAGATGGTTCTATGACAAAACAAGATGTTATAGATAAAACTTATGATTTATGTATTCAGTATGGTCAAGAAGATTTAGCTGTTAGAGCATTATGCGGAAGTTATGAAAACTTAAACGGTCTTCTTGAGGAAAACTCAAAGAAGAAAAATGAACAAGCAATCGCTGATTCAAAAATGGCGGTTGAAAGAGCTAAAGCATCAGCTAAAGCTGAAGCAAAACTTTATAATAAAAAGAACAGTAGTTTCTTTGGACTTATCCCTAACAAGAAGAAATCAGTAAGTGCTAGTGACGCAACTAATTTAGCACTTAACTATGATGAAATTCAAGAGTCTGTTCTAAAGAACCCTGATAGTAAAGAATCTAAAGAGTATCTTAGACAGTTAGAAGTATTAGGTGAACAAGTAGATGTTATAAGAGCTGAATATGCGTCACAGGCTGCTGCACAGATGTCTAATATCGGTTTAGGTATGGACAATGGTGCTATTACCTCACAGGCCGCATATGTTGAAGCTTTAAGAAAAGCTTGGGTAAATAATTCTGACTTCTTTGCTTCTATTGGTTATGATGAGAAAGAATTCTATGATGAATTCAATTCTCAAATGCTAAAGGATGAAGAACTTTCATCATATGCTAAAAAGTATGGTATTTCACAACAGATAGCGGATGAAGCTAAAGTTTCTGTTGATGAAGTTAATAATATATTAAAAGACGCTGACACTGCTATGATGCAATATGTATCAGATGCTTTATCAGATGGAGTTGTTGAATCAAAAGAGTCTCTGGAAGAAATACTAAAAGAGTATGATGAATTTAGAGGTTACTTTGAAAAGAACCCAGTAAGAATGGGTATCGAATCTGGACTTGCTCAGCTTGTAAAAGATGGAACAATAAATGAAGATACTATTGCACAAATCTTTTCTAACGGAAATGTTGGTAATATGTCGCAAGACCAGTTTTCTAGCGCGGATGTTGGTACTCAAACTGCTTCATTATTAACAGCACAGATATTCGATGCACAGAGTCAAGAGCAAGCTAGAAAAGAAGCTTTAGAAGAGGCAAATAGACTTTTAAAAGAAGCTGAAGATAAACAGAGTGAATATGGCGGAATTGAGAAAACTCTCTCTGCTGAAGATATACAATCTGTATTTATACAACATCTAAAGAATAATAGTAGAAATGTTTATAAGTATGATACATATGGTAATGTGTGGTCACAAGCAGATTTATTAGAAGGCATTACACCTGAAGATATTGCAGAAATAGCTAGAGCTTCAAAAGAAGGAAAGACAGATAGTCTTACTGGCAAACAAAAACAAGACCTTGAAATAATTAAAAGTCAACTTGAAAAAGGACAACTTAATTATCAAGGAGACAACTGGGAAGATTATGTACTTAATGATTATAAAGTAACTGGCAATAAATCTAATTTAAGTCAAAAAGAAATAAAAGAAAAAGAAAAATCAATACTTAGATATAAGAAGAAAGTTGATGAATTAAAGAAAACAGAACTGGATTATAAGAAGACTAAAGAGTCAGTTAATGCTGCATATAAGCAGACTGCTAATAATGTAGACCACTTACAATCACAGTACAAAGGACTTGTTAATATTGTAAAAGATTACAATGATAATAACAAACTTTCAGTTGATAATGTTCAAACATTATTAACTATGGATAATGCGTTTGTAGCTAGTCTTGAATTCCAGGGTGACCAATTAGCAATCAATACTGGTGCTTATGAAAGCTTAATGGATGTCCAGAAAGCTTACATGAAGGAAGAAGTTCTTTCACAGATGGTTACAGACCTAGCTGGTCTATCACAGAAAGAAGCTATTGACTTATCTTATCAATTAGGTAATGCTCAAGAAGGTCTTTCAATAGATATTGCTAAAGCAAGTGCCGCAGCACAACAAGGTACTGTAGCATTTACCGAGTACGCATCGGCATTAGCTAAGGCTACTGGAGTTGACCTTGGTAACATCTCAAAGGATGAAGCTGAAATCATCAAAGCTGCTGAAAACAAGTTAAAGATGATTGATGCAATGACATACTATGAAGATGAAAGTAGTAAGTCAAAGAAGAAGAAAGAAGAAAAGAAAGAATATGACGATGAGTTCGATAGATATTGGGATTTAAAGAAGGCAATAGATAAAGTTGCTCAAGCAATTGAGAGACTTGATGAAGCACAGGAACACCTTCATGGTCCTGAACTTATCAAGAGTCTACAGAATGAGAATAAACTTCTTGAAAAACAGAAGGAAACTTATGTTGCTCTTGGTAAAGAACAAGAAAAAGAAGCTGAAGAACTACGCAAAAAGCTTGGTGATTCAGGGTTCTTATTCGATTCAGAAGGTCAGATAACAAACTATAAAGCACAAACTCAACAAATGCTTCAAGATATGCAAGCAATAACTGATAAATTCAATCAAGGCGGATACGACCAAGACAGTTATGATGCTGCACAGAAGAAGTATGAGAAGTTAAAGAAAAATCTTGAAAGATATGATACATTATTCTACACAGAAATGGTAGAAAATGAAAAGAAGTTAAGAGAGATTGAGGATGCTGTTATAGATAATAACATGCAAGCTTGGTCTACAGATATCCAGGTTAACTTAGACCTCTCTGAGGCTGAGAGACAATGGAATGACTTCTTTAGAGATATACAAAGAGATTTTACTTTAGAGTTTGAAGATATTAGTAAAAAGAATAACGTCGGTAAGAAAGACTTTGATACTTATACTAGAGCAGGCGGAACACTTGATACTAATATAAGAGCAATCCGAGATATTGAAGCTGATATGGATGCAATAGCTGCTGGTGGAACTGGTAAGCTAATCCATAGTATTGCGGAAGGTAGAGAAAAGCTCAAAGAGCTAGCTACTGACTACAGAAACAATATCCAAGAAGTATATAACCTATATCAAGAAGCTTGGGATAACTACCTAGCTACTATTGACCAGGGTTCTGCTAAACTTGAAAAGCTTATTAGAGAGTATGATTTAATCAATCAGAAGTTAGAATTCCAGAGTCAGTTAATCCAGCTTATCTATGGTAAGAAGGAATATGACTTAATGGAACAGTTCTATACTGCACAGAGAATTAACTCTGAGCAAGAGATTGATTCTTTAAGACAGCAGACAACTATGTGGCAGAAGCTTTATGAGGAGGCTGACGAGGGTTCCGCAGACAAAGCTAAGTATTACGACTTATGGATTGAAAAACAAAACCAATTAAACGATGCAGTATTAAAGCATATTGATTTATTAAAGAACGAATATTCTAATACAGTTGAAGGTATCTTTGACAAGTTAGAAAAAGCAGTTACTAATAATAATACATTTAGTTGGATGAAAGAACAGTGGGATTTAGCTAAGAAATCCGCTGATGGTTACTATGATGATGTAGAACGTATCTACGAGTTAGAAACTATGGAAAATAAGTGGAAAGAAGCTATCGACAAAGCTGACACTAACAAGAGTCAGAAGATGCTTAATGAACTTATGAATACACAGTTAGATGCGCTAAGAGAAAAAGAAAAACTTAGCGAATATGATATCACCCTTGCGGAGAAGAGACTGGCAGTAGCTAAGGCTCAGGCTGCATTGGATGACGCACAGAACGCTAAGAATACAATGAAGGTTACTAGAGGTACTGATGGTAACTGGAGTTATCAGTATGTTGCTGATGAGGATGATGTACTTTCTAAGCAGCAGGCTCTACTTGATGCACAGCATGAAGCTTATGAGTTTGCTAAGAAGTCTTGGGAAGATATGCAAGCTTCAATCATATCTGATACAGAGAGCGCTTTAGAATCTATTAAGAAACTTGAACTTGAAAAGGTTGGAGCTTCTGAAGAGGAAATTGCATTAATCGACGAGAAGATAAGAACTATTGAAGAAGCATATTGGGGACCTGAAGGTATCATTACTCAACATAAGCAGATGGCTGCTGAACAGGAAAGAATGCTTAATGAAGAGACAGCGATGTCTTTAGTAACAGCATACCAGGTAGACCAAGCTGCATATGAACAGATGACTGTTGAGGAGCAGGCTCTTCTGGATGAGTTAAGAAGAAACCAAATCGATAGTATGCAAGAGGTATACTACAGCACTGATGAGGTATATAACTTACTCGCTGACGAGGCTGAGGCTACTAATGCTAGAAGTTTGGAGAGCTGGACAACCCTTTCCGCAGAAATCATTAGACAGTGGAATAGTGATGACGAAGATAGTGTAAGAACTAACATTCTTTCTGCTCTTGGTCAATGTCAAGAAGCTTTAATAGACTATGGTACATTCATGGATATTTTAGCTGATAAGGCAGGTATGGACTTTGGTGAGCAAGGTATTTCAGGACAGATAGCGGAAGCTACTTTAAGAACTGAATTACTAAATGACCAGACACAGATACTTGTTGAAACTATCGAAAGTGATTTAGCTGCTGCTTTATCAACTTTTGAAGATATGCAAGACGCATGGGTGAATGTAGCTACAGAAACTCATACTGCTTATGATGAGTTAGTAGATTACCTAAGAATGGTAGGCGATGTCGAAGAAGAATTAGTTAGACTTGCCGATATTATTAATAGTGTACAAGGACTTGATATTAAACTCAATCCAGAAATTCTTAAAACTGGCAATTCACAAAAGAACAGTGAAGAAATATTCCAAAGTGCTCTTGGAGATAGATATAAAATTGAAGATTTTAGAGATGGACAAAAAGGTATTTTTGATACAGAACAAGGTAATTGGGAATTTATAGGTAATGAAGAGATAAAGAAATTCCAGGAGAAGTTAATAGGAGTATCAGCTTATATGTCAGAAGAAGCTGCTAGAGAATGGGTTCTTAAATATTTTAAGGATTACCAGCAATCTAATGGTCATTTTTCAGATAATACAGATTATAGTATTATGAGTAAAAGCACTTCTCTTTATGGAAATCGTATTAATGCTATAAAGCAATTCAATACTGGTGGTTATACCGGTGCTTGGGGTTCTGATGGTAAACTTGCTATATTACATGAGAAGGAATTAGTATTAAATAAAGAAGACACTTCTAATATGCTTTCATTAGTAGACATATTAAGAAGAATTACTAGAGGCGATATTGAAAGCATGATAAATGCTTCATACGCAGATAATATGATAGGTTCTTCAAGATTCGGTTCTATTGTTAATAGTACAACTTCTAAGGGAGGAAATACATTTAACATAACAGCTGAATTCCCTAATGCTAATGACGTCGAAGAAATAAGACAGGCAATCCTTTCACTTCCAAACTTAGCTACACAATATGTAAACCAGAAATAGAAGTATTGGGGATAGAGAAATCTATCCCCTTTATTTTTTTGGTTAAAATAGCTTAAACCTATTATGAGAAAACTGATATAGTGTAAAGAGAATAAAAAGGAGGAAAATAAAGTGAGTGAATTACAGAATAGCTTACTTGAAGCCATTGGCTCATTAGCTGACTCTTCTGCAAAGAAGGTTAAGGCTCCGCTTATGATTGAAGGCGAGGTCGTTGCGCTAGACGATGCAAGTGTAGGTTTATATAGCATTAAGTATCTTGATAATATTATTAATGCTTATTCAACTAACCCTTCACTTACTTTTTCTATTGGTGAAATAGTTTATATATTAGTTCCAGATGGTGACTTAACAAAAACTAAATTCATAGTAAGTGCTGCAACACCATCAACTAGCTTATACACTACCTCAGAAGATAATGATGATTATTTTGTTATCAGTGATAGTCTTATTGATAGTCAATATGATATATCACTATGTACATATAGAACAGAAACAAAAGTAGTAGAAATAAACGCTGCTAATTTTGCAGAAGTGGTAAACAACTACTTAAAAGATGGCTATAGAACTTTTGGTCTCAATATTAAAGTTAAAACAAATATTACAGACGTAAGACAAAGAGTTGCTGGTAATTATGGTTTAACTCTTTATGTTCCAACAATAGAACTAAATGAAAGTGGAGAGCAAGTTCATACGTCAAGAACATTTACTTTTGATATTAGAAATATCATTGGTAATCCTTATGGTCTTGAAGAGTGGACTAATCAATATCTATACTTTACATTACCTGATGGTGTAGAATATGATAGTCAGTATGAACCGGCGGTTACCGCCTTTGTAACAGACTTCGTACAGAGTGGAGACCCTACTATCCCTGATGATATATTCATGAAGGATTTAGGTCTTTATGTAGTCGAGTTAGTTCCAGAGGAAGCTAAGACAGGTAGATATATCGACCTTCACGCTACTGAAGGCAGGTTTTTCTTAAAGAACCATTATCAATTAAAGAAGACTATTAAGCCTACTCTTTATATTAATGGTAATGTAAGTGACCTAAACAATAAAGATATTTATTGGTTTATTGAAGACTCTTCAGTTACATTAAATTCATCTGATTGGACTTCTCAAGGTGGAGTTGGTTGGAAATGTCTTAATCCAAAAGAAAACGTAATCACTAATGATGATGGTACTACATCATTCAACTATAATACAACAATCCAAGAGATAGAAGTATTAAAGGCGGATGTGGTTACTTCAACTCAGTATAAGTGCGTTATTGTAGATGGAGATAACTATTCATCACAGACAATCTTAATTGAGAACTTAGATAGTCCAATTAATATCACTCTATATTCAGATAAGACTGATAATGTGTTTATTAAAGACACTGGAGATATAAATCTCTTCTGTGAAGTTGAATATGCGGAAAAGGACCCTGGGGTTGCATTAACCTACAGTTGGGCTAGATTCAACAAGGCAGGAGAAATATTAGATAACAACTTTTATGAAGTTGTTAAAATAAATGAACAAGATGGAGATAAATACTTAACTCAGATAGTATTTCCAGCTTCATACATTGAAGATGAAACAAATATTATTAGTTGTACTGTTTACGCAACACAATCTAATAATAAGAAGATTCTTGGTACAAGAAAGATATTATTAACTTCAATGACTAACAGTATGTATAATGTTATTATAGAGAATAATGATGTTATATATAAATATGATGCTGATGGTGATTCTCCAAAGGTGGCTAATTACGACGGTCCTGCATCATCTGCCATCAAAGATATTAAGCCTTTTAACTTTAAGGTTTATAAACTAGATGGTACAGAGTTATCAGAAACAGAATATCGTTTCTGTAAAACAACTTGGAGTTTACCAAAGCGTTCAATGATGAGATTTGATAGCTCAATCCTAGCTATGGTAACTAGGGAGGATGCTGATTATTATTATATTGATGGTAGCGGTAGACTTGATATTATTTATGATATTAAGCCAAGTTATCATGCAGAATATGCGAACAATGACGTACTATTAAAGATTGACTTCAATAAGACAATCATGTACGCAACAGCTTCCGCAAAATTCCTTAAGGATGGTATGAACGGAACTAATGGTTCTAAATATGCAGCTGTTCTTAAGTATCAGGGTTATACCTATGGTGAAGGAGACCCAAGGGGTCTTTCCCGCAAATTAAGACTATGTTATGTAGCAAATGATTCATGGTATAAATATGACTATGAAACCAAAACATTCATTCCTTTTGGTGATGTAAACTTTACATTTACTGTATATAAGGATGGAGAACCTACAACTGATTTTGCTGTTGGTTCATGGGAAATGCTAGACCCTCAAGGTACAAATCCTTTCTTCAATATAGAGAATGGTAGACTTACTGTAGCCTTTGATTGGGATGATGCAACTGCGGAGAGTACAAACATTGTTAAACTAAAACTTCTTGTAGGTAACGATAGTGCTGCAATAGGCGATACTAGCGAAGAGCTATATGTATATTACCCTATCGAGATTACAAGACTTGAAGATATATCTTATCTAAACATGACAGCTAAACCTGTTATTGAAGGTGGTTTTGATTCAGTTGTATATGCAACAGATGGTACAAATCCTAAGTACAATAACAACAAACCATTTGAATGTATTGATGGTCTTTATAATGACGATGTCAATGATTATTATGATTATGAATGGTCAGCGTCAGAGAACTTAAATATATTAAGTGTAGATAATGATAAAACTTGTAGTATAAAACCAATCACTAAATATGATAATGGTGTGACTAATAACTACGTTAAAGTTAAGTTAATAGTTGGTCAAGGTAAGATTAGTGAATTGGAAAATGATAAACAAGCTTGTGTAGACAAGATAGCAGAGTTAGAAGATGAGAACCAATTTATTAATAATGAGAAAACAGCTTTAGAAGCGGTTTCCACGTTATATCTTTATGATGAATGGGTTTCCGCCTTAACTGATGAAACAATACAAACCTACTTAAATGTCAAGCTTGAACTTAATAATTACTTGTCTATTGGTAAGAGTAAAATTGCAGAGATTGTAGATTTTTGTTCTACAAAAGAGGGGTTTGAAGATTTATTCGATTATGTAACAATAGCAAGTGATAGCAATACTGAAATTGAAACACTAAGGGAAGAATTATGGAAGGCTGGATTTACTACTTATGAATTAAGTGATATTACAAGTATCACAATAACTAATGTAGAACAGATTAAACAAACATATGGTTTTGGTGTTTTCAATGTTCTTTCTCTATTGGTTGAAGATTACAATAACAATGCAACTTTATTCAACAGTAGAAGAGACAGTTTAAGAGATTGTGAAGCGTTAGCTACATACTATGAACAAAATGCGGCGTTCGTGGAGAGTCTTGATACAGCAGGATTCCTTGAACCTACATATGGAAACAATGACTTACATAGTATCTGTGTAAACGTAACTAATTACTTTGATTGGTACACAGACCCTCGATATGGTATCATATCACTCGAAGGATTAAATTCAATTCTTAATAATTTTTACGAATTGCTTAAACAATATCTGGACAGTGAAAAAATTTGCGATTACAGATTAAATTATTATGCTTCTAAAATACAAAGTAATAATGAACTGATTGCAGAAAATGAAAATAAAATTGAGGCTTTAGATGCACAGTTAGAGTTAGCAGAGTCACTTTCTTATATTATACACATTAAGCCTATCCTATTTAGATATAACACTTATGAAATGTCTAATATCAATGGATGGGATGGAAATAAACTATATACTGGTGAGAATGATGAATACCTATTAGCTCCTCAAGTAGGTGCGGGTGTTAAAAATGTAGACAACACATTCACTGGTATAGTAATGGGTATCCGCAAACAAAGTAATAAATCTGATGTAGGTTTATTTGGTTACTCAAAAGGCAGACAGTCTTTATTCTTAGATGCCTTAACAGGTAAGTCTTCTTTTGGTATGAGCGGAAAAGGTCAGTTTATTATTGACCCTACTAATGATAGAGCTGAGCTATATTCTGGTAACTTTTACTTAGACCCAGAGGGAACTCGTGAGTCTGGTGAAGGTATGAAGATAGACCTTACAACACCTGAGATACGTTGGGGTAACGGAAACTTCTGGGTAGATGCTAATGGTGTAATGCACGTTGGTGGTTCAGGTAAAGATACTGATGGTGACCTAGCAGGTTGGAGAATTGGTAAATATGAACTTTACGCAGAAGATTTAAAGGTAGTCTTAAACTCAAAAGGTAACGGCTACGCTAGTGACCCTAAGTTAGCTACATTAGCTACTTATGACGAACAACTTGGTGTTTGGGTTGGTAATAGTAAGGATAAAGCTACATATATCGGTCCAGATGGTATTAGTATCGGTAAGAAATTCCGTGCTGATAACAAAGGTACATTAGAACTAGGTAACCTATCTGGTGCACACTGGAAGGTAGATAGTGATGATTATGTGATGCTTTATACACAGCCAGATGATTGGACTGAACATTATGATAGATACTATTCAAGAACTTATGATGCGGAAGAACATGAATGGGTATACACAAAGTTAGATGAATACACTGCTTTCGTACCTGAACAATTCTTCAAGTACAATAAGAGAAGCTTTATTGCATATGCTACTGATAAGTTCCTAGAGAAGGTTCCAGCATATGATGATAACAGAGAACAGATGAATAACCCTGATAAGTCAGTGTACATTGGTACTGACGGTATCAGCCTTGGTAAGAAATTCAAGGTAGATAACGAGGGTGTTATCGAGTTAGGTAATATTTTAGGTAAGCATTGGAAAGTCAATGGTGATAACTATGGTTCTTATCTATACTATGGTAAGATAGATGAACCTAACCTAGCTAAGTTAGAGGAAACCCTACAGAAAGATACAGTGTACCTTGGTACAGATGGTATCATGTTAGGTAATCAGTTTGAGGTAAGTGCTAAGAAAGGTCTTGTTAAGTTAGGTGACCTTGAGAATGAGTTCTGGACTATAGATGCCAAAAATGGTAATACTTATATGTATTATGGATATAATGACCCAGAGTGTAGATATGCTAAGCTAGATACTGGTGTATTTAGTAGAAAGAATATTTACGTTGGTACAAATGGTATCCGTCTTGGATATATGTTCATGGTTGACTCTGATGAAGGTAAACTAAGACTTGGTGATTTCCAGAAGGGTTACTACTGGACTTCTGCTTGCGTAGATAAGGGTGGTACAAGAAATGAATCATTCTTATATATGTCAAGAACAAAGCGTAATAACTGGACATTCAGAGATGCTGATGTATTAGCAAACTATGTTGACCAGCAACAGTATGGCGCACCTAGACACTTTAATGATATTATCCTAGCTACTGATGGTTTCAGAGTTGGTAATGCATTAATCATGCACAACTACGTTGGTGCTAGAAATAAGTTCAAAGGATACTTAATGGCAGATGATTTCTTCGTAGGAACTTACAATCAAGACGGTTCAGTAACCTATGTACCATTCGCTGAATATTGCAGCGGTGGTGGTGGCGGAAACCTACCATTGGCAGAGAATACTACATTTTAATTAAAAGGAGATTACAAGGATGGAAGAATTTAAGAAAGAATTACTAAAGGTCGTTGAGAACGCTCAATTACCACCAGAGGCTATTTACTTTGTAGTAAAAGATTTCTACAGAGATGTTATAGATAGTTATGAAAGTTATAGACAAATGATGAAGGAGCAGGCTGAGAAGTCTGCTCCTCAAGAAGACAAGGAGGACAAGTAATATGAATTTAGCTTTTTATGGAGTATTAGTTATTGCACTTTGTGCAGTAAGCACATTATTTACAGAAGCTATCAAAAAGTTCTGCGATAATGGCAAGATTAAATATGCTGCTAATCTTGTAGCTTTTATCTGTGCTATCATTATTGGTGGTCTTGGAACTGCTGGTGTTTATGTTCTAAAAGGTATTCCTTTTAATGCTGATAACATTATAATTCTAATCTTCACCGCATTCTTAATCTGGATGGGTTCAATGGTTGGATATGATAAAGTTCTACAGCTAGTAGACCAGATTAAAGAGTTAATTA
>JAEEGL010847217.1_pt1 | contig 14863 bp, 14 predicted proteins | sample 9134231 | NCBI WGS metagenome assembly JAEEGL01 (sample SAMN16246548, study PRJNA631951) | gut metagenome | biome: gut microbiome; feature: rumen; material: fiber-attached | host: Bos | place: Iran: Karaj | collected 2018-10
CATTGCTAGTGGTAAAATGCATGGTACAACTAACTGGGCAGCTGTAAGAATCGCCGACATAAAACAAACATGTTAGGAGAAAAATATGAAAAAAATTACACTAGTAACTGGCAATAAAGCCAAGTTAATTAATACAAGAAACAAACTAGCTCCATATGATATTGAAGTAGATAATATCAAAATGGACACAATTGAAATACAAGCAGACACCGCTGAAGAAGTAGCTGCTTATTCAGCAAAATATGCTGCTGATCTATTAGGAAAAGACATTTTAAAAATCGATTCAGGATTATATGTAGATTCTCTAAAAGGTTTCCCTGGTCCTTACACACACTATTGTGAAGACACAATAGGTAACAAAGGATTACTAAAAATGATGGAAGGCGAAACCAATCGTAAAGCAGAATTTAGAGAAGCCTTAGCATATTGCAGTCCTGGAAAAGAACCAGTAGTATTCTCATCTATAACTAATGGCACAATCGCCTTAGAAGAAAGTGGCGAATACGGCTGGAGTTGGGATTTTGTCTTTATTCCTGATGGTAAAGATGTAACACTAGGACATTTCGAAGATGATGAAAGATTTTCACTTTGGGATGATAGTGCATACAAAGCTCTAGGTGAATACCTAGAAAAAACTTTTGACAAATAAAAAAGTATTTGTTAATATATTTACAGTTAAAAAAAGTTTTGGTGACAATGGCCACGTGGAAATACCTCTTCCCATCTCGAACAGAGAAGTCAAGCACGTGCACGTCGAAGATAGCGCTGAGCAAAAATAGATCGTTGCCAGCTTTTTTTTGTGTAAAATTATTTTTTTATACTTGAAAAGCGAACAAATGTATTATATAATAAGAACATAGAAAGGGTATTACAATGATAAAAGGTAGAGTTGAATGGTGGAGTGATGAAGGCTATGGATTCATTCGACTTGATGATAATGAGAGTATCTTTGCACACTTAAAAAATGCTGATCGTCATCATATCATTAAAGAAAATACCCTAATTGAGTTTACTATTGAAAAAGTAAACAGTTCTAACTTCTTATGTCTTCATACTCCACAAAAAAACTAAGAGCAATCTTAGTTTTTTATTTTTTATGATACACGAGAATTAAATCTTCTTTATCTCTTTTATCTTTCCAAAATATTTCCCTAGCAGTTTGAATTTGATGCATCTCACTTAAATAATCACCTAGATATTTTTTAGCAATATCTAATCTATACATCAAATTATCATTTTCCTCATCATCAAAAGTAGGATCTATTTCATAAAGATAAGCAAATAACATTCTGCCATCAACATTTAAATTATGAGCTAACTTTTCAATTAAAGAATACATTTCATACATATTATGATAAGTACATAAATTAGATAACCAAATATTATCAAATTGACCTTCGACTTTATCTTTAAATAAATCTCCATGAACATAATTAAAAGTTATACTCTTAATTGCTTTCTTAGCTTTATAAAAATCTTCTTCAGAGTTTAAATACAATGAATAACCTTTAATAACTTTAGCTCGAAATTCTTCATCCTTAAAAATATATCTAATATCACTTTTCTTTTTTATTGAAGCATATAAATCAGTCCAAAAAATATATGATTCAAGATCTAAATCTTTTAGTGTAGGAGCTAATTTATTAAATAATCTTTCATTAAATCGATAAACATTAGGACCATGTCCAACAGCACCAGAAGTAAATTCAAAAAAGAAACGTTGATATTCATTATAATCTAAACGTAAGATTGCTGCTATCTTAAGCCATGTATAATACTTAGCAAAAGGATTAACATCGTATAAAGTAATTGCTTTAGCTCCACATAAGTGAGCATTGATTACTTGTTCACCAGAGGAACCAACTGTTAACAAAGATTTATTTTGTAAATCAAAATATTTGCTATATCCACCAATATTTTCTGTATTAAAAGAGTAGATATGCCAAAACTCTGGAATTACATTATACCTTCCATTACAACGAGCAGCAGCGCTAACAACATCATCATTAACACTCATAATATTCCTCCGTACAAATACATATTTTAATCCTAATTGTGGTATAATGCAAATAGAAGGTGAACGTATGAATTATAAGATTACCTATAATATCCAACCAGAAGATTTTGAAAGTATTAGAGCATCTATCGGATGGAATAAACTTAACTATGATCAAATAAATAGAGCGTTAAAAAACTCCATGGTAAATGTTTCAATCTTCGATAAAGATCTCTGTGTAGGAGTAGGTAGAATAGTAGGAGATCATATTCTAAAAGGTATGTTAACAGATATCATGGTAAGAAAAGAATACCAAGGTAAAGGAGTAGGTAAATTAATTGTTAATAAACTAATATCTAAACTTTATAATTATGTTCCCGAAGGAGAATGCTTCCAATTAGAAGCATCACCAACAGCAGATAATAGAGAATTTTATATCAAATGTGGTTTAAAATACAAACCAGAAAATCAAGATGGTGTCTACATGTGGATAAGAAAATAAAAAAGAACCAAATGGTTCTTTTGTTTTTTTAATGGCGTCCCCAGGGAGAGTTGAACTCCCGACCTATCGCTTAGGAGGCGATTGCTCTATCCAACTGAGCTACGAGGACGTAAATCCATTTTACCACAAATAGGTAAAATGTTAAAAATTAGTTTAACCTGGGAGTTACTTGTTCTTGACTTAATCCAATTGTTTCTAATAGGGGACTGTTATCTTTAACTAAGTTATTAACAATCGTATTAGCAACTTCATGATTATCTTTTCTTAAATTAATAGCTAACTCATCTGGTAATATGGGATAATACTTTGATCCTGTACTAACTAATGTCGCAATATCATCTCTACAAGTAATATCCTTATCAGTAGCATATTCTAATATTTTATTATTATAGTACTCGCGTAAATCATTTTCGTTAATATAAATACCTAAGCACTCTAAAATAGGTTCTAAGAAAACCCAATCACTTAAAACTTCATTCCAACCAATTAACTCTAAAGGAGCATATTGATGCAATTGACCTCTAGATTTTTTCCTTCTAAAAGCTCTTTCTGAAGAATTATCAACTACCCATTGATTATGAATATCAGCTAATGCATTTAAAACAAAACCATTAATATCTGGAACTTGTTTTAATTCATTACCAATATAATCAAATATTTCATTAATTCCATCATCATCATTAATAATGGCATACTCAAAAACATCATAAACTTCATCATTTAAACCTAACTGTCTAGTTATACTTCTTAAACCAGCTTTAATAGAACTTAATGAATAAACTCCTTGATGAAGAGTACTTCCATTTTCTAACTCTGTAACAGTATCATAAGTAGCATAATAATCTGCTGCATATTCAGGTGTATCCATCCATCTAACTAAACATTCCTTAGGAACTTGTCTATATACTGATGCCATGTCATCACCTCTATTATCATTCTATCATTTCCAAGACAAAAAACCAATTAATATGTTATAATCTTAATAGAGGGTGATTAAATGAAAATACTAGTTACAGGTGGAACTGGCTACATTGGTAGTCATACAGTAGTAGAACTATTAAACAATGGATATGAAGTTATCGTTGTAGATAACTTATCAAACTCAGAAAAAGATGTTGTCGACAAAATCAAAAAAATAACTGGTAAAGATATTAAATTTTACCAAGAAGATGTTTGCGACAAAGAAGCATTAAGAAAAATATTTGCTGAAAACGAAGGAATTCTAGCTGTAATTCATTTTGCTGGTTTAAAAGCAGTAGGTGAATCAGTAGAACAACCAATCAGATACTATGATAATAATATTGGTTCAACAACTTCATTACTAACTGTAATGAATGAAAACAATGTTAAAAAACTAGTTTTCTCATCTAGTGCAACAGTATATGGAGATCCTGCTTCATTACCAATAACTGAAGAATTCCCATTAGGACCTACAACAAATCCATATGGAACAACAAAACTATTTATTGAAGATATCCTAAGAGATGTATATGCTTCAGATAACAATTGGTCAATAGCATTATTAAGATACTTTAATCCCGTAGGTGCTCATGAAAGTGCCCTAATTGGTGAAAATCCTAAAGGTAAACCAAACAACTTAATGCCATACATCATGAAAGTAGCTACAGGAGAACTACCTGAATTAAACATCTTTGGTGATGACTATGATACACCAGATGGAACTGGTGTCAGAGATTACATCCATGTAGTAGACTTAGCTAAAGGACATATCAAAGCTATTGAAAAAGTCTTAAGTACAAAAGAAATCGATGCTTACAACTTAGGTACAGGTGTAGGTTATAGCGTATTAGATATGGTAAAAGCTTTCGAAAGAGTTAACGATGTTGTTATTAATTACAAAATAACACCACGTCGTCCTGGTGACATTGCAGCATGTTATGCTGATCCATCATATGCTGAACAAAAACTAGGATGGAAAGCAGAAAAAGGCTTAGATGAAATGTGCAAAGATAGTTACAACTTCATCCTAAGACAACACTTCGATGGTGAATACCATAAAGAAGAAGAATATGAAGATCCATTTGTATAATGGATTTTTTTATTGTATTATATTAAATAGAATAGAGGTGCTCTATGAAAAAGAAAACAACTATAAACTCATCTATTCCTGTTCAAACTAAAACAGGTAAAAAAGGATTAATAATAAAAATAGTAATCATAACGCTTCTTTTAGTAGCTAATGGTTGTTTAGTATTTTATATCTTCAACCGTTCAGAAAAAAAAGATGATACTAAACCAATAGATGTTGTAAGTGAACAAATACCAACTCAAGAACTAACAGGTGAAACTTGGGTAGATGGCGATAAAAGATATATCTTTGCTGAAAGAGGATTTACTTACTACGATAAATATAATTCCAATTACTATGAAGGAACTTATAAAGTCAAAAAAGGTAATGATGCCTTAGAAGAAATGGGTTATACCGAAGAAGACCTAAAAACTCAATTTGGTGAAGGAATTAATAAAGAAAATGTTCTATCAATAGAACTATACCCAACCAAAAGAATCGTTGACAAAGTAGATAAATCTAAAGTAATCAAAGAAAACACTGAATGGTGGTTATTACTAATAATTAAAGATGAACAAAATGCTTTAGGTTACAATAAAACATTAGATGAAAGATATGAATTAAAAAAGATTGAACAATAACAATCTTTTTTTTATTACTAAAAAATGATAAAATAATATTGAGTTGGAGGAATATAATGAAAGAACCATTTTTTTATCGTTTTATTGCAAGACCTGTTGTTAGATTATTAGTTAAAATATGGTATCACCCTACAGTAGTAGGATTAGAAAATATTCCTAAAACTGGTAGAGTAGTTTTAGCAGGAAACCATACTAACGATATGGATAGTGTAACAATGGTTAGTATCGTACCTTATAGAGTATTACATTTCCTGGCTAAAGATTCACTATTAAAAGGTCCAAAAGGACTTATATTTCGGGGAATGGGTATAATCCCAGTAAATAGAGCAATTCATGACAAAAATGCCCTAGATAGCGCTATAAATGCCTTAAAAGAGGATAAAGCAATAGCTATCTTCCCAGAAGGTACAATAAATAGAACAGAAGACATTATAATGCCATTTAAAATAGGGGCAGTAAAGATGGCTTCAGACACAAATTCTCCCTTAGTGCCTTTCATAATTACAGGTAAATATAAATTTGGTACTAAGAACTTAAAAATAGAATTTTTAAAACCAATAAAAATACCTAAAAAAGAAGACTTAACAGAAGAGAATAAAAAACTAGAAAAAATAATTAGCGAAAAACTAAAAGAATCGAGGAATGAATAATGGGAATACTAGACATGAAATTCTTTAAATTCTTAGGATTTAAAAGAAAACCAAAAGCTCCTTGGAAAAAATACTATTCAAAAAAAGACATGGAAATAAACCCTCCTAATGTCTCAATCTTAGAATTAAATAGAATGCGTAGTCATGCTTGGCATGATAAAACAGCTATTTCCTACTTTGGTAATACTTATTCATATGATGAATTCTATGAACAAATAGATTTAGCAGCAAAAGCATTCCGTTCACAAGGTATTAGAAAAGGAGATATTGTAAGTATCTTATCAGCAAACGTACCAGAAGCTTTATTTGCTTTCTATGGCTTAAATAAAATAGGTGCTGTAGCTAATATGTTACATCCATTATTATCAGAAAACGAAATAAAACAAGCATTACAAAACTATAAATCAGTAATGCTAGTTGCTATGGATATAACTTATTCCAAAGTAAAAAATATCATAAATGATACAGATGTTTATAAAACAGTAGTAATATCTGCTAAAGACTCAATGCCATTTATTTATAAAGTAGGTTATGACATAACATCTGGTCGTAAATATGAACATCCAAAATATAAAGACAATAAAATGTTTGAATCATGGAAAACATTTATTGAACGTGGAGAAAACTATACAAAAGATGATTACGAAGCAGAAGTAGATCGTGATACACCAGCAGTAATCTTACAAAGTGGTGGATCAACTGGTACACCTAAAGGTATCGTTTTATCAAACGGTAACTTTAACGCTGCAACAGTTCAAGCTACTCATGCTTATCCAGATCTATGTAGTGATGATATCATCTTAGGTATCCTTCCTATCTTCCATGGTTTGGGATTAGAAGTAGGAATCAATGATGCTTTCTACGTTGGAGCAGAAGTAGTACTTATCCCAACATTCAAAGCTTCAGAATTTGATAAACTATTAACAAAACACAAACCAACAGTTATCTTAGGAGTTCCAACCTTATTTGAAGCTTTAACTACAAATGAGAGAATGGATGGAGTATCGCTATCGCAATTAAAATACGTAATTGGTGGAGGAGATACCTTAAACAAAGCTCGTGTAACCAAAATCAATGACTTCTTACATGAACACGGAGCTCAAACTAACATGATTCAAGGTTATGGTATGACAGAAGCCGTAGCAGCTGTATGCGTTGACTTACGTTATGCTTCTCGTCCTGGAACAATTGGTATTCCATGGCCAGGAAGTTACTTAAAAATTGTTAAACCTGGAACTGACGAAGAAATGCCAGTAGGTGAAGATGGTGAAATCGTTGTTACTGGACCATCCGTAATGTTAGGTTATTATAACAATGAAAAAGAAACCAATGATGCCCTACGTTTCCATAGTGATGGAAACTTATGGTTACATACAGGAGACATTGGTTCAATGGATAAAGATGGTTTCTTCTCATACAAACAAAGAATTAAACGTATGATAGTAACATCTGGATATAATGTTTATCCATCACAAATCGAAGAAGTATTAGAACAACATGAAGCAGTACTAGATGCTACTGTAATTGGTGTTCCACATCCATATAAAGTCGAAGTAGGAAAAGCCTACATTGCTTTAAAAGAAGGACATCGTGATACACCAGCATTAAGAAAAGAATTACAAGATTTATGTGAAAAAAATCTAGCAAAATATGCTATTCCTAAAGAATGGGAATTTAGAAAATCTTTACCTAAAACAATCGTTGGTAAAGTAGATTTTAGAAAACTACAAGAAGAAAATATGGAAAAGAGAGCAGAGGAAAAACATGACAAAAATTAAACTAGGTAGTGAACTACCGTACAAAATATTTTCTCCAATACTAGGTTTAATATTTAAACTACATTATCGTCCTCAAATAATTAACAAAGAAGTAATCCCAAAAGAAGGACCAATAATAATTACTTGTAACCATAAACATGTAATGGATCAATGTCCAATCATCATGTCTACAAAAAGAGTATTACATTATATGGCAAAAAAAGAATACTTCGATAAAAAATACAAAGAAGGACATAATGCTTGGTTCTTTAAAATGTTTGGTTGCATTCCAGTAGATAGATCTATTCATGATGATTCAGCTACTGAAACAGCACTAGATATTTTAAAAAATGGTGGATCAATTGGTATCTTCCCTGAAGGAACTAGAAACAAGACCTATGATCAAGTATTCTTACCATTAAAATATGGTGCTATTTCAATGGCATATAAAACAGAAGCTACAATCGTACCAGCAGTAATAACTGGTGACTACGTAAAACATAGTAAAAACCTAATGTTACGTTTTGGTAAACCATTCAAAGTAGAATCTCATGACTATGATGTTTATAAAGATAAACTTGAAAAAGAAATGAACAAATTACTTAAAGAAAACTTGAAGGCAACAAATCGTACTTTAGAAGAAGAATTAGCTTCTCGTAATCAAGACCAAAAAAAGAAGAATTAACCTTTTAATTCTTTTTTTTTGTGATATAATTATTACATAATAGGAGGGGAATAGTGTGAATTACGAAAACAATGGTAATTATAACAATGGTTACAATGGCTATAACAACGGCTATAATCAAGTGCCACAACAACCAGTGCGTCCACAACCAACAATGGAACCAGTGCCTCAACCAATTCCTGAGACACCACAAGAACCATTGTACCCAAATCAAGGTGGCAATTTATATGATTTTAGTAGTGACCTAAATCAAAACAACAACACTAACCAAATGGTTGAAATCGAACCACCTAAGAAGAAAAAAAGATTTAGTTTTTTTGCATTCCTAGAATTCTTAATCATTGTATTCTTATGTTTATATATAGCAAACGATCTAGGTTATATCCATATTAAGCAACTAGATAATCTAATTCCAGCTAAAGAAACAAAAAAAGAAGAACCTAAACAAGAAGAGAAAAAAGAAATGGAAAAAACCGAAAATACTATTACTGATGAAAAACTAATTCAAGACATTTCAGTAAAAGCATATTATGTTAGCAATATCGGTGTAAATTTTAGTAACTTCATAAGTCCAATCTTTGGCAAAACAACTAAAATAGAAGACTTATCTAGTCAAGATAAACTACAATCAATTATAATGGGCTTTTCAACAGTAGAACAAAACGCTTATACAAAATTATCTGATCAAACTGAATTTAAAGAAGTCTTCCCATCACTTCCTCAAGAAAACATCTCTAGTATTAATTATATCGATGCTAACAAAGTAAAAGAAAAATATAAAGATGTTTATGGTGAAGAAATAGAAAACGCAAGCATTAACAATACTTGTCCAATCGTAGTTTATAATGAAAAATACAGTCATTACTACATCAATCCTTTCTGTGATAGAAGTGATGCTCAAAGTTCAATCGATCAATATGTTTACAAAGTAACAGCTTTAGGAGATGAATACTACGCTTATATAAGCATTGCTCCATATAGAGCAGGAGCTGATGGAACAGTTACAGTATATAAAGACTATCGTCTAGAAGAAAGATATAAAGACTATTCAAAAGATGAATTCGCTAACTTTAGAGTAAGTGATGTTTATAAAGATTTAAGTAAATATAAAATGACATTTACTAAAACAGATAGTGGTTATAGTTTCAAATCAATCGAAGCTGTAAAAGATGAAGTAGTAGAAGGATAAAGGATTTAATAATCCTTTTTCTATTGTTTTAAATACTAAAAAAGCATATAATACATGTGAATGAAAGAGGGAATAACTATGGAAATACCAAAAAAAAGTTTACCAATAACTCTATTAACAGGTTATCTAGGAAGTGGTAAAACAACACTTTTAAACCATATATTAAACAACCAAGAAGGCAAAAAATTTGCTGTTATCGTAAATGATATTGGTGAAGTAAATATCGATGCATCACTAATTGAAAAAGGTGGTATCGTTAATGCAAAAGATGAATCACTAATACCATTACAAAATGGTTGCATTTGCTGTACTTTAAAAGGTGATTTAATTGAACAATTAAATGAGATAATTGATGCCAAAAAATTCGATTACATCGTAATCGAAGCATCAGGTATTTGTGAACCTATTCCAATAGCTCAAACTATTTGTGCAATGGAAGATGCTTATGTTCAATACAAAATGCCTAAACTATGTTATCTAGATTCAGTAGTATCAGTAGTAGATGCTAAAAGGCTAGCAGATGAATTTACTAATGGAAGAAATCTATTAAACGATCATATCGAAGAAGAAGATATCGAAAACCTAATAATTCAACAAATCGAATTCTGTGACACTATCATCCTTAACAAAGTTGATGAAGTAACAAAAGAACAACTAAAAGAAGTAAAAGATATCATCAAAGCTCTACAACCTAATGCTGATATAATTGAAACAAATTACTCAAAAGTTGATTTAGATAAAGTCGTAAACACTCATAAATTTGATTTTGATAAAGCTGCTACTTCAAGTGGTTGGTATGCTGAATTAGAAAAAGAAACAGAAGAACACGAAATAGATGAAGATCATGACCATCATGATCATCATGAACATCATCACCACCATGACCATGATGAAGGTGAAGTAGAAGAATATGGAATTAATACTTTTGTCTACTATAGAAGAGAACCTTTTGATCGAATGAAATTCATTGATTACATTGGTTCACCATGGCCTAAAAAGATTATTAGAGTAAAAGGACTAGTTTACTTTAGCGATGATAAAGATATGTCTTACATGTTTGAACAAGCAGGAACCCTAAAAGATTTAACAGAAGCAGGACCATGGTTAGCAACAGCAGAACCAGCACTACAAAAGAAGATACTTGAAGCTAATCCAGAATTACAAAAAGACTGGAACGAATTCTATGGTGATAGAATGGTAAAATTAGTATTCATAGGTCAAGGAATAAATCAAAAAGAAATAACTAAAGAACTAGATAAAATCTAGTTTTTTTATGTAAATTGCTAATTGAAATAAATTGAAAAACTATCACCACTAAGTTATACTTTAAATAGAATAGGTGATTATATGAAAAAAATACTCTTTGCCTTAATAACTATGCTTTGTTTAATAGGAATAGTAAGCGCTAAGGAATACTGTGCTATCGTTAGTGGCGATGGAACACATATCGGAGATGAAATAGCTTGTGGAACAGAGCATTTTTATGTCATTGAAAGTAAAGATGATAATATCAAAATGTTATCAAAATACAATTTATATGTTGGGAATAATTATAACAAAATAAAATTAGATATTAATACTACTTATATTCAAGCAAAATGTACTAATGGTTGGTGTTCAGCAAGTAATGGTGCAAAATTCTTCTTTGAAGGAAATCAAGTAAGTAATTATTCAGAATGGGTATCACGTATACTTGAAAAATATAATTTAGACGATATCTATGAAATCTGGAACAATAATGGTATTTCACCATCCAATGGTAACATTGCTGTTTATGACACTATTTTAGGAGAAAGTTTTGAAGAAAATGGTATCACATATCAAAAACAAACATATAAACTTTATCCATATACAACAATAACAGAGGGAACTAATGGTTATGCGATGCAAAATGAATTAGCATTAGGTGTAACTGGAGAAAAAACTAATGCTAACTATCCTATTAATGCAACATTAATACTATTCTCATATGCTGGTAGTTTTGAAGTAAACAAATTTATAGAACAATACAAAAACTACAAAGATGGTTATATTAATTTTGAATTTAAGAATAACGCTCTAATCAAAAAATACTTGAATGATTATTATAATAATCTACACGATAATGGCTATAACGTATCAAAAGTAGACATGATCAACATGGAGGAATTGAATAACTTAGTTCATTCTATTACTAAAAAAGACTTGCCACTTGTAGAATGGTATAATAACCCTCTAAATACCAACTCAATTGAAGAAGATTCAAATGAATACGTAGTAATAGGAGACTTAAAAGAATACTTATCTGATGAATACTCATGGATTTGGAACACCTCATATTGGACAAAAACCATTGTGGGCAATAATTTAAATATGAATGGTAGAATATATGATTACAAAGCATATTTCGTAGCATCAAATGGAGAAGTATGTTACTCTGAAAGTGATTGTTATAGTGGTATTCCAAGAGCTGGACTTCGTCCAGTAGTAACAATTACAAAAAGAGATTTATTATATGAGATTGAAACAAGAACCGATGGAAACGGAACAATAAAAGCAGAAAAAATACAAGCCAAAGGTGGAGAAGTAGTTAAGTTCACACTTACACCAAACGAAGGTTATGTATTAGGAGCAGTAAAAGTAACAGATGCTAATGGTAAAGTAGTAATATTTAAAGATTACACATTCACGATGCCAAATGCTAATGTTCTAATAGAAGCAACATTTGTTAAAGTAAACCCAAAAACAGCGGACATTGCTATCATAAGTATTTCTATAATAGCAATAATTGCAATGTTAGTATTATTAATAAATTACAAAAGAATAAAAGAAGCTAGATAATATCTAGCTTTTTAATTTGTAAATAAGCATTCTATATTTATTGAAAAACAAAAAATACTAAAGTATACTTAAAATAAGAATAGGTGATTATATGAAAAAACTATTATTTACAATTATTTGTGCCTTATGTTTTGTAACATTAGCAAAAGCTGAATCATGTACAATCATCTCTGGAGATGGAACAAAAATCGGTGATGAAATAGATTGTGCTGGTGAAAGATTCTACATCTTTGGTATTGAAGATGAAAATGTAAAACTATTTGCTAAATACAATTTATATGCTGGTTATAATTTGAAAAAAACAGCTGCTAGAACAACAACAGCAGTAGGTGGAGGAGGTAGATCAGAAGCAAGAGAGTATTGTGAGACACTTGGAAATAACTTCCAATATAGAACAATAAAACAAGATAGTGATGCCGATCCATTAGAATACTATTGCATTGGTTATGAAGATATACCTATAAATCCAGTTAAACAAGACAAAAAAGCAACAGGTACACAAGGCTTAATTCCTATCGAAGAAGCAGGTACTGAATATGGCTTAATGCCAATATTATCTAATGAAATATATAGTTATAAACGTGATAGCAACACAATTTATAACGTTCCATATTATGATTATGAGTTTGCAGAATATGATTATACAACTAGAACTCAAACAAAAAAACAACACAAAGCTTTAACATTATATAAAGAAACACTTAATGATTTAGGAATTGAAATCAAAGAAATAGATATTCCTTCAATCAATGATATTGATGGATTAATAAATAAAGTTACAAACAAAAACTTACCATTAGAATCATGGAAAAATTCTTGGGAAGGAGAGGAAAATCAGTATAGTAATTATGATTACACTGCCAATTATAGAACAGGAAATATAAAAGAAGTAGTTAATAACAACAAATATGACTGGCTTTGGTCAACATCATACTGGTTAAGAACAATGTGGCTTAGCTCAGAGTTCTCAACAGGGGTCTCAGGATATGTTTATTTCGTCGAAGTTGAAGGAAATTTGATTGCCTCAAACACATATTCTACTTCAAAAGGAGGAGGTATAAGACCACTAATAACAATTGATAAAAGTGCTATTTTATCAAGTACTGTAGAACCTGAAAATAAAGAGGAAGAAGAAAAACCAAATCCCAAAACTAGTGATGTTGCTATAATCACTTTAATAATATTACTAATCTTATCGGTAATAGTAGTAATGTATAACAAGAAGAAACTAGATAATATCTAGTTCTTTTTATTTACTCATAAGGTGTAAAAAGAAATAAAATAACCATTGAGATAAAGTTAACTTTAAGTATATAATTTAAGTAGAATAGGTGGTTTATATGAAGAAACTATTATTTACATTTTTATGTGCAATATTTTTTGTCACATTAGCAAGTGCTAAATCTTGTACAATCATATCTGGAGATGGCTCACATATCGGTGATGAAATCGATTGTGCTGGTGAAAGATTCTACATTATAAAAAATAATAAAGATACAGTAAGAGTATTAGCAAAATATAATCTATATTATGGTGTTAACTATGATAGATCAGAAGATTTTGTAACAGAAAACAAACTTACTGCTAATTATTCTTATAGTGGCAATAATGAAGAATACTATGCTCAAAAAGCAGCAATCGATCAAGAGATAAGAAATAAGTGTAACTCACTTCCAAAATTTGATAATTATTACAAGAATAACGATAAGAATCCTGATAGCACATTTAACTATTTCTGCTATAAATATACTGATATTGATGTTGATGTAATTAAACAAGACAAAAGAGCAGTAGGTGCCCATGGAACAGAACCAGGAAAACCAGAATATCCATTAATCGCCTTAGATCAAAGTTACTTCAGTGGAAGTGAATATGTCTTTTCAACAAAACCAACAAATATCGACGATCCTTATTTTAATTATGATTTATATGCGTGTAGATACGATGGCAATGGTACATATAAGGATTGTTTAGATGAATATCCATCTATAACAGAGTATAAAAAAACACTAAATAATTTAAAAATTAAAGTCCTTGATATGGATATCATAACTATAGATGAAATAAATGATGTTGTTAAAGAAGTATCAAAACAACCTCTACCATTAGAAGAGTGGGCAGAAGATGCTGAAGAACTTGGAAATATTATGCCTACAAATTGGACTGTATATAAACACGGAAGTATCAAAGAACATGTAGACGACAAATACTCTTGGTTATACTCAACAACTTATTGGACCAGAACAATATTTCTTGACTACGGTAAAAAATCTGCAAATACAGATGTTTGGATTGCCACTGGTTATGTATACTTTGTAGATACTCTAGGAAATGTATGTTCAACATTTACATGCAATAGCATGGTTGGAGCTGGTATTCGTCCAGTTGCTACAATCTCAAAAGTAGATATCGAATACAAAATTGAAACTAAAACCGATGGTAACGGAACAATAAAAGTAGAAAAAGTCAAAGCTCAAGGTGGGGAAGTAATCAAGTTTACTGTTGAACCAAAAGAAGGGTATGTACTAGGAGCAGTAAAAGTAACAGATGAATTTGGTAATGTTGTAATATTTAAAGACTACACATTCACAATG
>JAEEGL010908452.1_pt1 | contig 14863 bp, 11 predicted proteins | sample 9134231 | NCBI WGS metagenome assembly JAEEGL01 (sample SAMN16246548, study PRJNA631951) | gut metagenome | biome: gut microbiome; feature: rumen; material: fiber-attached | host: Bos | place: Iran: Karaj | collected 2018-10
CAGCACAGTCGGTTACGACTTCGCGGGCTCCTCGTTCGAGAACGAGACCTACGCCCCCACCCACACCTACATGCCCGCCCTGAACAGGATCATGCTGACCAGCGAGATCATCGACGCCCACTCCAAGATGTGTACCATCACATTCTACGGAATCTGGAAGCCCATCACCTACACCGTGAACTTCGACCTCGCCGGCTACACCGGCGCGGTGGCGCCCGAGTCCAAGACCGTCTCCGTCGGAGACCAGTTCTCGCTCCCGACCGGCATCTACCGCATCGGACAGCAGATCACCGGATGGCACTGGATCAAGGGAGAGACCGCCTCCACCGTCAGCTACACGCAGCCCATCACCCTCGAGAAGGCCATGATCGAGAGCTACGCTGTCGACGGCAAGATTACCCTCCAGTGCGAGTGGTCCGCCAAGACCTACACCATCCGCGTGGACCCCGCCAGCGGTACCAAGCAGTTCATCCCCGTGAACAACATCGAGTACGGAAGCACCTTCTCCCTGTGGGATATCGGAACCTACTCCAGGGCGTTCATGATGTTCGGAGGATGGTCGGTCGGCGAGGACGGAACCAAGTACGCCAACGCCTCCACCGTCAGGCTGGACGACGAGATGGCCAGCTACGGAGACGAGAACGAGGGGACCATCACCTTCTACTTCGTGTGGATCAGCAACGAGTACCATGTGCAGTATATGCTGGACGGCGGAGAGGGAGATGCGCCCGTGGACAACAACGTCTACATCGTCAACTCCCCCGACACCCCCTTCGTCCTGGTGGAGACCGCCACCGGATTCTTCAGGGACGGATACACCTTCGTCGGATGGAGGTACTCGCTGACCACCTCGATCCTGTACAACAACACCTCCGGTCTCTTCGACTCGGTGCTCGCACAGAACGCCGACGCGAACGGAATCGTGACCTTCTACGCCGTATGGTCGCAGAAGGAGTACAAGATCAGCTACAACCTCAAGGGAGGAGTCGCCGGTGCCTACGCGCCCATCAACGTGATGTACGGAGAGGACGTCATCATCAGCGCCCCCACCCAGGCCGGTTACGACTTCGTCGGATGGAAGGCGACCACCACCGCCACCGAGGACGGACGCCTCACCAAGGGAGCGCAGTACATGTCCTCCGGCAGCTACAGGCTGTGGGACGGACAGCGCGCCATGAACGTCACCACCTTCAGGGACCTCTGTTCCACCGACGGCGGAATCGTCACCTTCGAGGCTGTCTGGGACAACGCTACATACTCCGTCTCCTACGACCGCTGCGGAGGCACCGGAACCATCATCGGAGAGATGACCGAGATCAAGGTAGGACAGATCATCCGCCTGCCCACCCTGAGCAACGCCTCCAAGACCGGATACACCTTCCTCGGATGGTCCGTCGACAAGGTCAATGCCCTGCCCTCCAACACCGAGTTCACCACCGACATGGTCGAGGGAGGAGTGAGCACCGTGGTGTTCTACGCCGTGTGGGAGGCCAACGCCTACACCGTGCAGTACAGGTACTCCGAGGACCAGACCTATGCTGTCCTCGACACCACCTTCACCACCGCCTTCACCATCCCGACCACCACCAGGACCGGATTCACCTTCGGCGGATGGAACATCGTCGGTGCGGACTCCACCGCATACTGGAGCAACGACGGGGCATCCTGGTACAAGCTGGGATCCACCGCCGTGAAGGGAACCTACTTCAGGGACCTGACCAGCACCCCCAACGGAAACGTCACCATCGACGCCATCTGGACCCCCATCTCCTACAGGATCGCCTACTCCGCCAACGGAGGAACCGGAACCGCACCCACCGACTCCCAGCTGTACCGCGTCGGAGACAGCATCACCCTGAAGGACTACCATGTGCTCGAGGGAACCAACGGTAACAAGAGCATCATCGGATGGTCCCTCGAGACCACTGGCTCGGTCACCACCGTCTCCGAGTTCACCGAGGGACTCGCCAGCAGGGCTGACGTCACCAACACCGTGATCTTCTACGCCTCCTGGGTCGAGGGACTGTGCACCGTCAGCATCGATCTGACCGGCGTGACGGTCAGCGAGGTTCCCGCCGGATGGTACGAGACCACCCCCGGAATCTACTCCACCTCCGTCGAGTACGGATCCTCGATGAAGGACGTCATGGACGCCTGGAGCAAGGTCACCCTGACCAAGGACGGAAACACCTTCTCCGGATGGAACTACGGCGGAGGAACCGTCGTCGGAAATGTCGACGTGCAGCCCAACTTCGAGAAGGTCGACATGAACATCCTCTACATCTTCGGAGGAGTCATGGCGGCGGTCGTCGTCGGAATCGTGGCACTGGCCAGGTTCAGGTTCTGATCCCGAAAACCACTTCCCCTGCCGGGGGCGCAGGCCCCCGGCAGACCCATGTCCGTCAGCGGTTCAATCGTTCCCAGACGGTCATTCTAGTTGGTGTTGTAACTATTCCGACAGAACATGTCTGAAATCAGACAATACCCTTTTATCCCTGGTGTAAGTCAGCTTCCATTACAATAAGAGAGGTAATCGAAGTGACTTACAGAGTAGGCATCATAGGAGGAACAGGCTATACAGGCAGCGAACTCTCCCGCCTGCTGGTCAGGCATCCCGATGTGGAGCTTGCGGCACTCACGTCCCGTTCCAATGCGGGAGTGAAGGTCTCCAAGGTCAACACCTTCCTCAAGGGATACACCGACATCGAGTTCACCGAGAAGATCTCCGACACCAAGGACCTCGACTTCGTCATGGTCGCCACCCCCCGCGGAGTGGCCATGGACGAGGTGCCCGCCCTCATGGAGCAGGGGATCAAATGCGTCGACCTCAGCGGAGACTACCGCCTGAAGGACCCCGCCGAGTACGCCAAGTGGTACGGCAAGGAGCACACCGACACCGAGCACCTCAAGGATGCCGTGTTCGGACTCCCCGAGCTCTTCCGCGACAAGATCAAGGGAGCCGACCTGGTGGCCAACCCCGGCTGCTACGCGACCTCCGCCATCCTGGCCATCGCACCTCTGATGAAGTCCGGGCTGGTGTACCCCGACGTGTTCGTGGACGGCAAGAGCGGCACCTCCGGAGCGGGCATGAAGCCCTCCGAGCGCCTGCACCACCCCACCTGCGGCGAGACGGTGACGCCCTACAGCATCGCGACCCACCGCCACCAGCCGGAGATCGACATGGTGGTCGACATGTTCGCCGGCGGACACACCGACGTGATGTTCGTGCCCCACCTCATCCCCATCGTGCGCGGAATCATCTCCTCGTGCTACTTCCGCCTGAAGGAGAGCGCCACGCAGGAGCAGGTCGACGAGATTTACGAGAAACAGTACGGAGCGGAACGCTTCGTGGACTATGTCCCGGAACCCTCCATCCGCGCCGTGGTCGGATCGAACCACGCGCAGGTCGGATCGAAGGTCTACGGGGACCGCGCGGTCTCCTTCGGGGTCCTTGACAACCTGACCAAGGGCGCCGCGGGACAGGCCGTGCAGAACATGAACCTGATGCTCGGGCTCGACGAGGCCGCCGGCCTCGACTTCCCCGGCTTGGGAGTGTGAGAATAATGGTAGAGATAATCGAAGGAGGAATAACCACTCCTCAGGGATTCAAAGCGGCCGGAGTGCACTCCGGAGTCAAATACCGCTCGCTGGACATGGGAATGCTTTACTCGCAGGTCCCCGCCACCGCCTTCTGCGCCTTCACCTCCAACAACGTGAAGGCCGCACCTGTGCAGCTGATGATGAACGACGCCTCGGAGAAGCTCTCCGCCGTCATCATCAACAGCGGGAACGCCAACGCCCTCACCGGGCGCAGGGGATACGAGGACGCCCAGACCATGCAGAGGCTGGTCGCCGCCGAGCTCAACGTCGAGCCCTCGCAGGTCGGAGTCATGTCCACCGGGCTCATCGGACGCTTCATGGACATGCCCAAGATCACCTTCGGTATCAGCAAGGCCGTCAAGGCCCTGAACGTCGGCCGCGACGCGGACAACCTGATCTGCGAGGCCATCATGACCACCGACACCATCAAGAAGGAGTGCGCGGTGCGCGTCCGCCTCGAGGACGGAACCCTGGTCAACGTCTCCATGATCTCCAAGGGAAGCGGAATGATCTCCCCCCACATGAAGGCCCTCCACGGTACCACCCTCTCGCTGATCACCACCGACGCGGTGCTCACCCCCGCGTTCTACAAGCACTTCCAGGAGATCCTCGACGACTCCATGAACATGGTCTCCGTGGACGGCGACCAGTCCACCAACGACACCTGCATCATGATGGCCAACGGACTCGCCGGGGGCAAGCCCGCCGACGAGGACCCCAACTTCCTCGATGCCATGCGCATCCTGACCACCAAGATCGCCCGCACCATCGCCATGGACGGGGAGGGAGCCACCAAGCTCATCACCGTGGAGGTCAAGGGAGCGGAGTCCAAGGACGACGCCAAGAAGGTCATCAAGACCATCATCAACTCCCCGCTCGTGAAGTCGGCCATCTTCGGATCCGACCCCAACTACGGACGTGTCATGATGGCGGTCGGCAACAGCGGAGCCAAGTTCAGCCTCAACGACGTCCACCTCACCATCAAGGGAGGGGACATGATGGTGGACATCCTCGACTCCGGGGCACCCGTCTTCCAGGACGAGACCTCCGTCGAGGCGGTCCGCATGACCATGGACAACAAGGAGGTCATCCTCCAGCTCGACCTCGGAGTGGGCAACGCGTCCGCCACCGGATGGGGCTGCGACCTAACCTACGACTATGTCCGCATCAACGCGGAGTACGCGACCTGAGTGGTAGGATGTGCGACATCTATCTCCTCAAGTTCGGCGGCAACGCGCTCGACGGAGCCGACGGACTGAGACGTCTGGCACATGAGGTCGCTGACCTCGTGGAGAAGGGCATCGCCATCGTCATGGTGCACGGCGGAGGCCCCGCCATCTCGGCCGAGATGGAGAGGCTCGGCATGCAGCCCCGCAAGGTCGCCGGCGTCAGGGTCACCGACGAGGCGGGCCTCGAGGTGGCCGAGAAGGTCCTCAGGCAGATCAACGGCGAGGTCGTCTCAGCTCTCGAGGAGGCAGGGGTCAGGGCCATCGGACTGCCCGGCTACTTCTGCACCGAGTGCGAGCGCAAGAAGCCCTACACCGCCCTCGAGGACGGCAAGGAGGTCACCGTCGATCTGGGCCTCGTGGGCGAGGTCGTCTCCGTCGACGAACAGACCATCTTCGACCTGGTGGCCGAGAGGATCGTCCCCGTGGTGTACCCCATCGGAGGCATGGCCGTGGACGACAAGGTGCAGCACCTCAATGTCAACGCGGACACCATGGCGGCAGGGATTGCGGCCGGAATCAAGTGCAGGGAGATGATCGCCATCACCGATGTCCCCGGCATCCTCCGCGACGTGCATGACCTCTCCTCCAAGATAGACAAGGTAACCTTCGCGGACCTGGACGCCCTGATCGCCGACGGAACGGTGTCGGGCGGCATGGTCCCCAAGGTGGAAGCCTGCCGCAAGGCAGTGAACGCAGGGGCCCGGACCGTCCGCATGGTGAACGGCCGCGACCCCGAGAACATAATCACAGACATAATCATCAACGGTGCCCCCAAGGGCACTCTCATCGTAAAAGAGTGAATAACATGGATTTCCAGACAGTGAAGGAACTCGGTTCCAAATATCTCTTCCAGAACTACGGACGCATGGACATCGCGTTCGAACGCGGAGAGGGCTGCTACCTCTACGATACCCGCGGACGCGAGTATCTCGACTGCGCCGCAGGCATCGCGGTCAATTCCCTCGGCCACTCCCACCCCGAGTGGGTCAAGGCCATGCGCGACCAGGTCTCCCACCTGGTGCACGTGTCCAACCTGTACTACATTGAGGAGCAGGTCATGCTCGCGCAGCGCATGAACACCATCACCCCCGACAGCATCACCCGCTCCCTGTTCGTCAACAGCGGCGCGGAGGCCAACGAGGCGGCTCTCAAGACCGCCGTACGCTACACCAAGCGCGGAAAGGTCATGGCGGCCCTCAACGGCTTCCACGGACGTACCTCCGCCTCCCTCGGCGCCACCGGTCAGACCAAGTACCAGGCGAGCTTCGAGCCCCTCATCAGCGATGCCTACCGCTACTACACCTACAATGACCTCGAGTCCGTCAAGAACATGATGGACCGCGACACCGCTGCCCTCATGATCGAGGGTATCCAGGGAGAGGGAGGCGTCATCTGCGCCACCCCCGAATTCCTGCACGGTGTCCGCGACCTGTGTACCGACAACGGCACCCTCATGATCGTGGATGAGGTGCAGACCGGTATGGGACGTACCGGAAAATGGTGGTGCATGGACCACTACGACATAGTGCCAGACATCATAACTTCCGCCAAGGGACTGGCGGCCGGAATGCCCATCGGCGCCATCATGACCACCGACGAGATCGCCTCCGTCATGACTCCCGGCACCCACGGATCCACCTTCGGAGGGAACCCCCTGGTGTGCGCCTCCGGCTGCTCGGTGATCGACATCATCAACCGCCAGCGCCTCCTCGAGAACGTCGAGACTGTGGGCAAGGCATGGAAGGCCGACCTGAAGGCCATCGGCAGCCCCAAGATCAAGGATGTCCGCGGACTCGGATTCCTCATCGGTGTCGAGATGGATTCGGAAGCCACCGCGGCTGCCGTGAAGAAGTACATGCTCGAGCACAACATCCTCATCAATGTGGCGCACGGCAAGACCGTACGTCTGATGCCTCCTCTGATCTTCACCATGGAGCAGAAGGACGCATTCATGAACGTCTTCAAGGACGCTCTCAAACAGTGAAACCCCTTCCGGGCCCGTCCGCATCCGGGCGGGTCCGGCCCACGTCATCTTCTGCGATATGATTTTAACCGAAATGCCGATTGGGGTTTCGGAAGCCACTTTGGTTTAGCCCGGTATAATAGCTGACTTGTAATCAGCGGGTCGGGGGTTCAAATCCCTCAAGTGGCTCCACTTTCCACTTCTTCCGAGAATTCAGTCCATCTCGATGCGCTTGACGATGCTGACGTAAGCGGGACGGATGATTTTGTTGGAGGAGATGATCTCTTCCAGATGGTGGGCGCACCATCCCACGGTCCTGGCCACGGCGAACATGGGCGTGTACAGGTCCTTGGGGAATCCGAGGAGTTCGTAGATGAATCCGCTGTAGAGGTCAACGTTGGCGCAGATGGGTCCCGCGGTGTGCTTTTCCCTGATTATGTCGGGGGAGAGGAGCTCGATGTTGCGGTACATCATGAAGTCGTTCATGCGTCCGTCGGCCTCGGCGAGTTTCTCCGCCAGAGCGCGGAGGACCTCCGCACGGGGATCCGATTCGGTGTAGACGGCGTGGCCCATTCCGTAGATCAGGCCCTTTTTGTCGAAGACCTCCTTGCCGACGATCCTCCTGAGGTAGGCGGCGAGCTTCTCCGGGTCCTCGGGGTGCTTCACATGGGCGCGGATGTCCTCCGCCATGGAGGAGACCTTGAGATTGGCGCCTCCGTGCTTGGGGCCCTTGAGCGACATGAGCGCGGCGACGATGACCGCATAGGTGTCGGATCCTGCGGAAGAGACCACCCTCGCGGTGAAGGTGGAGTTGTTGCCTCCCCCATGTTCCAGATGCAGCACCAGGAGCCTGTCGAGGACGATCGCCTCGAGGTCGGTGTAGCCTTTGCCGGGGCGGAGCATGCGGAGGATGTTCTCGGCCACCGTGAGCTCGGGCTTGGGCTTCACGATGTGGAGGTTCCCGCCCATGTCGAAGTGGTTGTACGCCTGGTAGCCGTAGACGGCGAAGAGGGGCATGGTGGCGATGAGCTTCATGCAGTTCTTCAGGGCCTTGGCGGGAGACATATCCGCGACATGGTGGTCGTACATGGCGAGATTCATCACGCAGCGGGACATGGTGTTCATGAGGTCGCTGCCGTTCTCGCGGAGGATGACCTCCTTGACGAAGTTCGCCGGGAGGGACATCTGCTTGTTCAGGTACTTAGTGAAGGTGGCGAGCTCCTCCTCGGAGGGGATCTCGTTGAAAAGAAGAAGGTAGGAGCATTTCTCGAAGAGACCCTTCTCTCCCTTCTGGGAGTCGATCAGGTCCTCGACGGAGTATCCGCGGTATACCAGTTTCCCTCTGCAGGGCACGACCTTGCCGTCCACGGTCTCGAAACCGGTCACGCGGGAGATGTTGGTGAGTCCCGCGACGACACCCTTGCCGTCCCTGTCTCTGAGGCCCATCTTGACGTCGTATTTGTCATAGAGAGAACGGTCGAAGTCCCCGGTGTTGCAGCATTTCTCGGCTTTGTCGAGGATGTACTGGTCATACTCATGCATGGTTATCGTCCTGTTAAGGGCGGGCCTCTAACGAATATCCCATGCGTTGAGACTATTAAACCATTAGGCTGTTGGATATAACATCGTTAAGTGGGAAAAACGGGGTTCTGGCACTTGTTCAGAGATTCACTTTGATGTTATGGAATGCCAGAGTGGACGTATCTCCCGCGGCGTAACAGATGAGTTCCGTCAGATGCATCACGGGTATGCCTCCCTCGTAGGAATCGTAGCGCTTCTGGCAGTTGGGGCATGCCACTATGACCGCCTCCGCACCCTTGCATTCGGCCTCGCGGTCGTCCATCATGGGGACGGTCCTGTTCCCGCAGCAACCGTCCGTTCTGTTGACGATCTCGCATCCCATGCGGGTCAGTATCTCCTTCATCTGCTTGCGGTACCTCTCGCCGGTGCATCCTGGCTCCATGGCGACCTTAAAAGTCTTCTCCAGGACGGGCAGTTTCTCGACGAATTCGTGGACGAAGGGGATGATGTTGCCGATCTCGGCACCGCTGCGGGACATCTCCTCCACGCATCCCCCGCAGAGGGAGATGAGGCGGGAGCCCTTGGCGGAGGCGGACATCCTGCTGAGATAGGGCCTCCTTCCGAACTCGCCCATCTCGCTGAAGCCGGCGGGACGGAGGCAGCAGGTCCAGTTCTCGATCTCGGAGCTGGTGAGTCCGAACACCGAGCAGGTCTTCCTGACTGCGTATTTCAGATACGGGAGCCTGCCCTGTACGACGCATCCGGGGAGCACCTTCACATCGTTCCCGTCCCATGCTGGGTCTATGGGATCCTGCATGCGGGGGAGGACGGTTCCCTCCGAGAAGAAGAGGTCGGGCGGGTGCTTGTCCATGACGAGGGCCCTGAGGTCCCTCATGACCCTGAAGGGATCGGTGCGCCTGCATACCGAGGAGCAGTTACCGCATTCGAGACAGAGGGTGACGTCGCCCTCTCCCGAGACCATGATCTCCTTGGGGTCGACTCCCCCGTGCTTGAGCGACGGGCACACCGCCGTACATTTACCGCAGTTGATGCATTTCCTGCGGAGCATCTCAATCTCGGTCTCAAGGTCGACCATGCGGGTTCACTTCCTTCCCGGCTTATTACCGTTGTTCTCGACTGCGAACTCCCTGAACGCGGGGATGTAGGTCTGCGGGCGGAGTATGTGCCCCTCCCCGGGGACCCTGAGCTTCCTGCAGCCGGGTATCATGTCGGCCAGCTCGTCGCCGCATACGGGTTCGGTCATGATGTCCTCCAGGCCGTGCACGGAGAGGGTGGGCACGCGTACGAGGGCGGCATCCTCCGAGGGGATGTAACCGTCCACCGCCCTCATCTGGTCGGACATGTTGTTGGCTGCCCCGGGATGGGGGTGGTTGAGCCTCTTCCCCTGCTTCTCGGCGCATTCGAAGTAACCGCTGGTGCGGAGCAGGGTGTTCATCGTCATCCCCACCAGGTCGGCGGAGACCTCTCCTTTATCATAGGCGGCGGCTAGGGCGTTGAGTATGTACGCGGAACGGGCCGGGCGCTTGAGATATGATGACACCAGAGTGAGGCTCCTGACCCTGTCAGGATGCCTGGCGGCCAGATTGAGGGCTATGTGGGAGCCCATCGACCAGCCGAGGATGTGGGCGGAGCCGAGTCCGAGACAATCGATGAGGGCGGCGATGTCGTCCGCGAGGTCGGACATGGTGAACTCCCCCTCGTACTCGGTGGTCCCGGATCCGCGGTTGTCGAGGGTGACGACGTCGAAGGAATCGGTGAGCATGGGAACGGTCTTCGCCCAGAAGGAGGTGCATCCGATAAGTCCGGTGACCAGGACGACCGGTATGCCGGTCCCCTCGCGCTCGTAGTGGAGCCTGATTCCGTTGACGTCGGCGAAAGGCATGCCCGCGCATGTTGATTGCCCGATTTATTTTCATCGTCCGAATCACGGTTTTTATCCCATGAACGCATCGGTGCTGTATGGGAATAGTCTCCGGCATCAGCGTGTTCCTGGTCAACAGGGTTTTCAACGCCAGGTACAGGCTGGCCCGCTGGACCCGCAAGTATCCCCGTTTCGGCAGGCTGGTGAAGCGCATCGCTTTCGACGGCGACGACATGTCCGTCCTGCCCAAGGCGGGTACCGCCCGCGTCCGCGTGGACCTCAACATAGAGGTGGAGAACGCCGGCGAGAGGAACGTGGTCCCCACCGATATGATTAAGAACGTCCTGAGGCGCTCGGAGAAGATCTTCATCATGGACTTCTGCCTGTGCAGGCAGTCCAACCAATGCAAGGACTATCCCGTGAACAAGGGATGCATATTCATCGGCAAGGGTACCGAGCGCATCTCCCCCAAGTACGGAAGGTTCGTGACCTCCGAGGAGGCATGCGACTATATCGACGAATGCGACCGTCTGGGTCTAGTGCACATCATCGGCCGGAACAAGCTCGACAGCCTGTGGCTCCACACCGGCAAGCACACCGATCTGATGACCATCTGCAACTGCTGCCCCTGCTGCTGCCTGTGGAACATGGTCCGCGACATCGACGGAGGTATCGCATCCACCTACCGCCGCATGGCGGGTGTGGAGGTGTCCGTCGACAGGGACAAGTGCATCGGCTGCGGCATCTGCATGGAGAAGTGCTTCGTGAAGGCGATCAGGATCGTCGAAGGGAAATGCGAGCTGGACGACGCCAAGTGCAGGGCATGCGGAAGGTGCTCGGAGGAGTGCCCGAAGGAGGCCATCACCCTCACCTACGACCCCGCCGTCATCGATTCCGAGGCCGACAGGATCTTCGGCCTCGTCAATCAGGCGTGAGCGAATCACTTATAGCATTGTTCATTTTTCACGGGGCTATGTCAAAGAAGGGACATGTAGTGAAGAGCAGGGAGTACTCCCGCAATTCACGTTTCAACGAGATCCTCCTCGCAGTGATGTACATCCTCATCGGAGCCATCACCGCCATCTGCGGACAGGGTATGCTCAACATCATCGTGGAAGCGGTCGGTATCCTCTTCATCGTGGTGGGAATCATAAGCTTCTCCCTCGTGAAGAAAATCGAGTCCAGCCTCCTGTTCCTCATCCTCGGTATCGTATTCCTGATACTGGGCCTGTACGGACTGGCCGCGGACATCATCAGGATCGTCTTCGGCGCCATGATCGTGCTGTCCGGAATCGTCATCCTGCTGGGAACCCAGCCCTCCTTCATGGGTTACGAGCTCCCCACCAAGTCCGGTACCCTGGTCAGCATGGCCCTGGGCGCGGCTCTGATCGTCGTCGGCATCATCGCCGCCGTCAACTGGGGCGGAAGCTTCGACATCTTCATCCGCATCATCGGTGTGATCGTCCTCGCGATCGGTGTCATCGACCTGATGAAGGCTGCCGGAGTCAAGTTCTGAAACGGAGCAAAATATTTTCGGGAGGGGTCACCCCCTCCCTGGGTTTTTTCAGCTGAATTTGTACGACAGCGCCATTCCGATGATGGCGAAGACCAGGATCGCGACGAGGATCCAGTTTTCCTGGATCAGCTTCACCATGTCAGGGGTCTCCTGCGGGATCTGGATGGCGTAGGTGGAGAAGTGGTTGGTCGTGAAGGTCAGCCTGTTGTCGGCGTAGCTGCTGGGGACCTCCGTGATCTTGTCTCCGTCCACGTAGTACAGCATGATGTTGGATGCATCCTGACCCGCACGGGGCGTGAAGTTCAGGGACACGGTGGCCTTGCCCGCTTCGAACACGGTGTTGTTGGTGCCGAAGGTGATGCTGTAGACCACGGCGTTCTTCAGTGCGCTCTGCACGGAGGAACGGAGGATGGCGAAGGACTTCTCCTCGAGATTGAGGGTCTGATCCCCGTTCAGTGCCTGCTTGGCGGTGTTGTCGAACAGCACCGAGCCGGAGGCGAGGTCGATCCTCAGGGTTCCGGAGAGGGCCTTGATGTCGGTCATGGCAGCAGCGGAGAACAGGATATCTCTGTTGCTGGTCTTGGCAACGACGTTCTGTCCGCTGGCTTTGATGCTGGCCGTCGCAGTGAACTCCTTGTCCTCGGTGACTCCTGCAGGGACCTCGGGCGACCAGGTGATCGAGATGAATCCGGTCGGTACGGTGATGGGGTCGTTGTACAGATAGTCGGTCTTGGTGGAGAGTACAGTTCCGTCGACATCGACGAAGGTGATGGTGTACATGATGTTGCTCACTGTGAATATGGGCACGTAGGTCGCATCGCCACTCACGGGAGGGATCTCGATTACTGTGGTGGTATCCTTGACAGCCCATCCATCGAAGGTGTGTCTCTTTCCGGTATCATCGTAGTTCTCTAGAGTAGGTACGGAAACGGTGTCTCCGATGAGATAATGGCGGGAGCTCAGAGTGCTCTCGTCTTCGTTGAGGAATGTGATGACGTAATCGGTGAAGGGATACGCATTGGTGTCCAGGCTAGGGACGCCGTAGGCCGCATACTTGGTGTCGAGTATGTGGGATACGCTCATGGCCCTGTGTCCGAAGTGCTCATCGACGGTAGTACTTCCTGCAAGGAAGAAATCCTGGAACAGCGTGTGTATATCATCCTGATCATCCCAGGTGAGATCGATGAGATACCACTTTCCGTTCTCCATCTGCACGTAGTTCCACATGTGGCCCTCGCTTCCGCTGTCCGTGACTCCGGTTCCGGTAACTATGATGCAGGGCACTCCGTAATAGTCGCAGGTTACCTTGAACGCCTTGGCATATCCTTCGCAGACGATCTGGGACTGTTCGGGATAAGTGGCTCCGAGGAACGCGGTCGCGATGTTGCGGACGATCATTCCTTCAGGAATGTGTTCCTTGTCCTGGTAGTAGATGAAACGGTCGTACAGGCTGTTGTAGATGTTGAACACCTTGGCATATCTGCTCGTAACATCGACGCTGGGGCGGAAACTCTCGAGGATTGCATTTATCGATGCGACGTTCGTCGTGATCTGTGCATCGGTGTTTCCGTAGGCGGTCATCGCGCTGGTGAAAGTGACGGTCACGGTGGAACTTGATAGTTTTCCATCCTGGGGACCACCCGAGTAAGTGGTGTAATTGGTGGAGAATCCCCCGTCCATCCAGTAGTAGTAGAGCTGTTCCTGTCTGAACAGCGAGTATACTCCATCTATTTTGTCATTCAGCGGAGGGATGACTGTGCTGGGATCCTGTCCTATCACAGAATCGTCGAGGGTCAGGCTGAATGACCTGTGCTCGATGGTCATCGTTTTCATTCCGTCGTAGATCTCTTTCTGGTCGTCGCTCATGCGGTCGTAGTAGAACGTTGTGGCGTTCACATCGTCTGCCGATGAATCGTCGGACTGAAGGAGTGTTATCGTAGCTGCGAGTGCGATGAGCGCAACAACCACCATCAGCAGTTGCGTTACGCTTATGCTCCACCCTTTTTCGGAGAAGCGGTTCATAGGTCAGTATCTCCTCTGGATGTTATAATCCTTGTCGAAGGAAGGCTGAATACGGCAGACTGGATGACTGTCAAATTGATTGATTGAGCGGTTTCCGGCAGCAGGTGGAAATATCCTCATTCATCAATAGTTCCAGCATCAGGAATTTCAATCATTTTTTTCGGTCAAAAAACGTGCACATAGCGATTTATACTACATTGGATATATCTTCCATATGGTTCAGTTCCAATACTGGTTCAGGGACGGGAGATGCGGCATCGTCTGCGCCGACAACCCCCAGCAGGTCCTTGACGGCGTATTCGGGGAGTACACCGCGCGCCTGAGGAACGACACCCACGTGGATCACATCCACTGGAAGAAGCACTTCCATTACTACGTCGAGGACTGGCATTCGGGAAAGGTCCTGGGAGAGTTCCGCGGCACCCGCGATTTGAACCGCCGCGGACACTGATTCGCCGCGTCAGTGCTAGCCATATCCCTTTAGATAAGGGATAGCTTTTTAATATGGGAGGTAATCGCGCTCGTATTCAATCTCCATATAGGGTGATTTAAGAATGGCAGACGCAAAGAAAGTTATCCGCCTTAACTACAAGGCATACATGGCAGACGCAGACAGGCTTTACGACACCACCTACGAGCAGGACGCAAAGGATGCCGGAATCTACAACGAGAAAGTCAAATACCAGCCCATGGCCTACATCGTAGGATCCAAGAAGCTGTTCCCCGCCCTCGACAAGGCCATCTCTGAGGCAAAAGTCGGTGAGGAGTTCACCGTCGAGATCCCCGCAGAGGAGGGAGCCGGAGCAAGGAACCCCAAGCTCGTCGAGACCCACTCCGTCAAAGAGTTCTACAGGCAGGAGATCAACCCCTACCCCGGACTCACCGTTTCCCTCGGAAACAAGACCGGTGTCGTCCTCTCCGTCGGAGCAGGCCGTGTAAAGGTCGACTTCAACAACTCTCTCTCCGGCCACGACCTCAAGTACGTCATGACCATCGCCGAGAAGCCCACCAACGACGCAGACAAGGCAAAGGCCATCATCGAGGCCGACTTCGCAGCCGCCGACGACTTCAAGTTCGAGTTCCCCGGAGACAAGGTAGTCGTGACCCTCCCCGAGATCACCAAGTTCCAC
>JAEEGL011601609.1_pt1 | contig 14863 bp, 14 predicted proteins | sample 9134231 | NCBI WGS metagenome assembly JAEEGL01 (sample SAMN16246548, study PRJNA631951) | gut metagenome | biome: gut microbiome; feature: rumen; material: fiber-attached | host: Bos | place: Iran: Karaj | collected 2018-10
AGGACTCCCGCAAGAAGAACGGTCACCGTCAGCAGTACACCCAGGTTGAAGTTAAATCAGTAATCGCTTAAAATTCAGGAGGACACATTATGGCACATAAAAAAGGTGTAGGTAGTTCTAAGAACGGACGTGAGTCAGCAGCTCAGCGACTCGGCATTAAGATTTTCGGTGGCCAGAAGGTTGTTGCAGGCAATATTATTGTTCGCCAGCGTGGCTCTAAGCACAACCCCGGTAACAATGTTGGTATGGGTAAGGACGACACCCTCTATGCGCTCGTTGACGGAACGGTTCAGTTCCACAAGGGCAAGCGCGACAAGAGTGTTGTTTCAGTAATTCCTGAGGCATAACACCGTCGAGAACAAAATTTATACTCCAAACAAACACAGAATCCCAAATCTCATCCGAGATTTGGGATTTCTGCTTCCGTCCATCACAATGACTAACAGACTTGCAAGTTCTTTATTTTGTTCTTTGATAGAAATTCCTAAGTGCGCCTTGGTTGACTCCCCTACTCGCTAACTTGTCGAGTTCCCTTCGGGCAGCCTCCTTGCGACCTAAGCGTATCAGTACGTCAATACACGAAAACTGGTAGTCCGTATTCTGAGGATCCAGTTCTATCGCTTTCTCCCAGTCATAAAGGGCTGCGTCATAGCGTTGCATATCTGTTTCCAACGAGGCACGAGCGACATAGCCAGCGACAGAATCAGGATGCTGTTCCACGACGATATTCAAGAGGTCAAGGGCATCATTACGTTTTCCCATCAACTGGTAGACATACGACAACCCCAAGCGCGCCTCCATATGAGTCGGCTTCTCCAGCAAGATATCGTTATAGTCATTCTTCGCCAAGTCGTAGCGACGAAGATGCGTGTATGCATAGGCACGGTAGAACAAGGCAGTGAGATTTTTCTCGTCATTTCGGAGGATCAGCTTACACTCATCCACTGCAAACTCCCACTGCTGCAACTCAAGGTTGACAGCCGCCTTCCGCAGATGCAGGTCGACGCTATAGGGGGACTGTGCTATCTGCTGAGTAAGGACGTTCAGCGAGTCACGCCACTGTTGGTTGCTTTGCGCAAATCCTGCTTGTTGCTGTGTCACAGCAACAAGCAGGACAAGTAGCATCAAGCCTTTTTGATATAGTCTACGATCCATGCACCGACTTCTTTGGTACCATACATAGCACCGCCTTCCACCTGAATCTCAGGGGTACGCACATTGGCATCCAGGGAAGCATTGACAGCCTTACGAATCAAGGCGCCCTCCTTCGTCAGACCGAAATGCTCCAACAGCATCGCGGCAGAAAGTATCTCAGCAAGAGGATTAGCGAGATTCTGTCCTGCTGCCTGGGGCCATGAACCATGAACAGGCTCAAACAATGGGGTATGCTCTCCCAATGAGGATGATGGCTGCAAGCCCATCGAACCTGTGATACAGGATGTCTCATCTGTCAGGATATCACCGAAAGTGTTCTCCGTCACGATGACATCGAAGAAGCGAGGCTCTGTCAGTACGCGCATAGAGGCATTGTCGATAAACATATAGTCAGTGTTCACATCAGGATACTGCGACTCCATCTCCTTGGCAATCTGACGCCACAGACGAGAACTGGCAAGTACATTTGCCTTATCCACTACTGTCAGGTGCTTTCTGCGTTTCTGGGCTGTTTCGAAGGCAACCTTCAGGATACGCTCAATCTCCGGACGGGTATAGATATCTGTATCGTATGCCTTGTCGTTGTCCTGGTACTTCTCACCAAAATACATACCACCCGTCAACTCGCGGATCACCACAAAGTCGGCACCCTTCAACAGTTCGTCTTTCAACGGACTCTTGTGCAATAGGCAATCAAAGGTGGCGACAGGACGCACATTGGCAAACAGACCGAGTTTCTTACGCATGGCAAGCAGTCCCTGTTCAGGACGAACCTTTGCCGTAGGGTTGTTGTCAAAGCGGAGGTCACCGACAGCAGCAAACAATACCGCATCAGCACGCATACACACGTCATGGGTGGCATCAGGATAGGGATCTCCTACCGCATCAATGGCATGAGCACCGCAGAGTGCCTCCTCATATTCAAACTCATGTCCACACTTCTCGGCAATAGCGTCCAACACGGCTACGCCCTGTTTCATGATCTCTGGTCCTATTCCGTCGCCAGGGAGAACGGCAATTTTCAGTTTCATATAATATCTTATTAATTATTTAATTCTTTTTCTACAATATTCAACATCTTAAAGGTAGCCTTGATGGCTGCCTCCGTCTGGTCGGCATCCAAACCACGGGTACGGAGGAGTCCGTCATTATAATGCCACGTAATGACCGTCTGTACCAAGGCATCGGTACGACCGCCCGGCGGAATGCTGACCTGGTAGTTAGCAAGAATCGGGAATGTGCGATCTAGGTGTTTTTTGTAGATATAGCGCAACGCTTTGACGAAAGCATCGTACTGACCATCGCCGACAGCACTACCCTCATACTGCTTTCCGTTAATCTCAACCTTGATATTGGCACCTGGTCGAAGACCGTAAGCCGTTGATACTACATAACTTACAAGTTTTACTTTATCTTCCGGCGCATCGTGCTTCAAGACATCGGATACGATATACGGCAGGTCTTCCTGTGTCACAATCTCCTTCTTGTCGCCCAATTCCGTGATACGCTGCGTAACACGACGAGTCTGTTCGGGAGTCAGTTCCAATCCTAACTCTTCCAAATTCTTGGCAATGTTCGCCTTGCCGCTGTTCTTACCCAGCGCATATTCCCGTTTTCGTCCGAAACGTTCAGGGACGAGATCATTATAATAAAGTTTGTCCTTCGAGTCGCCATCAGCATGAACGCCAGCTACCTGTGTAAAGACATTCTCGCCAACAATAGGCTGGTTGGGTGCCACAGCAATGCCACTAAAGCCCTCCACCATGCGGCTGATACCGTTCAACTGACTCTCGTCGATATTTGTCTTCGCATGGAACTGGTCTTTCAAAATTGCCTGTACACTCGCCATCGGCGCATTACCGCAACGCTCACCTAGTCCATTGACCGTCACATGCAGTCCTCTTGCCCCACTCAATACAGCAGCAAGAGAGTTCGAGACGGCAAGGTCGTAGTCGTTATGGGCATGGAAGTCGAAATGTACCTGCGGATAACGCTTGATCATCTTGCGGAAATACTCGATAACCTGCAAAGGATTCATCACACCGAGGGTGTCGGGGAGCATAAAACGACGAATCGCCGTTGGCTGTTGGCTGTGAACTGTTAGCATGTCCATCAACTGATAAACATAGTCGGGCGAATCTTTCATGCCGTTACTCCAATCCTCCAAATAGAGGTTGACAGAAAGCCCTTTCTCTGTGGCATAGCGTACAGTCTCCTGGATGTCGGCAATATGCTCCTCAGGAGTCTTGTGTAACTGATGGGTACAGTGCTTCAGCGAGCCTTTTGCAAGGAGGTTGATGACCTTACCGCCACAATCGGCAATCCAGTCGACGGAAGCTCCGCCGTCCACGAAGCCGAGCACCTCTACCCTATCCTGTTTGTTTATTTGCTGGGCATAACGGCAAATCATCTTCACTGCCTCTCTCTCGCCTTCACTGACCCGTGCCGATGCCACCTCGATGCGGTCGACGTTCACATCACGTAACAGCATACGGGCAATAACCAGTTTCTCATGGGGCAGGAACGACACGCCGTTGGTCTGTTCACCGTCACGGAGCGTCGAGTCCATAATCTCGACAAAAGGCAATGTACGCTTGGAAGCGTTTATGCGTTCTGCTGTTCCCATTCCTCTATCTTTTCCTTGTTCTGGATGAGGAAATCAATATCGTCCAATCCATTGATCAGACAGTGTTTCTTAAAACCATTAATCTCAAAAGTCTCCTGTCTGCCTGTCGCCTTGTTAGTGACCGTCTGGTTGGGAAGGTCGACCTCAACTTCCGTCTTCGGATCCTTCTGAATTGTCGAAAACAATTCTTGCAGGAAAGATTCGCTGACCACGACGGGCAATACGAAGTTGTTCAGTTCGTTGTTCTTATGGATATCTGCAAAAAACGAACTAATAACCACCCGGAAGCCATAACCGGCAATCGCCCAGGCAGCATGCTCACGACTAGAGCCGTTGCCGAAGTTCTTGCCAGCCACAAGAATGCAGCCACTGTATGTCGGATCGTTCAGCACGAAGTTCTTATTAACGGTACCATCGGCATTGTAACGCCAGTCACGGAAGAGATTATCGCCAAAGAAACTCTCCTCGCGGGTCGTAGACTTCAGGAAACGGGCAGGGATAATCTGGTCGGTGTCCACATTCTCCAAAGGAAGGGGCACACAAGTGGATGTTATAACGTTGAATTTCTGTTTCATAATAATGTTCTTGGGTCGGTTATTACTCCTGTGACGGCTGCGGCTGCAGCTACTAAGGGCGAACAGAGAATGGTACGACTACCAGGTCCCTGACGACCTTCGAAGTTACGGTTAGAGGTTGATACACAATACTTACCGGCAGGAACCTTGTCATCGTTCATGGCGAGACAGGCGGAACAGCCGGGCTGGCGTATCTCAAAACCAGCAACCTCTAACACCTTATCCAGTCCCTCCTCACGAATCTGACGGACGACGGTCCATGAGCCTGGCACTAACATAGCAACGACATTATCTGCCTTCTTGCGTCCTTTGGCAATAGAGGCAAAGGCACGGAAGTCCTCAATACGCCCATTGGTACATGCACCGAGGAAAACATAGTCAATTTTCTTACCAAGCAATTTCTCCCCAGCCTTGAAGCCCATGTAGTTCAGCGCCTTCTCAAAGCCCTGCTCAGGCGATTTTGCTTGATCAGCATTTGCAGGGATAGACTCAGTGATACCGATACCCATACCAGGATTGGTACCGTAGGTGATACGCGGCTCGATATCCTTGGCTTCGAATACCAGTTCCTTGTCGAAGACAGCATCATCACCGCTTTTCAACGTTTTCCAATAAGCGACAGCCTTGTCCCATTCCTCACCCTTCGGAGCATAGTCCTTACCTTTGAGATAGTCAAAGGTCACGTCATCGGGAGCAACAAAACCACCACGGGCCCCCATCTCGATAGAGAGGTTACAGAGTGTCAGGCGACCTTCCATGGACAATGCGGTAATAACTTCACCTGCATACTCGACAAAGTAGCCTGTGGCACCAGCGGTCGTCAACTGACTCATCAGATAGAGGGCTACATCCTTGGCGGTCACACCCTTGCCAAGTTTGCCGTTGATGGTAATACGCATCGACTTAGGTTTCTGCTGAAGGATACACTGTGATGCCATTACCATCTCCACCTCTGATGTTCCGATACCGAAAGCGACAGCACCCATGGCACCATGCGTCGAGGTATGGGAGTCGCCACAGACAATCGTCATCCCCGGCAGCGACAGTCCTTTTTCTGGACCTACCACATGGATGATACCGTTCGACGGATCCATCATGCCATAGTGTGTCAGTCCGAATTCCTTCACATTTTGGGCAAGCGTAGATACCATCTTAGCCGATACCGGATCCTCGATGGGTTTGTCCTGATCGTGCGTCGGTGTGTTATGGTCGGGCATGCAATAGATATGGTCAGGACGGAAGCATTTCAGTCCACGAGCTCTCAGACCGTCGAAAGCCTGCGGAGAAGTCACCTCATGGCAATACATGCGGTCGATATACAACTGGGTGGGACCGTCCTCCACTTTCTGGACGACATGTTTGTCCCAAATCTTATCGAATAAAGTGTTCATATTTCTTTTCGGAATTACGGAATTACGGTATAACGACTTATTTCTTGAATTTATTGATACAGTCAATATATGCCTCGACGGAAGCCGTCACAATATCCGTATTGGCACCAAAGCCATAGTAGAGACTACCGTCGTATTCCACCTGCATGTGCACCTTACCCACATCGTCAGAGCCTTTGGAAATAGCCTGGATGGTGAACTCCTTCAGTGTCATCTGCTTCATAATAATCTTCTTCAAAGCCTTGATGGCAGCATCCACGGGACCGTTACCAGAGGCTGCAGCCTCGAATTTCTGTCCAGAGATGTCCAGTCCGATAGATGCCACGGACTTCACACCCTTACCAGTGGTAACCTGTAAGAATTCAAGTTTTACGGCATGAGCCTCAGCAGTATCTGCACCAGCCAGCATCAAGATGTCGGCATCGTTGATTTCCTTCTTCTTGTCAGCGAGCTGCAGGAACTTCTCATAGACCTTGTCAAGTTTCTCTTCCGGGAGTTCCACGCCGTTCACACTCAGGCGGTATTTCAGAGCGGCGCGTCCTGAACGGGCTGTCAGCACAATGCTGTTATCATCGATACCCACATCCCTCGGATCAATAATCTCATAGGTCTGCACATTCTTCAGCACACCATCCTGATGGATGCCGGAAGAGTGTGCAAAAGCATTACGTCCCACAATAGCCTTGTTAGGCTGGACGGGCATGTTCATCAGACTCGATACCATACGGCTTGTCGGATAGATTTTCGTGGTATTGATATTGGTATCAATACCCAGTCCCTTATGACACTTTAGGATCATGGCTATCTCCTCCAACGAGGTATTACCGGCACGCTCACCGATACCATTGATAGTGACCTCCACCTGACGAGCACCACCCATCACACCGTTGAAGGTATTGGCAGTAGCCATACCGAGGTCGTTATGACAGTGGGTAGAGAGGATAGCCTTGTCTACACCATCCACATGATCCTTCAGGTACTTGATCTTCTCGTAATACTCCTGAGGCAGGCAATAACCTGTCGTGTCGGGGATGTTGACAACCGTGGCACCGGCCTTGATGACAGCCTCGACGACACGAGCCAGATATTCGTTCTCGGTACGTCCTGCATCCTCGCAGTAGAACTCCACATCCTCCACGTACTTCTTGGCATACTTCACGGCAGCCACGGCACGTTCGATAATCTCCTCACGGTTGGAGTTGAACTTATATTTGATATGGGAGTCGGAAGTACCGATACCCGTATGGATACGCTTGTGCTTCGCATACTGCAGAGATTCGGCTGCCACGTCAATATCTTTCTGCACTGCACGCGTCAGGGCACAAATGGTAGGCCATGTCACCGCCTTTGAAATTTCAATGACGGAATTGAAATCGCCTGGACTGCTGATGGGGAAACCCGCCTCAATAATATCCACGCCCAACTGCTCCAGTGCTTTTGCCACCTGAATCTTCTCTACTGTGTTCAACTGACACCCAGGAACTTGTTCGCCGTCCCGAAGTGTCGTGTCGAAGATAAACAATCTGTCGCTCATAATTCTCTTTATACCTTATTTATTACTATTTTCAAAAATTGTCTGCAAAATTATACTATTTTTGCTCAACTGCCAAATAAATCGTAACTTTATTTGGAAGAAATCAAATAATTTCTTACTTTTGCAAGATAAATTGAAACAATTCTTACATTTGTACTATGAATAAAAAAGTTTCTATCCTACTCTTAACTCTGTCTCTCTGTTGCACATCCATGAACGCACAGGAAGCTCAGAAAAGTGAACTGCAAAAAAATGCTGAAAGTGCAACAACCATCCCTGCCGCTCGTCATTCCTATATCCGGGCTTATGAAGACTATGTCAGCAAGGGGCAGTTGCAACAAGGTGTAGAATGTGGCACAAAGGCTGCGGCTTTATATTCCAAGGACGGTTTGCATAAAGAGGCTTTCGAACTGTTGCGTAATATCGATCAGACAATTAACAACAAAAAAGCGGGTGGAAATGATGCCGGACTACATTACCTGGTCACCAAGGAACGCCTGCAGATGTATATGAAATTCAGAAAGCCAGACAGTGCCAAGGAGCAATTGAAAGTGATGGAAGCACTGGCCAGTGCCTCCAACGATGACAAGATACAGAATGACTTACTCTATAACAAGGCGATCTATTTCTATTCTTTCGGTCTGAACGCACAGGGCGATGCCGTCTTCAAGGAGATGGCCAATAAATTAACTGCCTCCAAGGAGTATGACAAAGTGGACGAGGTGTATAAGACCCTTATTGCCAACGGTCGTAAGAGCAACAACGCCAACATGGTCGCACAGTCATATAGCAACTACCTGGTATGGAAAGACTCTGTGAACGCCCTCAAGACTGCCGATGAGATTGGTGCCCTGAAGAAGCAGATTGCCGACAATGAAGCCTCTATTGCAGAGAAAGACAGTTCGCTGACCACCCGCTGGGTGATTATCATCGGACTCCTCATTCTTGTTGGCGGACTTGCAGCCGCCTTGGTAGTAGGTGCCATTATCCTGTTGCGCTTCATCCTGCTGACACGTAAGCAGAAGAAGACCATCCAACTGGCCAATGACAACAATGCCCTGAAAGCTAAGTTTATCAGTAATATCTCCGCACAACTAGATCCCACTCTGCAGAAACTCGACAGCAAAACTCCCGAGGTAAAGGCACTAATGGATTTCTCCAAGCATATCCAGACCTTGTCTGACCTGGAGAACTCAACGGAAGAGGTGGAATTAGAAGATACCCAGATCCAACAGTTCTGCGAGAACATCATGGAACAAATACGCGACAAGGTGAAGACAGATGTCACTCTGAAGGTCAACGCCCCCAAGATGAGTTTCGAGATGAACAAGGAATATGTCTCACACATCCTGCTGCACTTGCTGAACAATGCCGCCATCTATACTCCAGAGGGAGGAACCATCTGGTTGGACTACAAGAAACGCAGTGCACATACCCACCAGTTTATCGTGTCAGATACCGGTTGTGGTATTCCTGAGGAGAAGCTTGACGATGTATTCAAGCCCTTCTTGGAAATCAGGGACCTCACCAAGGGTGACGGTCTCGGACTGCCTATCTGCAAGCAGATGGCACTGAAGATGAACGGTGACCTTGACATTGATCCTGAGTTCACGAAAGGAACCCGCTTTGTTCTTGATCTGCATACATGATCTTCTATTTCTCCGGAACAGGAAATACTCGTTGGGCGGCAGAGCAACTGGCATTGTCGACCAATGAGCAATTAGTTTATATTCCCGATGAAATGAGAAAGGAAAGATGTGAATATACCCTTCAGGATGGGGAACGACTGGGGTTCTGTTTCCCTACTCACGGGTGGCAACCTCCCAGAATCGTACGCGATTTCATCAGGAAAGCGGTATTCCACAACACCTCCTATATCTATGCCCTAACCACTTGTGGAGACAACATGGGACATGCCATGCGAATCTTCAACAAAGAACTGGGCAAGAAAGAACTCCATACGGATTCCGTTTTTGCTGTAGTCATGCCCGAATCCAATGTATGTTTCTCCTTCCTTCACTTAGACTCTCCTGAACGGGAAACACAGAAAATCCAAGCCGCCAAAGAACGGATACGGCATATCTGTGAGGTCATCGTGAGGAAAGAAAAAGGAGTGGAAGAACTGGTAAAAGGAGCGATCCCCTATACCTATACTTATATTATAGGCAGCTATTACAACAAACACCTTATCAACGACAAGCCGTTCTGGGTGGATGAAGATGCTTGTATTCAATGTGGACTATGCAAGAGACTCTGTCCTGTCAATGATATCGAGGGAACACCGCCTGTCTGGAAGCACAACGGTTCCTGCACCAACTGTCTTGCCTGCTATCACCACTGTCCCAGACACGCCATCCACTGGGGCAAGATGAAACGGGGACAATACACTTTTAAAGTTTAGAGTTTAAAGTTTAGAGTTGATAGTTAATAGATGCGGGGACCGAAGATGGTGGTACCGATACGTACCATAGTACTCCCCTCCTCCACGGCGATCTTATAGTCGTGACTCATCCCCCAGGAACGCTCGCAGAACGAGGGCTCGTCTGCAAAATACTTCGATTTCATCTCGTCAAAAAGGTCTCTGGCAATCCTGAACTCTGAACGGATCTGTGCCTCATCGTCGACATACGAAGCCATCATCATCAAGCCGCAGATACGCACATGTCCCAATTCTCTCCAAGCACCATCTGCAAGCAATTGTCGACAAGCCTCCGGAGTGAGTCCGTACTTTGTCTCTTCCTCCGCAATATGGAGTTCAAGCAACACGTCGATAACACGTTCATTCTTAGCAGCTTGTTTATCAATCTCTTTTAAAAGCTTTAACGAGTCAACAGCCTCAATCATCGTGATATAAGGGGCAATATACTTCACCTTATTAGTCTGCAGATGACCGATGAAATGCCATTGGATATCCTTCGGCAACGTCTCCACCTTCTGGCGCAATTCCTGCTCATGACTCTCCCCGAAGATACGCTGTCCTTCCTCGTAGGCAGCCTCGATATACTCATTAGGATGATATTTGCTAATTGCCACAAGGCGTACACCCTGTGGCAGATCAGCAAGCACTTGATGAAGATGACCTTTTACATCGTACATACTAGCAGACTTTTCACTCTTCACCCTTCACATCCTTCCCATATTCAAAGACATCCATGAGGGTAGTCTCAGCAACACTGGCGATGACATAGTCAATCATCGTACCACCCATGACCTCCTCGATGTTATTGACGGCTCCTTTCAGAGTAGCCGCATGTACTAAATAATTCACGTTGCTGCGCTTTTCCTTCTCTGTTTTCTCGTCGATAGTGATAAACTGCAACTTCGTCTTATACCAACGGTCTGCGGAAGGGTCGTCACTGAAGAAAATCTCCTTATAAGGAGCAATTTTGATGTCCTTGACAGTGAATTCACCACTGATATAGTTCGACATCTCCTCCATAATGCGCTTCTCAGCCTCTGTAAAACTAAGGGCATCTACGGTATAGGTCTCATTCACTTTCTTCTGTAAGCCGTCCTCACCCACTTTCTCGTAGGCTATCTTACACTCAAACCAAATTGCTGTTCTTGATCTCATATCTGTTTAATTTATCAATTGCGGTAGCAAACTCTACACTCTAAACTCTTCACTTTTGTATTCCCAAACTATTGGAACCGCCCAACGCTTTTTTCTTCTGGTCCGTCAGACGTTCAATAATCTCCGTCGCTATCAACTGACTGCGTGCCGGATCCAATGCCGACTCGGCAGATATCTCCTGTTGTGCCTTCATCAGTTCATCCACTGTAGACTGACTCTGCAACTGGAAATTCTTCTCGCTCACATTCATGTTCGCCTTATTATATATCTTGGAAAGAATTTTATCAGCGGCAGCCTCATAACGCTTACGGAAAATAGCCTCCGCCTTTGCCTGGTATTCCTGCTGCGATGCCCGTTCTACAGCAACCAGAGAGTCACCGTCACTGGTCACGCCCAGTTCTGCAGGATCAACGCCCTCGTCTATCAAGTCGTCCGTAGCCTGTCGGGGAGCCGGCTTGACAAATTCCACAGGAGTACTCTCCGGCATCATATCGAAATAGAGGGCAATACATAAGCCGGCAATGGCAACAGCAATAATACCAGTAATCAGTGATCGATAGGTATTACGCTTGCGATTAATATTGTCCAACATTTCCGTAGGAGTACTGTAACGATCCTCTGGTGACTCGCTCACGGCCTTTTTGACGACATTACGTAATTCCAACGGCATATCTGACTGGTCGAAAATCTTTCTCAACAACCGTCCAATAGAATAGATGTCACAACGATGGTCTATTGTGCCTCTGTTCATCACCTCCGGAGCCACAAACTCCTCCATTCCACCATAGTAGAGTTGGGATGGATCATTCATCATCAGATAATGCGAACCGACATGTGTTAATAATACGGCATTGTCTCCCTTCCGCAGAAACACAGTCTGAGGTGAATAGCACACACCAAAGACGCCCTGCTCATGAAGATAAGCTGCCGCCTCCAACAGTTGACGAGTGAATTCCTCGATGAAATGGGGCTCTGCTACAATTGCAGGAGTATCATTAAGAACCTGCCGTAAAGGCTGATACTGACCTTGTTCCATCTCCAGACGGATAATGTCATGTCCTTCGGTCTGGGGACGGAAATGCAAAATATGTTGATCGGTCAACGACGCATTCTGATCACATTCCGCCTTCAATGCCTCACTGAACTTGATATTATTGTTCAGTTCAGGTGCGATATCCACTACACTACGGTACTTTCCGTCTATCTGCTGACGATAGTAATCACCGATGGGCAGACGTGTCTTGTTTAATTTTCCGTCCTTCCGTGATGCCAATAGTTCTTCGTAATTCATGTTTTATTCGATTTGGACACGCAAAAGTACGCATAAATTCCGAAAAACACAAATAAAATTTGGTTTTCTTCTCACTTATTCGTAATTTTGCAACCGATTTACGTAAATAAGACAACAATGCCGGAAATATCTGTTCGTGGACTGGAGATGCCAGAATCACCGATTCGTAAGCTTGCACCTCTTGCCGCCGCTGCCAAGAAAAGGGGTACGAAAGTATACCACCTGAACATTGGACAGCCTGACCTGCCTACTCCACAGGTGGGGCTTGACGCTTTGAAACAAATCGACCGTACCATCCTTGAGTACTCTCCCTCTCAGGGTTATCTGAGCTATCGGGAGAAGTTGGTCAGCTATTACGCGAAATACAATATCAATGTCACGGCGGATGACATCATCATCACTAGCGGCGGTAGTGAGGCAGTGCTATTTGCCTTCCTGTCGTGCCTGAATCCTGGCGATGAAATTATCGTGCCGGAACCAGCCTACGCCAACTACATGGCGTTTGCCATTTCGGCAGGTGCGAAGATCCGTACCATTGCCACGACCATCGATGAAGGCTTTTCTCTGCCGAAGGTGGAGAAGTTTGAGGAACTCATCAATGACCGCACCCGTGCCATCATGATTTGCAACCCCAACAACCCAACAGGATATCTCTATACCCGTCGTGAGATGAACCAGATACGCGATCTTGTGAAGAAATACGACCTGTATCTCTTCTCCGACGAGGTATACCGTGAGTATATCTATACCGGTTCTCCCTATATCTCTGCGTGCCATTTGGAAGGCATTGAACAGAACGTCATCCTTATCGACTCCGTCTCGAAGCGTTATTCAGAGTGCGGTATCCGTATTGGTGCCCTCATCACAAAGAACGCTGAAGTACGCAAGGCTGTGATGAAGTTCTGTCAGGCACGACTCTCTCCCCCTTTGATTGGACAGATTGTTGCCGAGGCCTCACTCGATGCCCCGGATGAATATTATCGTGATGTCTATGATGAATATGTGGAGCGTCGTAAGTGTCTGATTGACGGACTCAACCGCATTCCCGGTGTCTACTCTCCGATTCCCATGGGTGCCTTCTATACGGTAGCTAAACTGCCTGTAGACGATGCCGAACGGTTCTGCCGCTGGTGTCTCTCAGACTTTGAGTATGAGGGTGAAACGGTGATGATGGCTCCTGCCGCAGGCTTCTACACTACTCCCGGTGCCGGCATCGACCAAGTACGTATCGCCTATGTGCTGAAGATGGAAGACTTGGAGCGCGCCCTCATCGTATTACAGAAGGCGTTGGAAGCATATCCCGGAAGAGTGGTATGAGTTTCCCTTTTTTCATTGCTAAGCGAATTTATTCTGACGACGGTGACTACCGTAAGGTGAGCCGCCCTGCTATTCGTATTGCTACTATCGGTGTTGCCATCGGACTCGCCGTAATGATTATCACAGTCAGTGTGGTGATGGGTTTCAAGCATACCATCCGCGACAAAGTGGTGGGCTTCGGCAGTCATATCCGGATAGAGAACTTCATCACCTCGCAAAGCAACACACCCTACCCTGTTTGTATCGACGACTCTATGAAAAAGGTACTTCAGGACATTCCCGGGGTATGCCATGTTGGACGTTATGCTTTGACACAGGGTATTCTGAAGACAGACAGTGATTTCCTGGGTGTCGTCGTCAAAGGTGTCGGAGAGGACTATGACACCCAGTTTCTGCAAAGCAACCTCGTAGCGGGTAAGATGCCGATGTTTTCCAGTACGAAGAGCTCTTACCAACTCCTCATATCTCGGACAATCGCCGACAAACTCGGACTGAAGGTGGACGACCGCGTATTTGCCTATTTCATCAACTATGACAATGTGAGGGCACGTAAGTTCACGGTGGCTGGCATCTATGAAACCAACATGACCCAGTTTGACGAGGCGCTCAGTTTCACAGACCTTCCCATTCCCGTTAAACTCAATAACTGGGAGAAAGACCAGTGTAGCGGCGCCGAACTATTGGTCACTGACTTCGACCAGTTGCAGGCAACGGCTGAGCAAGTGATAGAGAAAGTCAACCGCCACATGGACCGCTATGGGGAGATACTCACCTCCCAGACGGTACAGGAAATCTATCCTCAGGTGTTCTCATGGTTGTCATTACTCGACATTAACGTATGGATTATCTTGGCACTGATGGTCTGTGTAGCAGGTTTCACGATGATTAGCGGACTTCTCATCATCATTTTGGAACGGACGCAGATGATCGGACTGCTCAAGGCTTTGGGAGCCCGTAACATAAGTGTGCGCCACACCTTCCTATGGTTTGCCGCCTTCATTATCGGACAAGGCATGCTCTGGGGCAACGTCATCGGTATCGGTGTCATCCTCCTACAACGCCATACCGGATTCATCCAGCTAGACCCAGCCAACTACTATGTCAGTACGGCACCGATGGAACTGAACATCCCATTAATCATTGTGTTGAACGTCGCAACACTCCTCACCACCTTATTCGTACTCATTGCCCCCTCGTTCCTCGTGTCACGCATCCATCCGGCACGGTCCATGCGGTACGAATAATAAAAATAATCACGCTCTTTAGAAATATAATGGCATATTATTTGGCAGTTTGGTTACAAATTATTACCTTTGCAACCATGCTAATCCTTTAAAAAGGAAGACAATTCATTATTAATTAACCATATCATTCACTAAAAAGTTAAACTATGAGCAAAA
>JAEEGL012556282.1_pt1 | contig 14863 bp, 8 predicted proteins | sample 9134231 | NCBI WGS metagenome assembly JAEEGL01 (sample SAMN16246548, study PRJNA631951) | gut metagenome | biome: gut microbiome; feature: rumen; material: fiber-attached | host: Bos | place: Iran: Karaj | collected 2018-10
ATGCTGTTCCGGGCGACAATACATCTGGGCAGCCGTCTCAATCATGTAGATTTCCTCATCGCTGCGCACACCGGCAATATTTCCGTTGTCCTTCACGCCGATAAGCAAATGGCCCCCGCTGTTGTTGGCAAAGGCGGCTATCGAACGGGCAATCTTTCGGGCATCGGTAATCTGGTATTTGAAGTCCTGATGCTCATGCTCGCCCTCAGCAATCAGGTCCTGTATATAATGGCTCTTCTTCATTAGAACAATGAATAATGCGAGTTAGTACAATGCTCTCTACGTCAAAAAAACAGCGACGCCGCTCTAAAGACTGAGTTCACGCGTCATATACCCTTCTTTCACAATATAGTCACCTTGAGGGAGAGAATTCAACTCGATTCCATAACGGGACTGAACCTTTTCACTGGGTAAATCAATGACAAGACGGCCACTGTGGTCATAGACTTTAATTCCATTGACATACAGGCTGGTCCCATTGAGCAAAGCATCGATGAGCGCAGTCACATCGGCTATCGTCACCACTCCATCAGCATCACAATCAGCAGCATCGACAACAATTGAAGAGGAATTGCCCGAAATGAGATAATCAACCAAGGCTGTCACGTCATTGATTGACAATGCACCATCACCATCCACATCACCCGGAACAACAGGATGAACCACAGTGGTGGTGAGTTCGATATAGGAGCCTTGATTCTGCTCATAATAGTAAGCCTTGACCGTATAAGTCTTGCCAGTCAAGTCTACAACCGAAGATGGAACCAAGACATCAAAATCTACGTCGCAACCGCCATAAATGGCACTTCTCACATCATAGTTATACTGATTGCTACCCACTTTGATAGTAATACGGATATCATTCTCAAAGTTGTTCTGAGACGGGTTTTTCAACGCAAGCCTGAAGGCTGTTCCAGGGGCGGTGCTTTGGAATGAATTTTCGACTTTGCGTATCGATTCTCTCAAGTATAAGTAGGTTTCACGGGTGAAATCAGGAGCCAGAACCACATTAGCCTGTCCATTGCTAACGGTCATGTTCATGTGATTTGGCGCATTGTCCCATACGGGCTCCCACGATGTTCCATCATCAGGAGAAGAGACAAGTTTCAGCTCATAGCGACCATTCTGCAGATTGCTAGGCAAGGTGGTATAATTCAAACGACTGCCGACCAAACCGCCACCATTGAAAGAAATGGTAGGACGATTGCTGTCCCTCAAGACCTGCAGCAGCACCCCATTACGATAGATGCCCAAACCAAAGGGCACTGCTCCACCCGTGAGACTACAGTCACGGATATCCATTTTGAGTTTCAATTGACTACCTAAGGATATGGTCTTGCTGTGTGCAGTCAAATCGTTTGCAAAATGGATATTGCTGGACAGTATGAAAGAATGTGGGCTGAAATCCTTATCGGTCAGACCATCTACAGGATAGAAATCGGTAATCATCGACTGCTCCACATTATAGCAGACTGAACGACCGCCAGGATGATCATACTGATTGGTATAATTCAGGACATTCAAGTCAACATATTTATTGTTAGATGCCCCATGACCGAAATTCGCATGATATTTACCGTCTGATTTCCTAAAACCGTCAATCACAAAAATATGGGCAACCGACTGGTCATCATAGTTCCACTGTCCTCGATAATAGACGGGGCGACCAGCCTGTAGCTCACGATAAAGCATCTCTATCCATTCGGGAGTGGAATAGTAAACGCGACGACGATAACGGCTATCAGGATTCATGTGCAAATAATGATGAAGACCCCACATCATCTGCCCCATATTCTTCGGGGCGCTGGAAGTATAATATGACATCTGCATCGCTGCACCCACTTGATAGACAATGGAAGCAACTGCCTTTTCCGACGCTGTTCCACTATATGAAGCGGAATAACTATCCTTCACCTTAGACCATTCCATGGTCATCTGTGAGTAATCTACATCGGTCATAATGCCTGTCTTGGTATTCTGGTAGTAACTGTGTCCATAACCATGGGCAGGTTTTTTATACTTTGTCAGAATCTGGGCAACAGCAATGGCACCGCAGCCAGCGGCCGAGTGTACGTTACCGCCAGCCTGGGTCATCGGACAATATTGATTATAAGGTGTACTCTGATTCCAACTGGTGGTCAACAACGGTCCAACAGATGACTGAGAGAAAGCCAATAATGATGTGCTTAACAGTGTGACTACTAAACAGGCTCCTTTTTTCAGCGATGATTGATAATAATTCTTGGTCTTCATGTTCTTCTCATTAAACTACTAAATACACAAATTAAGCGAATCTCTGATTAAATCAGTTCAATTCGCGTAATTCGTAGTTAAACTCTAGCGGGGGTCGTTGACGCCGGGTTCCTGCGGGATGGGAGTGCCATCGAGGACGGCGCGCAGGTAAGGCTCGAGCTTCTGGGCATACCACCAGAAGCCGATGTCGGTCAGGTGGATACCGTCAACGGTGCCCTCGTTATTGGGGCCGTACAAGTCCTTACAGGTGATGTAGTAGAGGTTATTGGGATTGTCGGCCTTGAGCTTCAGGTAATTCTTGTGGTACTCGTTATTCTTGGCAGGCAGGTACTCGCTGTAGAAGCCGCTGTACTTGGCATAGCTGTACATCTGGCCCTCGACCATAAAGATGGGCACCTCGGGTCGCAGGGTGCGCAGGATGTTAACGAAGCCGTAGGTCACCGTGTCGCACATGTCCTTGGTGCAATTGGGGATGGGGTCAAGGATATAGGCAGCAACATCGGGAATCGTCGCCATCGCTTGAGCCATACAGGAGTCCATCTTGCCCTCGCCGCTGAAACCCAGGTTCACGCATTCCACATCCAGGTCACGCTGGATAATGCTTGTTGCCACCATGCCGGGACGGCAGGCACAACCGCCTTGCAGGATGCTGGTACCGTAGAACACAAATTTCTTGCCTTCCCTCGGGGAATCCATCATGGGCTGCATGATAACGGCACTGCTGTCCACGCCAATCTCAATCCAACGCACACCGTCATACAAGGGCAGATAAATCATGTATTCATGCATCTTGCCGTCCAAGCGGTCAACATACACCTTGCTCTGAATCGAGTCCTGTCGGGGACGGATATCATTGTCGATGCGCACGGGACGGTTGCAGTTCACAAACTGCCAGCTCTCGGTGTCCTTGTCCCAGATGTAGAGGTCGGTGCCCTTGATGCCCGTGTCGGCCATGTGCATCATGTGCATATTGGTCAACAGGTTGTAACGCACGGCGACAGCACGCGAGTTGGTGGCAAAACGGATGGCCTTGCCACTGGTACACGAGGCACGGTCCCACAACGTGGGGCGCACGTTGCCGTAAAACTCCAGGGGGATGCGTGACTTCAGCGTGCGGTCAAACGCCCAGTTGATGAGCCTGTAATGCATGCCATCCACATAACGCAACCTGTCCTTATCGGTAAAGTCCTGCGCCTGCAGAACACTGGGCAACAAGGCGATAACCAACATCGCCAACCCTATCATCTTGGATTTCAGTCTTTTCATATCAATTCAATAATTATTGTTTTGCCGTATAATAGCTCCAAAAACCAAGCAAAACCTGGATGAGTAATTATATTCGAATAAATTCCAATTAAAGTACCAATTAACCTATAAGTGTGTAGTTAATTGATAATCAATGATTTACATTACACTTAGGAGTTTAATGGCTTCCAGGCGGCCGTTATTGAGCAGCGTGGGATAATGGGCGTCGCTGTTGACCACGACAGGCGCGTTGAAACGCTTGAGCATCCCGAAGTATTTGAGATTGGGATAGAATCGGTTGCGCTGCAGCCAAGCCTTGGTGTTGATTTCTATCGTGAGGTGATGGTCCATAATGTTCTCAAACAGGTCAATCACCAGTTTGTCATACCATGGCTCCTCGTCGATGCCATCGAGATACTGGCTTGCATTGAAGCCGATTTTATCCATGTGACCGACAATGTCAAATCCGCCCTCATCGACCATCGACATCATCTGGGAGAAGAATGTCCTGACCACATACTCGATATCGCTGTTGAAGTGCTGCCCCATACGCACCTTAAATGCCTGGAACTTACCGTCGATATCCACCATTTCGCTTGGATTGTCAATGGCAGGAATGAAATGCACCGAACCTATGCGGTAATCAAGGGGCAGCGACTTGAAATAGTCGTTGGCGGGTCCGTCGCCCACGCTCACATAGTCAATTTCCATCGCGGTATAGAGCTGGATGCGGTCACCATAGGCTTTGCGCAAGCGCTCCATCTCGTCAAAATAGGTCTGTACGTCATCACGGCCCATATTGCACGGGCTATCTACAGATATAGGGGAATGAGGAGTAAAACCCAGATGGGTAAAGCCCTGGGCTATAGCCTCGACCACAAACTCCTCCATCGATGCATGGCCATCACAGAACTGCGTGTGGGTGTGCAGGTTATACAGGTCGGTAGCTTGTGTTATTCTCTTAAAGTCAAACATGATAATACAGATTAAAACAATTTGGTTATTTGCTCCATCGGGATGACATTGATAATGGTCTTACCGTCAGGAGTATAATTGGGTTCGGGCAAACGCAACAGGTCAGCGACAAGTTTCTCCATCTCTTCCTGCATGAGCACTTTCCCGGCAGGAATAGCCGCCGAGCGTGCTACAGTGAGCGACAGATGGTCATGAAGCCGCTTTTTCAACGGCATTCCTCCATTGTCCACCGATTCAATAATCTGGTGTATCATCGTGGTCACGTCAACACTGTCAAGCCCAGAGGGCACAGCGCTCACGGCCCAGTCGTTACCGCTGAGTTGGGACATCGAGAAACCCATTTTTTCCATCTCGGGCAACAACCCCTCGAGAATCACGCTTTGTGCAGCGCTCAGGTGCAATACCTCGGGGAAAAGCATCGCTTGAGAGGACATACCGCCCTCTTTCATTTGAGTACTGTATCGGTCAAACAGGATGCGGATGTGGGCACGATGCTGGTCAATGACCATCAACCCTGATTTTGCCTGCGAAAGGATGTAACGTCCTTTAAGCTGCAGATAAGCCGACTGCAATTCAGCAGGCAGCAAGGTACCAGCAGGCTGAAGCGCCTCGGAATCAGATGACAGCGGGTCGGCGGCAGGCTGTTCAATGCCTTGTTCCTGGCCTTCGCGTTTCTTTCGCTCAAAATTGGCAAACAGTTCGTCCCAGTTGCTCACCGCCTGTTGATGCGAACGTCCGGCAGACGGCGTCTGATATGACGACTTGAATGGATTGTAGCTGCTATCCACTTCTATTTCAGGATGATGAAGTTCAACATGGCTTTCATAGGCGGGAATTTTGGGTGTATCTTGGGTGTCAAAGTCGATAGTGGGCACCTCGATAAAACGGCCCAGCGTCTCCTTGACGCCAGCAGCCAAAATCTGCCAGATGGGAATCTCATCCTCAAACTTGATTTCGGTCTTGGTAGGATGGATATTCACATCTATCGACTGCGGGTCAATAGTGAAACAGAGGAAATAGTTGGGCTGCTCGCCTTCGGGTATCAGTTGCTCGTAGGCCGACATGACCGCCTTGTGGAAGTAGGGGTGGCGCATATACCGGCCGTTGACGAACATGAACTGGATGAAATTGCGCTTGCGGGCATTTTCGGGCTTACCGATATAGCCCTGTATCTTGACGAGAGAGGTATCCACACTGAGTGGCAACAACTGCTGGTCCAGGCTATTGCCCATCAGGGCTGTAATGCGCTGGCGGAAAGTGCCTTTCATCAGCTTGTACATCACGTTGCCGTTGTGCATGAGCGTAAATTCCACCTCGTTGTTTACCAGCGCCAACTTCTCAAATTCCTTGATGATGTTGCTCAATTCCACCTGATTGGACTTGAGGAACTTGCGGCGTGCAGGGACATTGAAGAAGATGTTCTTAATCATGAAATTGCTGCCCACAGGACACATGTCAGGCTCCTGGCTCTCGCACTGCGAGGCATTAATCACCAGGCGCGTGCCCAACTGGGCATCGTGGCGACGGGTACGCAATTCAACCTGAGAAATGGCAGCTATAGAAGCCAAAGCCTCACCACGGAAACCCATCGTGTGCAACGAGAACAGGTCGTCGGCATTCCGTATCTTGCTAGTGCTGTGACGCTCAAACGCCAGTCGGGCATCGGTATCGCTCATCCCCACCCCGTCATCAATCACCTGAATGAGTGTGCGCCCAGCATCTTTGAGGATAATCTGGATATGGGTAGCCTGGGCGTCAATGGCGTTCTCGACCAGTTCCTTGATGACACTGGCAGGGCGCTGAATCACCTCGCCGGCAGCAATCTGGTTGGCGACAGAATCGGGAAGCAGTTTAATCACGTCACTCATGGCTCAATCGGGGTTTTGGGGGCCGTTTCGACCGTATTAACTTGATCACTCACCACAGCAGCGTCAACATTGGCATTGCTGCCTGAACGGCGGCGGGTGCCGCCCTCTATCGATTGTATGAGTTGCTTGAGATCATCACTCACGTCAAAGATATCATCGGGCGATTGGGGACGCAACATATCATACCACTTGAACTGAGGCAGGAACAGGTCTGCCTTCTTTGCCAGATACAGCGGAATCACCTTGCCCGACACCTCGGGCCACATGGTGATGCGGTCCACCTCCTGCTTGGGCTTGAGATTGAGTCTTAGGTAACTAGACTCGGCATTCACCATCTTGTTATAGGTGGAATCCTTCTCCTCGGGGAACATGATTACCTGCACATTGCCGTCAACGTCCAGTCGACGCAATTCCTTGTTCTCAAACCACGCCTTCATCTTCTTGCCGCTCAACTGGTCATAATAATTCTCACCCAGGTGTTCAGCCATAAATCCTCCTGTAGGAAGTGTCGCCCAATCGGCAGCACTATCATTCAGATGGACATTGATTTCGTCACCAAATATCTGGCGTTCCAGGTTCCACACCACGGCATGACGGTACATATTGATAATCGTATCGGCCTCGCTCAACTGCAGCGAGTCACAGATGCCCTGCACATCGCTACGGTAGAAACGCACCTGATTGAATGCGCGCAGCACCCTAACCGAGTCATTGATTGAATCCTTCACAACATGGTTGATGAGCGTGCACAGCGTGTCGGCATGCAGGTGTATAGTATCCTTCTGTGAAAACTCACGGGCCCTGGCATGACCCGTCACATAGCTGTAGTGGGCATTATCGTCATGGTAGCCATAGTCACCGTCGAGAATGACCTTGTTGCTGGGGTCGGTAATCACGACACGGCCTTGCGCCTCGCCATAGTTGTGCTTGCGGTTATAATAGACCGTATCGCCCAGCAGCGTCTTGCCGTCCTTGGCAGTGATGAGTGACCGCTCATAGAGGGTCGCATCGTCGGCACTGGTATTGTACCAGCCATTGGTCGTGTTGATGGTATTGCTGTCGCTCACGATTAGCGTCTCGCTCGAGATGTGGGCGATGTGTGACTGCGTATTGTAGTCAAGCAGTTCGGTAAACATCTCGTAGCGGTCGTTGACCAGATGCACGTTGCGCGAGAATTCGGCCTGCTTGGTATCCAGCTCGTAGCGGCCGAATTGGGAACTGAGTTCGGTATTGTTGCGATTGTCCACAATTGTGCCGCCATCAAAATAATAGCCCACATTGGAATTGATTTCATAGTCAAGGGCATCGGTCAGCAACGTGGTGCTGCGGTTTTCAAGACGCACGTTGCTGCGCAATTCAGCCACACCCTGCTCACCGTAGTAATGCAGCACATCACTATAGACCCACAACGTGTCACCCTGGGTCATGCGTACATGTCCAAAGGCATCGAGTGAACTTGTCTCGGCATAGAAATAGGCACTGTCGCAGAACATATACATATCGCCACGACGGAAACGCACATTACCCTTCAGCACCTGATAATCGCGGCTGATAGCTTCATTGGCCTTGAGCAAGTCGGCATTCTCCAGGAACACCTTGTTTGTCTGGTTGCGATTGGCTTTGGGAATCTGCGGGGTTATTCGCTGCACCTTCCTGCCCTTGGCACCCTTGCGGGCGGCTTGGACGGGTTGTGGATTGGTAGGACGCTTTGATGTGGACGGTGTTGCAGTAACTGTACGGTTCTGGATGCCTCGTCGGGGCTGCTGGCCCCACATCACGGGCGACATCATCAATGCCATCACGCAACACACCGTTACCACATGACGCCAACGGGCAGTGCCGTTGCCGGCATTGCCGCTGACTGGAGTCTTGTAACGCTGATCACGCGAGACGGACATCGGTCTGCTGGATTACTGCGGTTTACTGTTTCTTGTCGGTCTTGAGCCAGTCATACTTGAAGTCGCAGTTACGCCAGCCCTCCTCGATATAGACATAAACGCTCTTTTGCTTCTGGGTGACCCAGTTGCGGATAATTTCCTCCTTGGCCGTGGCCTCACACATGTCCTTGATAATCATGTAGTCTTCAGCAAGGTCGGCCTTATGGCCGTCGATGCGCTTGACGAGCTTGACGATAGCGACCTGCTCGCGGCGTGTCTTGGGATTAATCATGATAAAGGGCTCACTGACCTCGCCAGGCTGCATGGTGTAGATTTTCCTACCAACCTCGGCAGGCAAATCGGCCATTTCAAAGCGACCGCTCTGGTTCTTCTCGTTGAGCATGTGGCCGTTATTGTTGCGGGAGTCTTTGTCTTGAGAGATATAGAGTGCCATCATGTCAAAGGTGTTCTTGCCTGACACAATGTCGCTGCGCACCGAGTCCAGCATGGTCATGGCATCGGTCAAGTCCTTGTCGCTCACCTTGGGGCGCAACAGGATGTGACGCGTGTTGATGCGGTCACCTCGCTTCTCAATGAGCTGGATGATGTGAAAACCGTCATCGGTCTCGACAATGTTGGAAACGCGCTTGGGGTCGTTCAGGTTATAGGCCGCGTTGGCATACTCGGGCAACAGGGTTGTACGGCTCTGGAAGCCGGTCTCGCCGCCATATACGGCCGTTGACTGGTCCTGACTGTATAGAATCGCCAGTGTCGAGAACTCTCGCTCACCGCTATTCACCTGGTTGGCATAGTCACGCAGACGGGCTTTGACCTCATCAATTTCCTGCTGGGGTATGACGGGATTGACAGTGATAATCTGGACCTCGACCTGCATGGGGATAAAGGGCAACGAATCCTTGGGCAAGCCATTATAAAAACGGCGAACCTCGGCGGGCGTGGCCTTGACATTCTTGGTCAGGTCATTTTGGACCTGCTGGATGCAGTAGCGGTCGCTGAACATTTCGCTGAGCTTCTCACGCAGACGAGGCATCGGCTGACGGAAGTATTCTTCCACTTTCTCCTTAGAGCCCAGGTTGGCAATCAGGTAGTTGATTTGAGCATCGACCTCGTTAGCGATAGTCGACGGCTGAACCTCGACCGTATCAATACGGGCCTGGTCAAGGAACAATTTCTCCACGGCCATCTTTTCGGGAATAACGCAATAGGGATTGCCCTCGATAGGCACGCGCTCTATAATGGCCTGCTGGTACTGGTCCTCGATGTCACTCTTGAAAATAGGCTCATTGCCGATGACCCACGCTACCTCCTCGGCAACGTTGTTCTGAGCCATCATGGCCAAGGCGGTCATGGCCAACGCCAATGTGATAAAAAATCTCAGTTTCACTTCTATATTCGTTTTAGTTCATTTCAATCTGCAAAGGTACTGAAAACCGACCACAATGCCAAATTTATTTGGACATTGTTGAGGTGCATCAGACCTTCGACATTAATTGGCAAAATTCCCACTTTTTCCTGACGTGGCAAAACCATTTGACAAAATCTTTGTTAAAAGCAGCGCCAGCTTTCAGCTTTTGTCTTAAAGGTGCTGAAAGCTGACGGTTTATAGCTATTTCTTGGCTACCTTGGTCTTATAGATATCGTCCTTCTTGACCTTGACAACGGTACCGTATTGCGACAGTGCCTTCATATCGAGTTTCTTGACATCGCCGACAATCATCAACTGGAAGGGCTGCCCCTTGATGTGCTGACGGTAGAAGTCCTCGATGTCGGCTCTAGTCAACGTGGGCAGTAGCTCAACCATTGGGGTGTTCATATCGGCAGTGAAACCGTAGCGCTCTGACAAGGCAACCATCAAGGGCTTGCCGCGGAAGGTGGGATAGGTGTTGTTAATGTCGTTAAGCAGGCTCTGACGCGCCACTTCTAGGTTCTCGGCGTTGACGGGCATGTCGTTGATGAGTGAGTCGAGCAGCGCGATTGCCTGCATCGACTTGTCGGCCTGAGTGGCGACAAACGCCATATAGCCCGACGGGCTACTAGAATGTGCCAGATCGGGGGTCAGCGCCATGCCCTGAGCGGCATAAGCCATGGAACGGAACTCACGCACCTCTTGGAACAATACCGACGACATGCCGCCGCCAAAGTACTCACCCCACATCTCCAGACACGCCTTGTCGCGGTCACTCACCACGTCGGCAAGCGGACGATAGAGGCCAATGACTGTCTGGCGCGACTTGGGCATGTCAAAGACATATACAGTTCTCGTCGACGGGCTAAGCAGATTTTTTTCTTGAATTGCATTCTCCTGTGAGCCACACAGTTGCGGCAATTGTCGGGAAATCATTTCAGCGACCTGAGCAGCGGGCAGATTGCCGCTGTAACTGATGTCGCATCGGCAATCATACAGTCCCTTGAACGAACTGATGAGCGCAGCAGCTTTCTGTTTCTTCAATTCCTTGGCTGTCAATCGGTTGAGGCATGATGAGCTTTCACCGCGGACAACCTTTTCGGCCAAAGCTCTAAATACATTGGTATTCTCTTCCCAGAAAGATTTCTCGGATGGACCTGCGGCATCCTTGATGGATTCCAGTTTATCCTCATCGGCCTGCATGCGGTCAAGGAAGTGGTCCAACAGGCTGAGCGTTTCTTCCATGTGCCCGTCATCACCCTTGAGGACGAGCATCGTCATCTGCTCATCGGCACTCACTTCCAACTGTGCCCCCAGGCGTTGCATAGCACCGCCAAACGCCTTGACATCCAGCGAATCGGTACCCAGTTCGAGAACATAGTCAGCAGCTGCTTCAAGCAGTTTATCCTGCATCGTTCCCTTGTGGAAATTGACAATAAGGCTGCAATTGCTGTTCAACGGGTTCGGACCCGCATAAAGACGGCTGCCGCCGGGCAAATTCACCTTGACAGCATCGCGATTGAAGTCCAGCAAGCGGGGTGCCACGTTCTTCACCGGAATCTGCTCCAGACGCTGGGCAAACGCCGATTTATCAGCGGCATGCTGAGGCTTGACTGGCGTATACTCGGGTTTGGCAATCTGCTCGGCAGGAACGCGGCCGTTCTTCTTGTGGAAACGGTAGAAATTGTCGGTAAAAAACTTGCGTGCGACGCGCATGACATCGTCACGGCTGATGCCGGCAACACTAGAAGACAATTTCATATAGTAGTCCCACGACACACCTGCCGACATGGCAGCCACCATCTGCTCACTGCGCTTGGAGATGCTCTCCAGACCCATCTCGTTGTCTCTAGCAATCATCTGCTTGACCGATTGCAGTTGCTCATCGGTGAAGTCGCCGTTTTTCAGTTTCTCGAGCTGTTCCAGACACAGCTTCTCGGCGGTTTTCACCCTGCACAACAGTTTGGGCACAACCATCACAACAAGTCCCGACGTCTGGTTCAAGGACATGTTTGTGGCCATCGAGAGATAAACGCGGTTTTTGTTGGTCAACTCGTCGAGCAAGCCAGTCTTGTTGTCGTTATTCAGCAAAGCCAGGGCCACCCTCATGGCAGGAGCATCGGCATCATAGTCGGTGGGGCCGTGAAAGACCATTGCGCTCATGCCGATAATCGGCATCGGGAAAAGGAACTTTTCTTCGGGTTGGTCGACGATGGCGGGCGCAACAATCTTTTCACGCACGGGCTTAACGCCACGTTCGAGTTGGCCGAAAGTGCGCTCCAGCACGGGCATCAACGTCTTGGTGTCAATGTCGCCCGAGAGAATCAGACCCATGTTGGATGCCACATAATATTTCTTGTAGAAGGATACCATGTCTGATTGACGTGGATTCTTCAGATTCTCGGTGCTGCCGATAATGGGATAGGCGTAGGGGGTTCCGGCAAGGAACTTACTTGATATCTGCTCCAGCATCATAGTGGCAGGATCGTCGGAATACATGTTCTTTTCCTCATAGACGGTCTCCAATTCGCCCTGGAACAGACGGAAGACGGGATGAATGAGACGGTGGCTGTTCAGTTCGCACCACTGCTCGATGAACTGAGGAGAAAAAGTGTTGTGATAGTAAGTAAAGTCATAGGAGGTGCCGGCATTCAGGTCTGAACCACCGTATTTGGTAATCAAGCGGTTGAACTCATTAGGAATAGCATACTGCGAAGCCTTGATATTCAACTGGTTGATATCGTGTTGTATGGCCTTGCGCTGCTTCACGTCAACCGTGCGGGCCAACTCGTCATACTTCATTGAGATGGAGTCGAGATACACTTGCTCGGCGGCATAGTCAACGGTACCCAATTCATCGGTTCCCTTAAACATGATGTGTTCAAAATAGTGGGCAATGCCTGTATCGGGGCAATCCACCGCGCCAGCATTCACAACAACAGCGCCAAACACCTTTGGTTGGCTATGATCCACGTTGAGCCACACTTTCATGCCATTGCTCAACTCCAGTTCTTGCACCTGCAACGATGGATTCATCTGCCCAGTAGCAATCATCGCTGCAAACAGGCAGGATACACCTAATAATAACGCTCTTCTCATATCATTTTGAACTAGTAGAATTGTCTTGAATATTCATTGTTTACGCTATCCAAAAAAGGAAACCTGCGTGGGTGCATTGACTCATGCAGGTTTCCTTGTTATCCGGAAGATGAAATTACTTCACCTGTTTGAGGACTTTCTTATTGATCTTGGCGGGGTACTTCTGCACAAGTTCCTCTTTCCAGCGCTTCTCAAGCACGTCCTGATAATCACTTGCTACAGCGCCACGCACGTCGGTCACGTCCTCGGGCTGGTCAATCACGCCACCCTCGAGTATCATCATGACGGGATATGCCTTGCGCTCGGGCTTCTCACCAACGTGGAATGCGAGGTAATCGGCATACTCGTTCTCGCCCTTCTTCACTACCATGCGCTCCATGCGGATGTCGGCTCCGTATTTATTGTGAAGAGCGTCGGTCAGAGTGTCGGCACCAAACTTGGGGATATCGGCCTTAACCAGGTTCAGGATGCTGTCGCTCTTGGCGCTGAGGATGATGCCCTTGAAGTGAGGCTCGTCCCAGTTGTAGCGGGCGCGATTCTCGGCATAGAATTTCTCCAGGCCAACAGTGTCCTTGTTAGCAGCCTTCCACACGCGGCGGTTGCTGATTTCGAACAACAGCATACCGTCACGATACTCGTTGATGAGGTTGCGGTATTCGGGGTTATTGTTCATCAGTTCACGTGCATTGCACTCGGTGAGCACGCCGTCGGCAATGGCATCCACCTTAGACATGATGAATTCTTTAACCTGTGCACCATCAGCCAGCGGCTTTTGGGGAAGGATCTGTGATGCGAGCTGGCTAACAGGAACTGAATTCTTGACATTATAGAAGAACAGTGGCATATTGTTGCCCTTGATGTAGCTGGCAACAAATGCAGAGTCAAGAGCAGCATGCTCAACCAGAGCCTTGTCAAGCATCGTGGTGAATTCGGGGTTCAAGTTGTATTTGAACTTATTCTTCAAGTCGGTGATGCGGCGCTGACCAATCAGTTTTGAACGCTCATCGCGACCGATAGCCCTATCGATAAGAGGACGCATCTCATCCAGTGACGGTGCACCGTGAGCCACCTTCTTGATGATATGGTAGCCAAACTGGGTTGCGAACGGCTCACTGATTTCTCCATCGGCAAGGTCAAAGGCGATGTCCTCAAAGGGCTGCACCATGCGGCCACGGCCAAACCATCCCAAGTCACCGCCACGCTGAGCGCTGCCATCCTGAGACTCAGCCTTGGCAAGCTCCTCAAAGTTGGCACCAGCCTTCAGTAGAGCATAGATAGAATCAATCTTTACCTTACACTGAGCTTTCTGCTCCTCGGTGGCCTCCCTCGGGAAGAGCCTGAGGATGTGCTTGGCATGAACATCGTTGCGGCCACGCTCATTGTTCACCCTGATCATGTGGATGCCGAACTGAGTTGCAAACGGCTTGCTGACTGACCCGATAGGGGTGCTATACAGCTGATTCTCAAAGTCATAAGGGAATGAGCAGGCACTCACATAGCCATAGTGGCCGTGATTGCGGGGCTTGGAGGGATCGCTTGAGTATTTGTCGACCAGGGTTTCCCACTTTTCACCATTGAGGATACAGGTGCGTATGCTGTCCATGCGAGCCATCATTGCATCAGTATCTTCGGTAGTTGCACCCAGTGGCAACATGAAGTGGTCAATGTCCCTCTCCTTCTGGAGACGCTGGTAAGCTTCTTCTATAAACTGCCAGCGATAAGTAGTGTCTTCGGCCATAAAGGGAGCTGACAGGTCCTTCTGGTAGCCTTCAAGCTCCTTGATAAACAGATCGGTAGTGTCAATTCCCGCAGCTTCGGCATCGGCCACTTTCTGCTTGTAGAGCACAAAGCGGTCCACATACTGTTCGAGGGTCTCTTTCTCGACCTGTTGTTGATTGTTCTTGTGATAAAGGTACTCAAACTCAGAGAGTTTAATGTCTTTGCCGTTAATGGTCATGAGGACAGGATCCTTAACCTTAGCAAAGGCGAGGATCGCAGTTCCCAACAGCAATGAAGAAATCAAAAGTTTTGCTTTCATCTTCTTTAGGTTGGTTTGAATCTATATTTTACGTTTTTTCATTCTTTATTACTAATGTATAACGCACACACACGCGAAAAAT
>JAEEGL012643355.1_pt1 | contig 14863 bp, 17 predicted proteins | sample 9134231 | NCBI WGS metagenome assembly JAEEGL01 (sample SAMN16246548, study PRJNA631951) | gut metagenome | biome: gut microbiome; feature: rumen; material: fiber-attached | host: Bos | place: Iran: Karaj | collected 2018-10
AGACGTCCGCGCGCACTACCGCGCGAAAATGCGCGAGGCGATGCCGGAAAGCGACGCGGCGGCAGTATTCGCGATGGTGTTCGGCGGCTATGAAGGACTGCGTCCGGAGCTGGTCGAAGCGTTCACCGCGACAGGACTCGTACATATCCTTTCCGTTTCCGGCTCCCACATCACGCTGCTCGCCGGTCTCGCTGCATGGCTCGCGTCGGCGTTTTCACTGCGGCGCGGACTTGCGGCCGTGGCGGTCGCCTTTGCGGTCTTCGGCTACGCGGCTCTTTCGGGCTTTGTCGCACCCGCCGTACGCGCGGCGATTATGGGTGGTCTCTCGTTTTTTGCATTGACGGCCGGGCGAGAATACGACGGGCGGCGCATTCTAGTAATCGTTGCGCTCGCCATGCTTTTCGTCTCGCCGCTCTTGCTCTTCGACGTCAGTTTTCAACTTTCCTTCGCGGCGACGGCCGGACTTCTCTGCCTCTCGCCGCGCCTGCGCGAATGGAGCTTTTTCGCGCCGCTGCCCCGCGCACTGCGGGACGGCTTTGCGCTGACGCTGGGCGCGCAGCTCGCGACGCTGCCGATTTGCGCATGGTACTTTCATGTCGTTTCCCTTTCGTCGCTTGTCGCGAATCTTCTCGTCGTGCCGATTCTCGAGCTTTTGATGGTCGCGGCTCTTTTCGCGGGGCTTCTCGCACTTGTCCTTCCGTTCCTCGCCCGTATCGTCTTCGCGCTGGACAGCCTTTTGCTCGGGTTCTCGTACGAACTGACGCGGGCGCTGTCTGCACTGCCCTTTTCCCGTATCTATCTGCCGCCCGTGCATGTATACGCCGCGGCGATCTATTACGCGCTCCTTCTTTTCGCCGCGCAAAGCGCAGAAACGCGCCGAGACGCTATCCTGCGCCTGCGGGCGCTGCCATGGCGGGGCGTTTCCATCGGGCTCGCCCTGCTGCTCTTGGCCCCAGCCGCCCGCGCCGCGCTTCGCTCGCCGGAAATCGCCGTCCATTTCATCGACGTCGGGCAGGGCGACGCGGCGCTCATCGTGACGCCCCACGGGCACGCAATCATGATCGACACGGGCGGCGTGCGGGACGGAGTTTTCGACGTAGGCGCCCGCGTCGACGTACCGTATCTATTGCAGTACGGCGTCACCTCTCTCGACGCCGTATTCTTGACACACGCCCACGAAGACCACGCGGCAGGCCTTGCGGGCGTTTTGCGGTGCCTTCCCGTCGGGCGCGTACTGACGGCGGCGGAAGGTCCGGCGGCTTACCAAGCGTCGCTCGGTCTTTCGGCGGCGGAAATGACAGCGACGCCGTTCATTGCCGCCGAAGAAGGAACGCGCCTGACCTTGGACGGCGTGACCGTCGACGTACTGTTCGCGCCGGACGCGCCGAAACGTGAACGCTCCGGCAACGAATCGAGCAACGTCTATCGCGTATCTTACGGACGCGCATCCTTTCTTTTCACCGGCGACTTGGAAAAAGAGCAGGAGAAAAAGCTCCTCGAGAAAACGTCGGGCGAACTCCGGAGCACGGTACTGAAAGTCGGCCATCACGGCTCGAAAACCTCCACCTCGGAGCCGTTCCTCTCCGCCGTCGCGCCGCGCTGGGCCGTCATCGACGTCGGCGCGGGCAACCGCTTCGGCCATCCGGCAGCGGAAACATTGGCCGCGCTCAAAAGCGCGGGCGCGGAAACATACCGTACCGACAAAGACGGCGCAGTCGTCTTTCGCACAGACGGCAACTCGATGCGTGTGGAAACGTATGTAAAAAGGAAATAGCTTGTGCAGGGGCGTTGTATATAGTATGATGACTATGGACTCTTCCAGCGGGAAGACCAGATCCATAATGGGGTGAGGAAATGACGGACAAAGAGAAGTATCGGCAAGTCTGCCGGGAAGCGGCGGCGACGGGCGTCGCGCTGCTGGTCCTGATCGTCTTTTGGCTTTTCGCGGGCTTCGGCCTTGCGGGAAGCTCGTCGACAATCTTCCGGCTGCCGCTGTGGGCGGCGGCATCCACCGTGGGCGTTTGGATTTTCGCGATTGTGCTGGTCTGGGCGCTGACGAAATGGGTATTCAAAGATATGGATCTGGGGGAAGAGAACCATGACTGAGGCAGGACGTCCGGAAGCACTTTTGCCGCTTGCCCTGTTCATGGCGCTGATGCTGGGCGTCAGTTTTTTCGTGCGTTGGCAGGCCCGAACAGGAGAAGGCGGATTCCTGCGGCAATATTTCGTCGGCAACCGCGACCTCGGCGGTTTCGTGTTGGCAATGACAACCGTGGCGACTTACAGCTCGGTCAGCTCGTTTGTCGGCGGGCCGGGCATGGCATGGAGCGTCGGCTTCGGCTGGATTTACATGGCCGTGGTGCAGGTCACGGCGGTCTTTCTCGTGCTGGGCATTTTCGGAAAACGCGTTGCGCTCCTCGCACGAAAGTTCAACGCGGTAACGGTGGTCGACATTCTGCGGCGGCGGTTTCGCTCCGACACATTGGCAGCGATGGCGGCTTTTATCATCGTGCTCTTTTTCTGCGCGACGATGACCGCGCAATTCGTCGGCGGCGCGAAACTCTTCGCCGCCGTGACGGGCTACAGCTACGATGCGGGGCTTATGATGTTCGGCATCGCGGTGGTCGCCTATACGACCATCGGCGGGTTCCGGGCAGTGGCCATCACCGACGCCCTTTGTGCAATCATGATGATGATCGGCATCGTGCTTCTCTTTCATTATGTTCTGGATGCGGGCGGCGGCTACGCGACGATCATGGACTATATCGCAGCGCACCAGCCGAAAATGCTGGAGCCTTTCTCCGGCGGCGACATGCCCGCGGGGCTTTATCTGACGCAATGGATCCTCGTCGGAATCTGCACCATCGCGCTGCCCCAGTCCGTCGTGCGCGGCATCAGCTACCGCGACACGAAAAGCCTGCATCGTGCGATGATCATCGGCACCGTCGTCGTCGGCTTTATGAATATCGGCGTAAACTTCACGGGCATTCTCGCTCATGGCGTACTGACCGGTCCTGCGGCGAGCTACGGCGGCATCGACAATATCATCCCGTCGACCATCGCGGCCGTCATGCCGCCATGGCTCATCGGACTCGCCATCGTCGGCCCGATCTCAGCCTCCATCTCGACGATTTCAAGCCTGCTCCTCGTCGGCTCTTCCGCCATCGTCAAAGACGTCTATCTGCACTATCATGAATCGCGCGGCGAAACAACTTCCGACGCGTCCCTTCGCCGACTCAGCATGGTGGTGACAGCCGCTCTCGGCATTGCGGTCTTCCTGATTGCGCTGACGCCGCCAAGTCTGATTTGGCTCATCAATATGTTCGCGTTCGGCGGACTGGAAACGGCATTTTTCTGGACGCTGCTGTTCGGCCTTTTCTGGCGGCGGGCAAACCGCCTCGGCGCGTTCCTTTCCATGGGCGGCGGCACTTTCTTTTACTGCCTGGCGCAGGGACTCGGCTTCAAGATTATGGGCCTGCACCAAATCACCATCGGAATCTCCCTTTCCCTTGTCCTGTTCCTTGTCGGCTCGTTCCTCGGGAAATCGGAGCCGGACGAAGTCCTGCGGGAATTTTTCCCCGAATAAAGCTTCAGAAAAAATCTTGCGTTTCAATAAAAAGTCGTATATTATTATGCTTAGCTGTTATCAATATTAGTCCTTATTAAAATTTCAAACTCGGGGATTCCATAGGAAAAAGGCGGGAGTGGGAAAATGAGTTCAATGAAGCTGGAACTGGACAACGCGGAAATGATGGCACGCAAGCGGCTGGCACGTCGAATGGTGGATTTCGAGACGATCTACGTCCTGCACCGTGACGACCGCAAAGGCTGTCTGTTGCTTCTGGCTCTGGAAGAAGAACAATGGCGCATCTTGGAAAGCGTTTCCCTGGACCACGCCAAGAACCGCATGGAAGAACTCCGCGAGATGCCCATCGACAAAGAAGGGATTGAGGCAATCCGCATGGCGCTCAAGCACTGGTCGGCAGAAAAGCCGCCGGGACGCCCCGCAAAATACGATCCCGACCGGGAAGGACAGGAAATTTTCGTTTACCATGTGTACGGCGGTAAAACGATCCGCGCCATCGCAAAAGAATTCCAGATGGGGCCCGCCACCGTCCAAAAGCTTCTGAATCGCGTGCGGTTCAAAGTCGCCGACCAATTCGTGAGCGGCGAGCTTCCGCTGAAGCCGGACGCGCCGAACTACGAACAGAATATCGGCGTACTGCGCTGGGCAATAAAAAACAGCGCCGGCGAAACGCGTGCAAAATATGCGGAATTTGTAAAATCGACGCTCTCTGATATATAGAAAAACGGCCCCGCGCGACATTCTGACGATTCGCGCGGGGCTTTTTGGCGCTGGAAAAAAAGACACATTTCTGTTAAACTAGAGAGTGCACTGAGAAAAAAATGACTGAATCAAGCATGCCCTTGCCGCGGGATTTGCCGTCGCATGACGGGCAAAGACTTGGCAAGGAGGAACTTATGGGAGAGCTTCGCGGACGCACGGCTACGGGCATATCCGATCCGGTGCTGACGTTTTCGGGACGGGCGCTTTTCCCGTTGCCGAAGCAGCTTTTCCGCCTGTATACGCATCTTGTGCGCTATCTCGTAAAATCGGAGCTTTTTTTGCCGCGCATATCGGGACGCACAGCGACGTTCCGCGCGGAGAACCGCGCCTACGAGACGGAATTCGGTCCGCTTACGGCGGCGACGGTTTCCGTCGTTTGCGGGCGAGCGCGCCTGCCCCGGGTCGGCGAGGTCGTCTTCGTCGCGCTGGCGTCGAAACGTGCGCCGAACGACTGGGCGCATGCGCTCGTATTCCGCGCGGAAGAAAAAACCGCGAAACTTTACGACGCCATGAAAACCTTTCACGAGGCAAATCCTGACCGTTTCCGCCCCAACGATTTCCTGCCGCATCCGATATCGAAAGAGGAAGCGCTGCACGAATACCGCAAATGCTTCCCCGTAACGGTTTTCGACCTGGAAATGAATTACGAGCGCCCGATCCAGTTCGCGGGGCGGCGGCTCTCGCTCCTGCCGGACGGAACCATCGAGACAAAGACGCTTTCTTTCTATGTGCGCCAAAAGCCGAAACTCTCGCGCTACGTCGCGGAGCTTACGCACTTGACGGACGCTTTTCTCAGGCAGCACGGCATTCCCGAGGACGAAGCCGCAGAAAAGATCTTCAAGTTCCTCGCACAGGGCGGTTGCTTTGCGGGCAACGCCCTGCACAACGATTTGATTTCCCTTCGCGGCATGTTCCAGCGATGCGGCTTTCCGGAAGAAACGCTGCACCGTGACATCGTGGACCTCACGATGGCGGTGCGGTTCGACCGCGGCGTCGCAAACGAGCCGTCGCTCCAGCTCTGCATGGAACACGCAGGGCTCTCTTACGTCGAGGATAAATTCCACGACGCGGCATACGACACCGAAGGCGCGGCGCGTCTTTTCCTTCATTATATCCCTTCCTTTATCGCGAAATACGGCAAGGCACCGCGCGCACCATGGTATTTCTTTGCCCCCATGCGTGAAAAGGAACAGCTCGACCAGATTTACGCGGCGACGTACCGAAAGCCGCCCGAGGCGGACAACGTCGCAAAGGAGGCGAAAACGCCATGACCGAAACGCGCAGCCAATGGCGCTTCTGGATGAGCGACTACGAAGCGATTCTCGGCGTGACCATCGTTCTCCTGCTGATCGGAACGCTCAATATTTTCAGCTCCAGCTTCGTCGTCGCGAGTGCGAATTACGACGACCCTTACTTTTTCCTGAGAAAACAGGGGCTCAATATCGGCGTTGGCATCGTCTGCTTCCTGATCGGCTGCATCAACTATCATCTGCTTGCAAAATGCCGGAAGATCGGATTTGCGCTCGTCGTCGCCCTGCTCGGCGCGGTGCTCCTGATCGGCGTCGAAGTCAACGGCGCGCAGCGCTGGCTCGCACTCGGGCCTTTCCAGCTGCAGCCCGCCGAGCTCGCAAAACCGGCGGCGATCTTTTTGGAGGCGCATTATATCGCGTGGCGCGTAAAACACGGTATGCGGTGCAATTTCCTCCACAACGAGATTTATATGATCGGCCTGATGGGCATCCTCGTCGAGGCCGAACCGGATATGGGAACGGCGATGATCATCTGCGGAATCCCGCTATTGATGCTGTTCTGCTCCAACATGAAAAAAACCACAAAGGTCAAGCTTCTCATCGGCGGCTTTGCGAGCGGCGCTCTCCTGTGCTTAGTGCAGCCGTACCGTTTACGGCGCGTCATGGCGCTTTTCAACCCGTGGATGGACGCGCAGGGCACCGGCTACCAAAGCGTGCAGTCGCTCCAAGCCATCGGCTCGGGCGGGCTTTTCGGCATGGGCATGGGTATGGGCGTCAGCAAATACCACTATCTGCCGGAAGCGCACACCGATTTCGCATTTTCCGTCTGGTGCCAGGAGACAGGCTTTGTCGGCGCGCTTCTTGTGCTGTTCCTGTTCGCGATGATCGCCTATTACGGAATACGGATCGCGAACAATGCCAAAGACTCATTGGGGCAGATGCTCGCCTTCGGTATGACGATGCTGATCGTCGGGCAGGCGCTTATCAATCTTTTGATGATCTCCGGCTGCCTTCCCGTCGTCGGCGTGCCGCTGCCTTTCATCAGCTACGGCGGCACTTCGCTGTTCGTCAGCATGTTCGTCACAGGCGTCCTGTTCAGTATCGGCGTCAGAAACACGAAAAACAAACCCGCCGTCGTTGTCGATGCGCCGGAAGAATCCGTACCGGCCAGATCGCACCTGCGACGGGTGAAATAAGGAATGAAGAGTAATGATCGTTTACGCGGTAGAGCCGGGCGGCAGATACGTCGAACCGGCGGAAAGCCTCGCACTGCACCCTGAAGGGAAACGCGGCTTTTATGTGAACCTGACAAACCAATGCACCTGCGCCTGCACTTTTTGCCTGCGCTCGCTGAAAAACATGGCGGAAGAGCACTCGCTCTGGCTCAAGAGCGAACCGCCGGAAGCGGAAGTGCGCGCGGCGCTTTCCGCACTGCCTTGGGAAAACGTTTCCGAGATCGTCTTCTGCGGCTTTGGAGAGCCGACCATGCGGCTTGAAACGTTGAAAAACCTGCTCCGCTGGATTCGCGCGGAGCACCCGGATGTGAAAACGCGGCTCAATACGAACGGGCTCTCCGACCTCTTTTACGGACGCGACACCGCACCGGACTTCGACGGACTGCTCGACACCGTCTCCATCAGCCTGAACGCGTCAAACGCCGAGCGGTATTACGAGCTGACACGAAACCGTTTCGGCTTGCCGGCCTTTGACGCGATGCTCTCTTTCGCGGAGCATGCGAAAGCTTATGTGCCGGACGTAGTCCTCACCGTCGTCGACCACGTCGAAGACGACGGCGAGATTGTGCGTTGCCGGGCGCTTTGTGAATCCCGCGGGCTGCGGCTGCGCGTGCGCCCGTACGAAGCGAACTGATTGATTGACTGAGAGGTATCTGCCATGAGACATTTGGTGATCGTGCGCGGCGGCGGCGAGCTTGGCACAGCGGTCGCGCATCGCCTGCACCGGGTCGGGTACAAAGTACTGATCTTGGAAAAATCGCGGCCCTCCGCGTTGAGGCGCGAGCTCTCCTTTTCCGACGCAGTCTATGACGGTGAAAAGACCGTTGAGCGCGTGACGTGCACCTGCGCGGAAAACCTGAAAACCGCACTTTCATTGACGGCGTCGGGCAAAGTCACGATGCTCGTCGACCCGACGGGACGCTATGTGCGAAAATTCCCTTCGCATATCCTCGTCAACACCCTTGACGGGAAAGAAGACGAATCCCGCCGTCCTTTGCCCGCCGCTTTTCACATCGGCCTCGGCGCGGGCTACTGCGCTTGCGAAGACGTAAACTGCGTCATCGAGACCATGCGCTCCTATAGTCTCGGCCGCATCATTTACAACGGGCGCTGCCGGATACGGCCGACGACGGAAGACGTCATCGACGACGGCGGTTTTCTGCGCGCGCACACAGAGGGCACGTTCAAAAGCCCACATACGATCTCCCATATTTTCCGCGCCGGCGACGTCGTCGCGGAAATATACGACGACAGCGGAAAGACCATACCGGTCGTTACGCCTGTCGACGGCGTACTGCGCGGATTACTGCACGACAATGTCCGCGTGACCGCGGGCATGGCCGTCGCCGAGATCGACCCGCGCACTGAGCCCGCCAACTGCTGTCTGATTTCCGACAAAGCCCGCTGCATTTCCGGCTCCGTATTGGAAGCGATCATGGCCTTTGAAACCGGCGGCCGGCCGTAAGAAAACGATATAAACAATGAAAGCCCCGACACGTTTCTCGTGTCGGGGCTTTCGCAAGAAAGGGGGAAGGGGATTTTTTACTTGATAGCGATACGGCGGGAAACCTCAGCGTCTTTTGCCCGCTTCGGCAGGTCGACTTTCAGTACGCCGTCCTTGAACTCCGCCGAGGCTTTCGTCTCGTCGATGCCGTCGATGTAGAAGGAGCGGGACATGCTGCCCGTCGAACGCTCGCGGCGGATATAGTTGCCGCCCTCGTCCTTTTCGTCCTTCTGCTCTTCCTTTTTCGCCTCAATGGTCAGGTAGCTGTTTTCATAGGAGAGGGAAACGTCCTCCTTCTTCATGCCCGGCAGCTCCGCCGTCAGCTCGTAGGCTTCGCCCGTGTCCTTCACGTCTACGCGGAACGACTGCGCGCCCCAATCCGAAGCGAACGGCGCAAGCCCGCTGTGGAAAAACGGCTCGTTGAATACGTCGAAAATCTGGGTGAACGGATCTTCTCTTCTCGCCAAATCCTTTCTCGCTGCAAACGGTACCAGTCCAAACATGATTCATCAATCTCCTTTCAAATTATATCGGACTCGACCTTTCGGTGTTTGTCTTTTTCGTATGGGTTCCTCGGGAAAATCCCTTGAACCTCTTTTCGATTCTTATTATACATCAAAAAGTCAAAAAGTCAATACGTCAAAACAACAAATTTAAAAATAATTTTTGCACGCAAAAACGCCGGCCTCCGTTCTCGGAAGTCGGCGTTCTTTCGCTGCCTTTATCTCTTCTTTTTCGCCGCTTTTGCGAGGAACGGCCCGCCCTCCACGGCGAAGCGTTCGTGGGTCCCGTGTCCGATCTCGCCTGCCTCGTCGTAGGCGCGCACCGCGAAAGCGATTTTCCGGCCTTCCACCGCCGTGACCTCCGCTTCCGCGCGGAACGTCATCCCCAGCGGCGTCGCGGAGGTATGTGCGACATGGAGAGAGATGCCTACGCTCGTCCATCCTTCCGGCAGGAAAGGCTCCAATGCATTCGCCGCCGCCTGTTCCATCAGTGCCGTCATCGCAGGCGTGGCGAGCACCGGCAGCAGGCCGCTGCCCATCGCCTTCGCCGAGTGCGCCTCGTCCGATACGCCGCGCTCTTCGCGCGTAAGACCGACCTTGACTTTTTCCGTTACGTCCATTCTTTTTCCCTTCATTCAATCTTGTACATGTCTTTCAGCAACGTCACAAAATGCTGGGCGCTTGCCGAAAGCGTACGATTCTTCAGCCATGACACGACGGTGTGCGTGAGGATCTCCGGCTCCGTGAGGCGTTTGACGACCAGCGCGCCGTCGTCATCCATCAGGCTTTCCGCAGACGCCGGCAAGACCGCCATGCCGAGCCCGGCACGCACGCTCAACACATCGAGCACAACGCTGTCGCTGACCGATACGAAATTGGGCGTGAATCCCGCCTGCTTGCAATAGCCTTCAAAAGCGGCTTTCCATCGAAGCGGCACGATAATCGGGCAGTCTTTCAACTCTGCGACGCGCACCGTCTCCTCGTCGTCGCCGGCCACGCCTTTCTCGCGGTTCATCATCAGCACCAGCGGTTCGTTGGCCAGCACGAGCGACTCGTAAAGATTGGCGTCCACCTGCGACCGCGTAATGCCGATCTCGATTGCGTGGCTGTCGAGCATTTCGAGAATGCGCGTGCCTTCCCCTTCCCAAATCTCAAAGGTCACCATCGGCCAGCGGCGATGAAATTCGCGCATCAACCGCGGCATGACCAAAGCGCCCGACGAAGTGATCGTCCCGATGCGGATCGCGCCCGCGACGCCGGTGCCGATTTCCGAGATCTCGCGCACCGTACCGTCGACCATGCCGAGAATACGTTCCACGCGCGCATAGAGAAGGCGTCCTGCCTCGGTCAGGCGGATACGGCGGCTGCCGCGCTCAAAAAGCTGTACCCCCAGCGAACCCTCCAGCCGCGTCCTCTGCCTGGAAAGGGCCGGCTGCGCAATGGCGAGCCGAAGCGCCGCGTGGCTGATATTTCCCTCTTCCACGACCGTGTAAAAAGCCTGCATGTCCTTGATTTCCATAGTAGTCCCGCGTCTCCCAAAAGATTCCGTGTCTAATACTAATCCCCGAAAAATTCTTCCTCCGCCGCTATGCAAAGCGCATGGTATACGGGCAAATGAAGTTCCTGTATCCGATACGTCTCGTCGTCCGGCACGGCGACGACAATATCCGCGACGTCCCGCAGCCGCCCGCCGGAGCGTCCCGTCAGCGCGACGGTCCTGACGCCCTGAAGCCGCGCCGCCAGAGCGGCATAAACGACGTTCTTCGAATTGCCCGACGTGCTGATGGCAAGCAGTACGTCCCCTTTGCGTCCGATCCCCATCACTTGCTGTGCGAAGACGAGATCGGCCGCTTGGTCGTTTGCGAAAGCCGTGCCCAGCGCCACCTGATTGACAAGCGACAGCGCCGGAAGCGCCCCCTGCAAATTCTCATAGAGATAATCCGCGTCCTGCGGGAAACTTTCTTTCATGCGCGTACGCATTTTCTCCGGCAAACGGCGCTTTTTCAAGAAGCCTTTCATCAATTCGCCGACAATATGCTCCGCGTCCGCGGCGCTGCCGCCGTTTCCGCAGGCAATCAATTTGCCGCCCGCGCGGAAAGACGCGCAGATCGTGTCCGCCGCCGCAAAAACGTCCGTGCGGCAGGCTGCAAGAACAGGATAACGCGCAAAGAGTCCGTCCAGCGCTTTTTTCGTCGCCTCTTTCATCGTCATCTTCCCCTGTACCATTCCGCCGTCCGCTCCGGCTCATAATCCGTCCCGCCGTTGCCTCTCGCAGGGAAGGCTCTCTTCCCCTGCGGCGGGCGAATATCCGGGATCGGGAACGGCGCCGTGCGCTCCGTCTCCCGCGCGGCCTGCCGACAGACCGCGTCTTTCGTCCGCGCGCCGCCCTGGAACGAGTACCAAAAACGCGCGAGCAGCCGAAGCACGAAAACGATCAGGAACACATTCACGAGCAGGCCGAACATATCCGCCATGAAGCTTCCAGCGCCGAAGCCGAGCATATGCCCGAGCAAACCGCCGAGCATCATGCCGCCCGCGAGCAAGCCCATATTTCGCATCGCGTTTCCCCAGCGCGTACCGTTCACCGGCACGGAGGCCATATTACCCGTGCAGGGGGCAGCCGACGGCGATCCGGCGGGAATGTCGGACGCCCGCTGCGACGGACGATACTGCTGATTCGGACGCGCGCCCTGCGCCGGCGACGGCGTATTGGTACGCGGCGTCTGCGGTCTTGGCGTATTCATCCGCGGCGTCGTCACGCGCGGCGTGCGCATTCCGCCAATCGCCGCTTCCGCACATTCCGGCAGCGCCGCCGCCGAAAACACGATCAATCCCGCCGCAGCCATCGCCACAAATTTAGCTCGTTTCATATCTTTACAGAGTACCTCCTACTCCGCATTTGATTTTATATCGTCCGGGAACGCGTAAATCTCTCCCAAGGTGTCCAATTCCCCCGACAGGTACCGGTCGATATCATGCACGTCGATGAAAAGCTTGCAATCGACGTCGAGGTATCCTTGCTCCCGTCCGCCCGAGAGGTCGCGCACAGCGACCAGTTTTTCGCGCAGCGCCAGACACTCCGAGCGCGTCGCGTGAATATCCAATTTAATCAACGGAACACCGTATTCCTTTAAAACTTCCTGCATCGTCATCCGTTCCGACACGGTTCTCTCTCCTCCCCGCTTTTATCTAGGCAATTATGCAGGGAAAATCTGATTTTATGGTGAAAAGCGGAAACACGAAACAAGTCCATGATTTCCTCAGAGAATATTTTTATCCTTCTTATGAATTTTGCATATCTTTCATCGATTCTTTTTCCAAGATCTTCTCGATCGAGCGGAGCGCGTATCGCTGCGTCTCATAATCGAGATCGCTGGCTTCCGTCGCCATGCGTTTCCTGAGCGCGTCCGCCTGCTGCTCGAGTTTTCGTCTCGTCTCCGCGTCCATCGTCAATCCCTCCGATTCCTAAGGATAGCAATGCGCCGACAGAAAGTCAACTGAAAACGGCGCGGCGCTTCTCCATAGTTGACAAACCGCGTCCGCCATGTTTTACTAATATTATTGTGTAATTAAATATATGGAAGGAGAATTTCCGTGTATATCGCTTATGGCTTGCTCGCATTGCTCGTCGCGCTGTTTCTTTTCGAGCAGGCGCGCCAACTCCGCAAGCTGAACAAAGTCAACGAGCTCATCCGCACGTATGAGCACGACGTCGAAAACCCAAAGCTGATCGAAGAAATGTACAGCTTTTGCCTGAAAGACCGCAAGCTGAAAAAAGTCATGGCCAAACACAACCCGACGCCGGAGGACTTCGACAAGATCTACCACAAGCTGCTGCTCTGGACGAACTTTCGCAAATACCGGCGTTTTGTGCCGATCTCGTCTTTTTTCGCCGTCTATTCCCTCGACTACCTGCTGACGCACAAGGACATGGACGCGTATGATCTTTCCAAGAAGATGTGCAATTTCTTTAATATATGAAATATGAAAACGGACGGAAAAATTCTTTTCCTCTTTGTCTAGATTCGCTATAATATATATTATATTGATGTTATTCGGGCGGTGAAATATTTTGGCGAAGGTGCTGGCAATCACGAACCAAAAAGGCGGCGTCGGCAAGACGACGACGGCGGTGAATCTCGCAGCGTGCCTCGGCGCGCTGGGGCGGCGCGTGCTGCTCATCGATTTCGATCCGCAGGGCAACGCGACCAGCGGCGTCGGCGTCGACAAGACGGCGCAGGAGCAAACGGTCTACCATGTGGTCATCGACGAACGGGACGTGCACGAAGTCATCCAGCATACGGAATACGACCTCGACCTCCTGCCGGCAAACGTCGATCTCGCAGGCGCGGAAGTCGAACTGGCAATGGCGGAATCGCGCGAAACGCGGCTGAAAAAAGCGGTGGACGCGGTACGGGACGATTACGATTTCATCCTGATCGACAGCCCCCCGTCGCTCGGGCTCTTAAATCTGAACGCATTGACCGCCGCGGACGGAATGCTGATTCCGATCCAGTGCGAATTTTACGCGTTGGAGGGCGTGGCGGAACTGATGCGAACCCTCGACCTCGTGAAGGACGGCCTGAACCCGTCTCTGGAAGTGGCAGGCGTGCTCCTGACGATGTACGATTCCCGTACGAAGCTCAGCGAGCAGGTGGCAGGCGAGGTCCGCGACTTTTTCAAGGAAAAAGTCTACGAGACGGTAATTCCCCGCACGGTGCGCCTCAGCGAAGCGCCGTCCTACGGCATGCCGATCATCGCTTACGACATTCACGCGAAAGGCGCGGAAGTTTATACGGAACTGGCAAAGGAGGTGGACGCCCGTGGCTAAAAAAGGAGGGCTCGGACTCGGGCTCGGCGCATTACTGAAAAAGCCGCCCGAAGCGCCCGCGAAAAAAGACGCGAAGCCGCAGCGCGCGGCGCCCGCCGAACCGGCGCCGAAGGCCGCGGACGGCTCGCAGGTCGTGGAACTCCCGATCGGGAAACTCCGGCCGAACCGTTCCCAGCCGCGCACGAATTTCGACGAAGGCTCTCTGGAAGAACTGGCGGAATCGATCCGTGCGCACGGGATATTGCAGCCACTGCTCGTCCGCGAGGTCGAAAGCGGCTACGAGCTGATCGCCGGCGAGCGTCGCCTTCGTGCGGCGAAACTGGCGAACCTGAAAACCGTGCCCGTACTGATCCGTAAATACACGCTGGAGGAAATGACCGAAATCGCGCTGATCGAAAACGTGCAGCGCGAAAACCTGAACGCGGTGGAAGAAGGCCGTGCCTACCAGCTTTTGATGACGAAGTTCGGCCTGACGCAGGAAAAGCTCGCGGAGCGCATCGGACGCAGCCGCTCCCATATCGCGAATTTCCTGCGGCTGATGCGCCTGCCCGCCCATGTGCAGGAAAGCCTCGTCCAAGAGGTCATCACGATGGGCCAGGCGAAGCCGCTTCTCGCCCTCGAAACCGAGGAACTGATGCAGCAGGCGGCCGACTACATCATCGACCACAATCTGTCGTCGCGGCAGGCGGAAGTCCTCGTCGCACGGCTCCGAAAAGATCCCGACCTGCTCAATCCGAAAGCCCGCGCGGAAAAGAAAAACGAACCGTCGCGCATCTTCGTCGCCGACGTGGAGGACCGGCTCAAGCTGCTTTTCGGCACGCCCGTCCATATCACGCTCGGACAGAAAAAGAACAAGATCGAGATCGACTTCAAGACGCAGGAAGAGCTGGACCGCATCGTGGATATGCTCTCGAAACAGCACGAGGACGACGTGGAGCGGAAGAAGAACATGCTGCGCGCCGCATCGTCAAAGTTCAACGTGTAACAATATCCTTTATTGAATCAACATCACAAGGGGGAACTCAAGCTTCATGAACGAACTGGTCAACTTCGCAGCGACGAATCCCGAAACTGCCCTCGGCGCGCTTCTCGGCGTAATCGTCCTTCTCTTGCTTCTCATCGTCTACCTCTTCTCCAGCCTCTCGTCCCTCAAATCGCTTTATCAAAAAATGATGCGCGGCGAAGAATCGGG
>JAEEGL012738950.1_pt1 | contig 14863 bp, 12 predicted proteins | sample 9134231 | NCBI WGS metagenome assembly JAEEGL01 (sample SAMN16246548, study PRJNA631951) | gut metagenome | biome: gut microbiome; feature: rumen; material: fiber-attached | host: Bos | place: Iran: Karaj | collected 2018-10
GTCCTGCAGACGGATAGAATCATACTGTGCCTTCAGGACTATTTCGCCATTCAACTCAACGGCAATCCGTCGGATGTCATATCCTGCTTCCTTCAGATAATCGGACAGCAGTTTTCCCGCGACTTCCGCCTTCTCTCCATTGATTGTGACTGACATTGTGAACTCCTAGTCAAAAATAGTCCATGTAACCGTTTTTATGATTATAAATATAACATTCAATCACCTATCTTTCAATCCGCCAAATGCCACTCTGTAATTGACACTGAGTAATCTATTGTAATCCCTCAACAATTAATAATATTGAAATGATTAATATGGTAGTAAATGGTTTGAGAAATCAGTTCTTTAATGTATATTATAAGGTAGATTCTCGGCAATTTATTAGACTTTTTATTGTCGTTGCATGATTAGATTTTGAAAAGGAGTCGTAAAGACCATGTGGAAATATACGCCTGAGACCATGGAGCATTTCCTGAACCCTCGCAATGTCGGTGAGATAGAGGACGCTGATGCTGTTGCCGAAGTCGGCAACATCACATGCGGGGATGCGCTTAAGTTGTTCCTGAAATTGGATTCAGAAGGGAAGATTGTTGACGCAAAGTTCCGCACGTTCGGATGCGCAAGCGCAATCGCCTCCTCCTCCGCGCTGACCGAACTCATCAAAGGAAAGACACTTGATGAGGCAGCAAAGGTGACCAACAGGGACATTGTGGCACTTCTAGGCACGCTTCCCGAAGAGAAGATGCACTGCTCTGTCATGGGTATGGAAGCGTTGCAGGCGGCTATTACCGACTATAAGAAACGGCATGGCGAGAACTACGTGCCGCTTGAGTCCGATGACGACCATGAAGGCCGAATCGTCTGCAAATGCTTCGGCGTTACTGATGCGAAAATTCGTAAGATCGCCTTGGCGAACAATCTGCATACCGTCGCACAGGTGACGGATTACACAAAGGCGGGCGGAGCCTGCGGTAGATGTCTGGACGACATTCAGCAGATTCTTGACGAACTGTGGAATGAGCACAAAGAGAAGGCTCAAAAGCCGCAGGAGACGACACCATTTGATGGACTTTCAAAAGTCAAGAAGATTCTCAGCGTGAATTCTGTCCTGGAGGCGGATATCGCCCCCTTGCTCCGTAAGGACGGCGGTGATGTGGAGCTGGTCGATGTCGATGGAAATGTGGTCAAAGTCAAACTCACAGGCATCTGCGCGGGCTGTCCTCATGCCGCCGAGACGCTACATTCGCTGATTGAGAACAAACTGCGCGAAGCACTCTCCCAAAACATTGTCGTGGAGCAGGTTAAATAAAAATGGATAAAGTCATCTACTTCGACAATAACGCCACCACCGCCGTAGCCAAAGAAGTGAAGGACGCCATGTTGCCGTTCTTGACGGACCTCTACGGCAATCCCTCCAGCATCCATCATTTTGGTGGTCAGGTCATGGCGCATGTTGATACCGCAAGAGAACGCCTGGCGGCCCTCATCGGCGCATCGCCGACGGAAGTCATATTCACTTCATGTGGCACTGAGGCTGACAACGCTGCCCTGTGGAGCGCAATCCTCACACAACCGACACGTAGGAAATTGGTCATAAGTCAAGTCGAGCATTCTGCAATCCTGAATACTGCCAAGGAACTAGAGCGGCGTGGAACTCATGTGAGCATCCTTCCCGTTGACGGCAATGGACGCCTTGACATGGATAAAGCCCGAGAGGAAATTGATGAGGAGACCGCCTTGGTCTCGATAATGTGGGCGAACAACGAGACTGGCAACATATTCCCTATCCGCGAACTTGCAGAATTGGCGCACTCCAAAGGTGCGCTGTTTCATACAGACGCTGTGCAGGCGGTCGGCAAAGTGCCGATTAATCTGAAGGAGGATGGAATAGATTTCCTAAGCCTTTCGGGACACAAGCTTCATGCTCCCAAAGGCGTCGGTGCCCTCTATGTTCGCAGAGGTGTCCGTTTCCATCCGTTCGTTCAAGGCGGCCATCAGGAAAGCGGGAGACGCGCGGGAACGGAAAACGTTGCCTCCATCGTCGGTCTTGGCGTTGCCGCCGAACTAGCGAGAGCTAACATGGACACAGAACAGAAATATGTACGCTCGCTGAGGGACGAATTGGAGCAGGGAGTAATTGCCGCTATTCCGAGCATACGTGTCAACGGTGACACAGAACATCGTCTGCCCAACACAACAAACATCTCATTCGAATATGTGGAGGGCGAATCCATACTTATGCTTCTAGATCAATTCGGCATCTGTGCCTCCAGCGGCAGTGCCTGTACCACAGGTAGCCTTGAACCATCACATGTGCTTAGTGCCATGGGACTTCCATACACTGCCGCTCATGGTGCAATTCGCTTCAGTTTCTCAAGATACAATACCATTGATGAAGTTCGCTTCACCCTAGAGAAATTGCCGCCAATAATCGCACGCCTTAGAGAAATCTCTCCATACTGGCAATCATCAGCCGCCAATAAGCCCGCCTGCTGCAAGATGGGCGAGTGCTGCAAGAAAGGCGAATGCTGCAAGTAATCAATAGCGCTCAAAAACAAACAATAATGCACAAAAAAGGGGGCTGTGGCAATCACAGCCCCTTTTAATTATAATGCATTTATGTAATGTCAGATCTTCGCGAGAGCCTGCTCAAGGTCCTCAATGATGTCCTGCGGATCCTCAATGCCGATGGAGAGACGGATGAGTTCGGGAGCAAGTCCTGCCGCACGTTGCTGCTCCTCAGTGAGTTGCGAATGCGTGGTCGAGGCAGGATGTATTGCCAAGCTTCGAGCATCGCCGACGTTCGCCAACTGCAGGAAGAGTTTTAGATTATCTACCACCAGAGTTCCCTCCTTTGCGCCGCCCTTGACGCCGAACACGACCATTCCGCCTTTGCCTTCTGGCAGATACTTCTTGGCCAGTTCGTATGACGGATCGCTTTTCAGGCCTGGATAGCGAACCCATGCGACCTTCGGATGATTCGCAAGATATTCAGCTACCTTCTGCGCATTCTCTGAATGACGCGCCATACGCAGTGGCAGTGATTCGACGCCTTGCAGGAAAATCCATGCCGCGTCTGGCGACAATGTCGGTCCTTGGTTGCGTAACGCGACTGTGCGAAGGCGGGTCGCGAAGGCGGCAGCACCAATAGAGGACCAGACAACGCCATGATAGCCTCGGTCGGGTTCATTAAAGAGACTGAATTTCGGGTCGGTCCAGTCGAAATTGCCAGCGTCGATGACAATGCCGCCAATGCCTGCGCCGTGTCCGCCAATCCACTTGGAGAGCGAATGGATTACAACATTTGCGCCGTGTTTAATGGGATTTTCCAAGACAGGCGTCGCGAATGTGGCGTCAACAATCAGGGGAAGGTGATGCTTCTTCGCAACGGCGGCGTAGCCTTCAATGTCTGCCACATCCAGCCCTGGATTTCCAATTGATTCAACGAAAATAGCGCGCGTGTTTGCATCAATCGTGGCCTCAGTTGCCGCAAAGTCGTTGACTTTCACGAATTTTGCGTGGATGTTGTTGCTTTGTGGCAAAATCACGTCAAACTGAGTGTAGGTTCCTCCATATAGATTCGAGGCGGCGACAAGATTCTGGCCTGTCGCGACGACGTTGGTCACGGAGAAGTAGATTGCCGCCGTGCCAGAGGCGACTGCCAAGGCGGCGACGCCGCCGTCAAGCGCAGCCAGACGCTGTTCAAGGACGTCTTCGGTTGGGTTCATTAGGCGGGCATAGATGTTGGCGGCTTTGCGGAGTCCAAAGCGATCCGCGCCGTCCTGCGCGTTCTGGAAGTTGTAGGCTGTGGTACGATAGACTGGCACGCCTGTGGTATCTGTTGCGGGGTCGCCGTTCCAGCCAGCGTGGACGGCTAGTGTGTCAAAACGGTATTGTTTCTTGTCGTCGCTCATGTTCGTTTCTCCTTTTTATAGTACCAGATACTCCAATTATAAATCACTATCAAATTAGTGGTTTTAATTCGTAACAATCACTAATATACCGCTTAAATCACGCTTTGCAAATTAACACGATTAAAAAAGTAGTTTTTATTTTAACTTGCTCTGTGAGCCTAAATGAACCGCCCAGTGAGACTATTTGGGCAGACGCGGATTTCCGCAGGGGTGCCGCTTGCCACGATTCTACCGCCCTCCTGTCCGCCGCCAGGTCCCATGTCGATGATGTAGTCTGCGTTTCTGATGACGTCAAGGTCATGTTCGATTACCACGACGGTTGCGCCTTTGGCGATTAGCTTGCGGAATACATCCATAAGAGTCTGTACGTCAAGTGGATGGAGGCCAATGGTTGGTTCGTCAAAGACGAAGAGCGCGTCTGCCTGAGTGCGTCCCATTTCGCTGGAGAGCTTGAGCCGCTGAGCTTCGCCGCCAGAGAGACTAGGCGTCGCTTCGCCGAGGGTAAGGTAGCCAAGGCCAAGTTCGTCCAGCACAGTCAGACGTTGCCTCACAAGCGACATGTCACGGCAAAACTCCAGTGCGGAATGGACGTCCATCGCCATCAACTCCGAAATGGTGGCGTTTTGTCCAGCCTTGTTTGTTAGATGAATCTGAGCGGCGGACTTAGAGTATCGTGAGCCACGGCAGTCAGGGCAGGGGATATCGACATCAGGGAGGAACTGAACATCAAGACTGATTTGACCTGTTCCATCGCAGGTCGGGCAACGTAGGTTGCCTGTGTTGTATGAAAAGTCGCCTGCTTTGGAGCCAAGGCGCTTTGCGTCTGGCGTGCGTGCAAAAATTTTGCGCAGTTCGTCATGGACATTTGCGTAGGTGGCGACGGTTGAGCGCACATTGATGCCGATGGGCGTGGCGTCAATCAATTTAACTTGGCGAATGCCAGCGGGTTCAACTGACCGTATGTGTTCAGGCAGCCTTGCGCCATCAAAGGTTGCCTGAAGAGCTGGCACGAGACTCTCAAGAACCATTGTTGTCTTGCCAGAGCCAGAGACACCAGTCACCACAGTTAGTTTCCCTTGTGGTATCTCCACCTTCAGTGGCTTCACGGTGTGAAGCGAGTCCGTTGAAATGCGAATGCGTCCAGTCTCAAATAGTCTTTCAGATTCGCAGGGCTGCGTTGTAAGGTTGTTTTTCTCCCGCAAGAATGGTCCAATCTGCGAGACAGGATTTGCAAGAATTTCAGAGACGCTTCCTTGAGCGATGATGCGTCCACCGCCCGCTCCTGCCTGTGGCCCAAGCTCGATGAGCCAGTCGGCATTGGAGAGCAATTGTGCGTCATGATCAACAAGCACTACGGAATTGCCGTCCGCGACCAAATCCTGCATCACGCCTTGCAGACCGACCAGATTTGCGGGATGCAGACCGATTGATGGCTCGTCTAGCACATAAAGCACGCCCGTCGTGCGATTGCGCACAGCACGGGCGAGTTGCATGCGCTGTCGTTCTCCAGTCGAGAGAGTAGATGCCGCTCTGTCAAGAGTAAGGTAGCCCAGTCCCAAATCAAGAAGACGCTTTGCGACAGCCTGAAAGGATTCGCAGATGCTCCGAGCCATCGGACGCATCTCGCCAGGCAGAGAATCTGGCACACCATCCACCCAAACCGTCAATTCCGTGAGGCTCATCCTGCATGCCTCATCAAGTGAAATACCACGGACGAGCGGCGCACGAGCCGCCTCAGACAGGCGTGTGCCTCCACAGTCAGGGCAGACATCCTCCTTGAGGAACTTCGCAACACGCTTCATTCCGTTTTCATCCTTGACGTTCCGCAGCGCGTTCTCGACAGTATATATGGCATTGAAGAAGGTGAAGTCCAGTTCGCCTGATTCGCCCGTCTTTTTGTTTTGGATGAAAATGTGATGCTTTTCGGGAGGGGCGTGAAAGACAATGTCACGCTCTCGCTGTGTGAGGTCGCAGAACGGCACGTCTGTGCGCACGCCCAAATCTCGCGCCATGTCCTTCATCAGAGACCACATAAGCGACTGCCATGGAGCGACCGCGCCCTCGTCGATTGAAAGGGATTCGTCAGGGACAATGGTTGACATATCGACGGTGCGGACGATGCCCGTGCCGTCGCACCTTCTGCACGCGCCTTGGCTGTTGAATGCAAGTTCTTCGGCTCCAGGCGCATAGAATTTAGCGCCGCATTCAGGGCAGACGAGTTCCTGCTCTGCCGCCACAGCGAGAGTGGGTTGAAGATAATGTCCATTCGGACAACGATGGCTCGCCAAGCGCGAGTACATCAGACGCAGGTTGTTGAGCAGCTCCGTGCCCGTGCCGAAGGTGCTGCGGATGCCAGGCACGCCTGGCCGTTGGTGAAGCGCTAGTGAGGCTGGCACATGGAGAATTTCATCAACATCTGCCTTGGCGGCCTGCGTCATCCGCCGCCGTGTGTATGTGGAGAGAGCCTCGAGATAACGCCGAGAGCCCTCTGCATAAAGAACCCCTAATGCCAGCGAGGACTTTCCTGAGCCCGACACGCCAGCTATACCGACAATGCGGTGCAGCGGGATATCCACATCAATATCTTTAAGATTATGTACCCGCGCACCGCGAATCTGAATGCTGTCTATCATCTTAAAGACAACACTCTTTTCATGATGTTTAATTCGTCTTCCTGAGAAGCGTTGACTTCACAACGCCTTTCGGATCCTTGAAAAGCAGAACTATCAGCCAGATTATAAGCCCCAAGGCCACGACAGACAGCCCAAGGAAAGAGTCATTTAGCATATCCGCCGGTTCTGGAGTGAAGTACTTCTCGTGAAGCTCCGCATATTCGTAAATAGCATCAACGAACCACATGAGAGAGGCTCCCCAATACATAAGGCAGAGCACTCCCAATTTCATCTCATTTCTTGAGACAGACTGATACCAGACAATTGTACAAATTATTGCAGCAAAGACAGTTATAAGAAGAGTCATATTATGCCTCCTGACTATCCCTGCACAGGCATGGTCTTCTGCGCCCTTGTCTCTATGACATGGGAGATGCCAAGCATTCCAAGCCAGACGACTGTCACAAGAATCGCCATCGTGACGCCAACAGTTGCCATTTCATGAAGCATCTCGGATGCGTCCTCTGGATTTGAGGCCGCCGTCAGGAAAGGAAACCATGGCACTACTTCGCCATGCCAAACATGCTCGAACGCCAAAAGCGCAGAACCACCCCACAGCATGTTGCTAAGCCATTTGAGCTTTCTTGAGAACGGTGCTTTGTTAGAAGACTCGCTTGATGCGCCCTCTTTTTTCTCTATTACCTTTGTCGCAATCGAAGTAACAACTGCCTCTGCCACTGGTACTACAAAACAAGCCATTGATTTCTCCTTGTTCGTTCGGTTATTCTGATTACCCCAAGATGAACAATCTTGAATTTTACATTACTATAACACTATATTTTCGCTTTTCCAATTTATTACTATTATCATTGCTGGCCTTTGATGTCAAGAGACAAGCCATGATTGTCAATTTTAAATATCCAGAAATCTGCAACATGGGATTCTTAAGGTTGTATGGTCTAGCCCAAAACTTACACACATGGGTGTTAGAGAGGAAGAAAATATGAGTTTCTCATTTGAATTACTTTTATAATGTGTATTGTATAGATAATCAAATAACCAAGGAGAAAACCATGAAAAAGTTAATCGCCTATTGCGGGCTGGATTGCGAGACCTGTGAAGCACGCATTGCGACAATCAAAAATGACGATGCAATGCGGCGTAAGGTCGCGGAGGAGTGGTCGGAACTGAACGGCGTCGAGATTACTCCTGAAATGATCAACTGCTTAGGATGTCGCGTTGAAGGCGTCAAGACACCATATTGCGAATCGCTTTGTCCCATCAGGCAATGTGCTTTGAAAAAGAATTGCGAGACCTGTGGCGACTGCGCGGAAATGGAAACCTGTGAAAAGGTCGGAATGATCATTGGCAACAATGAACAGGCGCGCAATAATCTCAAAAACAAGTGAGACAACCATTGGAGGAATATCATGAAAGTATTGCTAATCAACGGAAGCCCCCATAAAAACGGAAATACATACACTGCCCTTGCGGAAGTGGCGAAGACACTGGAAGGCGAAGGCATTGAAACTGAAATCTTTTGGCTTGACACCAAGCCTGTTCGAGGCTGCGTCGGATGCGGAGCCTGCCGTGCTAAACAACTCGGCAGATGCGCCTTTGACGACGATGTGTGCAACCGTCTCATTGAGTGTTTTGCGGACGCGGATGGCTTTGTCGTCGGTTCGCCGACCTACTATGGTCAGCCTGCTGGTGCGTTGTTGGCTGTGATGCAACGGGCCTGTTTCGCAGGGGGAGCACAGATTGCAGGCAAGCCAGCGGCCAGCGTGGCCGTTTGCCGCCGAGGCGGCTCGACTGCCGCGTTCCAGTGCCTGAATATGCCATTTGAGATGCTCAACTCATTGATAATTGGTTCTCAGTATTGGAATGTAGCGTTTGGACGGGCACAGGGCGAAGCGGCGCAGGACACGGAGGGAATGCAGACGATGCGCACACTCGGCAAGAACATGGCATGGGTGCTCAAGAACCTTCATCGCGACGGCGCTTCGCCACGTCCGCCGCAGGAGCCTTGGCAGGCTATGAATTTCATCCGATAACGCATTATCCAAAACGACAAGGACTATGACCATGGCAAAAGTTCCCATTAGCCTAATAATCGACGACGGTGCGCCCATCAATCTCTACTATTTCCACGATTTGGCGCGTTGGCATGAGCTGATTGTGCCAGTCGAGCAGGTGCTTCGGTTTGGCGACATTTGCGCGAAGTATGGTGTGCATGGCAAGTTCTCCATGCTTCCAATGCCTGCCGGGCTGGGGCGCATTGACAAAGGGCTTAGTCACTGTCCTCAGGATCATCTTTTCCGCTTCATCAATGCCATTCGCCAGAAAGTAGCTCCTCTCTTTTCGCTCACTCCTGAAATCCTAACGCATTTTCGTGCGTATGACATCAAGAACAACCAATACATGCACATCATGGAGGACAAGTATGTCAGCAGCGCGAGCGCAGAACAGATAGCCGACTATGTGAGTTTTGCCATTGAGATTCTTTGCAATGTCAACTTGTCTCCAAGCGGCCTGACCTCCCCGTGGATGACTGGCGTTGACAACGAGCAGAACTATGCAGAAGGCATCGGCATGGCCTACAAGCGCACCATGAACCACAACCGCAGTTTCTATTTCCTCCATCACAGTCCTGTCCTGAAGGCGCCAAAAGTGATGTGCAACTCCCCTGAAACGGGCACCGTGGTCTCAATTCCGCGAAATCTCCCTGATATCTTTTGGCCAGGCAACACCCCTGGCGATGACCTGAAGGCTGTTCGAGATATTCGCGCTGGCATTGACAGCATCATCAGCGAGGACGGAAAAAGCGGAGAAATCTGGAAGTTCTTTGAGGCTGGTGGACCAATCGTGCTCATCACCCATTGGAGCTCTCTGTTCTCAGACGGACGCTTCTATGGCTTGGATGGCTTCGAGTGCCTCATGGAACGCATCAATCGACACCTTGGCGACAAAATCGAATGGATGACTTTCATGCAACTTGCAGAGAGATACTGACGGTCTCCAAGGGCATTTATTGACGCTAAAACGGTTTTTAGTGTTGATATTTGGTCAAAAATTGCTATTATACAGAGAAAAACAATTAGAAACAACCAACTCAAACAAACATGTCCAGCAAACCTTTTTTTCTTAGATTAAGTCTTGTCCAACGCATCATCATCGGCCTCGTCATAGGGGCTGTTTTGGGTTTGTTTTGTCCAGGGGCGAATTGGATTGCGCTTTTGGGAAAACTTTTCGTTGACGCACTGAAGGGCATCGCTCCGACGCTTGTGTTTGTTCTTGTGATATCTTCTCTGGCCCGCAGTAGCATAGGATTTGACCGACGCTTCGGCTTTGTCATTTTTGAATATCTTTTATCGACCTTCCTGGCCGCACTTACGGCTGTCACGCTGTGCTTTGTATTTCCTGTCAAGATACGTCTGGCAGAAGAGACTATCAGCCGTGCTGCTCCTGGCGGCGTTGGGGATGTCTTGGGACACCAGTTGCTTGGCATGGTCTCCAACCCCTTGCAGGCCATAGTGGAGGCCAACTACATTTCAATTCTTTTCTGGGCAATCATCATTGGCGTGCTGTCCAGAGAGTTCGCGTCGGATAACACAAAGAAATTCCTTGTTGATTGTTCCGACATCATCTCAAAAGTGGTAGCCTTCATCATTGAACTTGCTCCGTTCGGCATTTTGGGACTGGTCTTTGAAAGCGTGGCAAGCAGTGGACTGGCCATCTTCGCCGACTACGGCAAATTGTTGCTCCTCCTAGTAGGCAGCATGCTTGTCACTGCTTTTATTCTCAATCCTCTAATCATCTTATGCGTCCTGCACGGTAATCCATATCCTTTGGTCTTCCGATGCATCAGAGAAAGCGGACTTACCGCCTTCTTCACTCGGTCATCCGCCGCAAACATTCCAGTCAACATGCGCCTTTGTGAACGCCTTGGTCTGGACAAGGACTTCTATTCGGTCTCAATTCCTCTGGGAGCAACCATCAACATGGACGGTGCAGCCGTCACCATCACCGTCATGACGCTCGCCGCCACTAACACTTTGAACGTGAATATGACCATCGGAACGACTATTTTGCTATCCATTTTGGGTACAGTCGCCGCTTGCGGCGCGTCTGGCGTGGCTGGTGGGTCGCTACTTCTCATTCCAATTGCCTGCTCGCTGTTCGGCATCTCACAGGAAGTGTCGATGCAGGTCGTCGGTGTCGGCTTCATCATCGGTGTCATTCAAGATTCTGTTGAGACAGCTCTCAACTCTTCGGGCGACGCCATCTTCACGGCGACTGCCGAATATGCACATTGGCGCAAACAGGGCAAGTCCCTTCCGACTTTCTTAGGAGGCACAACAAAAACACAATTTTAGGCGGTTTCCTCTTACATTATATATAATATATAATATAGCAGGGTCGTCTCAATGGCGAGCGTCCTTATGGCGTCCCAACGCCATCAATGCAAAATTGACGGGGAAGGCGAGCAGGACAAGATAATTGCCGATTGGATATGCAGCCAGAGCCTTTCCAACCAATGCCATTGCGCCGCCAGCCACAATGGCGGCAATGGCATATCGCCTGTCGCTTTTTAGTCCAAGCATCCCGCACAGGACAGGCACAACAAATGCTCCCGCGTAAATCCCCAAGGCAAACAGTAGCGCCGTAAGGATGGACTGACAGTGGAGTGCTGTAACGATTGCCAACACGCCCAACACGACAGTGCAGACGCGCGTCAGCCTCACGCTTTCCCGCGAGTCCATCTTGTTGCTCAAAAACTGTGACAGGAGACTGCCAGCCGTGAATAGCGTTGTGTCTGCCGAAGACATGATGGCCGAGAGAAGCGCAAAGTATAGCAGGAGTGTCACGGCAGGGGGAAATTCGCCCTTGACGATGGCAAACAGTGTCGATTCACTGCCTCGGACATATCCTCTAGAGCCATAAATACCAATGAAGGCAAGCAGGAACGCGATGGGGATTAGCACGATAGCAGATGTCGCGACTGCTTTTCTGGCGGTGGCAGTGTCTTTGGCGCAGAAAAGTCGCGAGTAGATGTCTGGTCCGACCAAATAAGTGCTGGAATATGCAAACAGCATGACCAGTAGGTCAAAGGGCGTGAATGCTGACGACAGCATCGGCTGTCCAGAAAGGGACGGCGAGCGAAATAGTAGTACGCCGAAGATTACCAGTAGTCCTACGAATATGAGTGCGGCTTGGATGATGTCCGTGCGGATGATGGAGAGTTGTCCGCCTGCGGCGGTATAGGCGGTGAGCGTCAGTCCTATCGCAATCGCCGCCCATGTATATGGGAGTCCGAAGACAGACGTTGTGATTTTCGCTGCGCCAATGATCTGCGCGCCGACAACCCCCAGCCATGAAAGGGCGATGACGCCTGCAGCCAGTTTCTGCGCAACAGGCCCATAGAAACCGCCCAAAAGCACAGGAAGATTGTAACCCCTAAACGCCGACAGGCGTCCAACAAACGGCAATAGCGCCATCAGACCTATGGCCGCGCACAGCATGAACCATGCGCCCGCCCAACCCTTGGCGTATGCGAAGTCAATGCTCCCCAGAATCGCCGAACTCCCTAAAATGGTCGCCAGCAGTGAGCCAGTGACGGACAGCGCTCCAGCCTTGCGACCAGCGACATAATAATCGTCAGGGGTATGGATTTTCCTTGCGCACAGGCAGCCAATGGTCAGCACCGCCACAAGATAGATATAAAACAAAACAACAATCATCGCTATTCTCACCGTTTTCACGCAGCAACGGAAAGGCAAGGCAAACTATTTGCTGCACTTCTGAGCGATTGTCTAATCTCGCCGCAATTAAGTCAAAAGACGCAATGATAACTTGAAATACACAGAGATAATGCTATATTAAATAGTTTATTCATTTGCTTTTTTGGATAGAATACTAGTCATGAAAACGAAAAATCTATTCTACTTTCTCATAACCCTAGGCGTTTTAATTGTTATAATTATTTGCGTTGCAATGGGTTATATGATGAACCGCCATAGGCAGAGTGCAAGGCTCTTCAATGAGGGAGAGGCCGCATTTTTGCGTGGTGAGTACGATATTGCTGAAGTCTCGCTTAAAGCGTATCTATCGAAAGACAAGAACAAAGAAGATGCGTGGAAATACATGGCGGAGATAAAGGAGATCCGTGGGCAATGGTTTGAAGCGGCGAGAATCTGGCGGCGACTAGTCAGCTTGAATGTCATGAATGACGATTATCTTTCAAGATGCATCATGGCGTACTACAAGCTCCATGATTATGCTGTCTTAGGCGAGTTATTCGACAGCTATGAGGAAAAAAGACGCGAGAATTTCCAGAAAATCTATGTATTGACCAAGTTCAAGCTCAAACCAAACGATGCCGAGACGACTAAATTGATTGAGGAGCTGCCAGAAAACAGCGATGTTAGACGCCTTATAATGGCTATTAAGAATCAAGGACCAGCTTCGGAATTGGAGGCGCTCAAGAACTCTAGCGACCAGATAATCAAGGTCGAGGCATATATTTTGGATGCCTCGATTGCAGAGATTCAAGAGAAGAACATGGAGCGCGCGGAACAGAATTACAGAAAAGCCGTAGTGCTGGACAAGTCACTCTGCCTCGTTGAACTAGGTAATTTCCTTTTCCGAAACAATCGCTACAAGGAAGCTGCTGAAGTATTCAACAATTCTGATACTCTTTTCTTAAATCACGACTCGTTTTTAAACTATGCTGAGGTCCTTTTTTTCCTGAAAGACTCGGAAGGGTTGCAAAAACTTGAGAAGAAGCTTACAGGCAATAACGTGTCTTTTCTTGCCATGCGCGCCTATATACAAAGCATGGTTGCTTTCCTTGCAAAAGACTTAGCCAAAATGGCAAAAAACTATGAGGTATCACAGATTCGCAGAAACACGCCCATGGGACTCGTGTTGAGTTATGCTGCCGGTGTTGAGAGTGGGAACATTAAACTAATCGTCGATGTTATTAGGCGTTGGAAAAGGACTACGGTTTTCACAGAGAAGAAGGATATGATCATTGAAGATGCGCGAACTCTGATTTCCACCGCAATCAAGGAGAGGAGATTCAAGGACGCGGCCTTGCTTGCAAAACTCCTCACTGACATCGAGCCGCCTGAGGTGTTGGTTTGGCATGCGCTGCTTCTGGAGTATATCACAAGTGGACTCATCCCAGATGATATACTGCAAAAGGCCAAAGAGCTTTTCCCGAATGACTCCTTTATACGCTCATTGGCGCTTCACTCCGCATACACCAAAGGTGACAACAATGAAATCATCAAGGCATACGACGAGATCATAGCCATAAGCAATGAGCCGTTAACTGAACGTTACAGAAAGGCCCTTTATTTTGAAAGGCGTGGCATGAACGACGAAGCATTTGCTGAAATCAAGAAGATTCTTGAAGAGGACAATAATCTGAAGGAGGCAAAGCACTGCCTTGCGTTCGGTATGCGTTCAGGCAACAAGGGAGCCCTTGAATTGGCTGGAAAGTTCCCCGAATTGGCTGAAATCGCCAAGTTCGAATATGAACGCCGCTATGGTGACGCAGAAGTTGCCGTGAAGATTCTAAAAGAACAGGAAATAGAAAAGGGATTGAAGGTGGAAGAGATTTCCGACCGCGAAATCCTCCTGCCAATTGCGATTTACCTTGGACTTATCGGTGAAAACGAAAGGGCCGCCAAAGCGCTTGAGACTTTGAAGCCATACACGAAGTCTGGTCCGACCGTCGAATTGAACCTTTCTGAAATCTATGCGAATCTCGGCAACAAGGCCCTTGCAATGGCTAACGCTGAATCTGCTTACTCCAGATTCTCGAACTCGACCATCGTCAAGGCTGTCTATGGTCTTCGCTGTGCCGAAAACAAAGACTTCCAGAAAGCCATCGACTTGATATCCGATTCGGCCACAGAACCACGCTTTAGGGCAACGCTAATAGAATCCCTTGAAAAAAACATTGAGGCATGCTTTGCGGACACGCGGTACGTAACATGCCGAAACAACATCAATCGACTTCTAACGTTGCAACCAGACAACAAATTCGCCAAAGAGTATCTACAAAAGCTGAATGCAATGAAAGAGGCTGAAAAACAGGAAAATGATTGATTGGAGCATCATATCAGAGAATTTCGAGTCCATTCGGAAGAACTTCGCGGAATGTCCTGTGAGCATGGCGGCCTTGGTTTGCTCCATAGTTCTAGGATGCGTGGAGTATTTGTTCTGGGGTCGTACACACCTTGAAGACGGACTTCCGCTTATCATTTTGTTGCTTTTGGCATCATTCGACCAGATGCAGAAGCCAACGCATTCAACACCGACTTCAAA
>JAEEGL013921324.1_pt1 | contig 14863 bp, 11 predicted proteins | sample 9134231 | NCBI WGS metagenome assembly JAEEGL01 (sample SAMN16246548, study PRJNA631951) | gut metagenome | biome: gut microbiome; feature: rumen; material: fiber-attached | host: Bos | place: Iran: Karaj | collected 2018-10
ATAAGATCCACGCTGTAAGCGTCGTACCGATATCAGAACCGAAGATTACACCGACCGTCTGGGGCAGTTCCATGATTCCGGAGTTAACGAAACCGATCAGCATGACCGTCATGGCGGATGATGACTGGATGGCGATCGTGATTATTGCGCCAATGGTCAGTCCCTTAAAAGGATTATCTGTTGCTTTGCGCAGGAGTTTCTCAAGCTTACCACCGGCAGTCTTCTTCAATGACTCAGAGAGGACACGCATTCCATAAAGGAAGAATGCCAGTCCTCCAAACAAAGTTACAAACGAAAATATATCCATAAATACCCCTCAATAAGATATTAGAAGTAGCAATTTTATATGCTAATTTTAATATCTAAACCGCGATATGTAAAATCTACAAATATTACATTTTTCAATTGCATAGACCGTTGTCTATATATAGCGTATAAAATGCTCATTTTACTGTGTTTTGCATTTGCGAAAACAAAAAAACCTGCCCCCGAAAGGCAGGCGTATCATACAAATATATTGCTCAGTTGGTCTTAATCTTAGTCAGATCACACTTTATCTCGACACCGCTGACTGTTGCCGGGAACTGCAGGACCACCCTTCCGTTCTCTTCAGTGTCACAAAGCACCATTGTAAAGTCACCCTGAGGCAGCATGGCAATATCCTCACCGGAATAAATGAACACATATGGTTCCGATGAATTGCCCGCATCAAACCTTTCGACACGGACCCAGAAGATACTGTCATTCTTCGCATCGGTCTCCGTGGCATAATCTCTGCCTGCAGGAACCAGGCCAAGCCAGGCCTTATCAGTAAGCAAAACATCGCGGCTTATCTCAAATGTAATCCTTCCGTTTGACATGACAATATTAACATTGGGACCTGCCGGAGCAGCTTCAGTTGTTGTCTCAGTTATAGTCTCAACAACAGTCTCGGACTCAGTAACCGTGATAGTTGTCTGTTCCGCCTGTGTCTCAACTGACGGTTCCGTCTCTTGCTCAGTCGGGGTACTGTTGTTTGTGCAGCCGAAAAGTGTCAGAGACAAGGCAGCAGCAAAAACAGCAATAACAGTTTTCTTCATATCAGACTCCTTACTGAACCGGGGCTCCGCACTTACCGCAGAACTTGTTTCCGGCAGATAATGGACTTCCGCAGTGCTCACAGAATCCGGTTCCGGACTGTGCAGGAACAAAGCCGGGTACTGTTGAGGGTGCAGCTGCAGGCTGTGCGGGAACAAAACCTGGTACTGTCCCTGATGCAGCTGACGGTTGTTCCGGATTAGCATATACAGGAGCTGCAGGCTGATAGGGATTAGCATACATACCGTTTTGTGCCGGCGCAGAATACATTCCGGGCTGTACAGGCGTACCATAAACCTGCTGGAATGGAGTAGCATATACTGGTGCAACAGCCTGGTTATCAATGACCGGAACATATCTTGCTTTGGCGTACGCGGGATTAACCGAAACAGCCTTACCGTACGCAACTATGCCGGTGGAACGATCCGGAAGGAATCTGCCCGAGACGAAATGAATGTCCGCAGGAAGACCGTCTGCCACCTGGAAAACGAACGGGGGAAGATCAGCTCCGCCATTAAGTCTTGCAACAAGTATATTCTGTCTTTGGTCAGTTCTTGCATGGAGAGTATCACCGTTTCTGATAGTTCCGACGATCTTGCCGTTAAGAACCATGTCATATTTTGCTGCAGAACCGGCAAATGCCTTCTCACGGGTGATGAGCACCTCCTGCTCGGCAGGAAGAGGTTCATAGTATTCCGTGAACTGACGCACTAACAGTTCCTGGGGTTCAACATAATCGCCTTCTTTGCAGTGTTTAGCCACATTGTAGGAAATGATAACGCCTATACCTACAAATACAGCAGCGATCAGATACGATGCATACCCCATCTCCAGATAGATTCCGATGCACAGACCGATTATCTCGGGAATGACCCACAGGATAACTGCCAAAGCAATGAATCCACCCGGTTTTCTGCCTCTCTCGGTTACATTATTCTTGATACTTCTGATAAGTGTCATCAATAAAAATACTTCAAGCATTCCACTATCCCCCCTGATAAATCTGTACTAATTTTACTAGATTCGCATGATTTTGCTATTTTTATTTTTAATAAATAGAATCGCTGATCTGATATGGTCTTATATGCAAAACGGATGCAGTATCATCTGCATCCGTTACATGTACTTCGTCTATTGCTTCCGAAACAAACTCTAAACTCCGGAGGTTATTTTAACTCAAAAACCATCCGCAAAATAAATTATCTGCTCTTCTTGTCCGCAACAAATACCAGCTGGTCGCCATCGATCTTAACAGTACCGACTGTCTGGTTATCCTCAACAACAACCAAACGGTCATTCTCGATGGAGTCGATCTTATAGTCGATGAACTCGTCAGCCAATGTGTAGTAAGCATTATTGAAGATGTCATATACAACTACATCGGTTCTGGTGAGTTCGGCGCCGTGTGCAACGTTCGTGCATACCTCTTCAGCACCGTCTCCGTTAAGATCCAATATAAACTTTCTGTCTGTATCCTTATGAGTCTCATAACCGCGGCAATAATCGTCAACGTCCAACTGAGCGACTTCAACTTCGATAGTCGGAATAACCCTAGGTTTTCCGCATGCCGAGAGCATCGTCAATGACATAGCAACCAACAAAAGCAAGCACAGTTTTTTGCCCATATATCCCTCCTATTTATCCAAAACTGGATAAATCTTATCATAAAAATTTAATTTTCTATCACGATTTTTACGATTTTAGGAAAATTATATGAGACCGATACCAAAACGTAATATTTTTCTTCAAATGGACATCTGACTCACAGGTCCAGACTCATCAGAACAGCCCTGCACGGAGCGCCGTCACAGCCTCCGAGATTGATGGGTGCAGCGTTTAAAAGATAGGCACCAACGGGCACTTCCGAGAGTCTGATGCCTTCCAACAGAACGGTTTTCGCGCCGAGCATAATAAGATGCACTTCCATCGGAGCTTCCAGCGGACCTACGGTCTGTGACTCGTTGCCGTAGAGTTTCAGTTTTGCCTCAGCGAAAACCTCCGCCGCCTCTTTTGTTACGGTAACATCGCCCTTTATCAGGATCCTCTCCGCTGATTCCGGATTGCACTGTTTTGCTTCTTCGATCACTCTGACGGCATCGTCTCCTGTGAGAAGGCCTTCACGCTCGGCAACATATGCACAACCTATGAACTTATCGAGCGGGACCTGGTCTATGGTCTCCTGCCCGTCGATAAAATGAAAAGGCGCATCAACATGCGTACCGTTATGCGCACACATCTCAAAGGCAGTCAGGTTACATACATCACCGTTGCTTATACTGAGCTGCGGGATCTTTTTAGGCGAGGGATCGCCGGGGTATACTTCGCACCCGAATACTTCCTGTGAAATGTCATAGATCTTCATAGACCGCTCCTCTCCGGATCACTGCGGCTTCGTGCAGCCGCACTTTGCGCAGAATCTTCCTCTGTTACCGGCAATTCCGCAGGATCCGCACGTCCATGATCCTTCTTCGTATGCAACAGACTCAGGATTGCCGCACTCCTCGCAGAACTTACCGGCATTCTCGTGTCCGCATGTACAAAGCCATCCGGCCGGTTCAGGCTCACCGCACTCAGAACAGAATTTACCTGTATTTTCCTGACCGCACTTGCATATCCACTTCTCCGAAGGATTCTGATTCCTTTTTCCGGCATCAGGATCACACGGGACCAGTCCCATCATTACAAGAGGCGGTTCAGGTTTAGGATCACTGTTCGTATCGATCATGTTCATCATCTGCTTCATGCCCATAAAACCGGGAACGGTTCCGGGAGTTTCATGCATCTCGCTTTTGATGCACTCACCGGAAGCTTCAATTTCATCGAGCAGATCGCTGATCTTATCTTCGATGGACTTAAATGTCATTCTCGCAGGTCCGCAGTCTAAAGTGACATGTTTGTACGGCACCCCGCCGACACTCCTGTCATCGTAGATCAATGTGATCGTTGAACTTGTAAAACAGTCATACACCAAAGGCTTTTTGATATCCAGTTTTGCGATTGCGGCGATCTTTTCCTGTTCAACAAAATCGATGAGTTTCTGAGCTATATCCGGCTTGATCTTATACTCTGTTTCAGTATTCCTGCCATTACCGCTTGTGGTGCTTTTTAAAATGACCGTGCCGTCATCTTTCCACTCTATTTCCCTGCCTGAACTGGAACCGGATCCCGCCATCATGCCGTGTGAACTCAGATTGTATCTTACGCTTCTCAGAGGTCCGTGAGGCTCAACTGCTGCTTCGATCTCCTGTTTTCGCTGTTCGGCTTTTTTCTCATTAAGCGGATTTAATATCTGTTCCTTATAGAGCGCTTCAGATGCGTCAGTAAGGGTCAGATTATCTATTCTGGCTGAACCTGATACACCATTCTCCCGGAGAAAAACCGTCAGAAGGTATTCCAATGTATCTCTTCCTTCGATATACAGGATCTTATCTCCTTCGTGCCAATGTGCCAGGCAGTCTTCGACCTTGGCAACCGCCATGGATTTCATGTTCGCGACCTGCTCGTTCGGTGTTGCGCCAAAGGCAGTCCCGTCAAATTCATTGATATATAAGGCAAATTTAACGTTGACCTGAAAGACAAGATCACAGCCCTTTTCCTTAAATCTTACGGGTTCCGGAATCTCATACGTTGTAATTAATCCTGACATGGCTCTATCTCCCTTTTCCTTAATATGATCAGATTATCACTCAGCCTGTTGTCTTTCCATTATCGAGCCTTACTATCCTCGTTCCGTACTCTGCACACTGCTCTGAGTGTGTTACCTGGAGGATCGTCATTCCCTTTTCCTGATTAAGTTTCCTGAACAGTTCCATTATCTCTGTCGTGGATGCTGAATCGAGGTTGCCGGTAGGCTCATCAGCGAGGATGACAGAAGGATTGCCGAGCACGGCTCTTGCAATCGCAACTCTCTGCTGCTGACCTCCTGAGAGTGTTGCAGGCATGGCCTTGCGCTTTGCGGTAAGCCCCGTGATCTCAAGGATCTCATCAAGAGAGCTCTTGAGCTCGCTTCTCTTTTTGCCGTTCATTGTCTGCGGAAGAAGTATGTTGTCTTCAACATTGAGGTTCATTACCAGGTTATAGAACTGGAATACAAATCCGACGTTCTTAAGACGGAGATCGGATAACTGCTTATCCTTAAGTGAACCGATATCTTCTCCGCAGAGTGAGATATTTCCTTCGAAATCCCTGTCGAGGCCGCCGATAAGATAGAGCAGTGTCGATTTGCCTGACCCGGATGCACCCATCAGTGATACGAACTCTCCCTTATCCACTGACATGCTCGCACCGTTTAATACACGGTTGAGATTCTCGCCTTTGCCAAACGTCTTACTGACATTATTAACTTCAATAACCGCACTCATCTTTATATCCTCCGAAAACTTATTCATACTTTAACTGTTCCGAGATCTTCATTTTCCTTAAGTTCTTTATCGGGAAAAGGACTGTACCGGCGAAGATCACGATAAGAAAGACACCGAAGATCAGACACTTTACCGGATCGATCTCGACATTCAGGGATACATACGAATTTCTGGTCGCATCACCAATCGCGGTTGCCAGGAAAATACCCATAAATGTACCAATGGAAGATGCTGTTACAGAGGTCATCAGCATCTCGAGGAAGAGTATTCCGGAGAGCTTGCGCCTGCCCATCGATGTCGCAAGCATAATGGCACACTCCTTTTTCCTGCCCTCAAATCCGATCAGCTGGTTGCTGACCATTCCGATAAAGGTCATACCGACGGCAACTGCGATCACAACGCCCATTATTGTATAGAGCTGTGTCTGTTCACGCTTTGTTTCTTCGATATAATCAGCCATCGTCATAACATTGGAATAGATTCCTTTTGCATACGTCTCGATCATGAAGCAGACCTTTTCAGGATCATCGCATTTGATCAGATAATAACCTATCGTATCTCTGAAGATCTCCTTATATTCTTTTGGGGTAAGGATAATATGTCCTTCCTGGCTGTCAAAGGAATTAACATCAACAACGGCTTTGATCTTATACTCTTTGGTAATGGGAACGACGCCTTCCGGATCATAAGTAAGAGTTACCGTGTCCCCCGCAGCAAGCTCATGCCTGTCGGCATACTGTCTGTTAATAATGATACTTCCTTCTTCCAGTGAATCAGGAAGTTCGCCGAAGAAGTTATAATACTTAAACCCGTTATCCGGCATGGCATAAAAATCACAGTATATTATGCGCTCATCGTTATTCAGATTTATATCGATCGAACGGTTATAGATTGCCTCTGTATCCGTAACACTGTCGAGTTTATCGATAAAAGTGTAGGATTTCAGATTGTCATAGCAATATACGATTACATCACACGAATAATCATATTCTCCGAATGTATTCATTGCGGACTGTGCGATCGCAAATACAACCACACTCATGGCAGCAGCGGTAACACAGAGGACACCGCTTGATACAGTGCTCTTGCGTGTTCCGGCTTCAGCAGATGCAAGATTCCACCATGCATTTCCCTTATTGACCGCAGCTTTGTTGATAAGCGCCGTTATGCCCTTGAATATCCACGGGTAAACCAGAGCCAGTGCCACAACGCCGCAGACGAGGCATCCGGTCGCTCCAAAGAACTGTTTTCGGAAGAAGAAGAAAACAATGCAGCCTGCCGCAAAGAACAATCCCGTAAACAGTCCGGCCTTGCTGTATTTATACTCTGTATCCCTGTTATCAAAGATAATGTCTCTGATGGGTGTCTTAAGAGCCTTTAAGATCGACTTCAGAGGTATAAGGCACTCGACAATGACCGCACCGAGAATGACACCCGCCATAAGGAATACGGAAACAGGCGGAATGTCCACAGGAATGGCGTTTCCATCCGAATCAGTTGCGAAAAACAGAATCTCAAAAACAGGGTTTCTGAGAACTGTATAAACCACTACTGCCGGCACGCTTCCGAAAAGCGCATAGATAACATTCTCCAGAAGAAGGATCCTGCCGGTCCCTGCAGTACTCATTCCAAGACTTCTTAATGTGCCGATGAATGACATTCTCTCGCTTACGATCCTGTTGCAGATCGATGCCGTAACGAAGATCACGAGGAGGAACGTTACCGCAAACATCAGATACATGAATGCTGCAAATTCATCCAGCGTCTGCTCGTCCTCCTCTTCGAGAGACGTACGGAAGATAAGGTCATTCGGATAATAATCCGAGAGCATCCTGAACGCTTCATCAGCCAGGGAATCATCTACGACATCAACAAAGATTACACCCTTATCTTCCCTTCCACAGGCCAGCAGAACTCCTGTATTGGAGTTAACAACTGCAACGCGGCCCGCTAACAGCATATTATTATTATCCTGAGGAAGCATTCCGGTGACCTTAAGTTCGACTTCCTCTCCGGCTCTGTCGTGTACAGTAAGGATATCGCCCTCTTTATATCCGAAATCCTTTGCCAGTTTTGCTGTTATCAGAATCTCTCCGTCTCCGACATCAACATGTTCCATGAATCCCATTTCAACGGCTTCATCAATGTCGATTCCATATATGGTGTATCCGTTCGCTGAGACATAGGCATATTCGCCTTCAATATCTTTATAGACGTATTCACTGAATGAACTGATCTCCATGACACGGCATTCGGGGAATCCGTCAGGAAGACCCTTACCGGAGAATCCGCTCGGCGTGGCGATAATATCTCCTACCGACATAGCTCCGTACATATTAAGAAGAAGTCCTCTTACGGCATCTGCAAGGTCAAATGAGAGCATTGCGCTGAGTGAACAGACAAAGATAGAGAATACTACCAGCAGGGTCCTTAGAGGTCTTCCGAAAATATTTTTAAGTGAATTTTTTAGTATGATGTTCATCTTAATCAGCCCTCATTAATACCATCTTGAGATCCTGTTCTCAGGTGCGATATACATGCCGTCACCTTCCTTAACGTCATAGACTTCGTAGAAACAGTCCAGCGTGGAGAGCACGCCGTTTGTTCTGATGACTTCAGGACTGTGAGTATCATAAGCTATAAGGCTGATAATGCTGTTATCGATCCTCTTGATACGCCATATGACCGCATAATTCTCGAAGATCTTTTTCAGGTCCTCATCCGTTTTGGCAAGTGAAGTTATGCATTCCATTCCGCTCAGATCCGCATAGTTCTCACCGAGCGTCCTCTCTCCGTCAATATGGTAAACGCCGAACACCACAAAATTATCTTCGAAATAAGCAGCCGCTTTTTTATTGCGTTCAACAAGAGCCTCCATATCCTCATCTGCGATCCACTTCGGATTGTAGTTTCCGTCCTTATCGAAAACTATGCAGTCACTGTCAAATGCATGACCCATCTCATGCGCTATTACGCTGCCCAGACCGCCGAGATTGGTGTAGTAATCAGCATTTACATCAAAGAAAGGAGCATTCGTAATGGCTACAGTAATATTTATGTTGTTATCGAGGGGATCGTAGCAGGCATTAAACTCCTGCATGGGCATATCAATACTTTTCCGGTCAACGGTTTCACCAAGACTTGCTATCTGCTTTGCGATCTCGATCCTGCTGTACTGAAGAACGATCTCATAGTAATTGCCGCTTATACCCGCATACTTGCTGTTATCGTGCCTCTTAATATCCGATCCGGTAACATAAACAATGTTATCGAGTTTTTCCACAAGGCCTTTTCTTGTAGCTTCGGTAAGCCATGAAGCATTTGAAATAAGATCTCTGTAGCCTTCTCTTATATCATCACACATCGAGATGAGAGCATCGTCCATCTCTTTGGAGTAGTAACGTTCAACATATATCGGATCAGTCTCCATATAAAACTGCGCAGTGATCTCATTTATTGCCTGCTCTTCGGGTGACAGATAGCTGTCCCCGACATAGGCCGCAAACTCCTTATGGTGAGGAGCAAAGAATCTCATGTATTTTGTGATGACCATGGCAATCTTCCATGTCTTGAGTGCGTCCAGATTCTCTTCGGAAATAAGCTTGCCAAGACAGGTCAGCTGTTCCATGTCACCGACGCAGAATTCCCTGCAGTAATTTAAGTCGAATCCTATTTCTTTCAGATATTCAGAAACATTGATATCCGTAAATATATTCTCGATCTCATCAGCGCTTAAGACCTGCATGTATTCATATTGCCAATATGCATCCATGATCTCGAGATCTGTTGAACCGTACAGCGTATTTCCGAATACGGCGAGCTTTACTCCGTATTCATGAGCGGTCTCTTTGTCATACCCCATATACTTCATGGCTTCTTCGCCATCATAAGCGATGTCGTCCAGCGAGAATCTGTCTTCACGCATGGTCTCAAAATCGACAGTCAGTATATTCGTGTATTGACCGAACATAATGATCCTCTTATCAGTTTTATAAGGATCGTTCTGCGGAGAAACATACAAAACATTAACAATATTGTATTCTCTCTGGAGCATTGCATCGAGCTTCATGAATTCATCTATGCTGCTGCAGTTGTCGATATCTTCAAGAACCTTAGTAAGGTCTTCAGGTACCGGCTCATTATTGAAATCGTATTCGAGATAGGCCTCATATGCTTTCTTGATGATATCCTCCTCACTGCCATTCGCATATCCGCTGCCTGCAACGGTATCCCTGATGACAGTCTCTATCTGTTCATCGATCACGTCACGATCAAAAGCAGCGCCGGCGCTGCCATCACCATACCCGAAAGATACGTTCTTAAGTGCTTCCCCGTTAATGTACCTGTAAAAATCATCCTGCGGGCGGACAGGTTGTTCCTCCGTTGTCTCCGTTGGCTGGGACTCATAGACCTCAACCACAGGCGTGCATGATGTTACGGCACATATAGTGAGTGCGCAAAGCAGAACAGTTCCTATTATCCTCTTCATAGCATTTATCCCCTTCTGCTCATTGGATATATCTGATAATTATATTTTAATATATCAATGATGTATTATGTAGAGAATTGCTATACAATTAAATTGTTTGTTCCCGGTTTTCGATGATATGAAGAGGTAACCCATATGGAAAAATGGATCAGATCTGCAATCCCCGCACTGTTAATCCACTGTTCGATCGGAACCGTATATTGCTGGAGCACCTTCAAGGAAGCTGTGGCGGATGCGATCGGCATGACACCTTTTGCGGTGGGCTGGGCATTCAGCCTCGCGATCTTCTTCCTCGGAATGTCTGCGGCATTTGCCGGAAAACTCGTTGAATTAAATATACATAAATCATCACTCGTTGCCGCAATATGCTTTACGACCGGCATGATCGGCACCGGCCTTACAATAAAATTCTGCACAGGCATTCCGGCACTTGTCCTGATCTACATATTCTACGGATGCATAATGGGTATCGGTTTGGGAGTAGGTTATCTCACCCCCGTTAAGACCCTGATGCTATGGTTCAAGGATCACAAAGGTCTTGCGACCGGTATCTCCATCATGGGATTCGGCCTCGCCAAAGCAATCGCCACACCGATCATGGAAACGCTCCAGAAGAACGTCGGCATCTCAGGCATGTTCATCATCCTCGGCATCGTTTATTTCATCATGATGTTCGCAGGACATCTCCTCCTTAAGAAGCCCTCCGACTGGGTCGAGGCAAAGACCAACAACGACTTCAGTTATTCCATCCTGAAGAACAAAACCTTCGTAGGAATCTGGCTCATCTTTTATATCAACATCCACTGCGGCCTGATGCTCATCACATATGAGAAGCAATTCCTTAACACGCGCTTTGCAGGCATGGCTTCACTTGCCGTCATCATCAGCGTCATCCCATCGGTCACCGCCATCTGCAATGCTCTGGGACGAATCGGATATTCCACGGTCTCGGATAAACTCAGGGACAGGAGCCTTATCTATGTCATTATCTTCATCTCATGCATTGCTGTCTGCGGACTGTCATTCGGCATTATAAACGGCGTTCTGGTAATAATCCTGCTGATGATCGTTAACCTGGGATACGGCGGCGGTTTCTCAACTCTGCCTGCTCTTCTCGAATCAAGGTTCGGAATGAAGAACATCTCCAAGATCCACGGTCTAACATTATCCGCATGGGCCATCGCAGGCCTTACCGGTAATAACCTCTCGGAAGTAATTCTGAATAACACCGAAAACAATTATCAATACATAATCATCACGGCAGGCATCCTCTATGCCGTCGCATTGGTAATCTGCCTGTTACTGGTATACCGCCGTCCTGAAAAGACAGTAAAGAACTAAAGATCATTCACCGAACAGTTCTCTGTCCATCTTAAGGAATACGTCAAGAAGTTCTTTGAACTCCGTCTTGATGGCTGTTTTGTCTTTCCCGTTATTTTTCGTTTTTAACGACAGTTCATTCTCATGGTATTTGTTTATCACTGAGATCAGTTCATACAGCTTGTCAAAATAAGAATTGTATTCGTCCGGAGCTAATTCGCGTGCTTCGACCACGCGAAGCGATAAAAAGACAAACAGACGGTCCGAGCGGTAATCAGTGACCTTCATCTCACCAAATGCGGTCCAGTGCCCTGCGCAGAGTATCCATCCGCGAAGGATGACGGGATCATTAGGGTGATCAAGATTCAGTATCCTGTAGCATTCTTCGGCCTCCGTAAAATCTCCGCGGCTAAGCACCTCAGGAGCTGACCTCAGACGTTCGATCGAAAAGCAGTTTTGTGTAAAATCATGGCTTACCGCATGGTGAAATCTGTCGAAATACATGAGTCTGCGATGCAGTAACTTATATTGCTCACTAATCGTTTCCAGTCTTTTCTGATACGTCGAATCATCCGGTGCGGTCTGTAACATCATCATGGTGTCACTGTACTTCTTCAGCAGTTCCATTGTCTGCCTTAGCAGATCAAAATACAGAAGAGTATGATCAGTTTCCCACTTACAGCATTCATCTGCACGCTGCAGCACGAGCTGCCAGTCAACTTCAGTCAGTTTATCCGAGAGTCTTATCTCTGCTAATGATCTCCATCTGCCTGCACATAGAACACGTCCACGGAGAGCATCAAGGCTCCTGCGCTCATGCATAAGTATCTGAACGAATATCCCGTCAGCTTCTTCGAACCCGCCATATTTGAGTTTATCTATTGCCTTTTGCATGGGATTTAACATCGTCATCAGAAAGCTCCCCCGGTCCCATCGAAAACCCAATGCCGCCAGTTTCGATTATAGCATACGGGGTCCGTCACCTATTTGTAAGTTTTATTATCGCGCGGATTATAATATTATTAAGGCGAAACGAGGGCTTTTATGAACAGGAACCGTAGAACACTTTCGCTCACACTGATCGCGACATTTGTCCTGATGGCACTGCTTGTTGTCTATACAACAAGGCTTATGTACACGTCCTCATCTTCATACCTTCTCGAACTCGGTAACGACAAGGCTGCGGCAATAACCGCAGATCTCGAGAATTACCTCGACACGGCCAAGTCCGTTCTCTGGGTAACGGCAGACACCGTTGACCACATGCTCGCAAACGGTGCAACAGATGCCGAGATCGTCGAATACATCACAAGAGAATCCGCCAATACCGGAGCACAGTTCGATGACACCTATACAGGCATATACGGTGTTATCAAAGGCAATTACGTTGACGGTGTCGGCTGGACACCGCCGCCGGGATATGACCCCACTGCAAGAGACTGGTATCAGACGGCAATAGCGGCAAGAGGCGAGCCTGTCATCGCTTCACCTTACGTTGATGCACAGACAGGAAAAGTCATCATCTCGGTAGTCAAATCTCTTTCCGACAAACACAGCGTATTGGGACTGGATCTTACCCTCTCCGGCATCCAGGAAACTGTTCAGAACATCTCTCTTGACGGCAACGGATACGGCTTCCTCGTTAACTACGATGGGTTCGTTATCGCCCATCACAATCCTGATGAATCAGGAAAAAAATACAATGAAGAGCCTGACAAGACCGAACTGTTCAATAAGGTAATTGGTATTGACAAGGGCAACTTCAACATGGAGATCGACGGCAAAAAATGCACTGTCTTCGTAAATGAAGTTCTGGACCAGTGGCATCTGGTAATAGTCATTGAATCAACGGCCCTCCTCGGCGATACAACGAGTGTTCTTGTAGTAAGCGTTCTCATCAGCATGCTGGTTTTCGGGCTTATCTCATTATTCTATGTCTTTGCTCACAATCACGAGAGAAAGATCACCCGGCGTATGGACGATCTCAAGGAATTAGAGCACAAGAAGGATTACGAAGCCAAGCTCTTAAAGCTCGAGAAGGCTGCGGCTGACAGTGCTAACAAGGCAAAGAGCGACTTCCTCGCAGACATGTCCCACGAGATCAGAACACCTATCAATGCCGTTCTCGGAATGAACGAGATGATCTTAAGGGAGTCGAAAGAGGAACAGACATTAGAGTACGCATCCAACATCAAGAGTGCCGGCAACACATTGCTGTCGATCATCAATGACATCCTCGACTTTTCCAAGATAGAAGACGGAAAGATGTCTCTCGTTAAGGTTGAATTCGATGTGGCCGAATGGGTAAGCGGACTGGTTAATTCCATTCAGGAACGCGCACGCGCCAAGGGCCTCGAACTGAAGATCGATGTGGACGAGACAGTTCCGTCCAAACTCTACGGAGACGACGTAAGACTTACCCAGGTAGTGGTAAACCTTCTCACGAATGCAGTTAAATACACGGAGAAAGGAAGCGTCACATTAAGGATCAGAAACACTGAGATCAACGGAGACGATGTTAGCCTCCGTTTTGACGTCATCGATACAGGTATCGGCATCAAGAACCAGGACATGGACAAACTCTTCATGACCTTTGAGAGGATCGAAGAGAAGCGCAACCGCAACATAGAAGGAACCGGTCTCGGCCTGTCCATCGTAAACAAGCTCCTTACAATGATGGACAGCAAACTCGATGTCAGCAGCCGTTACGGCGTGGGCTCTTCCTTCAGTTTCTCGGTCGTTCTTAAGATCGTTGACGCTGAACCCATCGGAAATTACGAAGAGAGAAGAAAGCAGCTCATACTGCACAGCCAGACAGTTGAAGAACACCTCTACGCGCCTAAGGCACGTGTACTCATCGTAGATGACAATGACATGAACCTTAAGGTTGCCACTAACTTCATGAAACTCTTCGGCATCAAGGCAGATACATGTTCATCGGGCAAAGAAACATTAGACGTCCTGAAGTCCAACAAATATGACATTATCTTCCTCGATCACATGATGCCCGTTCTTGACGGTATAGAGACATTAAAACTTGCAAAGGACAAGGATCTCATTAAGGATACCGTGGTTATTGCACTCACGGCGAACGCAGTCGTGGGCGCCAAAGAACAGTATCTCAATTCAGGCTTTAGCGGTTACCTCTCCAAACCTATCGTTGTTAAGGATATCGAGAAGACCCTGAAGAAGTATCTCCCGGAAGATCTCATCGAAGAAGCTCCGCTCGATACTGACGCATCGAAAACAACATCTTCCCTCACCATAGACAAAGCCCGCGAGGCCGGTCTTAACACTGATGCCGGAGTCGAGTATTCATGCGGCGAGGAAGACCTGTATCTGGATCTTCTCTCAGACTATGCCAAGGACTGCGAAGAGAAGTGCAAGGAACTCGATTCATATCTTGATAAGGAAGACATGAAGAACTACAGCATCCTGATCCACTCGCTCAAGAGTTCATCAAGGATCATCGGTGCTGATGTCGTATCCGCACTGGCCAAGGATCTTGAAGACGCTTCGAAGAAGAACGACATGGATTTCGTTCAGATCAACCACGATAACTTCCTGGAGAGCTATAAAGCGCTGGCCGCAAAGCTTCTCGGATAAGATCGCCAAA
>JAEEGL014164447.1_pt1 | contig 14863 bp, 9 predicted proteins | sample 9134231 | NCBI WGS metagenome assembly JAEEGL01 (sample SAMN16246548, study PRJNA631951) | gut metagenome | biome: gut microbiome; feature: rumen; material: fiber-attached | host: Bos | place: Iran: Karaj | collected 2018-10
CTTCTTCAGTCTTCGCTTTATCTCCACGCCTGATATATATATCACTAAGTGTATAGGCAGTATCTAAATCCATACCACCATCTATACATATCCTGCTGATAACGCCGGCGGCTACAACCAGGTGATACACCATGCTTCTTAGAGGGTCATCGGATAGTTCTCCTCTGCCCTCCTGAAATTTCTTACGAGCTATCTTAAAGCGATCTCTGACTCCCTCAACATCACCATTTTTTATTTTGTTATATTGTCTGAATTCAGCATGATAATCTGCTCTGACAAATTCTTCCTGCTTATGTATAAAGAGCCTGTAATTAAGTGTAGTATTAGTATCCATACATTAACCCTCTTGCAAAATTAAAAAAACATCCCCGGCTACAAAAATACATCCATCATTATATCATTTTTATACTGTTTAAAAAACCTATAAAATATGCTTATTCCATTCAAAAAAATGATGACAATGTGACTACCGTGTGAAGGAAATGTGAAACATTCTTCTCGTTTAAAGCTAGTATCAGATTTATAAAAAAAATGTTAAAAATATAAAAAAACTGGCATCCAGTATAGATATAATCGCCTTAGAGAGAGAGAAAAATACACTGTAACTATTGGTTATGAAAAAATCTATACAGGAGGAAACATTATGGAAGAGATCATGATTGCTAAAGAAACCGACCACAGAGATTTTATCATTGATATCTCAGAATACTTTGAAAAAAAAGCAGATAAGATCACAAGTCTCAAAGACTTCAATAAAAGCATTCAGGACGATGATTATTCCATCGGCGCACAGTGGGTATGCAGATCAGAATTCAAGACAATCTATAATTTCACACGCAAATATATAAAGACCTATAAGACATATGCATGTGAGATGATGATCAGCTTTGAACCGATCTTAGATTATCTGTCAGAGGATGACTGGGATGTAGTACTGAATGAATTTGGGAAGATCATGCAGGCATCACTTAGAAAGAGTGATGTTATGATGCTGGACGGAGATAACATCTATCTTCTGCTTCCTGAATTATCAGAGCAGGACAAAATAACAGTTGTTAACAGACTTAGAAATAATCTTCTCCGCGCCGGTTTATATGAAGTAGCAAATATTCATATAGATTCCCAGATCATGAGCCCGGAAGGTGAGTTTATGACCTGGAACAAAATAGCTGTATAAAAGATATTAGTCTTCTCATAAGATGATCAGGACTCGATATTGTTCTTAATACCGAGTCCTGATCTTTCTTTTAATTATTCAATTAGTTTACACTGAAGAGAAGCTGTCCATAGCTTGGGAATGGCCAATCATTCTGAGATGTAAGCATTTCTGCCTCATCTACATAAGATCTAAGTTCTTCCATTGAAGGAAGAAGTGAATCTCTTACATATGCTGATGACTCAAAGATATCCGGAAGTCCTTTAAGTTCCTCAAGATTTCCTTCAAGTACCTTTACTGCATCAAGGATATGATCTGTAAGTTCAGATAATCTCTCCATTGTGGATACTTCGTAATTACATTTAACCTTATCACTAACCTGTCTCATGAGTGAAGTTGTTTCAGCAAGTCTGTATAAATATCTCTCAATAGCCGGCAGATAATTCTTACGAACCATATCTACCATTGTAAGTCCTTCGATATTTACAGCCTTCACATAATTCTCAAGCATGATCTCACATCTTGACTGAAGCTCTGCCTCTGTAAATACCTTATGAGCGATGAGCATATCAGCATTCTTCTTATCAAGAAGATGTGGCATAGCATCTGCTGTAGTCTTAAGATTTGAAAGGCCTCTGACCTCTGTAGCTTCCTTAACCCACTCTTCGCCATAACCATTTCCATCGAAGAGGATTCTCTGATGATCTGTGATAACTCTCTTGATGAGTGCATGAAGATCATCCTCGAAATTCTTGGAATTCTCCAGCTCATCAGCATACTGACGAAGGCTCTCTGCTACTGACGCATTAAGCATTATGTTGCAACATGCGATACTGTTTGATGATCCCAGGGATCTGAACTCGAACTTATTACCTGTAAATGCGAAAGGTGATGTTCTGTTTCTATCTGTTGTATCTCTGCTGAAACTAGGAAGTGAATGAACTCCAAGCTTCATGACTACCTTCTCTGCTCCTTCGTATGGCTCATCATTTCTGATAGCATCAAGGATTGCAGAAAGCTCTTCACCAAGGAAGATAGAGATGATTGCAGGAGGTGCTTCATTTGCTCCAAGTCTGTGATCATTACCTGCTGTTGCTACAGACAATCTAAGAAGATCTTGATAATCATCAACTGCCTGAATTACTGCACATAAGAATAACAGGAATTGAGCATTCTCATATGGTGTTTTTCCAGGGGACAGAAGGTTAACACCTGTATCTGTACCTATTGACCAGTTATTATGCTTACCGGAACCATTAACACCTGCAAATGGCTTCTCATGAAGCAAACATTCCATACCATGACGTGAAGCAACCTTCTTCATTATCTCCATCGTCAGCTGATTTGAATCAGTCGCTACATTTGTTGTGGAATAGATAGGTGCCAGTTCGTGCTGTGCAGGAGCAACCTCGTTATGCTCTGTCTTAGCTAAGATTCCCAGCTTCCACAATTCTTCATTTAAGTCTTCCATGAACTCAGATACTCTAGGCTTGATAACTCCGAAGTAGTGGTCATCCATCTCCTGACCCTTAGGAGGCATAGCTCCGAAAAGTGTTCTGCCTGTGTACTTAAGGTCAGGCCTCTTATTAAATACTTCCTTATCTACCAGGAAATACTCCTGTTCAGGTCCTACGCTTGTTCTTACATACTTAACATCATCATTTCCGAAGAGCTTCAGGATTCTCTTAGCCTGACGGTTGATAGCCTGCATAGATCTAAGGAGTGGAGTCTTCTTATCCAGAGCCTCTCCTGAATATGAGCAGAATGCTGTAGGAATGCAAAGTGTGTGATCCTTGATAAATGCATAAGATGTAGGATCCCATGCTGTATAGCCTCTTGCCTCAAATGTAGCTCTAAGTCCACCTGAAGGGAATGAGGAAGCATCAGGCTCACCCTTGATAAGTTCCTTACCTGAGAACTCCATCAATACTCCACCATCTGGAGAAGGTGATATGAAGCTGTCATGCTTTTCAGCAGTTACACCGGTAAGCGGCTGGAACCAGTGAGTAAAATGTGTTGCTCCATTTTCAATAGCCCAGTTCTTCATCTCTTCAGCTACTGCATCAGCAACCTGGTTATCCAGTCTTACATTCTCATCAATGGTCTTCTTCAGAGAAGCATAAACATCATCTGAAAGTCTTGCTCTCATTACTCTGTCATCAAAAACCAGTGAACCAAAAAGCTCAGGTACATTTGTCTTTGCCATATCTTTATCCTCCTTAGATAAATTAATCTTCATAATCTAGGACAAAAAAAGGGCGTCCTAAAGGAATAATCCTTTAAGACGCCTTTGTCTTCTTCAGTTACACATACTACTCTTATTATTTTTAATTGTCAATATAAAATTTATTTTTTTATCTTATGTCTCAAGTACATTATATACAATAGCAAAACCATCTGCTATCATAAACTATAGTTTAAAAGCAGGAGCAGTAAAATGTTACATTACCTTCTAGTAATAATTTCATATATCGGTTTTATAGGACTTGTATATGCTATAAAGATCAAACCGGAACAAAGGTCTGTCAGGCTTGCAGTTCCAGTTACCTTCGGTATATTCTGTATCTTTTTTCTAAATATAGTATACGAGTCAATTCTTCAATTTGCACTGCTTCATAATGTAAAAAGCCACGCTGCTTATATATCTTTTGCCGCTATAGGAAGCGGGCTTTATATGATCTTCTATTTCGCAGGTTTAGTCATACTAGCCAATATGATGGAATGCGATCTTCCTAACCTGTGGACTATCATTTTCTTCGTGATCACACTGGTAATAAATATAATACTGATGACTAAATCCTCCAGCATTATGTACGAGGAGATCTATAGTATCTTCGGCAGCAATACATTTGATAATCTGTATGAGACTCTGTCCCAGACTACCAGACCGGCCGCAGCCAACATGCTGCTTAACTTAAAATGGATCGTAATGATATGTCCAGGAGTGTTCTATCTCATGCAGGTACTGTCTAAAAGAACAAGTGAGGATTAATCATCTATTATTTCTTCAGCAACCTGTCTCTTCGTCAGGCCGGAGTTCATAGCTTCTCTGATTATATGCTCATGAGCTTCCGCTTCTGTCATACCCTTTTCTACAAGCATTATCTTGGCACGGCTGATAACCTTCAGCTCTTCCATCTTCTCATTCAGACTATGGAGTTTCTTCTGAGTTTTACGCAGCCTGTCATTCATAGCGATGAGAAGCTTGATCATACGTTCAAGTTCATCAACCTTTAGAGGCTTCGAGATAGTCAGTGCGCCATACTCTATAAGGTGGTCATTTACATTTCCATAAATCTCTGAAGGAACGGCGAAGATAATACCCGAACTATGTTTATCAACAATGTCCATGACAAAATCTGTTCCCATACCATCAGAAAGAGGTGCATTTATGATGACTATATCGTATTCTCTCACCAGAAGTTCACGCCTGGCGGAGGATGCGCTCTTTCGGACCTCTATAACATCAAATCTTCTATCCGGCAGAACCTTCTTGACCAGCATATTAAATTGTTCAGATGACGATACTATCAGTACCGAATATCTGCTAATAGACTTGTCTTTCATAGTGTATTACTCATATTATGAAATGTACTTATCAATAATCGCCTTAGGTAGAATACCTTTAATAAAATCGCTGCCTGCAGCCATCTTCATAGCTTCTCTTCTGGACTTAGGAAGAAGTCCGCTGTCATCTGTAACTTCCTCAGGAAGGCTCAGCTTATTCTCAATACCATAAAGGCCTGCATAGATAAGCAGAGCATATGCCAGGTATGGATTACTGTGGGCATCAGGCGAACGCAGTTCAGCCCTTGTCTTGCCATTGATATCATCTATGTACATTAATTCAGAACCGCCTGTTTTAGACCAGTTGATCTTATCAGGAGCGGTGCTGTTACCAAGTCTGTTATATGATGCGTCTGTAGGGTTCAAGAAGATAGTGATATCCTTGATCTTCGCCATAATACCTGCAGCTGCCTGCTTTACCACATCATTTCCTTCACTATCCTTCGCGAAGATATTAATGTGATATCCATTTCCCGGCTTATCAGAAAGCGGCATTGGAGAAAAGTCTGCATAGAGACCATTCCTGTCCGCAACTGTAGCAACAACCATCTTAAATGTGGTTATCTGATCTGCAGCCTTAAGTGGCTTTCCATAATGAAAATCTATCTCGTTCTGTCCCGGACCTCTCTCATGGTGAGAACGTTCCGGAGTAAGTCCCATCTCTTCTATGGTAAGGCATATCTCTCGTCTGATATTTTCTCCTCTGTCAAGTGGAGCTATATCCATATAGCCTGCTTCATCATATGGAATCTTGGTAGGATTAGCCTCATCATCTGTCTTGAAGAGATAGAATTCCATCTCTGAACCAAATTTAAACTCAATCCCTGCCTTCTCTGCTGCAGCTACAGCATCCTTCAGAATATTCCTTGTATCTGCCTCAAATGGTGTACCATCTGCTTTACACACATCACAGAACATCCTAAGAACTCTGCCTGAATCAGGTCTCCATGGAAGAACTGACAGAGTTGCAGGATCCGGCTTAAGATAAAGGGTTGCCTCTTCACTTGTATCAAATCCTCTGATGGACTTAGCATTAATAGCAATGCCCTCTTTAAATGCTTTATGTATCTCACTTGGCATTACAGATATATTCTTCTGTGCTCCAAATGCGTCACGAAAAGCAAGCCTGATAAACTTGGCATCTTCCTCTTCGATATATTCCATTATTTCTGATTCTGTATAATTCATCATTAAACCCTTTCTGAATTTACATACATCTCTTACACATTATATCGTTGCTATACGTGGTGTAATATCCTCCAGAACATCCAGAAGTATTCTAACAGTATCAAGAGAAGTAAAGATCGTAACACCATTCATGATGGCACATCTTCTTATCTCTACACCATCCTGGTAATGAATACCTGAAAGTATGGCTCTGGTATTGATAATATAACTTACATAACCCGCCTCTATAGAACGGAGAACCTCATCACTTCCATCACTGAGCTTGCCTCTGATACGTGTCCTTATACCATGTTCCTTAAGGAATTCTCCCGTACCAACAGTAGCTTCTATATTGAATCCCAGCTCATAGAATCTCTGTACAAGAGGAAGTGCTTCCTCCTTATCCTCATCAGCAAGAGTAACCAGTACAGTTCCGTACTCCTTCATCTTGATTCCTGATGCCTGGAGAGACTTATAAAATGCTCTCTTTAAGCTCTTATCGTATCCTATAGCTTCACCTGTGGACTTCATCTCAGGTGACAGATATGCATCCATACCATTAAGCTTGGCAAATGAGAATGCAGGTGCCTTTACATACCAGAACTTGGCAGAGCTCTGACCCTTCTCACGAAGCATCTCTCTCTTGGCACCGCCCTCTTCAGCCATACCTACATATCCCTGTTCCTTAAGGCTATGTCCCAGCATAACCTTTGTAGCTATATCAACCAGCGAGTATCCAGTAGACTTAGACAGGAATGGTACACTTCTTGACGCTCTAGGATTTACCTCGATAATATATACATTTTCATCTCCATCAACTATGAACTGTATATTGAACAGTCCCTTGATGCCTATTCCAATTCCCAGCTTGGTTGTGTATTCAAATATAGTGGTCTTGACCTTCTCTGATATTGAATAAGGTGGATATACACTGGTGCTGTCTCCCGAATGAACACCGGTTCTCTCAACCAGCTCCATGATTCCCGGAAGGAATACATCTGTTCCATCAGAGATAGCATCAACCTCAACTTCCTTACCAACTATATATTTATCAACCAGTACAGGTCTGTCCTCATCAACCTCAACAGCAGTCTTCAGGTAATGTCTAAGCATTTCCTCATTTGCCACGATTTCCATAGCACGACCACCAAGAACGAAGCTAGGTCTTACCAATACAGGATAACCAATCTTCTCAGCAGCTGCAACTCCACTCTCTATGTCTGTTACAGCAACTCCCTTTGGATGAGGAATATCCAGGCTCACGATCACATTTTCAAATGCATCTCTGTCCTCTGCCTTAAATATAGCTTCGCAGTCAGTGCCTATTATCTTTACACCTCTGGCTGTAAGCGGCTCTGCAAGATTAACAGCAGTCTGTCCACCAAGGGTTGTTATAACTCCCTCTGGCTTCTCCAGATCAATGATGTTCATTATGTCCTCAACCGTCAGAGGTTCGAAGTAAAGCTTATCTGCAGTTGTATAGTCAGTTGAAACCGTTTCCGGATTATTATTGATAACTATAGCTTCATAGCCTGTCTCATGTATGGTCCTTACAGCATGAACAGTAGAATAATCAAACTCTACTCCCTGTCCGATACGAATAGGTCCCGAGCCCAGAACTATTATCTTCTTCTTATCAGAAACTACAGATTCATTCTCTTCCTCATAAGTTGAATAGAAGTAAGGAACATAGCTTTCAAACTCGCTTGCACAAGTATCGATCATCTTATATACAGGCTTTATGTCATACTTCCTTCTGAGGTTCCAGATATCATCCTCACTAAATCCTGTCAGCTCAGCAATGTATGAATCAGAGAATCCCATCTTCTTTGCAGCATAAAGTGTTTCCTTGTCTAATTCTGACGAACCTTCTCCTGCTGCCTTCTCCAGTGTCTTCTCAAACCGAACTATGTTGTTGATCTTATCCAGGAAGAACATATCAATACCTGTTCTGTTCATGATAACCTGAAGATCCACACCAAGCCATATCAGCTGTGATATAGCGTATATACGGTCGTCAGTTCCATCTTCTATATAATCCAGGAGCTTATCTATAGCTTCCTTCATATTCTCCGGTTCCGGCTTATCAGAGAGGCTCTTAACATCAAACTTCTCCAGATGTATATGATTTTTACCATCCTCCAGAGATCTGATAGCCTTGAGAAGGCTCTCTTCAAATGTTCTTCCGACGCTCATTGTCTCTCCTGTAGCCTTCATCTGGGTAGAGAGTACATTTGACGCGAGGGTAAACTTGTCAAATGGGAACCTTGGCATCTTCGTAACCACATAATCAAGTGCTGGTTCGAAGCATGCAGGTGTATTTGCAAGCTGAATCTCATCCAGATTCATTCCCACTGCGATCTTAGCAGAAACCCTGGCAATAGGATATCCGCTGGCCTTTGATGCAAGGGCTGATGATCTGGAAACACGAGGATTAACCTCTATTACGTAATAATCAAATGACTGTGGATCAAGAGCGAACTGACAGTTACAGCCACCCTCTACTCCAAGTGCTCTAATGATCTTCAGGGCACTGTCACGAAGCATATGATATTCCTTGTTAGTCAGCGTCTGGCTAGGTGCAACAACAATGGAGTCACCTGTATGAATTCCTACTGGATCCAGATTCTCCATGTTACATACAACAAGGGCTGTATCATTTGCATCCCTCATTACTTCATATTCAATTTCTTTATATCCCTTGATACTTTTCTCAACTAACACCTGATGTACAGGAGAAAGTGCCAGAGCATTCTTCATCATCTCTGCCATCTCTTCCGGATCATCAGCAAATCCACCACCTGTTCCACCAAGGGTGAATGCAGGTCTGAGGATTACAGGATAGCCTATATCCTCTGCAGCCTTAAGGCCTTCTTCAACAGAATAGGTTATCTCAGATGGAACAACCGGTTCGCCCAGCTTCTCACATAATTCCTTAAATTCTTCTCTATCCTCTGCACATCTTATACTTGCGGCATCTGTTCCCAGAAGTTCTATCTCACACTCCTCAAGAACGCCCTTATCATTGAGCTGCATGGCAAGGTTAAGGCCTGTCTGTCCTCCTATTCCTGGAACTATGGCATCCGGTCTCTCATAACGGCATATACGGGCCAGATATTCCAATGTAAGTGGCTCCATATAAACCTTATCTGCAATCATTGTATCTGTCATGATGGTAGCAGGATTTGAATTGGCAAGGATAACCTCATAGCCTTCCTCTTTCAGTGCCAGACACGCCTGTGTACCGGCATAATCAAACTCTGCAGCCTGACCGATAACGATCGGTCCTGAACCTATAACTAATATCTTATGTATATCATTTCTCTTTGGCATCTCTCGTATTCCCTCTTCCGATGATAAACTTTAACTTAAATTTGATATAAATCTGTCAAACAGGTACTTACTGTCTTGTGGTCCCGGGGCACTTTCCGGATGATACTGCACAGAGAACACTCTGCCATCTTCAGAGCTAAGTCCCTCCACAGTACCATCCAAAAGGTTTATATGGGAAACCTCAAGACCGGTACCCTTCAAGGATTCTTCATCTACTGCATAACTATGATTCTGGCTGGTTATCTCAATCTTGCCAGTAGCCAGATCCTTTACAGGATGATTTCCTCCTCGATGACCAAACTTAAGTTTATATGTTTTTGCACCATAGGACAGGGCTATTAACTGATGTCCTAAGCATATACCAAACAGTGGAAGCTTATCCTTCAGCGCCTTCAGTGTTTCAATAACTTCAGGTACATCCTCCGGATCACCCGGACCATTTGATACGAATACTCCGTCCGGATTCATTGCTATAATTTCAGAAGCTTCTGTATTGTAAGGAACAACTGTTACATTACAGCCATGAGCATTTAACTCCCTCACTATATTCATCTTCATACCGCAGTCGATCGCGACTACATTGTATTTATGATTAGATGTTCTGGAATACCATCTCTTCCTGCAGCTGCATCTCTTTACCTGATCACGTCTCAGTTCAGTAGCCTTAAGCTTCTCCAGTCCTTCCTCAGTTGAAACGCTTATGTCAGTTATCAGAACCTTCATAGAACCCTTGTCCCTTATAGTTCTGACCAGCTTCCTGGTATCAACACCATAGACTCCCGGCACATCTGATTCTTCCATTAATTCCGATAAAGTTCTAGTAAATCGGAAATTCGAAGGATAATCATTAACCTCTCGTACTATCAGAGCTCCCAGATTAAGCATCTTGCTTTCAAAATCCTCATCGGTTATTCCATAATTACCGATCAGCGGATAAGACATTACAATTGCCTGATCTGTATAGGAAGGATCAGAGATTATCTCCTGATATCCAGCCATGGATGTATTAAATACTATCTCACAGACTGCTTCCTTATCAGCTCCGAAGCCATAGCCTAAATATTCGCTGCCATCTTCCAGTATTAGTTTTTTGTTAAATGCTTCCATATCTTTCCTCTTTTTGATAAAAATTATACTTCTAGAGCACATTTTACAAACTCACGGAATACAGGATGCGGTCGGTTTGGACGGGATTTAAACTCCGGATGGAACTGGACACCCAGGTAAAATGTATTGCCTGGGACTTCAACAGTCTCCACCAGATTGCCATCAGGTGACTGTCCGGATATTACGAGTCCCGCCTCAGTGAGTATATCCTTATACTCATTATTAAACTCATATCTATGTCTATGTCTCTCATGCACTATCTCTGCTGAGCCATAACATTTATCCATAAGAGTTCCTGGAGTAACAACACAAGGATAGCTGCCAAGTCTGAGTGTTCCTCCCTTGTCTACGCTGTCTGACTGTCCAGGCATAAAGTCTATGACCTTTACATCAGTAGCATCATGGAATTCACCGGAACAAGCGTTCTTAAGACCCGCCACATTTCTCGCATATTCAATTACTGCTATCTGCATTCCAAGGCAGATTCCGAAATAAGGAATGTTATGAGTTCTTGCATATTCTGCAGCAAGGATCATGCCTTCAATTCCTCTGTCTCCAAATCCACCAGGAACGATTATACCACTTATGGACGCTAATTTGTCATTAATATTTTCTTTATTTATTTCTTCGGAATCAATCCACTCGATATTCACCTTTGCATTAAGGTCGTAACCTGAATGATGAAGTGCTTCAGCAACGGAAAGATAAGCATCATGAAGCTGTACATACTTGCCTACAAGTCCTATAGTTACTTCCTTATCACTCTTCTCAATATTGTTTACAAGCTCACGCCATTCTGTAAGTTCAGGTTCAGGAGCATCTATACCAAGCTCGCGACATACAACCCGTGACAAGCCTGAATCTTCAAGCATCAGAGGGGCTTCATATAGATTAGGTAGGGTTCTGTTCTCTATAACACAATCTTCCTTAACATTACAGAACATGGATATCTTCTTAAATATAGACTCTTCCAGAGGTTCATCACATCTGAGAACGATTATGTCAGGCCGTACACCCATGCCCTGAAGTTCTCTTACAGAGTGCTGAGTCGGCTTAGATTTATGCTCGTCAGAACCATGTAAAAACGGAACCAGGGTAACATGGATGAACAGGCTGTCCTCAGGTGGGAGCTCCAGTGATATCTGTCTGACGGCCTCGATAAATGGCTGCGACTCTATATCACCGATGGTACCACCTATTTCAGTGATCACTATATCAGCGTCAGTTTCATTCCCGACTCTGTATACGAATTCTTTTATTTCATTAGTTATATGCGGGATTACCTGCACTGTGGAACCTAGGTATTTGCCCTGGCGTTCCTTATTCAGTACGTTCCAGTAAACCTTTCCAGAGGTCAGATTAGAGTACTTAGTCAGGTCCTCATCAATAAATCTCTCATAATGTCCCAGATCCAGGTCAGTTTCGGCTCCATCTTCTGTAACATAGACTTCACCATGCTGATATGGACTCATGGTTCCCGGATCCACATTTATATAAGGATCCAGCTTCTGCGCCGCCACCTTGAGACCTCTTGACTTAAGAAGTCTTCCGAGAGAAGCTGCAGTTATTCCCTTTCCAAGACCTGATACAACACCACCTGTTACAAAGATATACTTTGCCATTTTGACCTCCTTATTATTGCTTATTTTCAAAAAAATAAGGCACTTCGAGCCTAAACTCGAAGCGCCTTTGCTTTTAATGTCTCTATTAATTTTTTAAACTTATTTACAGTATAAGCTTTATAAAATAAATGTCAAGATGATAATGACAAAATTTTTATAAATTAATGGTCAATTAACCTTCAACCTTTGGAAGTTTAGCTATAGATGCTGCTATATCCTCATCAGTAGGAATTGTATCAGTCATTTCACCATTATTATACTTCTCATATGCAACGAGATCGAAGTAACCTGTTCCTGTAAGACCAAATACGATAGTCTTCTCTTCGCCTGTTTCCTTGCACTTAAGTGCTTCATCAATTGCAACTCTGATTGCATGTGAACTTTCAGGTGCTGGAAGGATTCCTTCAACTCTTGCGAACATTTCAGCTGCTTCAAATACAGAAGTCTGCTCAACGCTTGTAGCTTCCATATATCCATCATGGTAAAGCTGTGAAAGTGTAGAACTCATACCATGGAAACGAAGTCCTCCTGCATGGTTTGCTGAAGGTATGAAGCTGCTTCCCAAAGTATACATCTTAGCAAGTGGACAGATCATACCAGTATCACAGAAGTCATATGCAAATGTTCCTCTTGTGAAGCTTGGGCATGATGCAGGCTCTACAGCAATTATCCTGTAATCAGCCTCGCCACGAAGCTTTTCTCCCATGAATGGAGCTATAAGTCCACCAAGGTTTGATCCACCACCGGCACAACCGATGATCATATCAGGTTTGATACCATATTTATCAAGTGCAGCCTTTGTCTCAAGACCGATAACTGACTGATGAAGAAGTACCTGATTAAGCACACTACCGAGAACATATCTGTAGCCAGGATTCTTTGTAGCTACTTCTACTGCTTCTGATATTGCACAGCCAAGACTTCCTGTTGTTCCTGGATGCTCAGCAAGAATCTTCTTACCAACTTCAGTAGTCTCTGATGGAGAAGGTGTAACACTTGCTCCATATGTTCTCATAACTTCTCTACGGAAAGGCTTCTGCTCATATGAAACCTTAACCATGTATACCTTACAGTCCAGATCAAAGTATGAACAAGCCATTGAGAGAGCTGTTCCCCACTGACCAGCTCCTGTTTCTGTAGTAACACCCTTAAGCCCCTGCTTCTTAGCATAATAAGCCTGAGCTATAGCTGAATTAAGCTTGTGACTTCCACTAGTGTTATTACCTTCAAACTTATAATAGATCTTTGCAGGTGTACCAAGCTTCTTCTCAAGGCAGTAAGCTCTGACAAGTGGTGATGGTCTATACATCTTATAGAATTCTCTGATTTCATCAGGAATATCTACAAATGGTGTAGTCTCGTCAAGTTCCTGCTTAACTAACTCCTCGCAGAAGATAGGTGAAAGCTCCTCTGCTGTAAGTGGCTGACCTGTTCCAGGATTAAGCAGTGGTGCCGGCTTAACCTTCATATCAGCTCTTAAATTGTACCATGCTTTTGGCATCTCGTTTTCTTCAAGATAAATCTTGTAAGGAATATTCTTTTCTTCTGACATTTTCTTATCCTCCTTAAATATAATCCCCCGGGACAAGTTCTGAGTCTTAGAACTAAATATAAAAAACCTGTCCCACAGTAGTTACTGCTGGGACAGGTTATAATCTAATCTTATACCTGCGGTGCCACCCGGCTTGGTGAATGATCACCCTCTTAGTGCATACAATCATATGCTGAACTTTATTAACGAAGGTTCCACTCCGTCTTCCCTACTAAGCACACAACTTATCACCAATTGTCATGTGCCATTCAGGTCGCCCTCAGAAGCCCATTCAGTAATACACTTTACACTGCAATCTCACCACCTGCAGCTCTCTGTATGAAAGGAGGTAATACCTACTCTTCTTCATCAACGGTTTGAAAAAACTTTACCACTTAAGTATAAGCATTGTCAATACATTTTATTGTTATTTATTCTACATCCTGAAGTGCTGCGTAGTCCTCTTCACCAGTTCTGATCTTAACAACCTTGCTAACTGGATATACGAAGATCTTACCATCACCGATCTTACCTGTGTAAAGAGTTGCCTTAGCTGTTTCGATAACACTGTCTACAGGTATACCACTTACTACTACTTCAAGCTTGATCTTAGGAAGGAGTGTTACGTCCATCTCAACTCCACGGTACATCTCACCGGTTCCCTTCTGGATACCGCATCCACTTACCTGTGTTACTGTGATACCTGTTACACCAAGCGCATTAAGTGCTTTCTTAATCTTGTCATATCTTGAAAGCTTAGTGATAATAACAACCTTATAGATTCCTGTATCTGCGATTACTCCTGCTTCCTTCATCTCTGAGGTTGCATCTACTACTGGTACTGAAGCCTTCTTCTGAGCTTCGCTTGCATTTTCATAATCTGAAACACCAAGGTTAGTATTTTCATTTTCAACCATCATGGCACTGGACATATCAACGATACTGAATCCTGAATATGCTGATACAAGACCATGCTCTGTATGATCAAGACCTTCAATCTCTTCTTCTTCACTAACTCTGAGGCCGAATATTGCCTTGATAATACTGAATACGATTATCATTGTAACTACTGCCCATGCTGCAACTGCTCCGAAGCCTAATAACTGAAGTCCCAACTGATGGAAACCACCGCCGTAGAAAAGACCTACTACTGAGTCATTTCCAGGAGCTGAAGTTGTTGCAAAAAGTCCTGTTGCTATAGTTCCCCAGATACCATTCATCATATGTACTGCTACTGCACCAACTGGGTCGTCAATATGAAGTACATAATCAAGAAGCCATACACCGAATACTACCAGAAGACCGGATACTGCACCGATAACTATTGCACCAAATGCATCTGTAACATCGCAAGGTGCTGTAATTGCTACAAGACCTGCA
>JAEEGL015393645.1_pt1 | contig 14863 bp, 16 predicted proteins | sample 9134231 | NCBI WGS metagenome assembly JAEEGL01 (sample SAMN16246548, study PRJNA631951) | gut metagenome | biome: gut microbiome; feature: rumen; material: fiber-attached | host: Bos | place: Iran: Karaj | collected 2018-10
AAGTTTCTTCTAAGAATATCTAAAATATTATTCCTAATTTTCATATCTTTGGGCATATAGTCATAAGTACCTTTAACATTCATAAGTTTCATATTCATCACCTACGAGTGTATTATATCATACATTTTTAAAAAGAAAAAGAGAATTAATATCTCTTAATCTCAATTGCATCGATAATACTACCATTTCCAGCATAACCATTATAATAATCATCAATATTATAGTCCTTACCATCGACCCATGGTAACCAACGCTTATTATTTTTTAAATGAACCCTATACTTAACATTGCCACTAATGGCAATATCAGTTATTGGTTTACCAATAATCCCCGCATAATCACTACGTCCAGCTACTTCTGGAAGCCATCTGCCATTAACTCTAGCACGGTACCTATATTTATCAACATATAACGCATCCATTGCAATTCCAAAGACGCCTGCATAATCATTTTCACTAAAACCGACATTCGGATACCACCACTGTTTTAAACCATGACTTTGATATAACTTTCCATTATCTAAGTCTTTAGTTTCCGTATATTTTTCTATTTCGCTAACACTGACATGAAAATAATCATATGGATTAGTCCAATAAGAACCATTTCCTCTAGATTCATCGCCATAATATGTTCCATTCTTTCTAATATCTAAATGCGTATAATTTTTATCGATATATGCAATACCAGTAAAATCTAGTTCATATGCTACACAACAAATAATTTTACTAGGAATTATCTTATTATTTTTATCATAATAACAGCAATCGACTGCCAATCCTTCGCTGTGTCTTCCCGCAAAGCCATTTTGTTCTCTATCATAATATGGGCAGCGATAGCCAGATGAAATAATACATTTTGAAGCGTGTACTTTGCTAAATAAAACTTCCAATTTACCAATTAATTCTTTGGAAATTTTAGTAATTCCGCAATGTGGACATCTAAATTCATTTGAATTAAAATGCGTTGTTATTTGTGTATTAGCAGGATATTTCACTACTCCCATCTCATCACCTCTAATACATTATATGAAAAAAGAAAATAGTCTTTTATTTTAAAAGACTATTCCCTCTTTCATTATTTTGTAATTTTTGTTTATATAAGTTTAAAAACAATTTATTAAATGCTTTTGCTACCTTTGGATTCTTACTATCTACTTGTGAAAAATGGATAGAACAAATATTTTTTCCATCAACTGAATTATATTTGTTTTTAATAAAATTAATTTCAAATATACCTTTATATGCTTTAATTGTTAATCTATTTTGAAATTCAGGCATTCCGTATCCTTCACTAACCCACTCAAACTTATTTGAATCGACATTACGCATATCATCAGCATGTTTAAGTTCCATAAATAATAATTTTATTGGTAGATATAATTCGCTATCATGTACGATATGGATAGTTTTATTATTTTTGTCATAATTATCGACTGCTATACATAACTCTCCACCATCATAAACCATATATACATTACCATTATATCCTTGAAAAGATAACATTAAATCTTGATTTAAACTCAATTTTTCATTATTCATATTATTTCCCCCTTTTCATCAAAGACGATCATATATAATAGCATATTATCAAACATTTGTCAAGTTTTTATCGATCTTGCCCCTTCCATTAAGATATCCACTAACGCTCATATAAATTGTTTTATCTTCGTAGATAATGAATGCATTTTAGGAGAATAATAAAAAAATCAATTCTATAAACAGAATTGATTTTTATTTACTAATGGTGCTGAAAGCAGGAATTGAACCCGCAACCTACTGATTACGATTCAGTTGCTCTACCGATTGAGCTATTTCAGCATAAGAAGAATTATTCTTCACTGACATTAAAGTCTACTAATTCTCCATTTTCTTTTAATATTTTATTAACTTTCTCTGTTGCCGCATTTAACTTATCAGAGCATTCTTTAGCTAACTTCATTGCCTTCGTATACTTTTCAATTGCATCATCTAAGTTAACTTCGCCACTTTCAAGTTCTTTGACGATATCTTCTAACTCTCTTATCTTATCTTCAAAATTTAATTCTTTTTCTTTATTCATTAGATACCTCCAAAATATTAGCTTTTATCTGGCCATTTCGCAAAGATATATTTATTATATCATCTTTTTTAAGTTTTTGACTATCAGATATCACTTTTTCATCTTTTTTAATAATTGCATAACCTCTTTTTAAAGTATTCATCGGATTTAGAACATCTAATTTATTTACTATATGTTCTAAATTTTGTTGTTTATATTTATATAATATCTCTGGATTAGTTATCACATAACTGTTTATTGACTTAAATAAACGAATATTAACATTATCCAAGATTTTTTTCATTTCTTTATTTAAATTATCAATTAAATAATCTAAATTTTGTTCTTTAATTTCATACATTGCTGTCGGTTTTTTCAAAATATAACTTGTCATAAAACTATTTAAAGTTTGCTTTTTCGTATCGATTAAATTATTGATACTAAGCGTACTTCTGTTAACTGCATTTTCTAAATAGTTATTGATCGTATCGATATTAGGCACTGCTAATTCAGCTGCAGCCGTTGGTGTCGGTGCTCTTAAATCAGCTACGAAATCGGCAATCGTAAAATCTATTTCATGTCCTACCGCACTTATGATTGGTACTTTTGAATTGTATATCGCTCTAGCTACGATTTCTTCGTTAAATGGCCATAAGTCTTCGATTGAACCGCCACCACGACCAACAATTAATGTATCGATATCATAAGTATTGGCAATCTCGATTTTTTTAACAATATCTTTCGCGGCATCTGCTCCCTGCACTAAAGATGGGAATAAAATTGTTTCACAAATTGGAAATCTTCTTTTAATCGTCGTTAAAATATCTCTAATAGCTGCACCCGTACTGGCTGTTACAATGCCAATTTTTCTAGGAACCTTAGGAATTTTTTGTTTTTTATCCGGATCAAATAATCCTTCTGCTGCCAATTTCTTTTTTAATTTTTCAAATTCGATATATAGATTCCCTAAACCATCTTGCTCCATTGATTCGACATATATTTGATAATTGCCAGTTGCTTCATATACCGAAATCTTACCACAAACTAAAACTTTCATTCCATCCGTTGGTACAAATTTTAAAGTGTTTGCCTGATAAGAAAACATAACGGCATTTAATCTACTACCTTCATCCTTAAGTGTAAAATATAAATGTCCGCGTGTATGCGCTTTGAAATTAGATATTTCTCCCTTTAAATAAACTCTATTTAAAAAGATGTTATCGTCCATCACACCTTTAATATAATGATTAAGTTCACTTATCGTAATATATTCTGGATTCATATAACACCTCTATTTAACTATTAATTTTTAACTTCTTTATGATATATCTTATCAAGTACTCCATTGATCATTTTACATACTTTTTCATCGGAATACTTTTTACTAAGTTCAACTGCCTCATCGATACAAGTAATATCCGGAGTGTCCGTATTAAGTATCTCATATATTCCAATTCTAAGAATAGCTTGATCAGTAAATCCTAATCTAGCAATATCCCAATTTTCTAGATATTTATTAGCCAGTCTATCAAGTTTTTCTCTTTCTTTAATTACACCTGTAACTAAAGTAGTTATAAATTTGTTATTTTCTTCCAATTGTTCATTGATTATATCTTTAATATCATAACTAATATTATTATTATCATACAAAAAAGCTTGATATAATATTGTCATTGCTTTATACCTTTGTTCATGTCTCGTCATAATACGTCACCTCGCTATAACAATAATATCACAAAAAGCTAACTTTGTCATAAAAAAGCCGAAAAAAACTAAAGAAAATCTTTAGTTTAATCTTCTTATCAGGATAGTCACTTTTTTAACATAATCATAATCCACTAATGTTTGAATAGATATGCAAACATAATCTTGATCATTAAAAGTTAAACGGCCAATAATGAAACCAGCGAAAAGCCTTTGTTATTCATCTTTATCGCCGTTTTTTAAAACAAAATTATAAGCGCTTTCAACCATCTCATCAAGTCCTCTTTTAGCTTCCCAATGAAGTACTTCTTTAGCTTTTGTCGTATCGGCATAACAAGTGGCTATATCGCCTTCTCTTCTCGGCCCAATTTCATATGGAACGGAAACTTTATTTACTTCGCTAAAAGCTGATACCATTTCCAAAACACTATATCCTTTTCCAGTGCCTAAATTATAATAATCGATTCCGGTATGTTTATCGATATATTCAAGGGCACTGATATGTCCTAAAGCTAAGTCGATAACATGAATATAATCTCTAACGCCAGTCCCATCTGGTGTATCATAATCATTGCCAAAAACATTTAAATGTGGTAATTCATGATTAGCTACCTTGACAATATAAGGCATTAGATTGTTTGGAATACCATGGGGATCTTCACCCAAAAGACCACTGGGATGAGCTCCCACAGGATTGAAATATCTAAGGATGGCAATGCTAAAATCATTATCCGAAATATAGACATCCTTTAAGATTCCTTCGATATATAACTTAGTGCTACCATAAGGATTGGTCGTACTAAGTTTAGCCGTTTCTGGAATTGGTAAAATCTCAGGATCCCCATAGACAGTCGCTGAAGATGAAAAGACAATTTTCTTTACTCCAAACTCTTCCATTACTTCAAGCAAAGTAATTGTCGAATCCAAATTATTACGATAATACATGAGTGGTTTTTGAACCGATTCACCAACTGCTTTAAAACCAGCAAAATGAATTACAGCATCAATTTTATTTTCCTTGAAAACTTTTCTTAATTTTTCTTTATCACAAACATTTAATTCATAAAAATTAATCTCTTGACCAGTTATTTTTTTTAGTTTATCCAAGACAATTGGCTTAGAATTACTAAAATCATCAACGGCCACAACCTCATAGCCATGACTAAGTAGTTCAACAATTGTATGACTTCCTATATATCCCGTTCCACCGGTTACTAATACGCGCATATTTCCTCCTTTTAGAAAAAACTATTAATAAGCATTAATAGTTTGTACTTTTAATTTCAAAGTATGCCTGTGGATGATTACATGTTGGACATACTTTTGGTGCTACCTTACCAACATGTACATGTCCACAATTGCGACATACCCATACGGTTGATTCTTCTTTTTTGAAAACTCTTTCTTCTTTAATATTAGCAATTAAAGTTTTATATCTTGCTTCATGTTCTTTTTCGATAGCTCCTACTGCCTTAAATAATCTAGCTACTTCATCGAAACCTTCTTCAGCTGCTTCTTTAGCAAATGTTTCATACATTTCTGTCCATTCAAAATTTTCACCGTTAGCAGCGTCTGTTAAATTAGTTACAGTATCAGGAATTTCGCCACCGCAAAGTAGTTTAAACCACATTTTAGCATGTTCTTTTTCGTTGCCAGCAGTTTCCTCAAAAATAGCTGCAACTTGTTCAAATCCTTCTTTTTTAGCCTTTGAAGCATAATAAGTATACTTATTTCTAGCTTGACTTTCCCCTGCAAAAGCTGTCATTAAATTAGCTTCTGTCTTTGTTCCTTTTAAATCTTTCATATTTTCCTCCTTATTTTTCAATGTCATCTAAATATTCATCGATTGACATCATTTTTTCATCAATATTGTGTAGTGTACGATATTCTTTATTGCCACTTACAACTGGTTTTTTAACCTCTTGAATTTCTTCTTTAACAACCATTTTATCATTACCATCGACTAGTTTAGCATTTTTATGAGTTAGCATTATACGGTCTTTAACTACAAATGATCCATTACTTTGACGATCCATAATAGCAATCTCAGTAAGTTTTACAATCTTCTCTTCGGCGATTGATCTAACTGTAATTTCTTCTTTTGATGGTATTAAATAACAATCTAAAATCTTACTTGGATTACTCTTGATTTCTTTCATCAAAAGAATTCCTTTATTAGCTCTACTTGTCTTTTCAATCTCAGACAATTTTAATCTTTTAGCAGTTCCCTTATCAGTAATAATCGTAATATATTCACAATCAGGATTAAACAACATACTGCTTACAACTTCATCTTCTTTAAGTTTGATTGATTTAACGCCACTTGCTCTAATTCCTACGACTGATACTTCAGATATGTCATACCAAAGACCATAGCCTTTTTTCGTAGCCACGAAAACATCATTATTTTGACTATAATCAACTGCAATAACACTATCGCCTTCTTGCAATTTAATCATCATAATTTCTTTCGTATATCTACCGACCCTAAAGTCACTTAACTTGGTACGTTTTACCATTCCGTTTTTCGTAAATATTGTCACATATCTATCTTCTTCAAAATCATATACCGGCATTGCTCCGACGATTTTTTCATCGGTAGCCATTGTAACAATATTACTTACATGTTTGCCAATATCTTTCCATTTAACTTCTGGAATTTCGTATACTGGCAAGTATAAATAATTACCTAGATCAGTAAATACCAAAACGGTTTCTTGAGTATTAATGTTATATAATCCGATAACATAATCGCCCTCTTTTAAACCAGTTTCTTCCGTATTAGCACCATATCCTCTAACACTAACTCGTTTAATATAACCATCGTTTGTTACTACGACAATGGCATCTTCTTTAGGAATCATTTCCATCGCATCAATTTTGATTTCCGGAACCTCATCGATGATGGTTGTCCTTCTAGGTGTACCATATTCTTTCTTAATTTTCTTTAACTCTTCCTTAATAACCATATTAAGTTTTTCAGGACTAGCTAGAATTGCTTCCAACATCGCCATAATCTTTTCTAGATTATTCTTTTCTTCCTGTAATATTACAATATCGGTATTCGTTAAACGATACAATTGCAAATTGACGATTTCCGTTGCTTGTTCTTCAGAAAATTCATATTTTGTCATTAAATTTTGAATTGCATCTGCTTTGTTCTTACTAGCTCTAATCGTCTTAATAACTTCATCCAAAATAGAAATAGCTTTGATTAAACCTTCGACAATATGATATCTTTTTTTAGCATGTGCTAAATCGAAATTAGTTCTTTTAGTAACTACTTCTTTCTGATGAGCAATATAGGCATCTAATATTGGAATAAGCCCTAATTGCATTGGTCTACGATTGACAATAGCAATCATATTATAGTTATAACTAATTTGTAATTCGGTATTTTTATATAAATAATTTAAAATATTATTGGCATTCGCTTCTTTTTTTAATTCGATTGTAATTTGTAACCCACTTTTATCAGATTCATCTCTAACTTCGACGATTCCATCGATCTTTTTATCAATTCTAATTTCATCAATTTTTTTGACTAATAATTGTTTATTTACTTCATATGGAATCTCGGTAATTACAATTTTATTTTTTTCAATTGTTAACTTACTACGAATGATAATTCTTCCACGACCTGTTTCATATGCTTCGTGTATACCAGTTGCTCCGACAGCTTCACCACCTGTTGGAAAATCTGGCCCTTTAACATAATTAAGTAAGGTATCCAACCTACAACCAGGATTATCGATTCTGTAGATCGTCGCATCAATTACTTCACCTAAATTATGGGGTGGAATATTGGTTGCATATCCAGCCGAAATACCAGTTGTTCCATTGACTAACAAATTAGGAAATCTACTTGGTAAAACAGTTGGTTCTAACAATGTATCATCATAGTTAGGTGAGAATACCACCGTATCCTTATCGATATCGCGAAGCATCTCGTTACTTATTTTTGAAAGTCTCGCTTCGGTATAACGACTAGCAGCTGCCGAATCACCATCGATAGATCCATTATTACCTTGCATATCAACAAATGGTTCACGCATCTTCCAGTCCTGACTCATACGGACAATAGCATCATAGATTGATGAATCACCATGTGGATGATATTTACCCATGACATCACCGACAGCTCTCGCTGACTTTTTATATGGCTTGTCATAAGTATTTTTTTCTTTATACATCGAATACAATATTCTTCTTTGAACGGGTTTTAAACCATCTCTAACATCGGGAATTGCTCTATCTTGAATAATATACTTAGAATACTTTCCAAAACGCTCTCCCATTATTTCTTCCAAGGAATATTCATAAATTCGCTTAAGCTCTTCTTCCATCATTCCTATCACCTAGACTTATCATAACATAAATTTAATTGCCTTTCAACAAATTAGACAACAAAAAACACCCATATTTGACAAAAAAATTACCAATATTATTATTGGTAATCTATGCTTTATTAAAATATCCGATGAAGTAAACGACAACTAAAGCTACTAAAATAAGTCCGAAGATTAATAACAATATTTTAAAGAAAAATTTACCATTTCCTTTATCTTCATTGTCGTCATCGTCTTCTTCCTCTTCTTCATCATCTTCTTCATCCATGATTCTTTTTACTTTTCTAGCCTCTTCATATTCTTTATTTTCAAAATCACGCTTACTGAATTTATATGTATTACTATAAAAATCCATTGGATTATCTTCTGGTAACTCATCATTCTTTATTGGTGCACTAACAACTGTCTTATCACTATCACCTTTTAAATCAGATAATATTTCTAAAGACAAATTAGCTGTCTTCATCAAGGCTTCATCTTCTTCTTTAGCTTCTTCTTGAATATCATTATACATTTCTTTAACTTGTTCGATATTAGTTCTACGACTATCTAGTTTTAATCTCTTTAAATAATCTTGATTAGCTAAAGTAGGTTCAATCAATTCTGGTTTTTTATTTTCTGCCTTTGCCTTATTCAAAAGTTCATTTATATCGTATATTTCTTCTTCTTCTTTAACTTCTTCTTGAATTTTTTCTTTTCTAATTATCGTATTATTTATCTTTTCACCATTATTATTGGTAATATCATCGATATCTCTTTTCTTACGATAATCTTGTCTACTTGTAACCTCACGTTTTAATTCCTCAGGTTTTATTTCTCGCGAATTAGGAGGTACAATTAAATTTTCAAATTCATCATATGCATTATATATTTGTTTATATAATTCTTTATTCTTATCACTTCTAGTAGGCATCGTTTCATAAGCATTTTGATCTTTATATTTATCCATTCGGCTACTCATAGAATTCACCTCGTATTCACCATAATAATATCATACTTTTTTTATAACTAAAACATTTTTTATTGATTTTTTAATACTTTACACTTATAATTAAGTAAAGAAAGAAGGTCCGATATGAAAGTAAAAGTAGATCAAAGCAAATGCATTGGTTGTGGAAACTGCGTAGCCTTATCAGAAAGTCAAGTATTTGATTTTAATGATGATGGTCTAGCTAATCCTATTCTTGAAGACATTCCTGCTGATTTAGAAGAAGTAACTAGAGAAGCTATCAATGAATGTCCAACCGAAGCTATTGAAGAGGTAAATGAATAATAGAACACAATGTGTTCTATTTTTTCTTACAATAATCTTTTATTTGACAATTATTACAATTAGGATTATTAGCTTTACAATGATATCTTCCAAATAATACCAATTGATGATGCGTTCTTGCCCATCTGTCTTGCGGTATTTTTTTCATTAGTTTCTTTTCAATTGCTAAAACATCATCATTCTTACTAGCTAAGCCTAATCTCTTACTAACCCTAGCAACATGCGTATCGACCGCAATTGCCGGTTCATCATAAATATTTGATAAAAAGACATTCGCTGATTTATGGCCTACCCCTGGTAATGATTCAATATATTTTCTATCACTTGGAATATAGTCATATCCATCATCAAATAATTTCTTAGTTATTTCATGAATATAGATTGCCTTTCTACGGAAAGTCCCAATCTCTTTGATAATATCTTCGAGATCATTAATATTTGCTTCGCTTAACGCTTTTATACTAGGATATTTTTTAAATAATACTGCTGTTACTTTATTAACTCTTTTATCAGTCGTCTGGGCACTAAGCATAACAGCTAGCAATAATTCATAATCTTTATTATAGTTAAGTTCACATTTGGGATTGGGATACATGCTATCTAAATAGTTTAAAATATCATTAATCATTTAACCAATCCGTTTCAAAAACATCTACTTTTTCTTTTTTAGTACGATAATTTTCTTTATCTTTTACGATGTCTTCTTTCGTTTTATAACCTTTTTTCTTCCAGCTATTAAGAATACTATCGATATAATTTAGATTGTTAACTCCATTTAAAACTGCTTCTTTTAAAGCTAAAGTTATCATCTCTTTACTATTATTGGCAATCCATTCCTTAATTTTTTCATATTCCATTGGTGATAATGTTCTTCCAAGTTCGTTCTCAAAAATACTAAAGATTGAATTATCGATTACGACATCCTCTTTTTCATCTAAAATAATATTGCCAAGTTTCTCATACAATAAATCTAAAGATAAATATTCATATGCCTTTTTATTGTTTTTTTCAATAATCAAAGATAAAATATTTTTATCGCATAAACTATCGATAAGCATCATAATATTTCGCTTATCACCATTTATTTCTTCAGCAAATACTAAAGGATCATACACTACTTTATCTCCGTGATTCATAATAATCATAATGATAATTAATTCTTCATCACTGATTCCTAACTTCTTATAATTATTAAGCAATATTCGCGGTATAAACAATGGCTTATCCTTAATTAAATTAACAATATTATTCATCCTTACCTCCCACTAAAATATTATCTATTTTTTCATAACTATATAGATCATAATATTCATAAGATAATTTACCATTATGATAACTATCTTTTATATACATTGGTTTCTCACTATATATAATATCATAATTATTACTATTTTTATGAATTAATATTCTATCTACCTTTAATAATTCAATATATTTCTCATCTAAAACATATAAATTATCATCATCCATTACCAAATAATAGTCATTATAAACATTCAAATAATCAATCTTTTTTATATCAGTATACTTAATAATTTTCTTCTCAATATTATTTATATATCTATTATCGCGATAATCGATATACAAAATAGCGATAAATATTATCAGTAGAATTAATAAAAATATTTTAATTACGTTCTTCATATCTAAATTATAGCATTATTTAAACAAGAAAAAAAGCCATTTTATTGGCTTTTTTAATTATTTTGTAAGTGTTTTACCTTTTTCGCATTCTTCCATTAATGCATTAATATTTCTAACATTACCATTTACAATAGCATTGTTTTCATATTCTTCGCCATCACCAACAAGTGATACGAAATATTTAATTAAATCAGCATTAGTGTCATTTAATTTAATATATGCATCAGTTCCGAATGTTGTACGAACCATATACATGTCGATCCATTCAAGACCATAACTTACACCATCTTCAAGTTCAGAAATTTCATTAGCTGGATTAATCATATCTTTTAGTAAAGCATAAGTTAATTCATTATATGTTTTTTCATTTTGGTAATTAGCACCAATTTCATAAACACGTTTTTCAATTTCAATTACTCTTGATCTTTGAGTATCATCGAATACGCCCACACTAGCACTAATAAATCCATCTGTATTATGATGTGCATCAAAATATAATAAATTATATGTCATAATAGCATCGATTACATGGTCTGCATCAGCAAATACTTCAGTTGGATCTTGATTACCAATAACCATACTGATAATACCATTGTTATCTTGTCTTAATTTGTCAATGTTTCTAACCATAACATATTTAACGATATCTTCATTACTTACTGCAAGTTTATATTTATTTTTCAAAACATCAGCTGTCTCAACAGTAAGTTTTTCAAATGCTGATTCATCTAAAACAACATAGTTGCTATCATTAGATGTAAATACATTACCATTATAACTATAACCATAATTATTATTTTCGCTAACTTGTGCTCCGTCATAGATAACTACTTCATTATTATCATAATTGTAACTACCATTATTGATTGTAGTTGTATTATTATCTGGTGTAGAAGCAGCGATAGCAGCAGATTTAGTTGGTGCTGTTACACTTTTAACTTCACCATTTTTAGATTGTCTGTATAAAACGTAACCGGCAGTACCTAATAATGCTAATACAGCTACCCATGCGATAACTCTACCAACTTTACCTTCATCTTTTGAATTATTATCAGTTGTTGTTCTAGTTACCTCATAAACTTTAACATCGCTATCATCAGTTTCATGACTATTATAGTATTCATAATCGTAATCACGATCATGTACTCTAACTGTTTCAAAATTTTCAGTTTCCATAGCTTTTCTAATATGCTCTTTAGCACTTTCAAGTTCTTTAACTGCTAATTTTGCTTTCTTTTCTTCAGTTATAGCTTCATTTCTTAAAGCTTCGTAGTATTCTTTTTCATTAGTAGCATCGATTGCTCTTGCCTTTTGATCGACAAGGGCCATATTTACAGATTGTCTTAATTCTTCCATATTATCCATAATTATTTACCCCCTACTTCTCTTGTTTTACCAGTTAATTTATAACCAGCATCTAATAGATTCTTATCATTATCTGATGGACTCCACTTATAATCAGTTACGCCACCTTCATAATCTCTTAATCTATATCTGTAATATGTTACTTTCTTAGTATCTTCGACAGTAATTGTCTTGTTTACATCTTTGTAACATTTACCATTATTTAATCTTTGATCGCTTGGACATGTTGCATTTTTTGTTAATGTATCAGTACCATTCTTAACACATTCATTGCCTACTTTGTTAAATCCATTTGGACAACTTGCTGTGCCAGTTTTAGTTGGATACTTAACGCATTCATTATTTGATTTTGTATATCCACTTGGACATGTTGCCGTTTTTGTAATGTTTGAACCAGTAGTTTTCTTACAAGTATTATCTACTTTTGTAAAACCACTTGGACATACAGCATCCTTAGTTACTGTTTCAGTTGTACTCTTATTACATTTAGTACCTGATAATGTATATCCACTTGGACAACTATAAGTAGTTGTTACTGGAGTATAACCAGTTACTACTGTATTACAACGAGTTTCATAAATAGTTTGTACTTCTTTAGCACATCCTGTACATGCAGATACAATCTTAGTACCTACCGCTACCTTAGAACATTTCTTACCATAAATTGGTGCACCACCACTTGTTTTAGGTGTAGCATCAATGGTTGAAGTTGTACCTTTACTATAGCTACAAGTAAATCCATTTCTACCTGCATTCTTATATCCATCTAGTGGTGGACATATTGGATCAGTTGTTTCTGAAGTTGATTTACTATAATTACAAGTAAATCCACTTCTACCTGTAAATTTATATCCATCTACTGTTGGACATGTTGGATCTACCTTATTTGCTGTATTAGCTTTATAGCTACAAGTAAATCCACTTCTATTTGTTAATGTATATCCAGAAATACTTGGACATACTGGATTAGCTTTTTCAGTAGTTCCTTTACTATATGTACATACTCCATCGCTGTTAGCAGTTAATGTGTATCCAGCAATTGTAGCACATACATTAGGTTTTCCCATATCCTTAGTTTCAGTAATTGTCTTTTCATAAGTATATGGTACTGTTTCAGTTTTTGTTTCAACATCTCTACTGTCGGTCTTACTTACAGCATTCGTAGACCAATTAGTAAAGCTTCCCCATGGTCCCCAAGCACCACCAGTTGTTTTGCTATACTCGTATTCTATAGCCTTTTTAGAAGGAGTATCCTTCTTTTCACATATATCGCCATCGCAGTAATTGTAACATCCCATTATCTTATTAATGAAATTAATTTCATCACCACAATCTAGATATACTTTCATGACATATTCGGTTTCAAGTTTTTCAACAGATACATATGATTTGTCCATTGAACATGCATTTCCGTTTTTATCCTTGACTTCGAATATTAAGTTTTGTTTGTACATATCTTCAAGTGTTAGTGTTTCAATATCACCAACTTTTTTAGGCAATCTCTCAGTTGTAAAATAACTTTCACCTACATCCTTCATTCTATCAACGTTTTGTGAAAAAATGTTATCAGTAAGTACATTGATTCCGTTAGCTATACCTTTATTAGCACTCTTCATAGATAATTGAAGTAACCATATAGTAAATAATACGAAAATTACTATAATGATAATCTTAATAAATAGGTTAGTCCAACTAAATCTCTCTCTCTCTTCGTACATCATAATTCCCCCTTAAACGAAAATCGTTCACTATAATAACACAAACATCCCCATTTGTCAAACAATTTCTATTTTTTTTAGAATATTTGTTTGTCAAAGAAAAAATATTGCTTTCGCAATATTCTGGTTATCTTTTACTAAATATCGATAATGTTTTAGCAACCATGGTAATTACTTGATCACTTTTCGTAATTGCCATGTTTTTACCTAGTGCCTTTCCCCCAATCGTCAAGGATGCGATAAGGGCTGTAACTATTAGGGCTATAAGCATACCATTAACGTTGCTATTTTTAGTAATTAAGGCGATAATCGTCACTCCGGCACTACCAGAAATGATTCCGCAAATATCGCCGATGACATCACAACAAATACTAGATACCCTAGAAGCGTTCTTGATAAGTTTAACGCCAATCTTTCCGCCCCTAACTCTTCTAGCAGCCATCGAATGGAAAGTTGTTTCATCGCCGCTAGTTGCTGCCACTCCAATTATATCGAAAATGATTCCTAATAATATAAAAACAAAAGTAACGATTAAAGAAATTGTCAATGTAACATTTTTAAATATTATCTCCGTTAAAAAAGACATCACTAAAGATAGACTGAAAGCTAATAATGTTACAATTAATACCCAGTTATTTTTATTTTTCATTTTTTCCTCCATAAAAAAAACCAATGGCTTATTGATATGATTAACTTTGAGACTTAGGTCAAGTAGGTTTTCCCTATCTTCTACATACCGTTACCAGTATTGCGGTTCCCCTTTAAAGAAGACA
>JAEEGL016049942.1_pt1 | contig 14863 bp, 14 predicted proteins | sample 9134231 | NCBI WGS metagenome assembly JAEEGL01 (sample SAMN16246548, study PRJNA631951) | gut metagenome | biome: gut microbiome; feature: rumen; material: fiber-attached | host: Bos | place: Iran: Karaj | collected 2018-10
AGTATGATATAGTGTACACACGGAAAAGTGTATAAATTTATAAGTAAAACTTATAATACTTATAAGAACTAATAATAAAAAATATCCCGCTTACTACTTGACAATGCTTTTTTTCTGTGATATACTAAAAAAAAAAACCTTGTGGGAATTGTGCGAATTTTCAAAACAATTCGAAAAGTTTTGAAAATTGGCACTAATTCATAAGAATAAAGCGGTATGCACATTGACAATAAAATCATTGGTTTTTTCTAACATGAAAGGGGGATTACCGCAAGAAAAAACCCATTGGTTGACCAACGAAAAAACGAAAGGATAAAATCACTATGGAAAACACTAACATTTTAGGAAACGCAATTATCACAACGGCTAGCCACAACGGAAAACTCGTCACCGAATACACTTTTAAAAAGGTAAACGAAAAAGGCGAACTTGAGCAACATACTACCCATAATACAGCGGTTGCACTTGCTACAAGCCGTATTGAGTTTTTCGGCTCGCTCTACAAATTATCCCGAATTGCTTTTTGTATTGAGTCCGCAAGACTTACAACGGAATTAGCGAAAAAAGAAGGCTTTAAGTCCGTCGCTGAGATGTTAGACGGAATAGCAAAAGCAAACGACATCGAGAGCACTGTCATGGGACAGTATTACCGCATTGGCAAGGTTTTCGGAAAATATACTGAAGTGGAAACGGAAACCGACGGGCAAAAAACAGTTTCACCTATTTACTCCTGGAAAGATGGTATCAATTCTAATGTTACTGTTACAAATTTAACAAGAGTGCTTTCGCTGATTAAAGTAACAGACAAAAACGGGAAAGACCACGAGTTAACCACGGCTATGTGCGGAAACATGAGCGCAAGCGAGTTTGAGAAACTTTATCACTCTTTCAAAGAGGAGTTTATCGATACTGATTTGTTGCACTTATCCGCTAGTCTTTCGGTTCTCAAAAAGGAACTTGAAATTATCAAAAAAGGTGTTGTGAATATTCCGGAAAATCAGAACAATTCCGAAAATGAGAACAATTCTGAAAATGAGAACAATTCCGAAAATGAGAATAGTTCCGAAAATGAGAACAATTCCGAAAATGAGAATAGTTCCGAAAGTTCAAACAATTCCGAAAATGAGAACAATTCCGAAAATGAGAATAGTTCCGAAAATCAGAACAATTCTGAAAATGACATCATTGTTAATTCATTAACAATTATCATGTCAAAGTATCCGGACAATGCGAAAGTCAAAAAGGCGGTTACTACTCTAATAAATGAGTTAGGACTTTCGGAATTATTCAAATAATTCAAACAATTCAAACAAAACTGAATATTGAGACAATTCCCTTGGTCAACCAAGGGAATTGTCAAAACTTTAACATTAGCAGCACTCGTTGATGAGTGCTAACAATTATTAGCACTCTTTGATGAGTGCTAATAATTCACTTTCACACTTTAGTGCGGTGAAGTGGTAACGCACTACTATGAAAAAATTTTACCACTTTAGCACGGTGAAGCATTAACGCTTTACCATTTCATCACTTTAACTTATTAAAGCGACCAGCATAAAGGTGCTTGGTCAACCAAGAAAGGAGCTCAAAATGGCTTTTAATTTTACAAAATTCAACACAAAGAAGTATGACTGGGACTGGTCAGAGTTTGCGGAAGATTCTCGTTCTCTTGAAACACTTTTCGAGGAAGATGGGGAGGGTACTATTTACAGAGTACGTGGTTTAATTATCACGGACTGGCAGGAAAAGCTTAAGAATAAGGTTGTAAATCATCAGATACCTACGGCTGTACTTGACGAGTACAAGGCAACACTTCCTCAGCATCAGCTTCAGCAGGTCATTGACATGGATAATGATCCGGAAGCGGTAGAGGCTATTAACAGAGGAGAGTGCGGATTTAAAATTCGCAAATATTACAAGGCAGAATATGATAAGTGGTGCTATGCAGCTGATTGGTTAAACCTTGAGGCAGACAGATAGTCGTTGGTCAACCAAGAGGGGTTATGAAAATAACCCCTCTATTTTAATAAAAGGAGGTATTATGCAGGAAGATGCTATCATAGAAGTTGCCAGAACAATAAGGCAATACTGTAAAGATGTTGGCTGTGATGATTGTCCATTCTGTGTAATAGAATTTGACGGCACAAATAATTTTCCTCAAAATTGTTATTTTGCAGATTCGGGGTTAATACCGAAAGATTGGAGATTTAATGGCGAAGAGAAAGAATTACAGTGTGAAGAAGAAAACTCCTCAGAAGAGGAAGAGTTCAACCCGTACGAAGACTACGAAGAAACGTTCCACCTTACAACCTCTAAGGACTGAGTTATCACGCTTGGTTGACCAAGCTAATTCTAGACTTTCAAGATTAAATGAACTTGGACTCAATGAAACATCAAGAGCATTTAAGGAAGCACAGAGAACAATGGTAAAAGTTCATAGAGAAGCCGGTGAATTATTTACATCTAATTTGCACAGAACAACTGAACTTAAAAGAGAATTTGCAAGAGTTGAAGCATTTTTAAACGACTACACATCATTACCATCAGGGGCTCGAAATTTTTCAGATGATATTAAATCAATATATGGAAAATTTGGTGGACAATATGAGCATGGCTATGATGAGTCAGTAATTGATGCTGATGCAGCGAAAAATGCATTTGAGTTATATGACAGAATAGTAGAGCGTGCTGGTGGATGGGAGCAAGTAGTCGGGATGTTTAAAGGTAACCAAGATAATAAAACGGCTTACGATTCATCAACTTTGATTACTCAAATTTATGACATGGTAATTCATAATAAAAGTGAGCAGGACATAATTGAAAATGCACTAAAAATTGTTGATGAAAATGTTCAGGCATATGACGAACTTGCTCAACTCCAGAGGTCTAATACCAATTATGGTGCGTTAATTGAAAGAGATTTTAATGATGCGTATGCGGGGTGGTTTAGATGGGTTCGTCGAGGAAGAAAATAATTTGGGCATTTGCTACAAGAAGTTTTAGATTTAACTGGAAACCTTATAATATAAATAATTATGAGAAAATATGGAATTCTGTATTATATGATACAATATTTCATAGAACAAGGAGGGCATTTTATGTGGAATGGTTACAAAAATTATGACCACTATTTTACAATGGGCGATAAAATAAAGTGGATGAATGAAATTAAGGAATCTCGCCCTACTGTCACATCAGGCAAGAAAACATATTGGAACATACCAGCGTCATTTGATATAGAAACATCATCATATTATCAAATGGGAGAAAAGTATGCTACAATGTATCTCTGGGCTCTTTGCATCAACGGCTCTACAATAGTAGGTCGTACATGGGAAGACTTCACATCAATTTTATCCTTGGTCAACCAAGCAATGCATACGGATGACACTCGGTTAATTATCTATGTTCACAATTTAGGATATGAGTTCCAATTCATGAGAGGCTGGCTTGATATTGAAGAAGTATTTTCAGTCAAAGAGCGGCGACCTATTCATGTTACATGCAAAAATGGAATAGAATTCAAGTGCTCATACATTCTTTCAAATTACTCACTTGCATATCTTGGTGAAAAATTACTCTCTTGTTATAAGGTGCAAAAAGATGTAGGGGCGCTTGATTATTCAAAGGTACGTCACTCTGAAACTGCATTGCAGCCAAAAGAGTTATGGTACAATGTTCACGATGTTCAAGTAGTGACTTCTTTCATTCAGGAAAAATTGGAGAACGAGGGTGAAATTACAACAATCCCTCTTACAAATACCGGATATGTCCGTAATTATTGCAGAAATTTCTGTTTTACAAATGGTTACTCTGACAAACAGGCAATTAAAAAGGCTCGTGGAGAATACCATGATCTTTGTAAAGCATTACGTATAACATCAAAATGCGAATATGACCAATTAAAGGCAGCGTTTGCTGGCGGTTTTACTCATGCAGCACCGGCTCATTCTGGAGAACTTCTCTCAAAGGTTGGCTCTAAAGATGCTGCGTCACACTATCCAGGTCAAATGGTTCGTAAGCCAAACTTTCCTATGTCGAGGGGTACTTTTGTTGGTGCAGCCGATTTGGACGATTTAGCTTGGTTGACCAAGCATGGTTACGTATTCATTTTCACAGTTCGATTTACCAACATTTCTCCGGAATTCATATGGGAGAATTACATTTCAGTATCTCATTGTCAAGAGCTGTCAAAAGACGCAGTAGTCAACAATGGTAGAGTTGCATCAGCATCCATACTTCAAACAACAATTACAGATGTCGACTGGGATATTATAAAAAGAGCATACACATGGGACTCTCTTGAAATTTATAATCTTCGCTTCTATAAGGGCGGGTATCTTCCGAAACCATTTATTCTTTCAATTCTTAATCTTTATGCTAAGAAAACAACATTAAAAGGCGTTGAAGGAAAAGAAACAGAATACATGGTTTCAAAAAACATGATAAACTCCGCATATGGAATGGCGGTTACAAATATAATCAGGGATTTATATGAATACTCTGTTGCTGATGAGTCTTGGTTGACCACAAAGATAGGGGAAGTTGAAACTAAGGAAGCATTATCTTCATACAATAATAACTATAATCGCTTTCTTTTCTATCCTTGGGGTGTCTGGGTTACAGCCAATGCAAGACATGACTTATGGGACGCTATATTTGAGTTTGGACCGGATTTTGTTTACGCTGACACAGATTCTATTAAAGGTTTAAACTTCAAAAAGCATGAGGAGTTCTTTACTCTGCATAATTTTAAAGTTATGGCGGAATGTAAGAAAATGTGTGAACATTACAAAATTCCGTTTACATTATGCACTCCTAAAACAAAGAAAGGTGAAACAAAACCTATAGGAATTTTCGAAGACGAAGGTGAATACCAGCTTTTCAAGACAATAGGTGCAAAACGTTATATGTTTGAAAAAGATAACAACCTTTGGTTCACAATATCAGGGGTTAACAAATATTATGGTATGCCGTATCTTCTCACGGAATACACAGATTATGCTTACACAGACTCTACATTTGAGGATACTGTAAAACTTGCATACTCTCCTCGACCGCAGGATAAAGAGGCATCAAAAGAAGCTCTGAAATACTTAGCATCTCTTAGAAAAGATGGTTTCATACATTATGAACAGATTTTCGATGCTTTCCATGAGGGGTTATTTTTCCCGCCCTCAGCAACAGGCAAGCAGACATTAACATACTGCGATGATCCATTTGTTGGAGAATGCATTGACTTCCGTGGAATACCTCATCGTGTCATGGAATACTCATATATTCACATGGAACCTCAGGGGTACAATCTCTCACAGACTGAAGAATACAAACGCTTCCTCGAAGGATTTAGGGACGCCTCAATCTAGTAAACAAAAAAGCCCTTGGTTAACCAAGGGCTCTTTTATTGCTCAATTTTCCTTTTGGCAAAACATGAAATAGTTTCTAACAAGTTCTCCGACATCATTGTCCTGATAGTAAACATTATCATGCTGATAAAAACTCAAAATTCTTCTCGCGAAATCAGTCTCAGGTTTTCTGATGTTTCTGATATGATTTGGTCTTGGGTCATACTCTGTTGTAAATATTATGTCTTCATCTGGATGTTTAATCTCTCCAGTCTTTTCATGAACATAAGTAAAGCAACAATCATCAAGAGAGATAACTTCACATTGCAATATCTTATCATTAAAGCAGATAAAATACTTAAACACGATATTCTCGGTATCAAAGTCTCTCGGCTTATGAGGATAAATATCAAGTTCCCAAGCACCACCGGTAATCATCTGCAATGAGGGGTTATCAAAAGCAAAATATACTTCCGATTTTCTACCTTCAATGTTATGGTCTTTAGTTCTTTCAACAGCAACCTTTAATTTACTATCGCCATACGAGTAAATATCTATCTTACCTTCTTCCATATCCTCTACATGGCTTAATCCCATTTCTCTGAAGTAAGGACAATATTTATTTACTGTATTACCGAGCATGTAAATCTTAACATTGTTTCTTTGCCTAATAATCGTCGAAAGTACATTCATGAACAGAACGAACTCATCAGGCAGATATCCAATTCTGCTTATAAATTCATCGAATACGATATTCGTAATGTAAGGGTAGGATGTACTTTTATCATGCTCCATTTGTGCCAATGAGAAACCAAAACAAAATGGTGTGTTATCAGTTAGCAACTTATCCGGATTGTCCTCGTCTTTCTTGGCAAGGTACCAGCGGTCGCTATAAAACTTCACGCAGTCCCATTTACCTTTTGTGGCTTCACTAATAACATCATTAGCAATAAGACCATCAAACATAGTAGCGCCGCGTTTACCTTTAAAGTCCTCTCGGTATCTTCTGATATACGCTCCCTGTTTTCCTTCATTTGCATAATCTTCAACAAACTGCTTAAGCAACGCATAAGTCTTACCATTACTTCGTTTTCCAAAGATTACATTATACTGACAGCCATACTTGTTTATAGGGTGAACATCATACCATTCAACATTATTCTCCTTTACATTTTCTGACTGTGTAATCTTACTTGCCATAAAACCTCCTTGGTTAACCAATCATTCTATAAAGAACCCGTTATTCAAAAACTCGTTAATCTGCTTCAACTCTGTCAGTGTGGCATACTGATTAGATACACTTGCACAGTCGCAAACGGTTGCACCATGACAAGTACTCAATGATTTCTTATCATATGTTGGTCGACCAACCACTTCAGCGGCATCACCACTGATTAGATAATACTTAACATTCAATCTCCATACTTCGCTAATCTTCATGAAAGCACCCAAATTACTCTTCGTATAGAATTTAGGAACATTCAAATTGTAAGAATCGAGGGCTCTCTGTTTCTTAGCACTTTCCATGGTTGCTAGCATACTTGATAATCCACCAATACCGCCGGCAATAGCAAAAGGATTACCAGCGGCAGCTCCAATGACAACAGCAGCTCCACCTGTAATTCCAGCAGCGTTAGCAGCAATTTCAGATTTTGAATAAGCTGTCTGCATAGCAAGAATATCACTATATTTTCTAACAAGTTCCTGTGTGAGCGGTATATCCACAACACAAGAGTAATCCTCGCTCTGATAAATTATATCACTATCTGAATATACCCTTAATCTACTCAACCCTGTAATCAAGTCAACATCAACATGGAAATCCAATTGTCTTGAATTGTTTTTGTCAATATTGTTAGGGTCTAACTTGATCTCACCAAAAGGTCCTGCTAATAGTTCCATCTCAGTAAATGGACCATAATTCAAATATTTCCTATTATTATTGTACTGAGGATGGTCTGGTATAGTTGCACTTAAAATAGTTCCGACTTGACTTCCGGTAAAGTTGAAATATCCACCACCATGATTCCAGAAGAAGCTGTCATATCCACCACCACCTGTTAAGTGTCCAAATACTGCACTTCCTGCACTATCACCAGTTACCCAATTAGAACTTTCATCAATAGGAAAATATTTAATTGATAATATTCTGCTTAAAGGATTATAATCAGCCCAAGTGCCTGTGCTACCTGTGTTGGTTAACCAATCAATAAGTTCAGTCATTCCAGCAGAATTTGTTGCGTAATACTTTATTCCGCCTACTTCTTTAATTACGCCCTGTTTCTGTAAAGGAGTTGTACTTGGATCTAATCCTGATGCAATAGCAACAACATAAAACCCATTAACCGAAGTAAGTCCAGTTCCCGTAGGTGTTATCTTCTGGAAGTCAACGCCATTCTTAGTGACATACAGACTATCACTAATCAGAGGGTCAAACTGATCTTCACTTCTTATAACAAAAGCATCATATGCCAAAATACTCGCCTTGTAAGTGGCCAGAACATCGATCTCGCAACTTATCTGAATACTCTTATTCCTATAGCCTACTTTACCTTTAATCCAATAGTATCTTGTCAAGCCAGTATCACTGTCATACCAAGACATATAATTATAAGGCAGAGTGGTTCTTCTCTCAAGAATAAAACTCGGTGTAAGAATGTCAAATGGCTGCTTAAAACTACCTGTAATAGTAACACCGTTACTCGGTAATGCTGTGCTGTTAAGTTTTTTATTAAAGTTATAAAATGTTAACTCGGGCATAATATAATCCTCCAAATACTGTGCCAATAAGTTATAATTATCTCGACCTTTCGTATCATATGAAAACATTTCAGTATTACCTTGAAGTGTACAAGGACTTCTACCCCATTGAAAATTACTCGAACTAACTGAAGTATAACCATAATCTATATAGTTATCACTAATTAGCGCTAAAAAGTTAACTTTCTGTAAATTAGAGTTTTCATTTATTTTATATGAAAATTCGAAAATACCAATTCCAAAGTTTTCAACACTTCCTAAGCGTAATACATTATAGTCAATACTGCTTTTTAATAGTACATAAGGTTTGGTTCTTTTTGGATATCGTTCTCTAGCTTCATAATTAGGTGGAAAAACCTGAAATCCGCCGGCTGCAACATCACCCTGAGGTGTCACGAAATACAATGTAAATGTTGTATGATACATTGTAAGACTACCGGTTACACTTCGTCCCCTTGATTTAACCATTTTCAATTCATGGTATTCCCATAATACTTCATCACTGTATTGGCTTAATGGTTCATTATATTCCGTATATGGCTGATATAATTCTGTTACATCTCCACCCTTTACAACAGTAAATATGGAATCTTCATCTAATCCATATAAATACCCGGGACGAGCTAAAGGAACTTCCATATGTGTTGCATTGTATTTGTAAAGTGCAGGATATCCAACATTTAAACTTTGTTGATAAGCCCAGTCAGGTTGATTAGATATAAAGAAAATTCCATCAGGAGAACCAATTACTTGCCCATTGTCACTAATAGTATAGAATGGCAAATCTGTACTATCTTGAATTTCAAGCCATGGAAGTCTAAATCCGGACCAAGTTTTTCTTACATATTGCTTAATATTTTTATAATAGTAAGCCATCCAAAACCTCCTTGGTCAACCAATGAATTCATTGATAACCAGTCGTACTTTAGCATTACCACCTATACCATTTTGAGTGATATCATTACTTCCTTTAATAACTTTACAAGCAACCTCAACTTCTCCCTCATATGATGCAAAATCAATAAGCATACCCATGAATGTATTATTTGCATCAACAGGATCAAAAGAAGTTCCAAAAATTCTAAGTGGATTAGCGGAGTCATCATATTCAGATATATTATTATTTAATGCGAAAGTAATTGATGGAAGGAACACTTCTTCTGAAGTAATAGGATGTCTAATAAGATTACCCTGACTAATATCAGCAATTTGATATTTATATGAAGAATTCTTGGTAGATAAATATTCTTCTAATTGAGTTATTACAGATGTTAAAGCAACCTTCCAAGTAACATCATTGGCAATACCATTAATAGGAGAGAAAAATGTATGACTTCCTATAGTTAATCCCCCACCGCCACCACCGGAAGCACTTAACACGCCATTCTCGTCAATGCTCAATCCACTTCCAACTTTAACTCCACCAAGAGTTTCAGCACTTGCAGTAGGAAGTGTGTACTGAGGAGTAGGAGCAGGAGCACTTAATGCACCATTCTCATCAATACTTAAATTACTTCCAACTTTAATACCACCAAGAACTTCACTCGAAGCCACCGGTAGAACATACTGTCCACCTCCGCCGCTCTCATTTGCATTAACCCATTTCTGCCCATTCCATTTAATTACCTGACCAATCTGAGGATTAGTGATATCAACATCCTCTAAATCCTCAAGACTATCTCCGCTCCCAAACTGATGCTGAGCCTGTAATTCTATACTCTTACCATCCTTAGTTACAATACTTCTGTTCCATAATTTACTCATAAAAATCTCCTTTCAGAAAAAGGGCTTGGTTAACCAAGCCCTTCATGCTATTTCCCGACGAACTTAAGAAAACGATCGTAATCAGTTAAATTGTAATCTTTGATAATTCTGATCAACTTATCAGGATAGTTACTATCAGTAGCATAACCTGCTTCTCTCAATGCCTTACAATATTCTTCATAACTATCAGTTTTTCTTAAAGCGTCATATCTTGAAATACTTATAAAGTCATAATAACCCTGAAGTCCAGAATTAAGACTATCATATTTTCTGAACTTGGCAGTTGCTTTATAAGTTGTTCCGTCGGGGCGTTCTTCCCATGTTTCTTTAGAAACATAGGGTCCATTCCATCGCTCATTAGCTTTCATTCCAAAATAATTGTAAACATCAGCTAATTTACTTTCACCCCAACCACTTTCGTTAATTGCTTGTGCAATTACAGGAGAGACCACCTTATAACCATTCTTATAAGCAAGCATCGTGAGTTTAGGTCCAACCATTGCTATAAAACAATCAGTCTTCATCTTTCCCATTTCCATCTCTCCTATCTAATATTACACAAATCTTTGAAATAGACAACGCTATCTCTCCCATCTTTGTAATAAGTTCCTTCTGCGTAGTAGAGATATACTTGATAAGTATAAGACACATAGCAATAGGAAAGCCTATGCTTGATATAAGTCCAGTAATGTCAATCGCTTCCATACGATCACCTCCTATTCAAAAGTGCCGATATTTATAAGAAGCATGCAATCATTTCCGCTAACACTGACTGTACCGGTTACAACATTTACTTCCTCGCCAAAATGAGTAGGGCATCCGAAGTCAATGCCTGCATCAAAGAGATTTGCATTGCAAGCTCCACCCATTTTATTACCATCAATGGTGATACTCTCGATGATGAAGAGTCCGCTTTCTTTGCAGATATTTCTTAATTTCTGATACTCTTCCTTCGTGCCGATCTTCTTCGCTGTTCCGGTTGTTATACCCTCAGTATCAACAATGACACGAGGAACATTATACTGACCATATTTTATAATCATCTTCTCAATCCTCCTTGGTTAACCAACTACTGTATATCACCGAGTGTAAATACAATGACATTCTCATTGAAATCATTGAAATATCCGGCATCAAACTTATACCAGTTATTTGTGAACTCTGCCTTAGGATTCCAATTGGTGGTTACTCTTCTGTCCAGATTAGAAACACCAAGAGCCTCTCTATCAAAAGCAATACCTACGACATTCTTAACTGTTACAGGGTAACTCTCACCAGTCGGAATAACCATGATCTTACTTGTATCAGACCAGTCAAATGTAAGACCGGAACCCTGCCAGAAAGCAACTTCTTCAGCTTTAGGAAGCTTAATGAATTCATTATGGAAAGTATCACCATAGAGATAAGCTTCAGCAGAAGCGGTGAAATCCGAGTGAAGAATGAGATGAAGTCTATCATCCGGAGTATGTCTGTACTTACCGCCAATGTTAAATAATGTGGTTAATTTCTTCATTCGAGCAATTACACGCTTCATCTGCATAGAAGCCCATCTTGTGAACTCAGGTTTAACCATAGCATTAGCAGAGTTAACCGTTGTATCACCGGTAGCTGTTCTATATGCAGTTACAAGATCATAGTACTGAACAGGATGTGCTGATCTGTTAAGATATACAGTAGCAATCGCGTTATTAATTGTTGACTGTACAAGCGAATCAATCTTAACAGTCATACCATTACTGAGAGCAGTTTCAATCATAGCAAAAAATGCCTGAACCTGACTTGCATTTGAGAATGCTGATTTAACCTGTCTCTGAGCAAATGACATAGGAATGTCAAATGTTCTCTTTTCACTGTAGAACTTTGCAGATACCTGAGGCTTATAAAATACATTAGGATCATAACTCTTACCGTCAACAAGATCCCAAGAATCATTGTCCTCAGCTTCCGGAAGTCCTTCATACTGAATCTTTTCAAGAATAGCACCATACTCCCAAGAATCCATAAGAACGCTCGGAGTGCCACCTGTATAAGGTCTGTTTACAAATACAACCTTTCCGATGTGATCAATAAGACTCTTGACATAGTTATCAATTAACTTATCATTGTCAAGAACCTCAACTCCCTTCTCAACTATCTTGTTGAGATCAAGAGTATCTAACGCTTCAGTACCGGTTACTTCAGCCGTAGTCTGGTTTACTATTTCCGCAATTTGTTCGACTTTCATTTATTCTCTCCTATTCTTCTGCTTGGTCAACCAAGCGATACTGTGTTAAATAAACAGGTAATGTTAAAACTTCCTTAACATCGTCCAAAATGGTATTCATGTAATTCCAAGCCCAAAGAGAAATTTCTTCAGCTATCTGTTTCTGACTGGTAAGATTACCAATATTTCCAGTATGTTTACCAGACCTTACTCTGATATTCTCTTCCTGCTCTTTTTCATTACTGAAATTGTTAACACCATCTGCACCACTTGTTTCAACATCACCAGCAGTTCTTTTTGTGCCTGTGTTCTGGATACTCTTACTATCACTGTTCTGCACCGAATCACTCACCGTACCTGTATCTCTTACAGTATTTGTGCCGGTTTTATTAACAACATCGGTTTGAGTTCCGGTGTTTGTAATACTATCACTACCGGACAAAACATTCTGCTGAGTACCCGTATTCCTCTGTGAAAAATCTGTATTTTCAGTACTTGAACTTGTTCCTGAAGATGCAGTATCATCATTCCCGCCAGAAGAATTATATCCATAGAATGAATTCTGATTAGCATTCTGCCCATTCGTAGTAACAGTTTTACCTGATGTCTCTGTTAAATTATCTGTTCGAGTTTCAGTTCTTCCATGGTTTAATGTTTCAGTGAGATTGTCAGTTCTCGTTGAACTATCCTGAGTATCCCTTGTTTCTGTTGACTGAAGATTATTAGTTCGTGTGGCACTTCCACTAAACTGATCACTTATAGAAGTTGCAAGATTATTGGTTAAAGTACTATCATCTTCAACAACTTTACCATAACTCTGTATCTTTGCACCCTGACCTTCAGTCTGTTTGTTTGTAGCACCTTCAGAGGTATCTTCCCAATCATCAAGAAAGTTATGAATAGGATCATACTCGATATCATACACTCTTCCTAACTTATCCCACTTATCCTTGAACATCTCAAGAACCATCTGGGCTAACTGAGTTAACTGTGCATCATCAAGTTGCTTACCATACTCACCCTGAATTATCTCGACAATAGGTGATGGATTTCTTTCACCGCAATTACTAAAAAACATCACATCAAGTGTTGTTTTACTCCAAGTTGCTCTGAAATTGTAATCCATGTGAGAGAAGATACTATTCGTTACCGGAAGAATCTCCTTCATCCTCTGAGGCTTTTTCATCGTTGGTATCATCTTCACTCACCTCTTCTACCGGAGCCTGAATACCACCATTTTCTACTTGGTCGACCAAGGCATCATGAATAACAGTCATTTCATTATCGGCTGTCAAATCATTTATTCTTGAACCACCTTCTTCATCTCCTTCTCCTGATTCTTCAGACTCTCCTGCTTCTCGATCCACTTCGTTGCCTTCAGTAATGACTCCTCTATCTGCTGCATTATCACCGGATCCTTTATCGGCTGATACTTCTTTATCTTCATCCTTGCGATCCTCAGCTCCAGTTTCGCCATTATCTCGCACATCTTCGCCCTTATTTTCCTCATCTGTTGCTCCTTCCCCGTTCGTCTCTTCAGGTCCCCCTAATTCCACGTCTTCGCCACGGAATCCGGTATTGCCACCAGCATTTTGCCCTAATATCTTAAGCGCCTCGATCTCATTCTGCAACCATGCCGACGAAAAGTCAACTTGTATATCTGTTCCAAACGCTTGGTTGACCAATGCAAGATCCTGACGCCGACAAAGAAGCATGTTCTCACATAACGGAAGTAAAGCATCTTGGTCTAATGTAGACTCTCCTTTACCGATTGCTTCTCGTTTCATGTTGTAGTTTGCCGAAAGACCTATTTCATTGAAAAATGAACCCTTAAGATACTGCTGGAACTCAATGAACTGAGTAAGATAAGAACCATTGTTTGACGGCGGTGACTGCATTTTTACACCATCAAAGAATGGTGACTCACCAATGACGGAAAGCTGACCGTTTTCGATTGAGTTTATGTAGTCGATTGCTGCAAGTCGTTCCTTATCTGTTGGTGCTGTAAGGAGTGCAACAATACGAAGAAGAACATCCGCTGTTCGGAGAGTTAAGGTATTCTCAGCCATAAGGAATGAATAACGGGAGAGTAATGGAGATAGACCAATCCATTCAGTATCGTTACGCATAAGAACGCCAGGCTGAGTTTTCTCTCCATCCCTTGGTTGACCAAAGACTTGGACATTAGCGGTAAATGTAGAACCGTCAGGCATGTGAGGATTTGCAACAATGAATTTTGACGGACGATAGTACACATCCTGTTCTCCACCTACATTTCCGTAAAAACAGTACAACTCTCCGGAGTACTCGGTAATACAGCAAATACCGTTATTCATGAGATAGCGATCCAATATTTCAGCCGGTATTGTATCAGGCAATCCTCGATACTGAAACATTTTCTCACATCGTGCTAACAAGTACCGATAGTAAGACTTTGCACTCTCTTTTTTGTTAGTAACATATTTAGCGAAATCTGTAGGGATCTCAAGATGTTTGTAACTACTCTGTGCCATTTTGGAATTTTCCTCCTTTCTTAAGTATTTTATGAAAAAGAATGCTTATTAGAGATGGTTATGAAATAGGCATTCGTTTTTCTAATGGGAAATCCTTGGTCGACCAAGCATTCCATTGGTCGACCAAGTATATTAAAACGGAAAACCCCGACAGGTAGAGGAGGGCATCTCTACCCTTAATTGTATTGTACCATAAAATTGAGAAAAAGTCAAGACTGAAAATTAGAAAATTTCGAGTGGATTGTCTGAAAATAGGGGAAATTGTACCAAATACCTGG
>JAEEGL016641627.1_pt1 | contig 14863 bp, 6 predicted proteins | sample 9134231 | NCBI WGS metagenome assembly JAEEGL01 (sample SAMN16246548, study PRJNA631951) | gut metagenome | biome: gut microbiome; feature: rumen; material: fiber-attached | host: Bos | place: Iran: Karaj | collected 2018-10
CAACTGCTGTTATCATCATCATTACTGCTACTAATATACTCACTAATGTTCTTTTCATGATTAATACCTCCGTCTCAGGCGAAAAGAAAAAGGGCAACTTTTTACTACTATCATTAAATCATCCAAGCCGTCCAATATACGCCCCAGCCCAATGCCGCACCAATAGGCCCTTTATTGTCCGTAGGTGTCCGAAGTGCAGTTAAAATCAGAGCTGATTTTTAGAGAAGGTTTGAAGGCAGAAAAATAGCGCCTCCCAGGTTGTCATCTTTGCATCTTTCTATTTTCAGCAAAATAAAGCCGCATATTTCTCCAAAATAATTAGTGACCATCCGATTACAATGATGTAATATACATAAACTATCTACTAGAAATCTTTTACTTGAAATCAAGAACGCCCCCCGGAATGTAATTATAGATTCATATTGTTAGCCCTTTAGGGCAAGGAGGAAAGTATGGAATACCCTGTTGTTGATATGCAAAAAACAGGCCGACGTATAAGAGAACTCATGAAGCAGAACAATATCAAGACTAAAGACATAGTTGAATTCATGGGATTTGAGTCCGAACAATCTGTGTATAAATGGCTTAGAGGCGACAGCTTGCCCAAAGTTGATAACTTATTTGCCTTATCCAGACTGTTTGGGACATCTATGGACGGCATCATAATGGAACGAGAAGGAGAGGACGAAAGTCCTCTCCTTCCGCGTTTCAGAGTATTATATTTATCATGCTTTTTTATTTTTCTTCTTTTTCCTTCGGGAAAACAGATTTGGAAGAATAACACCAACAGAAAATAGCATAATGACAAAGTAAATTGCCAGTAGAATATAGCTAATCAGATCTCCTAACTCTCCTTTCGCAGCCATTATATCGGTAAATGTAGAAACGCATGCCAAAAATGCAACTGCCGCTAATGAAAGCTGTATTCTGTTTTCCGCATTTTTCATCTGCTGGTCTTTCTCTTGCTCATTAGCTATCAATGATTTTTTCTGGAGCTCATCAAGAGCTGCTAACCCTGCAGTAACACTTCTTATGTCATCATCAATTCTCAGTTGTTTCAGACAATGTTCAAAGAAGTCGTTTTGATGCTGTATATGACTTACCGATGTCACAGTACCCTTGGCAAGAAACAAGCTTATTTCAGTCCTTATAGAAGTTATTTTTTCCTGAACTGTTATTGCTTTATCTGAGGAATCCATGTAATCATCAATATCCGGCGAAAGTTTATCTGCGATATCCATGGAATATTTCAGCAGAGAATATGACTGAAATAACGCTTTAATATAAAGCAGAAAATAATCTCCCATGATCCTATCATATCTTGTTTGCGTAAAGAAAATATAATTTGAGCTATTCTCTTCTGTCCAAGCATAATAACCAGCTCCTTCTTTGGTTGCCAGCCAACAGACATTTGAAAACGGTGTCCCTATCTGCTTAATCGCGGACACATCTACTTCATATGAATCTTTATATCCATTGGTCAAGTGATACACTACTGAATAATCATAGTCATCCATCGACCAACCATTATCACGCTTAAACACAACATAAGAGAATAGAACTGCTTTATCTGGCACCAATTCAGTTCTATGAATCTCCTTGCCATACATGTTCTTAATGAGATTTCCATATTCGTTCTTCCTTGGCGCCAGATACTTAACATTAAGAAAATCTAATCGCTTCGCCACCCAATCACCTAGAAGAATTGGAAAATACCCACTTTTTAGTTCTTCTCTCTGCAGTTTCCAGTTGCAATTATATTCATCGCTAATGCGTAACGAACTGCGGTCGACCCAAAGCAACGGAAATCTTCCACGATTTATTTCTTTGAAGAGATTTTGGAATGATATAAGTTCCTTCTCTGTAAAAGTCTTATTGTTCTCTGTCTCAGGGAAAGCAATTTCGTACCATAAGAAACCCAGTCTGTTTCTGAAAAGATATAGCCCCATATCGGTAATCTGCAAGTCAAAAGGCCCACTATACTCTATTCCTTTTTTTGTCTTTTTTTCCCTGTAGAACTTCAGTTTCAGAATAGGTTCGTTGTTATCACCTGTATGTTCATATCTCCAGAAATTGCCAAGTCCATTAGGATTATTCACTTCATTCTTTGAGCATGAAAATTCATCAATGATGTAATCATACAAGTCTTGCTCGGTATCATCAGTTTTTAAGGATGATTGACCCCATCGCCATTCACAAGAGCTCTGACTTTCCAAGAAAGTGTATGGATCATCAATATGATTGTTGATTACATCGCATGCTTTATCATAACTAAAATCAAGTGTCTCGAATGGAATTATATATCTTAGCCTTTTCTTAAGAACAACCATTTATGCATTCTCCCTAATCGTAACCGGCAAATAGATACCATCAACAGTTTCACGTTCGTAATATATATTTTCCATCTTGAATCTTTGTAACCACTGCATTTATTGTTGTATTCCTAACTTTAAAAATATCCATTTTAGAGGCATAAGTTTTCGGAAGTGATCCTTCATACTGTCCATTTACAATTCCTTTGAAGTTACCATTATTTCCAGTGCGAAGTATTTTAAAGCTAACATTTTTTCCTATGAGTGAAACATCAGCAATATTATTGCCTATAGAAGTTTTGTTCATCACAGGAGCGGCATGGTTCGTAGCCGAAAAAAGATTTGGCTGAATAACTGGTATTTCTCCAAAGACAAGTATGTCATCAAAAGATTTTTCCTTGAACACCTTATCAATTAATGCAGTGAGCTTTTTATTGTCAAATTGAGTCCCACTATGGCAACATTCATTCCTTAAATTGCCGATTATTCCCAACCTATCAACAAGATTATTCCACCAAACATCATCATATTCCGGTTTGTTCAACAATTGAGTTGATACGTTTGTTAATAGTTTTATACCGCCTTTCATTATTGATGAATAAGTCCCAATAGTTGTCTTATCTACCGGATAATCCTTGAATGGTTTTTGGGTTGGATAAACATGTTTTTTAGCCAGCTCTGGAATTCTATTAAAAGCAGGCGCAATAAAGTCTTTTAAATGCCTCTCAAATGCCCTTGCAAAAAGAATTCCCCTAGGCGATTCCGAATCACCAACAGATAATCCAAAGTTGTCAATGCATAATTGTATTAAAGAATAGACCTGAACGCCGCAAATAATCTGTGATTTACAACTATCTGTCAGATTACTCAATAACTCATCGGACAAATAGAAAGATGTCATTTGCTGAGGGGTTAGAATATCTTTTGTAAAAACTTCTGATGAAAAAACACCATCCGCATATTTCTCTAATTCTTCTTCCTGCTCTTCCTCATCCATTTCAGCCCATACTTCTTGATGAAATGGAAGATATTCTAATTTACTTAGAGCCTGATTCTCATCAAGCAAAGCATTATTGCCATAAACAAGTTTATGTAAATCTTCCAATCCTGCAATAGCATTATCTATATTCAATACGTTGTTAGTCTGATTCTGAATGAAATTTCCACTAATATTGTATATTTGAGTAACATGAGTATTGTCCTGCTGAGTCAGACTTGGCGATATTACAACTTCATTCTCCTCGTAATAGAAAGATTCTCCAGATGCATTTATAAACTCTCTAAATGCCTCTATGTTTATTACCCACCTCTTAATCTCTCCATCCTTATAAACATGTAATAATCCTCGGCCAACTTCATCAGCCAATTCCGCCATTTTGGATTCGCTTACAGATATTTCATCTTTAGACAATCCATTTTCTGCATTAGCAACATCATATAAAAGCTTTTTTTGATTTGAATTTAATCCAGATATCCATCCTCTAAAAAGGCTCTCACAGCCATGGCTATTTATTGCGTGATCTATCAGAGTCTCCATTGTAATAAAGCTCTCTTCGCTTTTTAAAGCTTCTAGAACATCTATCATTATTGCCATCAGCTCTGGAATTCCACCAGATGCATCACATAAGAGTTCTTTTTCATCGTCTGTTATTGAGGCTTTTTTCTGATTCAAGAAATATTCAAGTACATTTTCCCTGTTTTCCGCTTCTAGAGGACATATTGTTAATTTATTAGTAAATTTTTGAGCAAAAAAAGATGCAATATACTGTTTAGAGGCACAGGTCTCCATTAAATCAGTATCTGTAATAATCCAATAGGTTATCAATTTTTGTTCATTAAAACTTCGCAAGACATCGTACTGTTCTTTCCCAATATCTGTATCCCTTGCCATACAATGAAACTGATCCATAACAATAATCAAATCATATCCAGCTTCTTTAATAATGGTCAGGTATTGATTTAGGCGCCCATCAGGAGTCTCGAAAATCTCATCTATTTCGCCCATTTCTGTTTTTATTTCTTCTTTTACATCTTTATCAGGTATACTTAACACTGCCGTCTTTACTTGATCAATAAGAAATTTATACAGATCCGACCCTTGCTTTCTAGAATCCAACTTGGAAAACACAAATAAGTTCTTATATTCTTGTGCTAATTCCCCCCTCTTTTTTCTTGTAAAATAGCTCAAAAATAGCGCTGTTTTCCCAACACCTTTAACCCCAAGAAATGCTTGATTACCTACAATTGATGACTCGGCATATTTTCTAATGACATCAATATAGTTTTGGCGCCCGTAAACATCATCCGACATTTTCAGTACCTCCATTCATGATCACAAACTTGTCAATCCTGCGGTTGTTAAGCATCAACAATCGATATAATTCTGCGGTAAACCTATAAGCATTTTCCTTTCTGGCATCTTTCTCTATAAAATCCATACGCTCTAAAACACTTAGGTTCTTTACCATTTCATCTTCTGAAATTGATCCCAGCACCTCTCCAGTCTCATCATCTATGTAATTTATTTTTGACAATTCTGCAGAAATCATTTCTGTTGTAACACTATCACCAGAAAACTTAGTAGCCCTGGCCATAGCTCTAATAATAGCTTTTCTTCTAGCACCGAAATTGTTATCCAACAAATCAATTAACTCGGAACCCAAGTCGCCATTTATTAGTAATTCCACGATAGCATCGACATCGGCTACATGTATTTCGTCTCGTATAATATGCTCCTGATCTACTATACGATCCAATATGTTGTAAGCAATAACTTTGGTATACCAAATCAGACCATTTGTGTAATACATGATTGCTTCAATGGCATCATCTCCAAATTTAATGCTGTACTCATTATTGTATTTTTCAAACATGTCACGGATATCACTAATTCCCATCCTACCAACAAATATCCGCTGTAACACTTGGAACATTTGTGATTCACGCTTTTGCTCTAAGCAACTTGTCAAAAGCTTGTCAGAACCACAGAAGATAAATGATACATATTCTTGATAGTTTTGTATAATTGACCGAATCATTCCAAAGAACTGTTCTTCATTCTGCGCACTAGAAAAATGATTAGAATAGAAAACATTTTCCATTTCATCAAGAATAAATACTACTTTTCTGCCTCCAAGCAACTCAGAAAGCTCCATAAAGTAACCCGGGAGCTGGCTTATCCAATCAGGTTGTTTTGCAACTTCCTCCCATCTTTTTTTAAATTCAACAAATCCATCAATTTCCTTTCGATATAACCTGTAAACTTCTGTAAATACCAGATTAAAAAATGCATTTGTAATATCTCCATTTATGCCTTGTGCATCGACAAAAATAGGCGCAAGGTTATCACGTTTTCTAAGCATTTCTTTAAAGAACTTTATCACAGAAGATTTTCCAGCTCTTCGCAAGCCAGTTACCAATAAAGACGGATATCGCGAAACATCTGTAGTTGCATTATAAAGATTATTAAGTTTTAACAGTTCATTTGTTCTTCCGCAGAATTCATCACCTTCAGCTGCAAACTGTGTGTTAAACTTTTCTCTTCCAACGAAAGCCATGTCCCATTGATCAGTCGTTATATTTACCTTAACTGTTCCATGAGCATTTGATGAGAGTTCATTATTGTTGCTAACATCAAGGTATGTTGCCGTTGCAGACCAAGAAACCTCTTCCTCTACTACATCCTGCCTACTATACTTGACTGAAAACGGTATTTTTCTTCCAGGTGTTATCTCTCCAATAAATAGAGTCTCTCGGTGTTCAGAGTTTACCATCACACTGAGCGTCACATTTTTAGCCGGCGCACCACCACGATTAAGGACAACTCCCCTAATATTTCCAAAAGTGGCTCCTTCTTTCCACGTTTCTTTCCAGTTATAGTTTTTATAGCTGTCGTTACTAATCGCACCAAGATGTGATACCACAAGGTAAGGTACATAATTAATGCTATTTATCTTGCCTTGAATCATCTTGCCCAATGCACTGACAGCTTTTCGAAATCTAGGATTTCTACGTGTCTTATCATTTAATTCTTTTTGATAAGTTTGCAGCCTTTCTTTGATAGATTCGTCGCCCATTGCACTTGACAGATCATTTGCTATATTAATCAAAATATCTACCAGTGCACCAGCTGCATTAATATCTTCTGCTGTTCGGGTTTTTCTACCAAATTCCTGCTCATATCCTAAACGAATTATTACGTTCCTATGATTAGATACACTTTCAGCCAAGAGGTCCAGGCTTGAGTAATTGCATATGTATTTTTCCAAAATATCATGTAAAGCTGTGATTAAATAAATATCTTGGATAGAATACTTCCGAATCAGTCCGAAAACATCTGTCATCAAGCCTTCATCGAGTTCCGAATCATTAGCCTTTAACATACTGATTCCAATTTTTATTGCACAGTTATTCAACTCATCCTGCGATTCTTTTCCTGAATCAACCGCTTTCTGCACTTGGAGCCACTGCGCCTTCAATTCGCTGCGTCCTTCATCGGTAAAATCTTGATTTAGAAAAACAGATACAAACGCAGGTATATCATCGGCATAATCTTCTATATCCTCTACATCGACAGTAACAGTATCAAGGATATCACGCTGAGCTCCTTCATCATTACGAACATCAATCGTTTTGTTTGCTTCTACTGTGTCATCATTATCTTCTTGTTCTGAAATATAAATATCAGCAAAATAAATCTCAGGATCAAAATCAGATAGAGACTTTGCATGCTTAAAGTTTTTTATCCAATATGTGTTTTGTATTTTGGATTTTCTAGATATCTTTAAGCACTCTTGGCAATAACTGTTATCTTTTTGATCTCTACCATAAGCAGCCACTAATCTTGCGCATAGGTACGCTTGCCATGGACCTGTAACTTTGTCAATCGCAGATTTAGCCGCATCATCAATACGCTCCTGTTCAGCAAGAATAATGATACCTAACGCATTTCTTTCTTCTACTCCATATCGTGAAATGAACACATTTAGATCAGAAGCATATGTATCGTCGCTCAAGGCAACTGTTACGGCATTGATTACCTCTGCATAACTATTCTTAAAAGCTTTTAGTTCTTTGGAATTATTGGATAATATTGCATAGTAATAGTAGAGTGATCTAATCGAATAAATCTGTCGCTTTGTATTCAAATCAAATCTCTTATCATTCGCATCATTATATGAGCTAATACCATATAACGAAACGATGAGTTCATATTTTTTCTTAAATCTAAGATATCTCTCCTCTAAAGAATAGAAGTTCAAATCATTCTTCTTTAAATAAGCTGAAAACACATTATTCTCATAGTCAGAGTCTTTCAGCGCATATTTTTTAGTTGCATAAATAAATGTAGGACCTGATGGTCTGATATATAATTGCTCGTAATTTTTACAAACCAAAAATGCCTTTTTCCCATCCAGTTCGCCCAGTTGCTCCTGAATATCTTTGCTAGAGAAGAAATCACCACTTCTTGCATTTATGAATACACTAAATAGCAGGGCATATTTTTCACAATTGTCCTGCTGCAATATTATATTTCCGAAAAACTTTTTAAATATTGTTAGCGTCTCTATATCTAATGACCATATAGATTTTAATTCAGAAATGCATTCATCTGGCATTTGCTGAAGTAATCCGGAAAAGAATTCATACCCGCAACCGACATTTCCCAAGTTATCCCATAGAATATTTAACCGCTTTGAACTCTCAACAATGTCCCACATGTCGGTAATATGATTCAAAACAAATCGCACAGTACTCCTAATAATTGAGCGATAATAGTCATCAGCAATATTCAGTCGTTCGGTCTTAATGCACTCTATCAAAACGCTATTAATAACCGTTTCCTCTGGACGATATTCAAAAACACTTTCCCAATCCCCAGTGAATACCGCTCTTTGTAATATCCCAGAAAAATCCTCATATTGGGTTGTTCTTAACTTAACAACAATTGAGTCGCAAAACTCTTGGTACGCCTTTGCACTATCCAAATATCTAGGATAACGTTCTTCTATGAAGTGCCTAAAAGATTCTACTTTTATTCCTTTTCCGCGTAGATAATTCTCTCCACATATCATTTGCCCAACAGCATATTCTATCGGGGTCTCTACTCGACTAGTTTCCAAATATTCAAACATGTACTTATAGTACTGTTCTTCATCTATCACTTTACAATTTTTAAGCAACAATGCTGCCACTTCATGTAGTACAGGGTCATCCTGAGTGTACTTCATTAGTATTGTAATAACTTCCAGCCCTAACATACACTCGTCATTAAGCGACATTTCACAGTAGAACGACAGTAGGTCGTTTATTCCTAATGTATTGCCATGATCATACTGAACACACTCTAAAACCTTTTTTTCAGCCTCTGTCAAAGCTTCATTCTTAGATTTTTCATATAAATCATGTATTAGAGCTTTATAAGGAACATCAGCTATAGAAGAATCCAAGCATGAAAATGCCTTGTCCGCGTAAGTATAGTTGTTGGAAAGAATCATATTTGCAATGATAACGCAGCATTGCTTAGCGCATTCCTTAGACAAATAGTCGGCAAATAATTCCAGGAGCGTCTTATATTCTCCGCATACTACTGCCAAATCTACAGCCATGCATACACTATTCCACTCATAGTCGACTGATTCCTGAAGTGATATATTATTTCCTATTTTTTTAATAATACCTACTGCCTCTTCTCTAAATGAAGCCTCCTTAAACCATCCCTTATCAATCATTACTCGAAGAGACTTTTGTGCAGAAATATTTTCTGATAGATAGTTGGTATCTAAAGATTTAAGCAATAGTTCAAGTGCAACTGTTTTTAAATCATTTTCTATGGCATATTTCAGAGCCTTAAGAGGAGACTTTCCTCCCAAAGATGATAACTGATAAATAATTGCCCCTAATACTGTTTTGCTTTTTACATCTTGAGTTAATATCCACGCTTCGAATAATTGCCAATTAACAATGTTTGTTGGCTCACAAATAATCGTCTTAGCCAAGGTGTTTATTTCATTTTTCGCCCATAAATCCGCTGTCTTAATTGTGTTGCGAAGCCTTCCGATAATCAACTCATCTTCTTCTGATATAGCAACATACTTTGACCATCCACATTTCATGTTTTCCAAATCAGCTCGTGGATCATTTATTAATATGCTATATAGATACGACAAATAATCCGGATCTTTCGCTAAATCCGCATAATTTCCTGCATCATTCGAAGTTGATCCATTACTAACCAGGCTTCCCAAAACCCAATTATAGATACTTGCCTCAAAGTTTCTGCCACAACCATTGCAGACATGAACCATCTTCTGACAAGAGACATAATCCAAATCAAACTCACCAGTAAGAGAAATCAGTTCTTCCAATATTTCTGTTTGTATTTTAGAACTAATCTTTTCCTTTGCCTTGTCATAATATGTGACTACTATATCAAAAAGAGTCTGCGCCAAAAGAACTGTTGAACTATTCTTTTTGTATGCCAGATAGACCTTCCAAAAATCTTTTGGCAAGTCCAACACCATTAGAATATTCATATAATTATGCAACGACTGAAGTGTTCCTTCTCCTTTGGATAAAGCCGCTTTCTGTACATCACACCATTCTTTTCCATAGTCAGTCTCTAATAAATTGTCATAAATGCATTCTTCTAAAAGTGCCTTTTTATAATCTGCCACACCTGTTTTCTGTATTTTTGAATACAACTCAATGGCATATTTGGTTAATAAGTTAATCTTTAACGGAAGGACAGTGACGAGCTGCAATATAACGTCAATTTTATGGTTGTCATCTCCATCCGAAGTCATAAACTTCAGCCATTTAACAACATAATCATCACTATCAGTAGGCGATGCAAATGCTGCTAGAAGTGCCCCCTGCGGAGTCATGAACCTATCTTTATTTGCGCATAGTGCTACATCCGCAATCTCCAAAATGTCGCTATCCGTCATTGATACAAAGAACATATTAAAGAGATTCGCGAACGTGTCCGAGTACATATTCTCAGCATTATCGCTCGCCACACTAATAAGATATTTTGCTACAATATCTGGGCGATATGCCTTAGACGTTAGATTCTTCCATATGAAATCATCAAATTCATTAGTATTTTTCAGATAGGATACATATAGTAAAAATGTGGACAAACTAAATTCAGGCCATCTACTTATGTTGTCCTTTACAAACGCCAAGAATTCATCATATTTCTCCATCTCAAACAAGGCTACCCCATAAGTTGAGGCGTATGAACGATTGAACTTTTCCTCCATTTCCTGAGCTAAGTATTCTTCATATATTTTGTAAACCATTTCATAATTACGCTGAGATGTATAAATCTGAAATAATACCCTACTATCTGCAAGACTGTCTTCTGGCGAATCCTCCACTAAAGCATTTAAAAACAGCTTTTCTGCGAGATTATTTTTATTTTTTTGATAATAGTACACTCTGTTTGCAATCTGCCCAGGTTTTGTTCCGGAATAACCTGTGCCTCCAGCAAACGCTTTGTTTATTTTCTGAATTTCTTCAGGCGTGTATCCAAGTTCAACAAGCAGATTTGCATTTTTTACATATTTCCTTATAGTATCGTTATCTCCATCGATAATTGCCGCTTCAAATTCATTTCCACGTGGCATCTGTTTTTGTAATTCAAGCTGCTTAAGTAAGATGTTATCTCCCTTACTTTGGGCAATAGATATCATCCTATCTAAAATTTCATCTTCCGGATAATCACTCCAGCAATCTTCCATGCAAGCAAAAAACTTATCATCATCCTTTTCAACCATGCAAAATGCCAAATAATAGATTCTTTCCAAGGATGCCATATTCTTTCGCAATTTAGGATCATATTCGAAAAGCGCAAGAATAAGCTCTCCACGTCTTGCTTCAATAAGAAGTGGAAATAGTCTATTACACATATCAATTTTATTCGTATAATACGCTTCAAATAAAAATCTCTCAGCTGTATTATTCTTATTTCCCTGAAATGCCAAGATTCTGCGCATAGTATATATGTCATCAGATAATTTGGCTTCAATATCAACTGCCAGTATCTCCTGAATCTCGTCTTCCGAATATCCTAGTTCTTCTAATAAGGCTGGATTATGAATATAATTTGTTATTTCGGCCTTATCATTGTTAATAATCGCTATTTCAAACGCATTAAAACTTTTATACATTCCAACTGACATAATATGAGCAGTAAACCACTTCTGCATGTCTGAAGAACTGTCATTATTATCTATTTTATTTGACAGCGCATACTTCTTGAGCATTCGCGAATCACACCACAGAACTGGAATTCTAGGCAAGAATAAGCAAACTGCATCGATATTATCGGTATCCAAAAGCATCGAGCATAACTTCTGCATAGACGGCCTATCTTCTTTGATAAAGAACAAAGCATAGTTCGCCAATTCAAAATAAATCTCTTCTTCTTTTTCAGAAGAATATATTTCTAAAAGTGCTTTTAAAGCCTTTTTTTCTGGGAGCTTATCAATAAGGCTTCGCTCCTGGGCCAAGCGATCATCTTCATTACTGTACCTGCCCAGTAAATTAGGCATAGTATTAAGCGAAAACGAAGGAGCCGTTTTGTAATACTCTATTTCATCACGTAAGCGCTCTAATAAAACCGGACTATTAATTAACTGTTCTTCAAACATGGGCATATCTTTTTCTACTTGCTTCATGTTTTGAAGTGAAAGAAGCGCATTGGCATATGCAATTACATAATTGGAATTTGGTTTGAGTTTTTCTTTATATGTCTTAAAAAACGCAACATAAGCAGATGCATCAGCATTTATTTTTATGGTTGCTAATACATTGATGATTTTTGAATACTCTTCTGCCTTTTTATTTGTTATGATCAAGGCAGCCTCATAGTATATCTCTGCTAAATTATGTAAATTTACTTGTAAACCATATAATCTGGTAGCAATTCTATACCACCCTGAATCCCAGTTAAGGTTTTTAAATGTTTTGCCTATTCTTTCTATTTCATCTTCCGTATAGCCCAATTCAGCAAGCTTAGTGGTATCACGAGTGTATTCATGAGCCTTAACCTTGTCGCCTTCAATTATTGTCTTCTCGAAGTTATTTGGAATTATCCCCTTTGAATGGCACTGAGCTTCGATGTATCTTTCGCAAAAAGCGCTATTATCCTTTAAATGTTTATAATGCTTTTTCCAAAATTGAATTAGTTCCGCATCATCAGCAATAAATTGGACCAAAGAATTTAATGCTTTTTTATACTCTTCTGAACCCTTTTCACTAGCATCTAAAGCCAATTTAAAATAATAATTAGCTAGTCCATTTTTATTCAATTGCATTCCATAAATACGCGTTGCGACTCTATTTGGATCCTTCCCCCATGAAATAGTCTTAATCATTTTCTTAATGCGATCTATTTCTTCTTCAGTGTATCCTAACTCCATCAGTCTGTGATCATTAGTCACAAACTTCTCTACACTTGCCTTTTTCCCTTCTATTAACGCCTTCTCGAAATCGTTTGGGACATATTCATCCATGTCTCCTGTCTTAACTAATACTTTTTGCTTTTCATCATCAGACACAATATCCACGTCATCAACAATAGATTCATCATTATTATCTGTCACTGACTCCGTATCACTTTTCACATCCATTTCATCAGATATGTTTTTTTCGCCATCAGGTACAGGCAATACCTTCACATCTGCAGAACTCCTAACAGATCTAAAGATTTCAGACTTGTCAAAAACCATCTTTTCAATTTGAGAATAAGACAGTTTTCCTTGTCCTTTATCAGTAATAAATGCTATATCGCTAGCATCTGCGCTGATAAGAACCGCATCGATAGTTTCTTTATCCAATGTAACTATCGTTATTCGCTTCATAATGTATTCGGCAAGAGCAGGAATATCATATTTCTCTATATCAACTATGCTAGTAATATCTACTATCTCACCTTTAATAGTAAGCATTTGCCCATCATAATCTTCTATTTGCCCAATTATCTTATTATCCCCTTTTGATGTAATGATCACATAGTCATTATTCTTCTGACATTTCATTATCATCTGTATAATAGTCATCAAATCAGCCATTTGAATATCCTCCAAAATGTCACAGCAAATCTTATGTAAAGGTTGAATTTTACTAACAATTGGCAAATGCCATAATGAATATTTAGCAATAAAATGTACTAAAAAGTGTAAAATATACTTATTATATTATAACTTCTAGCCATACGCATCATCAACGAAATACCCCTTGTAATAAATTAAATTTTCGTTAATTATCAATTTCTCCGGCTTAGGGTTAACTAAAAAAGAGAGCGAACACAAGTCCGTCCTCTTATTTACATATAACTGTGGCTTTAGCTGATTCGTCTGCAAATTACATAATATAACCTACAAATTATATTTCTTAGCGATTTCATCCATAGCGGAGTCAAAATCCTCATATTCGCCGTGTTCGTAACATTTCCTTGACTCAAACATAGCTCATCCTCAATTTTCCGCATCAGCAACATCAGCTATATGCAGCATGCCATCCGATAATATTGCTCCATGGTTATAAAAAGATCCCGTGCTCTCAAACCTGATGAAAGTGACTCCACTCACATCTATGTCTATAGGTGTTTTTGCCATAATCTGCTGGATATGTACGGTTTGCACACATGGTCCATCATCCAGGTAAATGTTCACGTCAAAAGAACTGCCTTCCTCCATGCAGCATATATTCGCATAAAAACTGTCATATTTACCATCTAGGTAAAATGCAACAGTCTCTCCCCAGACTCCTCCGCTCAAAATAAAGACATCTTCCAGCTCTTCTCCTACAGAGTTTGTTGCCTTTAGCTTCTTTTCTGAAAAAGACGCACCTACTAAAGACAAATCATATAAAGCCACATCTGTTATTGGGGCTTCTTCAGAAATGCTCTCTTCAGGTATAATAGGATCTTCCTGCTCAACTATCTCATCTTCTAGTTGAATCTCCTCAGCTTCTACTGGCTCAGCAGTGATATTAGCGACATCTGCTGAATCAGTATTAATATCTGCATTTCTGTCAGCGACCTCTATTTCCTGCTCCGTTTTAATGGTGTTGTCATCAATAACTATTTCAGAGTCTTTTTTCTCTCTAACAAGCAAAGTCCCCATAACAATTAAAACAACTGAGTACAGGACAAATATCCCTCCGACAATGATGTGTACCACATGGTTGGAGATCCATTCTTGTAATGCTACGCAGTCTATCTTTTCCCATAAAGAATGTTTGCCCATATCGATGTTTACCACATTGATGTTTTGTTCTAAATTAACGGTACTCGCCCCTGCTGTTTCTTCCCTGGAGCAAGACTCTATTACTTCTATGCTGCTTTCTTCATATTTTCTTTCATCAGCCACTTGTCTCACCCCTTTCTATCTGGCTGAGCATTGCACAAGCATACATCTGAATCACAATAGCCATACTTTATACGTTGATACGCAAACTTTATATTCCGTCTCAACCTTTTGAACTTTTCCTTAGGATTCTCATATACACACATCTTTTTCTCATAACATGAATAGCCA
>JAEEGL011293786.1_pt1 | contig 14862 bp, 16 predicted proteins | sample 9134231 | NCBI WGS metagenome assembly JAEEGL01 (sample SAMN16246548, study PRJNA631951) | gut metagenome | biome: gut microbiome; feature: rumen; material: fiber-attached | host: Bos | place: Iran: Karaj | collected 2018-10
CCAGGTTTACAGACAATTTAAACTATTGTACTTAATCGAATTAAATTTTCAACACAATTTAAACAATAATGGAATACTGCACAATGCAATATTGAAAATTTTGTGAATATTGTACATTGTAAAAAATTTTTCATTTGTTCCAGTTTCCAAAATTTGTTACATATTCACAAATGATACATTGAATATTGTGTATTTACAACAAAATAACTATGTGCTATATTATAGTCAAGGTAAGATACAGTATATCATTAAGATATGATAATGATTATAGTATTATGGTATTCTGCCATACTTGTATACTTGTATACAAGTTACCTGCTGGGTTGACCCAGCACCATATAAACATTGATTTGCTGGGTTAACCCAGCACCAGCGCAAAGGAGGCGCTACACTATGGCAAACAACGCATTATCTATCATCACCAAGGCACTTGCAGACAGTACCGAGAATATGCCTACCAGTATCAAAGTAGCAGGTAAGGAAATCAACTCCAAGCCTATGGTATCAATGTATACCAAGTCGGCTGTTCTCCTCGCCGCCAAGAAAATCAGCGAGAAAGCGCTCTGCATTGAGTGCGCCAGACTTACCCTTGAGGACGTCAAACAGTATGGATTTAAGTCTGTTGCTGATTTTGCAGTGCAGGCATTCGCCAAGGACGTAACCGCAGGACAGATAAACGACTACGTGCGCGTCGGTAAGATTTTTGGTAACCTCAAAGCAAGCGGTTATTCTTGGAAAAAGGGTATTCCGCAGGCGGTAACAATGACCAACCTTAGACAGGTCATGGGGCTTGTCTTTGAGGAGTGCAAGGACAAGGAGAGCAAGGACGTAACCAAGTTATCGGATACCGATCTTAACAAACTCTTTGACCGCTTTGTATCCCTTTACATTGAGGGCGAGTCAAAGTACGTTGACCCTAAAAAGCCTTGTCCCCTGCAGGCGAGCAATGGTGTACTGCGTGAATGGCTGGCAGACCTCAAGAAAGCCAAGGAAGCAATACCCACTACCGCTACACCTATACCCGACAATGGAAAGCCCGCAGACAATGCCGACCAGCAGGCAGACCAGCAGGCAGACCAGCAGGCAGACTACACCAAGGAACAGACCGCTTGCGACAATATGAAAATGGCGCTTGCCGACTTTATGGCGGTATATGCAGATGATGAGGACGTGGAAAAAATGTGTTCCGACCTTTTGGCGTTGGTAATGGCAAAGGCAGAGCAGGCAGACCAGCAGGCAGACCAGCAGGAGCAGGCAGACCAGCAGGCAGACCAGCAGGAGCAGGCAGACCAGCAGGAGCAGTCAGAACAGTAAAGACCCAAAGGCAAGGAGCGGAAACGCTCCTTACCTTTTACAGTTTCTGTTCTATATGTTATATAACAATTAACGCTGGCGGTAGGCTGGATAGTTGTCGGTCTACCGCTATGCTATGATAGTCAAGAAAACGTTTTATTTTGACCAGCAAGGCAGGCAAAATACATTTTACGTTATTTCTTACGGGTTAACCCGTAGCGGCTCTTATTAGCCAAAATAAAACGGTTTCCTGCATACTTAAAACCACTTAACGACTTATCCACATTGTACTTAATGTTAAGTGTAACTTATCCACATTTTAGTGGATAACTTGGTGGATAACTTTGCGTAAAACTTTTGTCAATTTTCGGACGGAAAACGTTTTCATTAGCAGCCGCTTGACTTGAGTGCTAATCGAACATTTGTTCCAACTTATTTTACTTATATTATATAATACCCCCTATTATATTTAGGGAGTTTTATATATGGCGGGTTGACCCAGATAAAAAACCCGCAACTGCTCTGTTGACGGGTTAACCCAGGAAAAACATTTCACCCCAGTTTTCCGGGTTAACCCAGGAGGGTTATAAAAGCGTTCATATCGTTTAAATTTTAATAGGAGGGTATTTAAATGGCAAAGCAGGATTTAATTGGCGCAGAGATCGTTGAAGTAATGGAATACGTTGAAACCACAATTAGTGTTATGGAGAAGTGTGAATCATTTACTGAAGATATACCTGAGTATCATCTACTCTCTCATATTCAGCAGGAGTTAACAGGGATCTATGAAACTCTTGGATATCTTCATGACAAGCGCTAATGTTCTGGGTTAACCCAGGATAATAGGTAGGGTAGCCAAGAGGTAAGGCTTCGATAAACATTGATTTATCATGTGCGTAAGCAAGGTGTTGTAAACTGAGACCAGAGGTTCGAATCCTCTCCCTACCATTGATACCATAGGGTATCAAATAACTTGCCCCGTGTTGAGGGCGTAACAATTTATTGTGGGTTAACCCACAGAAAGGAGCCTAAAATGGCTAACAATTATTTTTCACAGTTCAACAGAGAGTTTCTTTTCGAGCTTCCCAGCAACATCACCGGTAACTATCTTAAGATTGCTGATGCAGTTGAGAAGTACCCCGAGGGTACTGTAATCGAGGTCATCGCTTACGGTATCTCAACCAACCATTCGCCTAAGGCTGTATCAGAGCGCAACGCATGGATCGCTACCGAAGAGGAGTTCATCAACGTTCCTGCATTCCAGTTGCCTGAGGTTGAAAAGATGATGAATGACAGTAATGCTGTAAAGCTCTGCAAGCAGGGTAAACTCGGTGCGGTGATCGAGTCCTATGAAAATCAGTGGGGTCAGCAGTTTAAGATCCGCTGGGTTGACAGATAATCCGGGTTAACCCAGAGCCATAGTGGTAGGGGTGTCAGAAATGGCACCCCTATTTTAAGAAAGGGGTGTAAAATGCCTAAAGGAAAATTCAATAAAGAAAAGAGATTGAAACTGCAAGAAGAACGTTCAATGTCCATGAAAGAACGTGATAAGATTAAAGATCCAAAAAAGCGTATTGAAATTGCTAAACTGCAGGCTCAGTCTAAAGCTAGAACTATAACTCCAGAACAACTTGAAGCTGAAAAACAGACAAAGTCTGCTCCTGTAAAGGGCGTTACCGTCAAAATACGACCTAAGGTACTCACACCTCAGACTTCTGGGTTAACCCATGAAACTAACCCCCAGGGTATAAAAAGTTCTGGGTCAACCCAGACATATGCTGAAAAGAAAAAGCAGCATGATAAGCTTGAGCAGTATAGAGAGCAGTTGTCATCACTAGTGCAAAGAGCAAATGAAAGAGTAAATGTTTTAAATACATTTTCAGCCGAAAAAGCAAGTAAGAATGAAGAGTTTGCTTCAAGAGCACTTGATGCTGCAAGAGCGTCATTACCAGAATCAAGAGATACAAATGGAGATTTATTTACTGCAAATCTCAGAACAGAAAAACAGATAAAAAGAGAACTGTCCAGGGTTATGACATTCCTTAATGATCCTACATCACTATCATCAGGTGCAGAACAATTTACGGAAGATTTAACAGCAGCCGGACTATTCGGAGGACAGTATAGAGCGAACGGCGGTCCGGGTTATGATGAGGAGAGGGTGACAAAAGAAGTCGGTGAACAGGTATTCGATATCTACGGAAAAGTTCTCGCTCAAGAGGGCGGTTGGGAACGTGTTATGGGTTATTTTAAAGCCAATAGTGGAGGGCTTATAGAATACGGTTCTGAAAATCTTATAAATGCTATTTATGAGATGACTGTACAATTAGGTACAAGCGATGCTGCTCAAGAGGAAATTATAAATCGTGCAAAATCTATGATAGATGATATGATAGATTCCTACAAAGAAATGGCAGTCAAACAACGAGCAGGAGTTGATTACGGTCTTATTGGCTATGATGAAACTGCAGATGATCGTAGAAATCATTGGCAATGGAGTATGCACAGAAAGGGGTTATTATAATGTGGGAGGGTTATAAAAATTACGACCATTACTACTGGGTTAACCCGAGTGAAATAGTAAAATGGTATAATGAAGCTATATCTGTAGGATTTCCAGTAATTGGAGAAAGAAACAGATATTATAACGTTCCAGTATCATTTGACATTGAGACCTCCTCATACATGGATATGGGTCGTAAAAGAGCGACAATGTATCTTTGGTCTTTCTGTCTTAATGGAAGTACAATTCTCGGAAGAACATGGCTTGAATTTAAAGAAGTTATTTCTTTCTTAAAAGAACATCTGAATAATAAAATAAAACTGGTAGTTTATGTCCATAATCTTGGATATGAATTTCAGTTTATGCGCGGCTGGCTCAACTTCTCAGATGTATTTGCTGTTAAAGAACGTAGACCTGTTCATGCCGGGTTAACCCAGGGTATTGAATTCAAATGCTCGTATTTACTTTCAAACTATGCTCTGTCTTATATAGGAGCAAAACTTCTTCATAAGTATCCTGTTAAGAAAGATGTTGGAGCGCTTAATTATTCTTTGGTACGTCATTCAAAAACTCCGCTTACTGAGGAAGAAATATGGTACAGTGTTCATGATGTACAAGTTGTGACATCATATATCCAGGAGAAAATTGAAAATGAAGATGGTATAAACAATATACCATTGACCAACACTGGATATGTTCGTAGATACTGTCGTAATTTTTGTTTCACACAAATGCAGAGAGATCCAAAAACCCAGAAAAAACTTTCAGCGCTTTACCATGATAGAATGAAGTCATTGCAAATAATGTCCCAGTGTGAATATGACCAACTTCACCAGGCATTTGCAGGAGGGTTTACTCATGCAGCACCCTTATATTCAGGAGAAATTTTGAAAAATGTAGGCTCGGCTGATTTGGCGTCTTCATATCCAGCAGTAATGGTTATGAAAAAATTCCCTATGTCAAGAGGAACTTTTGTAGGAAATTGTACAGAGCCTCAACTTAACTTCTTGATAAATAAAGGTTACTGTCTACTCTTTACGGTAAAACTCTTCGGGGTTAACCCAGACTTTGTTTATGAAAACTACATATCAATTTCTAGATGTTCCGAAGTGTCCAAAGATGTAGTAGTAAATAATGGACGAATTGCATCGGCTTCATATTTACAGGTATCGGTAACTGAACAGGACTGGGATATTATCAAAAAATGTTATACATTTGAGAGGGCAGAATTTTATTCAGTCCGTTATTATGTAGCCGATTATCTTCCTTTACCCTTGATATTAAGTATACTGAAACTGTATGCAAATAAAACATCTTTAAAAGATGTTAAGGGTCGTGAAACCGAGTACATGGTTTCAAAAAATATGATAAATTCGGCATACGGAATGTCAGTTACCAACATTATAAGAGATCTCTATGAATATTCCAATGTGGAGGGGTGGCATTCAGAAGCGGCTGATGTTGAGGAACAGCTTCAGTCATATAATAATAATCATAACCGATTTCTATTCTATGCCTGGGGTGTATGGGTAACAGCGCACGCTCGTCATAACTTATGGGAGGCTATATTTGAGTTTGGAGAAGATTTTGTATATGCTGATACGGACAGTATAAAGGGTCTTAATTTCGATAAGCATAAGAATTTCTTCACAAGATATAATCTTAATATAGAGTCCCAGATTATCAAAGTATGTAGAATACTCAATATACCTAAATCTTATTATATGCCTAAAACAGTAAAAGGCAAAACAAAGACCATAGGGGTATTTGAAATTGAGGATTCGTACAAATATTTTAAGACCATTGGCGCTAAGAGGTACATATATGAATATGAAAATGGTGAACTTTTATTTACCGTTTCCGGTGTCAACAAACACTATGGGACTCCATATTTACTTATGGAATATTCGCGGGTTAACCCAGAACTCAAAGATTTACTTAAACTTGCTTATAGCGCCGATCCTAATCTCGAGCATGAAGCGAAAGAGGCGTTATCCAAAGTCGTGGAAATGCATAATCAGGGTCTTATTGACTATTTCCCTGTTTTAGAAGCTTTTAATGACGGGTTATATTTTCCATCAGAGTATACAGGAAAGCAAACTTTAACCTACATCGATCAACCATTTGTCGGAAGATGCACAGATTATACTGGGTTAACTCGTAGTGTAATGGAAATGTCGTATATTCATATGGAGCCTCAGTCATATTATATGTCACAGACAGATGAGTATAAAAGATTTCTTAAAGGATATAAAGATGCGTCATTATAAGGAGGGTATATGAATCCAGAAACTTTCACTCGTTTTATTTATTGGCTCTATATAATTGTATGGATACTTGTAGGGATAACATTTTGCACAGCAGCTACCTGGGGTGTTCTTGCAATTATCGAAACAATCAAACAGTACTTAGAAGAAAGGAGGCACTGACATGGGTCAACCCGAGAATATTTCTGAATGGACACAGAACGATCTTCAGAAAAAGATACGTGATATGTATCAGTTAAAGAGAGATATATATAAGAATATATCTAACTGCAAAGAAGTTCTTGCTGATGCTGATGCGATCATTGACAAGTGTGAAGCAGAATTACGTAGGAGGGGACATATATGATGCAGTGTAATCGTTGCAAGGATACAAACGGACCGTTCATAGTAGACATTGATAAAGGAAAATGTCTCTGCGAGACTTGCTATCAGTTTGATACGGCAGTCAAAGAAGTGGTAGACTACATCAAGATGAAACACGGTACTCGAAAAATCGATCCCACTGACGCAGTTGCATATGCGGAATCGATCGAATCAGCCGTATTTGATGAACTTGGCTTGAGATAAGAAAAAGACCCTGGGTTAACCCAGGGTCTATTTTTATGCTTCTTTTTGACAGAACATAAAGTAGTTTCTTACGATTTCACCTACATCATTGTCTTGGTAGAATACTCTATCTGTCTTATAAAAACTGAGTATCTTTCTTGCCATATCATTCGCAGGGTGAGCAATATTTCTTATATGATTAGGACGTGGGTCATATTCATTTGAAAATATTATATCGCTATCAGGGTGTCTGATTTCACCAGTCTTTCTATGAATATATGTAAACACACAATCATCTAACTGAATGACTTCAGCCTGTAATATATGGTCATTAAAACTTATGAAATATTTGAAACATATATTTTCACTTTCATAGTTCCGAGGTAAGTGAGGATATAAGTCAAGTTCCCATGCACCACCGGTAATCATTGCAAGATTAGGATTATCAAAAGCGAAATATACCTCGGACTTTCTACCTTCGATATTATGATCCTTTGTCCTTTCAACTGCAACCTTTAACTTACTTTCACCGTAAGAATATATATCAATTTTACCGGCTTCCATTTCCTCAATATGTCCAAGTCCCATTTCTTGGAAATAGGGGCAATATTTATTTACAGTGTTTGCAAGCATATATATGGTAACATTATCTCTTTGTCGTATGATGGTAGAGAGAACGTTCATAAATAGAACAAACTCATTAGGAAGATACCCAATTCTACTTATAAACTCATCAAATACAACAGTAGTTACCATAGGGTATGATGTTGACTTATCGTGTTCCATTTGCGCAAGCGAGAATCCAAAGCAGAAGGGTTCATTATCGGCTATTAATCTATCTGACTCGGGGTCTTTCTTAGCAAAATACCATCTATCAGAATAGAACTTAACAGTTTCCCACTTACCATCTGTAGCCTTTGAAATCTCATCATTTGCAATAAGACCGTCAAACAAAGTCGCTCCGCGCTTACCTTTAAAGTCCTCGCGGTATCTTCTAAGGTAAGCGCCCTGTCCCTTACCTTTGGCATAATTATTTACGATCTTTTTAAGTAACGAATAAGTTTTACCATTTGATCTTTTTCCAAAGATAACATTATAATGAGCATGATACTGATCGATTATATCAACATCATAATACTCTGACTTCAAGTCACTGGGTTGACCCATAACATTCTCCTTTCTTAATTCGGATTATAAACCTGGCAGCCTTTCATTACAAGTACATAGCTTTCACCGCTGAATTTCTGAGGAAAATTTAATACCTGCACCCTGGGGTTACTATAAACCTTGAAGTACGCATCATTTAGATACAAATTAAAATTATTCTGATTTCTTGCAACTACACAGTCACAACCAAGTATACCCTGGGCATATGTTTTAAGAACATCACAATGCATATATACTCGCCATAATCCGGTTCTAACGGATTCTATCTGAGTTATAAAATAATACCGATGAAATTCTGCTATATATGCATAATTAACATTTGTCAAGGTACCATTGTACTCAATAAGAATGACAGGATCAATGAGACTGGTTTCTTCTCTAAGACTACCAGTTATTGATAATATGGTGCTTGGATTCTTATTAATCTTATTAAGTTCTTCCTGGTTATTCATTAATTGAACTGTAAATGACATTGAATCTCCTTTCCCGGGTTAACCCGTTAAATTATAACACCTGCCTTTAATAACTGATAAATCTCTTCAACCTCAGGTGATGTTGCAACAAGACCATTAAGCCTTATATCTTCAACAACAGTAAATCCAGTGAAATTACTTAACTTACCTCCCATATTACAAGGGAAACCGCAAACCTTTTCATATCCCTCAGGCATGCTTTGACGAGGTGTAGTTAAGAATAGGTAGGGCTGTTTTACACCAACAAGTGATGTTGAACCAGAAATAGCACCACTCATTTTATAATTAGGCTTCATGCCCATGGCAGCATTAGCTGTGGCTCCAGCAAGACTACCATTCGCGTTACTTACACGAGCTGCATGCTGAGAAACTGTAAGATTATATTGACCTAAATCAACTCCACTTCCTTCACTTGCCATAAGTCGATCAGTCGCAAGTTCAGTACCAGCACTAGCAATAGCGCCTGCAGCACCTGCTGAAGCAGCTGCTATACCAACATTAACAGTATTAGCAATTAATTGACTACAGTCTTGCGAGGTAATAGGTATCTGTACAAGACAGTTTCCAGTAAACTGGTAAAGAGTTCTACCGTTAATACTAATAAGTGCAAGACAGGCACCACTAAGAATATCAATACGATATTTAAGATTAATTGTACCGCCTCGACACTCATCAATATTCAACTCTTCAAACCCTATAAAAGGTAAATAAATTCCTAATTTACTATAAGGAGCGTAATCTAGAACAGAGTCACTAGCATGAGCATTTGAAGTGTCACCGCCAGTTAATGAAACATTACCCATATTTATTTCAACAAACTGATTAGCCGCTTTAGTAAGTGAAATATATCTAACTAGTGCACCGGGTACAAGTGTTGCAAAATCAAACCAAGTATAATAATTGGTACTACCACCGCTAATAGTAAAAGGAACCATTCCAAACGATATAAGCAGATCCTGGATATTACTAAACTGAGAATCCATAAATGAGAGGAAATCCTTCTGCCATAATATCTTTGCGAGATTTTTTACCTGCGATATATCTGGAGTAAAAATACTAATTAAATCAGAAGCAACCGCGCCAACCTGGGTTTCATCTGGCATGGCATCGGGGTTAACCATATCAGAATAATCGCCAAAATTCTGCTTACCTCTGTCACCGCCCCCCTCTCCAGAATAACCACCAGGCTTATAAGGATTCGGAGTATTGGTATCAATATCCATATATTGTAGCAAAGTAACCCATGCACTATTTGCACCAGTTTCATATGCAAATGTCCAGCCATTCCATGTGTCGCCACCGCCGGGTCCCAAATTAAATCCATAATAATATAACCCAAGACGCTCAACACCATTAATTGTTGCAAGCCCAAATGCAACTCGTACATTATTTACACTAACGTCCCATCCAGCTCTATCATTACAATCCATTTGTTCATGTGAAGACTGTGCAGTATAAGTATACCAGTCATGATCTGAGAATATATGGTGTACTCCAAATCTTCTATTAATAGATATATAATCAGGATCGGGGTAGAAATTTATATCAGTAACATTATAACTACCCATGGTATATCTTATAGTATTTTCAGCGGCAAGATGCGCTGGAGCTACACCGCCTTCTACACTTTTAAACAAATATCCAGAACTATAACTAGTACACATTCCACAAAAAACACCATGTGTATTTTGAGAACCATCGGGATAATTACTCAAGTCACCAAGAAGAACAACTGGAAACTCGTATTCATTTTCAAGAGCATCATATAAAGTACAATGTCCGAAACGTGCCATTATTTCTCCTTTCTCAAAAGGGCTGGGTTACCCCAGCCCCATTTGTTAATGAATTACATACTGTATTGTAAAATGAATACCATTAACATCAGCACCAACATGGTTATCAATAGTACCGCCAACTGACTCCGCAACTCCGATTTCAAGAACTTTGCCAGCAAGAGAATTCATTTTATTACCGCTAGTGGTCTTGCAAAAAGAACATGCAACAACGTACCACATATCCAGAGTTTTACCGGAAAAATAATTATCGAAATAGTTATATCCATTATTAGCAACAGTACCGTTAATAATGTAAGTTTTTTCCATAACATCTTTTCCGTTAGTCCAGGTGCCGACTTTCTTAGCAGTTGTGCTATACACATGAAGATCACCGCCACCGCCAGAAGGTGCGTATAAATCAGTGCCTGCCACGCTACCTATCTTTGTGCCCTCGGTTAGTTCCTGAACAACTGAAACATTAGGGGCATACAAATCAGCAGGTGTCTCATCAACCGTAATAGTTGCTATCTTAGTTCCACTCTCAACAATGGGCGTAACAACTACGGTACTTCCTCCGCCTCCGCCACCTTCGATCTTATCTGCGATATCTGCAAATGCATCATGCAGTTTTCTCATGACGAAGAATGGATTTTTCATAGCTGCGGCAGTTGTTGCCGTTAACTTTTCAAAAGCCTCTTTTATTGTCATAACGTCTCCTTTCATAGAGTTGCTGGGTTAACCCATTACGGGTCAACCCAGCTAATGATCACTTTCCGGTAGTCTTAGACTTAGCAGCCTGCTGAGCAGTAATCTGAGTCATGGTGAGAGTGATGTACATCTTGCCCGTCTCAAGAGTAGCTGTACCAGCGATGACATAAGGATTACCTTCATAATTGGTAACAGAACCAATATCGATCTTATCATCAACATGGTTTGCAAATACTGCACCGTCAAGAGACATATCGCCTACCTTGCAGTGAACTCTGATAACTCCACCGGCATCAGCAAGATTAGCAACCTTCTTGAAATCTTCTGCGTTTCCGATTTCGGTCTTAACACCGAGAGTGATCGTAGCGTCAATGGTAACACTACCCACATTATAACCGTTATTCTTGATATCCATAATATTCCTCCTTATGGGTTAACCCGGATCAAAGTGTGAATACAACGATGTTCTCATTGAAATCGTTGAAGTAACCAGCATCGAACTTATACCAGTTATTGGTGAATTCAGCTACAGGGTTCCAGTTAGTGGTTACCCTTCTGTCAAGGTTGGAAACACCAAGAGCATCTCTGTCCCAAGCGATACCAATGATATCCTCGACAGTAACAGGTTCCTGAGCGTCAGAGGGAATAACGACGATCTTTGAGGTATCTGACCAACCGAAGCCAGTTCCAGTTCCCTGCCAGAATGATACTTCTTCAGCCTTAGGAAGCTTAACGAATTCATCATGGTAGGTATCGGAGTAGAGATATGCCTCTGCAGCAGCTACAAAGTCGGAATGAAGAATGAGATGAAGTCTATCACCTGCGGTGAATCTATGCTTTTCTCCCTTATTGAAAAGGGTAGAAAAATTCTTCATTCTGGAGATAACGCGCCTCATCTCCATTGAAGCCCAACGAGTAAACTCGGGAGAAACGAGAGCATTTGCTTTTGTGACAGTCTGATCGCCGGTAGCTGTCTGGTATCTTGCAACAAGTCCATAATACTGAACAGGGTTGACCGCTCTGTTAGCATAGATAGTAGCGATCGCATTTGCAAGAGTAAGTCTTACGAGTGAATCCATCTTAACTGTTATGCCGTTGGAAATTGCAGTCTCGATCATTGCAAAGAAAGCCTGGAGCTGTGAAGCCGAAGAAAATGCAGACTTAATCTGTCTCTGTGCAAAGGACATAGGGATCTCGAACGTTTTTCTATCCGAATAAAACTTCGCGGATACCTGAGGCTTGTAAAAGATATTGGGGTCATACGACTTACCGTCCTGGAGATCCCAAGTATCGTTGTCGATAGCATCAGGAAGTCCTTCATAAGTGATCTTCTCAAGGATAGCACCGTACTCCCAGCTATCCATCATAACTGAAGGGGTTGACCCGGAATAAGGTCTGTTTACAAAAACAACTTTTCCGATATGATCGATGAGATTTTTGACATAGTTATCGATCAGTTTGTCATTGTCAAGAACTTCAGCGCCGGTCTCAACTACCTTGTTAAGGTCTATCTCAGCGATCGCTTCCTGACCAGTAATTTCTGCTGTAGTCTGATTTACGATTTCAGCAATCTGTTCAACTTTCATTTATTTTTCCTCCTAAATCATTGGTGTAAGGTAAACGGGCAAGCAACAAAAATCTTTAACATCACTAAGGATCGTGGCAACATAATTCCATTTCCACAGTTCAATCTCTTCCTTAATCTGTTTCTGACTTGTAAGATTGCCTATATTACCAAAGTGTCTTCCAGATCTATCTCTATCGGTTGTCTCATCTTCCTGGGTTGACCCAGTATCTCTTGTTGTATCAACACCCGATAAAGTCACCGTCTGGTCAGTGTCCTGAGTTCCGGTATTAGTACCAGATACACCTACAGTACCCGTCTGTGCATCGGCTCTTGTACCGGTATTTGCAGTCGTAACCGTTCCGGTATCTGTGCCATTTGAACTTTGAGTTCCTGTATTAGCCTTGGTATTACTACCTCCCTCTGTCGTAGCCTGAGTGCCCGTATTGTCAGTTGTTCTGTCAACCGTACCAGAGCCACTATTTGATGATGAGTTAGTATCATGCCCAACAGCAGTAGCAGAATTAAAGCCATAAAGATTATCAGCTCCACTTTCACTGCCAGAGTTTGTACTATCCTCATCTACAACTTCATGAAGATTATCCTGCCTTGTAGATGTATGCCCAAAGGTATCTGTCTCCATCAGATTATCAGTCCTGGATTCAGAATTACTTAAATTCCTCGTTTCAAGTTCAGTCAGATTATCCGTCCTTGTATTGGTAGTATTGTAAGTAGTTGTCTCTGCATTAGCGAGATTATCAGTCCTGGTCTTATCCAAAGTTTCCGTCTTACCATACTCCAGAGTTCTTGTATCCTGGGTTGACCCAGAAAGTCCTCTTTCCTCACTTGAAGTATCTTCCCATTCATCAAGGAAGTTATGTATCGGATCATACTCGATATCATAAATCTCGCCGAGTTTATCCCATTTCGGCTTATAAGTCTCAAGTATCATCTGAGCAAGGAAATTAAGCTTTGCATCAGACATATATCCCTCATCATCGCCCTGGATTTTGGTTACAGCTTTTGAGGGATTCTTCTCACCGAATTCAGTATTGAATCTAAAATCAAGAGTTGTCTTACTCACTTCCGCCCTGAACTGGTAATTCATGTGACTGAATATCCCGTCCATCATCGGAATTATCTCCTCTATCTTCTTCGGATCCTTCGGTTCCCAAGGGTAGCTCATTCACCTCATCTCCTTTCTCAATTTTTTCTTCAAGGTTTTCTTTTGCCTTCTGCAACGTCTCAGACCAGCTTATATCGTTGTTCTCCGAACCGCCTTCGTCAGATTCCTGGGTTGACCCACTATCATTATCAGTGGTTTCTTCTTCCCCGTCTGTCCCAGATAATTCTTCGATTTCTTCTTTTTCATCACTTACTTCCTCCTCAGCAGCCTCATCTATCCCATCTTCCTCAGCTGCACCATCTTCCTCAACTGCACCAACTGCACCAACAGCACCATCTGCACCATCTGCACCATCACCACCGAGCGCGCTCCCACCAAATGCCTGGGTTGACCCAGAAGCACCCATTTGGGAAATGGTTGACAATGCTTCAAGTTCATTTTCAAGCCATGCAGAACTGAATGATACTTCAATAGGCTCGGGAAGATATTCAGCAAACATTTCATTGACAAGAGCAAGATCCTGTTTGCGACATAAAAGCATATTGTCCGCGAGGGGGAGAAGAGCATCTTCGTCAAGGGTTGACTCGCCTTTTCCTATCGCCTCGCGCTTCATGTTGTAGTTAGCGGATAGACCGATCTCGTTGTATAAACTGCCCTTAAGGTACTGCTGGTATTCAATGAACTGAGTTAAGTAAGATCCGTTGTTTGATGGAGGAGATTGAAGTTTTACTCCATCAAAGAAAGCAGATTCACCTATAACGGAAAGGATTCCGTTTTCCATAGATTTAAGGTATTCATTTGCAGCTGCACGTTCTTTATCACTGGGTGCAGTTATCATGGCAACTATACGAAGCATAACATCTGCGGTTCGCAAAGTTAAAGTATTCTCAGCCATTAAGTAGGAATAACGAGATAGCAAGGGAGCAAGTCCCTGCCATTCACTATCATTACGGATCAAACAGCCTCTGGGTTGACCCAGCTGAGCACCCGGAACTTCCTCGGTTGGCTGATAATGGTCAAAGATGGGAATGTTTGCGGTAAAAAGTTCACCGTTTGATTTTACATGAGGGTTGGAAATAATGAATTCCGTAGGACGATAATAAACGTCCTGCGGTCCTCCCATATTTCCGTAAAAGACATAAAGTTTTCCTTCTACCTCTGTGATGCAAGCGATTCCGTTGTTCATGAGATAACGGTCAAGTATCTCATGTGGGATCGTGTCAGGTAAGTTCTTGTACTCGAACATCCGGCTAAGGCGGGCAAGAAAGTAACGGTAGTACGCATTTGCACTCTGTTTCTTATCTTTGACGTACCGCTCAAAGTTGCCAGGTATTTCGAGATGTTTGTAACCTGCCATTTGATACTCCTTTCTAAAAGAATGCTTTGATGTGGAATGTTTATGGTACAATGGATATAGGGTACACGGGTCAACCCGGAAAG
>JAEEGL011724774.1_pt1 | contig 14861 bp, 11 predicted proteins | sample 9134231 | NCBI WGS metagenome assembly JAEEGL01 (sample SAMN16246548, study PRJNA631951) | gut metagenome | biome: gut microbiome; feature: rumen; material: fiber-attached | host: Bos | place: Iran: Karaj | collected 2018-10
GATAGAATTCCGTCGATTTCATCGATACAAAGCACGCAATGACCATGCTTCTCCGCCCTCAGGAAAATCTTCTGGATATTCTCCTGCGTCTCATGCTGGTAGGCACTGCCAAGCGATGCGGTACTGATAAACTCCATCTCCCATTTCAGCTCTTCCGCCAGTTTGGAAGCGAAATAGGTCTTGCCGCATCCCGGAGGTCCGTAGAAAAGGATGCCGTTGGGCAAATGTAGGCGATACTGCATGGCTTTCTCCGGATGCTTCAACGGCCAAAGAACCCGCTGTCCGAGGTTCTGCTTGAGTTCATCCATGCCGGCTATCTCTGCAAATCCCATCTTCTTCTCTTTGCTGAGCGCTTGTACATCTACATTGATGCGCGATTTCTGACCGACCTCGCTCAACTGCGACTCCAGTAAGCGCTCCAGTTCCTCGTTCGTAATACATCCGTCCATCGTACGCGCCATCGCTTCGTACATAGGCGGATGAACGGAAACGAGGGGTTTCAGAAGTGAGTCTACCGGATGATCCTTCCGCCACCGAACCATATTGATATGCTGCTCGACGAACGGCATATCGTTCGTAATAGGGCAGTCATCCCAAGGCCTTTTGCCCGTCAGCATCGTATAGAGGATAGCTCCAATGGAAAAAAGATCATCGGATTCGTTCACTTTCTGGGTAGACAACAGATCGGTGTGAGAATAGTAGGGATCGACTTTCTCAAAACGCTTTGCCTTATAGGCTACCTCCCCGGCCGGTCGGCGCTCGCAGGCATACTCCAGATCGAACAGTTTCGGCGTATAGGTGCCGTCACTATTGATCTCCATAAGGACGTTTTGCGGCGTTATATCCAGATGGTACACCCCGTGACTATGGAGATGCTGGATAGCTTTGACCAACGCCAGGGCTATCGCCTGCGCTTCACCCTGCGTCAGCTGGCCGTTCTCCTCTATATACTGCGAGAGGAGTTTTCCGCTGAAATACTTGGTGACTAAATATACAATATCGGCATTCCCTTCTTTTTCCCGTCCGGAACACATAAGGTGCGGCAGATAATCGCAGAGACCCAAATGGTTATACGCCCATAGTTCCTGCGGGTCCTCGCCGTTCCGTAAGAAATCGGGTATATGATTCATGTCATACACCTTCATGAAAAATTGGAAATGATCTTTATCCGCCACACAATAGGTCTGCGTATATTCCTTGCGGGTCAAGGGATAAAGGACCACATAGTTCCCGATGCCTGTTCCTTTTTTAAACTCGTTCATAGGCACTCCTTATTAGTCTTCCGAGTAGTTCTCCAATATTGCTTTGCAAGCGATGTATATATCTTGGTAGGCAGCCTCGAAATTACGGGTGTACCAAGGATCCGATACATCCCGCCTCTCACCGACCCATTGCATCATGAGCGAGGTCTTCTCATCCGTATCGAAATAGTCAACGATATCGTCAAAATCCTGATGGGCGATGTCCGGGATATAGGTGATGTTATCATAATCGGCGCAGATCACCTTATCGTTGTACTCATATTCCTCCCGGGTCAGTTGGTGGGCTCTATGCGGACCGAAAGGAATGCCATGCTCCCGCAGTTTGAGTTTAGCAGGAGGGTAGATATCATTGCCTGTTTCTTCCGTTGAAACCGCAGCAGATGACACTTCGAAGCGATCTTCTACACCGGCTTTTTTCGCCAGATATCGGAAGATATACTCCGCCATCGGGGAACGGCATATATTCCCATGGCAGACGAAGACAATACGTATTTTATTACCCTTTCTCATATCTGTCCTTAAAAACCGATTTTAGGATTATGCACTTCCTTCCACTTGACGGAAGAGAGGTCGTCAATAGTGATCTCTACCAGTTCGTTTTTATCCGTTGAAATCGAGGATTTCTGCGTCTCAAGCAGGCGTAACTGCGCTTCTGCCGTGAGGGCAGTACAGATATGCTTAATCGTGCGGGCATTGGAGAGGGCGGGACGGTTCTGAGAGAGAAGCAGGATACGCTGGTAGATATCCTGAGCCGCCTCAATAGAGAGTGTGAAGCCCTGGCGGGAGAGCCGTTGGGCTAAGATAGCCATCAGTTCATCGACCGTATAGTCCGGGAAATGGAGCACAGAGGTAGATAGCGGCATATCAATCGGTTGCGTCTGAAGACGCTTGTCATCCACCGCAATCACAAAGGCATACGAACCCGGCATCTCTGCGGTCAGCGAGGTCAGTTTGCATCGCAGCCACTGGATGTCGATATGCGTTCCGGCGATATCATCCAGGTCAATGAAGAGCAGACCGTGACCCGCTCGCTTCATCGTATCGCGCAAGAGCTGATCGATATCATAGGAAGACCATGTGTTCTGCACCGTTTGGGGCATACGGAGTTGGGTCATGCGATCCGATGAAATCAGATGGAAAGCATACAACAACTGCGCCAAGAGCCGAGCTACCGAACTCTTGCCGGTACCGGTAGCCCCGGTGAAGGTCCAGTGAAGCGGGATGGAATAAGCTAGTTCATCGCGGGACTGCTGACGCGTACGCGCCAAGGCAACGAGGTCATGGATAGTACGTTTGATCTCCTCGCGACCGGTCAGCGCATCCAGTTCGGCGAGCGTACGCGCAACCAGCGTTTCATCGATCGTATAGTCGGTTTCTGCCGATTTCATCGGTATATCTGCCGCTTCTATGCGCGACAGGACGAGCGGTGAGGCATCGGCGTCCGCCGAGGACAGCACACGACGACTCATATTCGGGATGATACGCGTAGAAATCAGGCGGGTGATATAGCGGGCATTACCGAAATGCTTGTCCTCCTTATTAGGCCGCTGCGTCACCTCCCGGTGAACCAACTCGCGGAGACGTTCGTAGGCCTCGTCGGAGAAGGTATAACCGCTATCCTCTGCCGTCCTGACGGCAATCTCTAACAGTTCTGCCTCCGTATAGTCCTCGAAATGGAAGGTATAGGGGAAACGGGACTGAAGACCTTTATTGGATTTGAGCAACTGCTCCATTTCATCGGGGTATCCGGCGAGAATAATGATCATATCCGTATTCTCTTTTCCCAACTCATCGAGGAGACAATCAAGCGCTTTCGGACCAAAATCGCGTTTGTCATCCGGATCGCCGACCAAGGTATATGCCTCATCCACAAAGAGGATGTTCCCATGCGCTTGTTGCAACGCACGCTTGGTATTTTCCTCGGTGTCACCGATATATTGGCCGACGAGTTTCTTACGATCGACCTTGACTACGTGTCCGGTCTTGAGGATGCCCAGAGAAGCGTATATCTCTCCCAAGAGCCCTGCCACTGTCGTCTTACCCGTTCCCGGGTTACCGGTGAAAATCATGTGCAACGGCGGGATAGAGACCTGCAGGCCGTGTTGCTGGCGCAGATGCGAGAAACGCACGAGGTTCAGATGGGTCTCGATATTGTATTTGAGGTTCTTAAGCCCCACGAGTTTATTGAGCTTCGACATCGACTCCTCAAATCCTCCTACATGCGGTTGCGGTACATCTTCGGGCAAAATCGTAGTCAGTTTCTCCTTCGTCAGGAAGAGATCGGACATATCATTCACCACGCGGTAGGACATGCGAGAGATCATCTTGTCGATAAGCGTGTTCACGTCCTCCGAAGTAGGGTTAGGAAGTGAAGAAAGATACGATTTCATCGACTTTTTCGTATCCTCCGTAAGGACAAACTTACGCGCTTTACACTCCCTCTCGGCGATGGACATGATATGATCGATCGTCAGCTCCGGGAGTTTGTATATCTGATCGATATACGACCTAAGATCCGCGATAGAGAGCAGTTCGGTAATACGATCCGGTGTATCGGCGAGCACGACAGCTACATGATCGGTATCCTCCTTCATGCGGTTTGCCAAGGTCTGTACCAGACGATTCTTGTTCCCGCGCATGTCCGTAGCAATCAGAGAACCCGCATTCTCTATATAGAGCATTCCTCCGCTGGCAAAGGAGAAATAATCCGTCAGCATCGAGTCGTCCTCCTTCAAGGAAGGAGACCACGTACTCGCATCCACGACGTGCAGACTGTCTTTCTCTATCAACCCGTTGCGGAGATAGAAATCAAATAAGACTTGGGCAAAAGCGGACTTACCGGACCCTTTCGTGCCCATGACTGCGGCATTGAGATTGATAGGCATCGGCAGGAGATTCATCGCGCTGCGCTGGTCGTTGAATAGTTTCTGTTGCGCCAAGACCCCCATCTGGTCGTAGATCGCCTCCATTCCCACCATCTCAGTGGAGCGCGGAGGCGTATAATGGGGCTTGGAGGGAGCAATATTCAAATATTGCACGATCGGCTTGCCTATCTGCTTTTTCTTCTTGTCACGCAGGAGGAAAGCGAAATAGTAACGTCCCAGACCGAGGTTCTCTTCCGCTCCGCGGGTGACCACAATATTGATATAAGCACCGGCCGTATCTCTCGCGGGAATCATCAGCGGATAAGAGAGATTATCCTTATGGATGCGGCGGATATCCCCGTCCTGATCCCGGTAAAACATATAGAACTCAATAAAGCATTCGACCGCTTTTTTCTGGGAATCGAGATATATTCTCCATTCCAACTGCTTACCGACAGCCTGCTCTACGACCGGGTGTTCATATACTCTCTCCTCATCCGGCAGACGATACTGGATGCCCGTGGCATACGTTATACCTATGTCCTCAAATTCACCGGATGGACGGAAAGTCGGCTCGGGATCCTGCTCATATTCCACGCGGGTGAAGATATCGATAATCTCCTCGTCTTTGGTCGAGTCATAAAGCATTGTCGCATATTCGTCCAATTCACTGACTTCCCGGGGATAATCATGCAGGAAGAACTCCATTTCTTTGTCGTACATCTCATCCTTGCGGACAGTAATTTTTGTGTATAGCTCTTTCATGGCGGGTGATGGATTCGTGGTTATTCATCGAGTTTGATATCCTGTGCGTTCATCTGGAGGGTGGTGCGGCCTCGGTAACTGTTCTCCTCGAGATAGAAGCATACATCGACGGCATTGCCGTTCTGCAGATGGTCGGCCTTATCGCCGTGCCCGAAGGCGATGCCATCCATCGCGACGATGGTGTCCGTGAGGTCCAGATGGAGGTGTCTGCCATCGCTGACAGCGCGGGTGTTGCGGTTATTGATGAGGTGACGGCAGAGGAACAGCGGACGCTCGTTGCCCGGACCGAAAGGCTCCAGACACTGAAGGATCTTGTACATCTTCCAGTTCATATCGCTCAGTTCGACCTCCGCCTCTATATCTAAGGTCGGCACTCGTTGCGCCGGAGTGATATGCGCAGCGACGTATTCCTCGAACCGGCGCTTGAACTCCGGCAGGTCTTTGCGGTGCATACTCAGTCCGGCGGCGAACTTATGACCGCCGAAATTGGTGAGCAGATCGCGGCAGGAGTCGATCGCCGTATAGATATCGAAATCCGATACCGAACGCGCACTTCCACTGATGATATCATCGTCGCCGGCGGTAAGGACTATCGTAGGCCGGTAATAGGTCTCCGTGAGCCTGCTGGCGGCTATGCCCACTACCCCTTTATGCCACTCGGGCGAGAAGACGACGGTAGTAAATTTAGCCGAATTCATCGGGTCTTTTTGCAGTTGCGCAAGGGCTTCGTCAGTCGTCTTGGTATCATAATCCCGGCGGTCCTGGTTATAGGAATCGATCTCCTTGGCGAACCGCAAAGCCGCCTCTGCGTCATGACTGATGAGCAGCCGCACCGCCTCTGCGCCGCTCTTGATACGTCCGGCGGCATTGATACGCGGACCTATCTTATAGACCAGGTCGCTGATGGTGATCGTTTTCCCCTCTATACCGGCTACCTGCATGATCGCGCGGATACCCTCGGACGGCATCGCGTTCAGCGCACGCAGGCCGTAGAAAGCCAGGATACGGTTCTCGCCCGTCACGGGCACTATATCCGAAGCGATGGACATCGCCAAGAGCGGCAGGAGCCGATAGACCTCCTGCATGTCCATGCCGCGCCGCATCGCGTACGCTTGCGCCAGTTTGAAACCCACGCCGCAGCCGCTCAGCTCCTTGAAGGGATAGAGGCAGTCGGAGCGTTTCATATTCAGTACCGCGACGGCATCGGGGATGGTGTCTCCCGGGGTGTGATGGTCACAGATGATAAAATCCACACCGATAGAACGGGCATACGCCATCTTCTCCACCGCCTTGATGCCGCAGTCTAACGCGATGACGAGGGTACAGCCCTTCTCTTTGGCGGTATCAATACCTTTGGTAGAGATGCCGTAGCCCTCTGTATAGCGGTCGGGGATATAATAGATGAGGTTATCCGTGAGGCGGCGCAGGAAGGAATACATCAACGCCACCGCCGTCGTGCCATCCACATCATAATCGCCATAGACCATGATGCGCTCCTTATTATCTATAGCGCGGCAGAGCCGATCCACAGCGACAGTCATATCCCGCATCAGGAAGGGGTCATGCAGGCTGTCCAGCGAGGGACGGATATACGCACGCGCTTCGGCGGCCGTACGGATACCTCGTCCCGCCAAGAGACGCCCCGCCACGGGGCTGATGTCCAGCTCGGTACTCAGGCGTTGCGCCGCAGCGGTTTCCTCCGGCGAGAGTTGTTTTATGTTCCAGTTTATTTGCATTCCGTATTCAGATGGTAGTCATCCGCCTCCTGCCATTGCGGCAGTACTTCGCGGAAATGGCGCAGTTTCTCGATGGAGAGATCGACGATACGCGTCGCGCCCTCGTAGTCCTCGAATCCCGCAACGTCTTTGAGCCAGGTGTCATAGGCGGCGGAGTGGCCGTTATAGTCGAGTTGCATCCCGTCCGTGCCTACCATATTCACGCCGATGGCGTAGCAGTGGTTCTCCGCTCCGCGCGCCGGCAGGAGGGCGTCCCAATACTGGATGCGGATAGTAGGCCAGCACGCCACGCAGATGAGGAGATCGTACATATCGCTCTTGTCCTGCCTCAGCCAGACGGGAAAACGCAGGTCATAACAAACCGCCAGACGGATCTTCACTCCGCGGTACTCAAAGAGCGTACGCCGGTTACCGGGCGTGAAGAAATCCGCCTCTCCGCCGGAACGGTAGAGATGATGCTTGTCGTAATACTGGGGAGTATCGTCGGGACGGAAGATGAACCCGCGGTTATAGAGCTTGCCATGGTCGGTAACCATCATCGAGCCGATGATCGCTATATGATAGGTGTCCGCCATGTGCTGCAGCGCCACGGAGCTTTCGCCTGTCCCCCACTCGTCTGCCAGACCGGGACGATCGGTACAGAAACCGGTGGAGAACATCTCCGGCACAACGGCTACATCCGCCTGCCCGGCTACCGCCCGCAAGCGCTCGTCCAAGAGCCCAAGGTTTGCCTTGGGATTCGCCCATTCTATGGGATATTGCATTAATGCTATGCGCATTCCTTATCCAGCCCCTCTATCCTCCGATTACTTCTTCGTCTTTTTCTCCCCTCCTCCGGCGATATTCTCACGCATGGCGGTATCCGCCTGCATGTTCTGCATGCGATAGTAATCCATGATACCGAGGTTGCCGTTCCGGAAGGCATCCGCCATCGCTTGCGGCACGAGCGCCTCCGCCTCAATCACTTTGGCGCGTGCCTCTTGGGCTTTGGCTTTCATCTCCTGCTCGTTGGCTATCGCCATGGCGCGACGCTCCTCGGCTTTCGCCTGGGCGATATTCTTATCCGCGTTCGCCTGGTCCATCTGAAGCTGCGCACCTATATTCTTACCTACGTCGATGTCCGCGATATCAATGGAGAGAATCTCGAAAGCCGTTCCGTCGTCGAGGCCCTTGGAGAGCACGAGTTTACTGATGGAATCGGGGTTTTCGAGCACTTGCTTGTGGCTCTCCGCCGAACCGATAGAGCTGACGATACCTTCGCCTACGCGGGCTAAGATAGTGTCCTCACCGGCACCACCGACAAGTTGGCGGATGTTCGCACGGACAGTCACACGGGCTTTGGCAATGAGCTGAATACCGTCTTTGGCTACAGCCGTTACCGGCGGCGTATCGATGACTTTGGGGTTCACACTCATCTGCACGGCTTCGAACACATCACGTCCGGCAAGGTCAATCGCCGTAGCCATCTGGAAAGGCAGATCGATACCTGCTTTGCTCGCAGAAACGAGGGCGTGTACGACGCGCTCGATATGTCCGCCGGCGAGGTAATGCGCCTCCAGACCGTCACGCTTGACATCCGTCAGACCGGCCTTGTGCGCCTCGATTATACAGTTCACAATCTTCGTAGGAGGCACCTTACGGATACGCATCAAGAAGAGTTGTACGAGACTAATGTGCACACCGCTCACTGCGGCATTGATCCACAGCATGAAAGGCACATAATAGAAGAAAATGATCAACCCGATAAAGACCAGGGTCATCACGACGATAGTTAATACATCCATAATTATTCCTCCTTGGAGTTTTGTGATTTATTTTGATTTTCCTTGTCTTCCTTGTTCAGTTTGTTGTGCGCCATCTCGACATGGCTGTCAATCTTACTGTCCAGCGCCATCTTATCTAAGGCGTTGCTGCGCAGGAATCCCCAGATAGCCAGCGCAGAGAGGACGAGGCACGCCGCCAGGGTAATATACCCCGCCATGCGACCGATCCAGACATACGCCACCACGATTGCCGCCAAGAGGCAACCGAAACCGCTCACGCCCGCGATACCAAAACCCGGTAATAGGAACATCTCCATTAATAAAAGCGCGACGCCCGCGAGCACTAATAATACGACTAAAAAAACGTTCATGCAAATATTTTTTAAAAAATTTTACAACTATTTTTTTCAATTCGGGTGCAAAGATACTAAATATCTTTGATATATGCAAGCGCAAGAAAAAAAATTTGCATATTTCAATTAATTATACTACTTTTGCGGCGATTTTTTGAGGGTACACCTTATTTATTAGTGAACGTATGAGCAAAAATCTGGTTATAGTAGAGTCTCCGCACAAGGCGGACACGATCGGTAAGTTCTTAGGTAAAGAATACCGCGTACTGAGCAGTCAGGGTCACGTGCGCGACATCGAGGCAGTGGGTAAAAACTCACTGGGTATCGATTTTGAGCACGGGTATATGCCGCATTATGCCATCGACCCGCATAAAGAGCGGTTGATCGAGGAGTTGCAACACGAGGCGAAGAAGGCGGATACCGTCTGGCTGGCTTCCGATGAGGACCGTGAGGGAGAGGCGATAGCGTGGCATCTGAAGGAAGTGCTGGGGCTGGATACGAAAGACACGAAGCGTATCGTCTTCCATGAGATCACCAAGCCGGCGATCTTAGAGGCTATTGAGCACCCGCGGGATATCGACTATAACCTCGTGAACGCGCAACAGGCACGACGGGTACTGGACCGTATTGTCGGTTTTGAGCTCTCTCCGATCCTTTGGAAGAAAGTGACGACGGGTCTTTCGGCCGGTCGTGTACAATCCGTAGCGGTGCGTCTGATTGTAGAGAAAGAGCGCGAGATAGAATCCTTCCGTGCATCCTCCGCATATCGAATTTCTGCCGATTTCATCGGGGTAAATCCCGGTGACGCGTCGGTGTTGAGATGCGAACTGAACCATCGTTTTTCGCATAAGAAAGATGCGATCGAGTTCCTGGAGAGTCTGAGTACGGCGCAGTTCATCGTACGCGATGTACAACGCAAACCGGTGACACACATGCCCGCGCCGCCGTTCACCACTTCGTCGCTCCAACAGGAGGCTGCGCGAAAACTCAAATACAATGTCTCCAAGACGATGCGACTGGCGCAATCGCTGTACGAGAGCGGAAAAATCACCTATATGCGTACGGATTCCGTCAATTTATCCACCTTGGCATTGGCCGGCTCAAAAGAGGTCATTACCGAGCAATACGGTAAGGAATACGTGCACACGCGTCAGTTCCGTACGAAGTCCAAAGGGGCACAGGAGGCGCACGAGGCAATCCGTCCGACGTATATGAATGCCCTTACCGCCGGAGCCAATCGCGACGAGCAGCGGTTGTACGAGCTGATCTGGAAACGCACTATCGCCAGCCAGATGGCGGAGGCTCAGAGCGAGAAGACCACCATCGAGGTATCTATCCACGGCAGCAAATATGCGTTTGTCGCCACCGGCGAAGTAGTGACTTTCGACGGTTTCACCCGCGTCTATGTCCAATCGACGGATGAGGAGTCGGAGGAGCGTCGCATACTACCGGCTATGTCAAAACGCGAGCGACTGAAGATGATCGGCGCAGAGGCGGTACAGACCTATGCCAAACCGCCGTTCCGATACAACGACGCCACCCTCGTCAAACGTATGGAGGAGCTCGGTATCGGCCGTCCGTCCACGTATGCCACGATCATCGAGACCATCCAGAAGGTCAAATATGTGGAGAAAGGTTCGGTAGCCGGTCAGAAACGCGATATAGCCATTCTGACGCTGAAGAACGGCATCGTGACCGAGAAGCAGAAGAGTGAGCTATACGGCGCAGAGAGCCAGCGGTTCCTGCCGACCGACCTGGGATATATCACCAATGATTTCCTGGTGGCTCATTTCCCGAGCATCCTCAGTTATGACTTCACGGCGCACGAGGAAGAGCAGTTCGATAAGATCGCCGTCGGACGCGCCGATTGGCAAGAGACGGTAGGTAAGTTCTACAAGACCTTTAAACCCTTACTTTCCTCGATTCCATCGGGAAAAGTAGAAGGTAGGCTGTTAGGCAATGACCCTGCCACAGGCGAGCCGGTAATAGCCAAAATCAGCAAGATCGGTCCGTGCGTGCAGATAGGCGATGCGACGAACGACAAGCCGCGTTTCGCCAGTCTGAAGAAAGGACAGTCGATTTACTCGATCACCTTGGCGGAGGCATTGGAGTTATTCAAGAACGCGTTACCTATTTCTCTCGGTGAATACGAAGGAAATGAGGTGATCATCGGTGAAGGTAAGTATGGTCCGTACGTGCATTATGACAAACTGTTCATCTCTATACCGAAGGGCAAAGACCCGCTGACGGTGAAGATGGAGGAGGCGATTGCTCTCATTCACGAGAAACAGGAAGCCTCCACACCTATTCATCAATGGGGAGAGGTACAGGTGCTGCGCAGCAAATACGGCGCATATATCCACACGCCGGAGGGCAATTACCGGATTCCGAAGAGTACCAATGCCGAAGCGATGACGGAGGCCGATGTACGACAAATAATGGCACAATCGGAGCCTTTAAAGCCCGGAAAACGCACTTTTAAGCGAAAAAGTGCAAAATAATTGCAAAAAAATTTGCGTATTCCAGAAAAAAGCAGTACCTTTGCACCCGCTTTTGAAAAACGCGACGAGAAAATTTGCGCCAGCAAATAATCGAAGCGAGCAAAGCGAGCGAGAAGTAGCGCAGTTGGTAGCGCACTACGTTCGGGACGTAGGGGTCGGGCGTTCGAGTCGCCTCTTCTCGACAAAAGGACAGCCAATCGGCTGTCCTTTTGATTTTCCTACAGGCAATTTTCTTCGCCTAATGAGCGTACGACATCAATCAATCTTGATGTCCGTGTTGACGTTCTTCGATCCCCAGAGAGCGTAATAGAGGATGTACGCCACGCCGATGATCGGAACGATATAACTCAACAGGCAGTTATGAGCTGCTATCAGACTCTGGAGATACGGAACGACACCGCCGCCAACGACCATCATCATGAAGATACCGGACGCTTTGGCAGTATATTTGCCGAGTCCCTCGGTTGCCATATTGAAGATCGAGGTCCACATCACGGACGTACAGAGACCGCAGAGAACCAGCAGCGTCGAAGCCAGCGGCACCTCTATCACGGAGCCTTGTACGATCGTCTTAGCCAAGATCGAGTCGCCGATCAGCATGGCGGCTACCATCAGGGCGATAGCTACCGTAGCTACGCAGATGACCATCGTGCGGCTGGATACCTTACCGCCGATTGTCGAACCTACGAAACGGCCGATGAGCATGAGGATCCAGTAACGACCGGCAATCAGGCCTGCAGCCGCAAATCCTACTTTCGGCGTCAGATAACTGATCAACGTAGCAGGGATACCGACCTCCACGCCGACGTAGAAGAAGATTGCGATCACGCCTAAGGTGAGATGACGGAAAGCCCACGGAGTGGTCTCATACGTCACTTGCTGGCCTGCGCCGGCGGGTTCCTCTATCGGCGTGAAACGGATGATGAGGTAGATCAACGCAAAGACAGCCATCGCGATATAAAGCACAACATTCACATCGTCGATCTGCTTGCCCGCAAGGCTCTCACCGATGATCGCACCTACCAGCATCGGCGTCAACGCACCCGAGAGGGAGTTCAGCGTACCGCCGACCATATTCAACTGGTTACCACGGTTACCGCCGCCGCCCAAGAGGTTCAGCATCGGGTTCACTACCGTGTTCAGCATACATACGCAGAAGCCGCCGAGCAGCGCACCGCCCAGATAGACCGCAAAACTATCGAAGACACCGCTCATCCATTGTACGGCGATGCCGATGAAGCCCAAGAAGATCGCCGTGAGGGCGGTTTTCTTGTAGCCGTACTTAGAGAGGTAGTTACCTGCCGGAATACCCATGATGAGGTACGCCAGAAAATTGAACAGGTTACCGAGCATACCCATGCGCTCCGCCTGGGCAGGGTCGTCAAACGATGCGCCCCAGATCTTACCTACAGGCGCAGCAAGGTTCGTCACAAACGAGATCATCGCGTACAAAAACATCATCGCGACAATCGTAATGATCTTCAGAGAAGAGGATTGTTTTGCATTCATGGTTGAAAAAAATTTTAATAAGCGGCTGCAAAGGTACGACTTTTTTTTGATATATGCAAGGAAAATCGAAAAAAAAAGCCCCTCCTTTGAGGGGAGGGGTTTGGGTAGGCTTTAGCTATGCGCCTGATCCCATTCTTGACCGCAGACACGCCAGTACCATTGTTTCATGGTCTTTGCGCCGTTCGGCTCGTTCTTCTGCGCGATGAAGGTCTGCTGGTCAGTCGTGATCTTCGACAGGTCATGACTGCGCTCCTTGATCATCGCAGCAACGCCGATAAAGCGGTTGCGGATCTGGTGCTCACGCTGCGTCAGCGGTGAGGTGCGTTTCACCGGAGTACGGAGATAGATGCGGTTGCACTTGTTAGAAGTCGTTGCTGCGGTACGGTGGGTCGCGAGCAACATCTTCTCGCAGCTGTGCTGACCGCTCTTACCGGGTTTGGACAATGCGCCGGACACATGATCAATTCCGGCTGAATAAGTTACACTTGCCATGTCGTGCGAGCTATCCTCGTAAGCGCCACAAAACTCCGTTTTATGGGTAGTTACTCGGATGCTCTCACTCTTCGGTCCGCACGCACTGCGTTAGCGTACGTCCCGAGGGGAGAGCCCTCTAAGCTCGATGAGAGGGGTTAAAGGTTTGATTGAACAATAGGTTTGATTTCGATTTAATCGAAAATGCGGCGGTTTCGGCCTACGCGGCCTTGAGCGTAATCTTCTTAATTCGCGTATTCATGCAAGCATGATACGCGCCTTAATAATCTTCCTTTTGTCCGGCTTGATAGCCGTCCGTCCGCCTTACAAAAATGCGCTAACGCTTACAAAAATTAAGAAAATAATTTTTTATTGATTTTTTTGGATTGTTTTGGGGCATTTTGGACTAATAAATCCACCGCACCGCATGGCTATTTTCTTTATTTTTGTAAGGGCTGTAAGCCCGTATTTTTGTAAGCAGTCATTGTTGAGCCCTATCAAGGGTCTCAACGGCGGATTTGGTAGTTAGGGGGCGCTGCAAGCTCGCTTGTGAGCGCGCCCTAATTAGCAAGTACGCTCAAGGCCGCGTAGGCCAAAATGACTGCGCATTTTCGATTTCCCAAGTCAAAGGCCTTTCTTCGACGCGTCATAGCTCTCTACGGTCTTGGTTTGGATGACGACGGAGGTGTCGCCGCGTTGCCATGCCTCGCTTCGCGTCGTGACGGTCCGGGTGACGTTGCAGGAACTCAGTCCCAAGCCCGCCGCCAATGCCGTGAGGGCAGCGATGAGGACGGAAACTACCAGTTTGAGGATTTCTTTCTTAGTCATTTTAGTCGAAGTTCGGTTTAACATACTTCTGCGCAACGGTGTACGCAAAGAGGGAGGTGTACTTGCTCTGCGCCTTGAACGCCGCTTCAAGGGTAGCACGCTCTGCGGGATCCGCGAGGGCGGTCTTGGCTGCCTGTGCTGCGGTTTTCAGAGCGGCTTGGCATGCCTGTACTTTGGCGTCCTTGTTGTTCCGGACGGGGTTCAGCAGATCGACGCCCAACTGCTCTTTCTTGCAGTTGCAACGCTTAAAATACAGCGTCTCCGAGCGGTTGAATTTGCCCATCACGCGGGCAAACATACCATGTAGCGTAATCTTAGCCATAGGTTTAGGTTAAATTGTTAAATTGTTAAGGTGCACCGGATTGGAGACCTTCCTTTTTGGATGAGCGGGACTGAGAAGGAAGCAACAAACGCCCCGGTCATCCATTATCTTGTTTTCTCAAATCCGATGCAAAGGTACTGCTTTTTTGCGAGATAACCAAAGAACGGCTTTCGCGGATTTAAGATTTCTTAAATTTCCGTCAGATCGTATCCGGCATACTCGCTCAGCGATACCGTTTCCTCATAGGTCAGCCAGTTGCGCACATAGATAGCATGCGAGGTTATTCTCTGTTTCCATCGCCAGCCGTAGATCAGGGTTTCCAAGCCCTCCATGCCTACAGGCGCACCTACATGCTGCTCCAGAGATCGCACGAGATCGGTTTTCAAAAATTTCTTTGCCATTAGTCTGTAAATTCGATTTCCAATTGTCCTTTCATGGTCCGCTCGATAAACTCGCGGTGCCGTTCCTTGCCATAAGCGATGCCGAA
>JAEEGL011867584.1_pt1 | contig 14861 bp, 8 predicted proteins | sample 9134231 | NCBI WGS metagenome assembly JAEEGL01 (sample SAMN16246548, study PRJNA631951) | gut metagenome | biome: gut microbiome; feature: rumen; material: fiber-attached | host: Bos | place: Iran: Karaj | collected 2018-10
GTCAGGCGAAACAACGACAAATTCAAGACTGAAAGTGAGAGCATTTCTGCTGGGCGCCAAAAGAACGGATTACATCCACCCAGTGGTGATTCTGATTTTGACAACCCTTTGTCACAACCCGATGCATAACCGTGTCCAAAGACATAGGTCGGCGCCATGCAATACACATGAAATGGAGAATTTAGGTAATCCAGCAATAGCGAACCGTCCATGGTTGCCCTTGGGAGAAAGTTGTGAGCGCTTGCCCTGTTGTCCCTTCCCTTGTAATACTCGCCTGTGAAAATGCTCACAGTGGAAAGATCAGACTGATGCTGCGCACCAAGATTATTATCAAATGCCGTAAACCCGCTAAAAACATCTATCAACGACGCATTACCGGAAACAACGTCATGGGCGACCTCCGAGGTAACAGAATCGATAACAAAAACAATGATGTTCCTCTTGTTCGAATACTTGACATAGAACGGCACCTCATCCCGAACGCAATCCCATGCAGAAGACTCCTTTTCGCCAATAATAAATCTCATGTCGCGCTTTACATCAAGCAACGACGCCGACAGCAAGACAAAAAGCGAAACGAGCATCCATGTAAAGTATGTCTTAAGCCTAGAATACGGCACCATTATAAACACAAAGACATACACAAGCACAAAGAGGTCTCTTTGAAAAAGCCCAGCGTCACCATAGTAACTGGCATCACCAATAAACAGAGGAGCGCCCTGCGAGAGCACTCCGCACTCAAGATACTCATAGACAAGAAAGGCGAACACTGCAAAATGGACCGCCCTGCCAAATGTAAGTCCGGAAAGATACAGTCCCATAGACACGACAAGAAACGCTGCAATCGAATATGGCAATGCGCCAAGAAGCAGTTGACTTGGACTAAATGGATAATCCGACGCATTGGCGAAATAGGACTGTAAAGGCACAACATAGAAGTAGAAATATACAGCTATCGCAGCAAGCGAGAGCGTCTGCCATGGGTATATGGCTCTTGCAGGGTAGTGACGTCGGAAATAAGCGGTGGCCAACGAAACTATCAACGTCAGCAATTCAATGCTGCCGAACACATAAAGCGAAGACCAATCAAAGATCTCGCCGTGAGGGGAAAACTCCCACGCCCCCCACTTCAGTCGCCGGGTTGGTTCCAGTCTGCAACTCCCGCCTGAAAGTTCAAGGTTGACCATCCCATTCGAGGATAAACCCACGGATTTCATCCCGTCAATACGATATGCCTTTGCAAACTCGCCAGGGCACAACGTCTTGCAGAACACCCCTCCGACCACCAGCCTTATGCTTCCAAGGGACAGGTTCGTGACAACGCTTGATCTAATGAAAAGCGCCGGCGAACTAAAATCAAAACTTCGAGGAAACTCCCCACCGAATATGTGTGCGGAAATGCCGGAGGATTCTTGATCATACAGCTCAACCGAAGAACAATAATTAACCGTGCCATCTTCCAACCTTGCCGTGGAAACCGCAACAGCAACGCCTCCATTTGCTTCCACGTCAATTTCAAACCTCTGCGGCAAGCAAACCGAAAGCACAAAGGCAATCGGTGCAACAACAAGCAAGTTGATGCCCAGAAAAGAAGCCAAGCACCTAAGAACCGTGGCACAAAGACCGTTCAACGATCCGCGCTCGCTATGAGTGGCTACACATTCCTCTCTCATTGGGATTTTCCAGATGCCCCTTGAGCGTTACTCTTCACCAACCTCACTTGCTCCAGATTGTACCTGATTGAAACATCATTTGGCTTATACCTGACAGCCTTCTCCCAAAGCTTTTCTGCTTCGTCCAACTCTCCACGAATGGCCAACAATCTGGCAAGCCTGTCTGCAGCTGCTGGCGTGTCCACATTCCATCTGCCAGAGATAGCCGCCCGATACTCGGCTTCTGCCGATTTCTCATCTCCAAGTAAGTCTTCATATACACAGCCGCGATAGAATCGAGTAATATGCAAGGCAACCCCCCTCTTGTCGACACGAATTGCATTGTCAAGATCTCCCATTGCTACATCTGGACTGTGCTCAATGTTCAAAGCAACAAGAGCACGAACCTGATATACAAACGCGAGCTGTTCAGAATCTTTGCTTAAATGCACTTCCAACCAATCGCAACATTCTTTTAATTCATCCAGGCGACCACGCTCATAACAAACACGGGCATAGAGTTGGCGATTTGTAAATGTAGATGGGAACGCCTCAATTCCCGACTCAAAAGCTCTTGCGCAATCAGCCCAAAGCCAAGCCCACCGCGCCGCCTCTGGAACGGCGAAAATGCGCGTAGTTGCTAGAATCGCGCACAGGGAGAAACCAAATATTCGCAAACTGCCCTTCACGGCGAAAAGACTGCCACAAACGGTTACAATGACAATTGCCAGTCCCATCGACGGAAGCCCCATGTAATAGTCGCCGTAAGGTCCGTTTCCAAATCCGAGGATGTTGCTAACCGGCAAGAATCCAACCAACGCAAAAGCTATGCCCATGGCCAAGAACGGACTGCGACGGCGAAGCGCGAGCGACAGAATGCCGAGCGTCAAGACAACTATCCAGCAGACAACAAGAGCAATACTTGAAACATCGCCCAAAGAATACGATCCTGTCGGCGACATGTTGCCAAATGGCCACAGCCACACAAAGAAATGCCAACAAGTGAAATATGCCGCCGCCAAAACAATGTCAAAACGACTGACATTGTCAAAACTACCATTGAGCGAGGAAACCGATCCGACCTTTCCTCGAAGCAGAAGATATAGAACGGTGACAAATGCATAAACAGCATAAACAAGAAACACCTTCTTGGATTTGAATCTTTCCGGTCGCAGATAGAAATCAAATATGACAGCAATAGGGCCAACCGCAACTGCCTGTTCATAAGACACGCAGGCAACGAAAAGACATGCTGCGGCAGCCACAACAAAGGACGGACGAAAGGCATTCCCATCAAATGCCTTGTCATGAAGCACAATGGCCAAGGCGCCAAGCGCGCACATGACTTGGATATTAACGCAGCTGAGCCACGCAGTAGATGACACAAGCGTCGGAGCAAGCAACCAAACCGCAGACGCCAGCAACGCCTGCCGCTCATTGCCAAAGACTCGGCGAAACACAGCTAGCACGGGGATCAAGCTCAAGCATCCTATAGCAATCGCAAAAACTCGACAAAGCGGCGTCATATTCTCGGGAAATAGCGCAAATACAGAGAAAATCAGATTCTTGACTGGACGAAACAACTGAAACGAATCCGCTCCAAATACCTGCCACCACGATTCAAAACTTCTGACATGCGCCAGCTCCTGGGCGTCATCCATCAAGAAATAAGGCCCCAATACGGCAAATGACTGAATAACAATGTATGCGGCAATGACAAGCAACGTAAAGCCTGCCCCATTACGTTTGAATTGGATGTTTTCGCTGCTATTCATAATATTCTTTCTTCTGTAATAATACCATATCCGCATGTCACCCACAAGAGGAAAGTTGTGACGTTTCAGGACACTCTTGAGAATCCTTGATAGAATTGTCTATTCCTCTCGGACAAAAGCATAACAAACCACATTCAGCGAAATACAGAATGGGAGAGCATGTCCATGGCGACAATTCGACAAAAACGCAACAGGACACTACAAAGGCCAAGACCGCAAACATCGCAAGGCCCGATTGCATCCGGCTGAATGCCAGAAGGGACAATGCAAAAACGGGGAATGCGACGTCGCCGTCAAGACTCGGAAACAGCGAAACGGAAGCAAAGAACAATGCGGATGCCGTTGCAATCTCCTTGGTGCGGCGGTCGCTTGCCACGACCATCCCGACAAGAGCCGCCATTAGAGCCAGCAAGGCAACAACGGGAATCGCTACTGAATGAGTCCAAAGAACCGCCTTCTGCAAGGCCAACATGCCTAGGACAAGCCAAATTCTCCATTGCGTCGCACAGGAACGCAAAAGGTACAGCGCAACAGCCACAAAGGAAACGACAAGCACGCTTTGGTCGTAGAACCTTGAAACCGACCACAGCCAGCACAGTGTGTAAGTCGGCAAGAGCCTTGCCAGCCATCCTTCTGACCGTCTAAATCTCCACGACAGGACTGCGCACGCGGCCACACCAAGAGTGACGTTCAACAACAGTGGCAACATCGGCGAAAGCCCCTGAAGCCATTCTATCACAACAGGGCCCAGCAAATAAAACCTGGGGAACATCCCCTGGTTATGGAAAATGGCAAGAATCATGGCAATTGGAGATCTTCCACAGGCAATCGCCGACACCATCGTTAAAAACAAGCAGATTCCTGCCGCGACTGCTATCGTGAGGAACCTTCTTCCGACCAACAACGGGATTGCAAACAAGAGAGCGATTTGGGGCTTTACCATCATGAGCGACCAGCAAACGCCTGCTAGGACCTGTCTGCCCCTGTCTAGGCAGACGGCAAGGCAGACCGCTGCCGCTGCAATCATGACGCCAAAATTAAGGTAATTCAAGCAATATACGGCATAAAACACCGGCAATACAGCAATTGCACCGCACAGCAACCCGTCTTCGAGTCTGCCGCGCGATCGCCAACCGGCCAAGACACCCCAGACTATGAGGCCAATGGCGCACAGCACCCCAAGTCCAAAAAATGAATACTGAGCAACGTGTTTGGGGAGCAACGCCAACGGCATCATGAGAGGATACTCCCATGGAGGATAGGTCCCTACGACATCATGACTGCCGTCAGCCAGTGGCGTCGCATGGTCAAAAGACACGTAAGGTCGGCATTCCCGCTCTCCTCGCCATACCAATTCCGGATCGCATCCAGACAACACACATTTCGCCTCGTTGTACCGTAGCTGGAAATCATAGCCGAACTGATTTGGCTCCAAATGGGCAATTGCATCGCCGACGTGGTACCACGCCGATGCTACAAATATGACAAAGCACACTAGGGCCTGCCAGCCAATCTGAATTTTAGTATGCACTATCCCGCACTACATCTTTAGATAGTTCGCAACCACTCTGAAGCCCCGTCAAGGGCAATTTCTGCGCTGACGGATGACTATGCAACTTCTTTCCAAGGCCAAACAGCAACACTACAATCACCCATCCTGTAGTCTGCGAAGGCAACACCAAACCTGAAAGACTGTATAGAAAAGACGAAACCATCAAGAGCATCAAGTCTCTAGTGTTGCCAGACTTGCTCATGCAGGCGACAACAAGCAGATACACCAAAGACCAAATTCGCATATTAACGCAATTTACAGTGACAGCCCAGACAGACATTGGTACAGTTGCAATAAGAACATTTCTTGCAAGACGCCGATTTCTTGCAACATATAGCCCAACGGAAAATGCAACCAATCCTATACAGATAACAACAGATGAAGAGACAAACAACCGCAAGTCTATCTCGCGACAGATAATGGCGCAACAATAGGGAATAAAGCTCGCGGACACAACATCCAAGTGTTTAAAATCATTGACAGCCATCCTCGCCAAAACAAAAAAAAGGATTATGTACACACAGCAGTCGTACTCTCGCGAAACAGTCCACATGACGCAAAGAGCTAAAGTTGGGATAAATCGCACCAACCAATTACGTTCGTTCTTAAACAGTAACGACAAAACAACGCAAGAAGTAATGCCAACAAACGCATTTAACGCCATGTTGCCACTCTCGGAAGACAATTCAGACAATAAGGAAAACGTCCATAAGATGAATGACCCCTCTGGCAGGCTACCAACATTGTAGGCAGAACTATAATCCCTTATGGCCAATATCATGTCAAAAGGCGAGCCACCGCACATCAATGCGGGAGGAATGGTTGCTAATAAACAGATGATCCCACCAGAGAGAATTGCCTTGTATTGTCGTCCAATCAACAATGGGACAACAAAAATCAACCCGATTTGAGGCTTGATCATTGTTATTGACAGGAATAAGCCAGCCCACCACTGTCGATTCCGGTTCAGACATACTGCCATCGAAAGAACGGAGGCCGCAATAACTATCCCATAATTTGAGGGTCTGAGGCAGTCCCATACGCACGGCAGGATTGGCAAAGTAGCAATGACCGGAAAAAGTCGCATCCAAAGGGGCATAGAATTCTTCTTATTGCCCAAAAAAGCAAAACCATACAGCAACAAGGTGCACAATAACTCCACGACCAACCAGCACACTGCAGCCACTTGCTTAGGCAACAACGCAAAAGGCAAAAAGAACGAATACGACCACGGAGGATACGCACAAACATATTGATGCCACCTATAGTTCGTACACCCCCAGAAAAACGGGGAGTACGACGGAGAGGAGACCTCGCCGCTCCAAACATCAAATGGATCTATGCCTGAGAGCAAACACCTCACCTCGTTGTATCTTAACTGAAAATCATAGAGAAAAAAATCACCGTGAACGAAAACCGAAAATGCGGCAAACCCATCTAAAAAATATAACAATGCAATTAGCGCAAGCAGCAAGGCAGTAAAAACACTCGCACACTCAGACGTCGTCAGTTTTTTGTTCTTGATCAATGGCATTGGAACCCCACCGTTATCGATACTTTAGAATGCACCAGATAGCCTTGAAACCATCTTTCCAACCAATCTTCTTGCCCTCTGCATATGTGCGTCCCGAATAGGATATGCCGACCTCGTATACCCGCAATCCCGCCCGCGCGACGCGGGAAGTTATCTCAGGCTCAAAACCGAATCGGTCTTGTTGAAGCTTCGGCAAGATATCCATTAACGAATCACGCCGAAAAGCCTTGTAGCAAGTCTCCATGTCGGTAAGGTTCAGGTTGGTAAACCAGTTCGAAAGCATTGTCAGGAACTTGTTTCCAACAGAATGCCAATAGTAGAGAACACGATGCGGCTCGCCACCCATGAAGCGGGAGCCAAAGGCTACGTCCGCCTTGTCGTCGTTTATCGGCTTTATCACCTTAAGGATGTCCTGTGGATCATACTCCAAGTCTGCATCCTGTACAATGACGATGTCACCCGTGGCGGCAGCGAACCCAGTACGCAATGCTGCACCCTTCCCGCGATTCACCTCGTGATGCAGCTTGACAAGTTCGTTGTCAGCGTCCCCAGTGAGCGAATCGACCAGTTCTCGCGACCCGTCTGTGCTGCAATCATCAACCAACACGATTTGCTTGGGTATCGCCAACGACTTAAGTGCCGCCACAACCGATGCTATGGTGTTTTGTTCGTTGTAGAACGGGACGACGACAGACAGTTTCATCTGGATTCTCCTTTTGTCTCAAATGCATTCCTATCGGCAGATTGCGCTCTTCTTGCCGAAGAAGGCGTAGCCGAACTTCATGACGTCCGTTATGCCTTCCGCCTCCAATGCCGCAGAGTAGCCCCTCTTGTCGATCTGACGCCGTGCTTCGGCTGCCAGCGACTCAAGGTCGTCTTGGCCGTCCTTCGCCGCCTTCATCTCGATTATCACCGCCGGGAAGTCCATGCTCTCCGGCCGAGGCTTGAGCATGATGTCGAAGCGGCCATAGCCGGACTCGCGCTTGGACGTGACGACATAGACATCGCGCATGAACGACAACATTCCAAGAACGAGTCCGTGATAGAACGCCTCGTTCGAGGTGTCAAGATAGCTTGCGGACTCAAGAAGGAAGCGCTCGACATGATTCTTGAACGCGGCGGGATCGCGTTCGCTAAACGCCGTCCGCACGTCCATCAGGCTCTCCGACGTGCCGCTCTGCGTTGTGATCTTCTCGCAGATGTCCGTCACGTACACCTGCTCAACTTCCTTGTTCGGAATCGCCACGCGGCACATCCCGCTGGAAGTCTCGGAGGCCGGCTTCAGGTATCCGGCCGAGACGAGAAGCGCGTAGATTGTCGATGCCTTGTTCCTGATGTCCTGGTATGGTCCCAATTCCGACGTCATGGGAACAGACGGCGACTCGCCTTTCAGAAGCGACAGGAGCTTGCCCGCGATGTCAAACGGAAGATTCTCGACGAGTTCATTGATGACATCGTTGGAACTCGTGTCAAGCCAATACGGCCGGGCCTTGCATCGTGCGCTGAGATAGTAGAGAACGCTCCACGGGTTGTACATCTCGCACCCGCCGAAGACATAGCCATCATACCACGCGCGGATCTCCGGCATCTTGTCCTCGCGCCCGTAGTATCGCGCCATCTCACCAACCTCTTCCGGCGTGAACCCGAAGTATTCACTGAAGTCCTCGTCGAAAACAGTGTAAACCTTGAGGTTGTTGAGACCAGAAAGCATTCCCTCCTTCGCGACGCGCAGGACACCCGTCATGATGCCCATCTTGACATGGTTGTTGTCTTTCAGCGCGCCAGGCAGGAAAGCCCGCATAAACGCAACCATCTCACGGTAGTAGCCGTTCATGGATGCAGACGTCACAGGCGAATCATATTCGTCGATGAGAACGACAACCTGTTCCCTGTAATGGAGATAAAGCGCCTTTGCCAGGAGGGTAAGGGCGTTTCCCAACGTGGCAACGGAAGCCCTCCGCTCGCAGATGTCTTCATAGTCTTCGCGATCCTTGCCAACCGGAAGCGACGCAATGCATTCGCGATGTCGTCTGAACTCCTCGCCTATGTCGATGCAAAGTCTTTCGTACGCCTCTGCCCAATCAAGCGCCTTGTGGTCCTTGAACGTGAGATAGATAACCGGATACCGCCCCTGATGCGACATCCACTCGGCGGAGTTCGCGCAGTTCGCAATCGCACGCGACTCAAACAAATGCCTAGCATCCGGTTCGCCGACGCCTCGCTTCTCAAAGAAACACTTGAGCATCTGCATTGCCGTGGTCTTGCCAAATCGACGCGGACGGGTAAACAAGACAACCCCTGCTCGCGTCGCGAGGAGGTCGCGAATAAGCAACGTCTTGTCAACGCAATAGCAGTGCCCTGCAATCTCTTCCCAGTCGCTCTTGCCAACTGGGAGCGGCAACTTTACACCTAGGAAATCTGCTTGTTTCTCTTTCATCAGATAAAATTATATCAAAAGTCATTTTGAGCGGTCAAACCTAGAGATTTCGACTGTTCGGCCGCTGGTACAATCTCGTAATATGCAACCGTTATCTCGGGACGAGAATCCATTGTCCCTCTTGAAAATAGAAGCTTGTCATACAAGTGCCGAACTGGATTTGGCGGAATGCCCGGAACATTCCACGCACCAAACAACTTAAGAGTAAGTCCCATTTCCTCTATTTGGGATTTGATAGACTCAAATTCCTCTTTAAAGTACATGTCTTGCAAAATGAAAACTCGCTTGCCTTCATGAAGATACTTTTGAATCTGATTCGGCGTTTCTTTGAACACATGCCGGAAAGGAAGCCTGCATATACCGGAATCAACAAGCGAAGGCATTATCTTTTGCCAGCACGAGTCCGGCTTTGGGCAATGGCCTGCAATGCTGACTGGTGCGACCATGTCGGAGACATAGTCGAAGTTTTCCCTCGAAACAGGAAACAGCACCAATCCCTTGTCCCGAAAGCCGAAAAACTCAACTACGTTCGGATCGCCTCTTTGAATCACTGCCGAACCTTCCGGCAGCACAGCACCGGATACCTGTGCTTCACTCAACCACACCTGCCTCCCCAACACGATGTACAAATAGCGGTTTGAAGCATTCTTCACAACGACAAGACATAGAATGAAGGCCAGACTGGACAGAACCAACCTCACACGAGAACCGAATCTTTGCAGTAAACCGTTTAGGGCAATGAAGAACAACGGCACCGAGCAGATGGAGACAGGCAAGAAGAACCTAGTGTCAATCCAATAGTATCCAAGATACATTACCACGAGAACTGCTGTATGGACAAAGACATACCCCTCCAGAAGCAGGAAGCTCTTGTACCTGGCAAACGATCTGGTAGATATTGCATACACCGCAAAGGCTAACGAAACCACACCGAAAACTAGTGAAATCCAGATTATAGGCTGAGTCAGGAGGAATTTGGCTGCATTGAGAGCATTGCCGAGATTAAACGTCAAGTCCGGAAAATCAACCGGAACGGAACACCAAATGTGATACCCGCTCCTAAATGGGCTACCGAAGACAGTCCAATTATACCCCGTATTTGCCAGTAACGCCAAGCATATAGGCAACCCAATGACAAAAAGCAACAGTAACTTCCGCTTCCACCCAACCTTAATGCGAGAGATAAGTCTTAACCACGAAATACACGAAACACACGAAATAGTCGATTCCGCCTGTGCACTGGCTTCCGTATGTTCGATGCTTTCCATGCTTTTGAGCAAAATCACAACACCAAAGGGAATCGCAATTGCGAACCCCGTGAAACGCACGAGTCCAGCCCACGCAACCAGCAACCCGATTATGAAGCAAGACCTGGCTGACATCCTATTTGAGTTCACGAAACGCACAAAAACAAGGCCGAGCATTGCTAACAGCGCCGTATACGGAATTTCCGTCATCGCAACCCGGCTGTAGAATACGAAGTCTGGCAGGAACATCAGTAGGACAGGTGGCAAAATCGACAGCTTCCCAAGTCCACACGACTGCCCCATCTTCCAAACCACAAACAAAACAGCAAGCGCAAACGCAAGAATCGCCCAATGCAGGCAAAGTACATTACCGCCGCCCAGAAGATACGCAGGCGTAAGGCAAAGCAACGAAAACCACGGAGAATACCTTGATGGATACCACTCGCCATTGAGAGTAAAGCCAAATCGTCCATGCTCAAGTAGATTTGCAAGGCAAATGGAGTACTCAGACGAATCAGGCGGAATCGTAAGGGCGGCACCAAGCTCCGACGGTAGATAGATCAGAAATGCCGCAATCGCGAGCAATCCTGCCGAAACCGCCACAAGAGTGCTTCTCTTCCGAAGTTCCATTCCGCAAAGTATCTTAACTGGTCAACAGTTCTCTACTGATAGAACCAATAGCCGAATGTGATGTGGTCACCAAGAAATCCAATGCGACTTACCGGATTCTTGATCGCAGAACCTGGAATCGTGAACGACACGTCGCTGAACCCTTCTGTCGCATAAGAAACCTCGGCCGTCTCTACGACACTACCGTCAACTGCGACGTTAAGCCGAAGCGGATTCGAAAACGCACACTCCATCCTGGTTTTTGAGACAATACTGGAGAGGCCGACTGTATGCGAAGGCCAGGTCCTGAACACGACCGTAACGTCGCGACCTGGAGTCAGCGGCACAGACATCTCGTCGCCGCCAAGAACCACACGCCCGACGTCCAGTATCTCCTTGTCGCCAAGCTTTCCGAACTGAACTACTGGGGCGAATGGCGAAAAGCCCCATCTGTTGAATGTTTGGTAATCGGACGACGCCTCGTCCGCCCTATAGCCAACATCAACCCTCGCGACAAGCTGTCTGCCGCCCATGGGTTCAGCGGAACGAGGATTGAAGATCCTCCAATCAGCCTTCATTATTATCTTTCCATGTGGTCCCGGTCTCAACACATCGCCAAGACTTTCGACCGCCCGACTGCCGATAATTGATGGAAGATCGGAGCAGACAATCCAATAGTCAAAGCGCGTCTCGGGATTGTTGCGAAGCCGCTCCAGATTCTCGGTAATGTCCTGCGGCACAAATTCCGGAGAGTAAATCCCTGAGAGGTTCGCCAATCGCCGCGGCGAGAAGAAATATGCCGGAGCACAAGGAATGCCGCCGACAGAAGCTCCCTTCGGCAGCAATGCATCACATTCCTTGAAAAACAGTCGGTTGTTGTCCACAATCTGACACACCTGATGAAAAATATGCGGAAATGCCACGCTACCGACAAGCGCAAACATGACAAGCAGCACTGATGGTAGCCAACGAATGGAATCTGCGAGTCTCTCTCCAATTGCTACAGCTCCTTGCGCAGTAAATAACACAAGCACGGGAATCGTCCAAATAAGGTATCTATCCATACCTGTCCCCTGCCATCCACTCTGAGCGACATTAAGGAATCCACCTACAACAGCCAGCAAGAAGACACAAATGCCAAACAGATTTCCACACTTCCAGTTGAAATAAGCTAATCCCAACACAAAGAAGAGCCCACTCAACACCGGCAATGCAATAAACCCCCGCGGCATCTCAGAAGAAATACCTAAAACGACGCCTTTGACAATGGTTATTAAGTCTGAAAGTGAGAATGCAACAGCCTGATCAAACGGCAATGTCGCAAAATGCCCCTTCCCCAAGATGCTAGAGAACTGCGCTTTTCCAGTAAGGATGTAGTTAAATGCAAAAAGGCCGCAAGTGGAAATCACCCCAATGATGCAAATAAGCATCCTAGTCCGGCTTTCTTCCTTGTCCTTCTTCAGCAAGTAAAAACCTGCAGTCACAATCGAAAAAGCAATCAGAAGTATTATTCCCTCTGGCCGCACCCATGGCGCAAGTGCCAAAAGGACACCAGTCAGCCATTTTCGCTTCTGCGATAGCGCAAGCGCCAAAAGTCCGCTGAACGCAAGCCAAAATCCAACATCCGTTTGCGAGAAAACAGAGATTGCGCAGTGTCCCGATAAGGCCAATAGCAACGGTGCCAGAAACTTCACCTCCTTGCTGTCACTCCAATTTCGAATTGCACACCCCCACGAAAACAAAAATAGCAGATAGAAGCACGCATTAAGGACAAATCCCGCAACTGCAAGTGAATCGCCTGAAAAACCAAGGGCGTATGGAACAGCCAAAAGAAAAGGATAGATTACAGTCGTAGTCCCTGTACAAACCGATTCCCCCTCAGAATAAGAAAACGGGTGCCCTTCCACTATTCGACGAGCTGCCTGATAGTAGAGGGGCGAATCAAGGTGGGGAACTGAGATGATGCCATCAGGACATGATATTGAACCACTAAAAAAATATATCGCTATCTGAAACAGCCCTATCGCCAGCAATATACGACCTAACGCCCTTTTGGTCATCTTTCGCCTCCATCATAATTACGAATATCGAAAACAAAGAAGAGCGACATAATGCCGCCCTTCCTTATTTATGCCCATTGGCATGTGTCTACAGAATGTTAAGGGAGCACGTGCTTGAAGTCCGTTCCATCATCCGCGTTGCACGTCCACTGAGCATCCTGGTTTTTGGGAGCCGAATAGGAGCCACCAGACGGGCACTTAGGCTCATTCTTGATGTACAGCGTAGAACCAATCAGGCTGTTCATAGCAACTTGGCCAGTAATGTTTGCCGACTTAGCCATCCTCCACTGCTCGGTAGCGGTCTGGAGCTGCTTGAGGTTCGCAATGCAAGCATTCATCTGAGAAGTCTTGCGGTAGCGCACGAAGTTCGGGATCGCAACTGCTGCCAGAATGGCAATAATGGCGACCACGATCATGATTTCAACGAGGGTAAAACCCTTCATCATCTTTTTCATGGTTGTGTTCCTTCTTGTTTTGTTTGTATGTTGCACCGGCACCCTACCGGCACATTAGACATATTAGCAATCAGCATGCCAAGAAAACGAAAATCGGGCAATAACACGCTTTTTGCCGCAAAATTGCCGAAGTTATCGTTTTTACTGGCATATTTCATCAGCTAAACTTCTTAACTATGCGAATTTTTTCGCAAGGGAAAGAGCGAAACGGGCGCTCAGTCGTCGGAAAGTTTCCGGTAAAGCGTCGAAATATTGACCTTCAACGCCTCAGCGGCCTTTTCCTTGTTACCGCCCTTCGACGTAAGTATGGACTCAATGAACTCCCGCTCTTTCTGCTTGAGGAAGCTCTTGAGCGACGCATTCGAATCACCAGCCGCTGCCTTGCGGGTAAGGGCGTCTTGCAACTTCTGGGGAAGAAGATCCTTTGTGAGCTCCCCGCCCTGGTAGAACGTGAGCGCATACTTAATCGCATTTTCGAGTTCTCGGACGTTTCCCGGCCAGTCGTAGGCCTCAAGCGTCTTCACTGCGTCCTCGGAAAGTTTGGGTGCTGCATCCCCGCCACGCTCGGACACGATAAAATGCTTGGCAAGAGGAATGATGTCCTCGCGACGGTTGCGAAGCGGGGGCACGTCTATCGTAATGACAGCAAACCTGTAGTAAAGGTCGCTTCGGAAGGTCCCCTTTACGACAGCCTCCTCCAGATTGGCGTTGGACGCCGCGATCACGCGGACATCCACTGGAATGTCCTTGGTGCCGCCGACTCGGCGAAGCTCCTTCTCCTGAAGGACGCGCAACAGCTTGCCCTGAAGGATGAGTGGCATGGACGAAATTTCGTCCAGGAAGAGCGTTCCTCCATTCGCCGCCTCAAAGAGGCCCATCTTGTCCGCCACGGCACCAGTGAAGCTGCCCTTCATGTGGCCGAACATCTCGCTCTCCAGGAGATTCTCCGGTATGGCCGCGCAGTTGACGGCAATAAGGGGCTTGTCCTTGCGGGTCGAGTTGTTGTGGATGGTCTGCGCAATGACCTCCTTGCCAGTTCCGGACTCGCCGTTGATGAGAACCGTCGCCGCAGTGGGCGCGACCTTCTCGATGACGTCGCATATTGACTGCATCGCAGGAGAAGTGGCGATGAAACCTTCAAACCTGCTCGCCTCCTGGGACTCTTCCACGGCACCTGGCTGTTCGTCTGGGTGGGATAGCTTCTCTTCCGCGCGCTTGAGGCACGCGACCATGTCATCGACCTTGAACGGCTTGGCAAGATAGTCGAAAACTCCACTCTTCATCGCCGACACCGCCGTATCGACGGTAGCATACGCAGTAAGGAGAATTACCGGCATGCGGGGCGCAATCCCCTTCAGTTCGTGGAAGAGCGCCATGCCGTCCATCGGAGTCATCCGAAGGTCTGATATCGTGATGTCGATTCCGCCTTTGCGAACAGCCTCAATCGCTGCATTGCCATCTCGGGCCGTTTCCACGTCATAGCCGTTCGCCTTGAGCAAACTCTGCAGCATCAACAGGATACGGGGCTCGTCGTCAACTA
>JAEEGL013049330.1_pt1 | contig 14861 bp, 14 predicted proteins | sample 9134231 | NCBI WGS metagenome assembly JAEEGL01 (sample SAMN16246548, study PRJNA631951) | gut metagenome | biome: gut microbiome; feature: rumen; material: fiber-attached | host: Bos | place: Iran: Karaj | collected 2018-10
CAGGTACATATCGGTTCCTGCTCGAACGGACGCTATGAAGACATCGAAGCGGCCCACCGCGTTCTCATGGCGGGCGGCGGCAAGGTAAGCCCGACCGTACGCACGATAATCACCCCGTCGACGACCGAAGTGCAGCTCCGCTGCATCAAGGAAGGACTTGCGGCAGATTTCCTCGAGGCCGGCATCGTCTTCACGAACCCGACCTGCTCGCTCTGCACCGCCGAGCATTACGGCGCAATGCCCTCAGGCGACGTGGGATGCTCCACGACAAACCGCAACTTCATAGGCAAGGTCGGAAAGGGCAGCCATACATACCTCATGAGCCCGATGACCGCAATGGCGACAGCCGTAAAGGGCTGCATCACAGACCCGAGAGACATCCTTAAATAGGGAGGAAAAGTACTATGAGCGAGATCCTCAAAGGCAGAGCGTGGGTATTCAGCGACGACGTCGATACCGACCTTATCTATCACAATAAATATCTTGCCGAAACAGATCCGAAGAACATGCCGCAGTATGCCTTCGAATACTATCCCGGCAAAGAGAACTTCGCGAAAGAAGTCAAACCCGGCGACTTCGTAGTGGCAGGCAAAAACTTCGGCTGCGGCTCAAGCCGTGAGCACGCCGTCTACTGCCTCGAGTACGCCGGCGTTCCCTGCGTGCTCGCCGAGACATGCAGCCGCATCTACTACAGGAACGCTATAAACAACGGCTATCCCGTCCTCTTCGTAAAAGGCATCTCTGAAGCCATCAAAGAGGGAAAGATCAAGGACGGCGACCAGCTCGAAGTTGAGCTTTCGACCGGAACGATCAGGGATGTAACCAACGGCAACACGTTCCACGGAGACGCAGTAAGCGACCTTGAGAACGATATCATGGAAGCCGGCGGCCTTATGAACTACATGAAGGCCAAAGTCGGCGCGAAGTAAAACTTCGGGAGGAAGATCTTACTATGGGCAAGACATTTGCTGAAAAAGTGCTGGGCAGAGCAGCCGGATACGAAGTCACGGCAAACCAGGTCGTAACAGTCGAGCCTGACTTCTGCATGAGCCACGACAACGGCGCTCCGATCGCAAGGACATTCAAGAAGATCGGCGTCAAGAACGTAAAATACCCCGAGAGAATCTGCCTGATTCTGGACCACGCGGTACCGGCTCCGACAAGCGATCATGCCGTGAACCACAAAGAGGTGCGTGAATTCGTGGCGGCTCAGGGAATCCCCAACTTCTACGACGTCAAGAGCGAAGGCGGCGTCTGCCACCAGAAGATGTGCGAAGAAGGCTATGCGCTGCCCGGACTCGTTATGGTAGGCAGCGACAGCCACACCTGCACATACGGCGCGTTCGGTGCCTTCTCGACCGGCATCGGCCGTTCGGAGATGGCAGCGGTATGGGCGACCGGCAAGCTCTGGTTCAAGGTCCCCGAGAGCATGAAGGTCGTCGTGACCGGTAAGTTCAAGCCCGGCGTCTCCGCGAAAGACTTCATCCTGAAGTTCATAGGCGACGTCAGAGCCGACGGCGCCGACTACATGAGCGTCGAGTTCCACGGCGAGGGCATCGAGAACATGAGCATAGCCGAGCGCATGACGCTCTGCAACATGGGCATCGAGTTCGGCGCGAAGAACGCCGTCTGCAAACCCGACAAAAAGCTCCTTGACCTCATCAAAGAGCGCGGCAACGCAAAGAGCGACAAATGGGAGGCTCTCTGGGCCGACGAAGACGCGGTCTACGCGAAGGAATTCCACTACGACCTCGGCGACATCACGCCTGGCGTAGCGAAGCCGCACAAAGTCGACAACTACTCACCGATCGAAGAAGTCAAGGGAACAAAGATTCACGAAGCGTTCCTCGGCTCCTGCACAAACGGCCGCATTGAGGACCTGCGCCTCGCAGCCGGTATCCTCAAGGGCAAAAAGGTCGCCGTGCGCACAGTCGTGATCCCCGCTTCCTGGATAGTCTACCGCCAGGCAATGAAGGAAGGCCTCATCGACATCTTCCTTGACGCCGGCTGCATAATCTGCAACCCCGGATGCGGTCCCTGCATGGGCAACCATGAAGGCATACTCGCCCCCGGCGAAGCGGCGATCAGCACAGCGAACAGAAACTTCAAGGGCCGCATGGGCGACAAGGAGAGCTTCATCTATCTCGCCAGCCCGATGACAGTTGCGGCATCGGCAATCAAGGGCGAAATTTCCGACCCGAGGGAGGCGCTTTAACATGTCTGTAAAAGGCAAGGTATGGAAATACGGAGACGACGTCAACACAGACGTCATCTTCCCCGGCAAATACACATATACGATCAAGGAACGCGCCGACATGGCGAAGGTAGCATGCGAAGACCTTGACCCCGAATTCACCAAAAACGCAAAGCCCGGCGACATCATCGTCGGCGGCAAAAACTGGGGCTGCGGTTCCAGCCGTGAGCAGGCCGTCTCCTGCATCAAGGAACGCGGCATAGCGGCGATCATCGCAAAGAGCTTCGCGCGCATCTACTACCGCAACTGCTTCAACGAAGGGCTTCCGATAATAATCTGCCCTGCAGCAGTCGAAGCGATCAGCGCCGGAGATGAAGTCGAGATCGACTTCGAAAAAGGCGTGATAGTAGCAGGCGGCAAAGAATATCCGTTCCCGCCCTATCCGGAATTTGTTCAGGGGCTCATCAAAGACGGCGGACTTATCCCGCACGTCAAGAAGGAACTCGGCTTAGCATAAGATAATGCGGCTGCCTCCGCAGGGGGCAGCCGGTAAATAAAAGCACCGCAAAACACAAGAGGAGGAAATACTATGGCAAGAAACATCCTGAAGGTTAAGGAAAAGAAAGACCGTTACGACGTAACATATATGGCCGGAGACGATTCCGGCTTTGATATGATGGAGGGCGCGCTTCTTGTAATGGAAGCGATGGACCTGCCCATCAACTGGCACAGAGCCGACCTCGGCTGGTGCATGTGGGAGAAATCCAACAAGAAATTCGGCGAAGGCGACCCGCGCTGCAACACAGTCCCGCCCGAAACGATCGAATGCATCAAAAATACCGACGCCACGATAATGGCGGCCATCACCTCAAAGGCCGGCGTAAAGGGCTTCAAATCGGCGATACTCCAGATGCGCCAGCTCTTTGACCTCTACATCAACATGCGCCCCGCGAAGAAGCTCCCCGGCATCGGCACACCGCTTAAGGGCGACCCCGATATCGACATCGTAATGTTCCGTGAGAACACCGAAGACCTCTATTCGGCGGTCGAGTTCTATCCGCTTCCGAAGGAGATGTTCGACCTGCATCCCGGCATGAACCGCTTCCGCGAAGGCAAGGGCAACATCGCCGTTTCATGGCGCGTATTCTCCGAGCAGGGCTGCGAGCGCATCATCCGCGCAGCATTCGAATATGCCAAGGCGACCGGCCGCAAGACGGTACACTGCGGAAACAAGGCCAACGTCATCCGCCAGACGGACGGACTTATGAAGAAAAAGTTCCTTGAGATCGCGAAGGAATACGAGCAGTACGGCATCGAAGGACACGAAGAGAACGCCGACGCAACAGCAATGTGGCTCATCAAGAACCCGCAGAACTACAGCGTCTATGTTGCGTCAAACGTCTTCGGAGACATCCTTTCCGACGAAGCTTCGCAGCTGACCGGCGGACTGGGCTTCGCTCCCTCCGGCAACATCGGCGAAACAACGGCCCTCTTTGAGCCCTCCAGCGGTTCCGTACCGAAGTACGCCCACCAGTACAAGGTCAACCCCAGCGCGATGCTGATGGCCTGCAAGATGATGCTCGACTACCTCGGCCTCGAGGAAGAGGGCAAAAAGATCGAAAAGGCGATCGGCGAAGTCCTCGTAGAGAGCAAGCCCGGAACGCTCACCTATGACGTGCTCCGCGACTTCCGCAACGACCCCGACTGGGCGAAGAACGCCGTTTCGACGCTCGACATGGCAGCAGCTATAGCCCAGAAGATCAACCCCGCCTTCACCGGCGAGAAGCTTGCCGCGGCGAAGGAAAAAGTACACAAGATGTGCGCATGGGACGAAGCCTCCCTTATCGGCTTCGACGATTAATCCTATAACCGTTAGCTGACAAGCGGCCTGTCTGTTCGTTAAGCGGCAGGCGGGCCGCATTACTTTTTCGACAGGGGGAAACGCACAATGAAGACGGCACAGGCCGGGACGCTGGAGTCTATGGACTGCCTCGTAACGCTCACAGAGGCAGCCCCGGGCAGCGGCATAAAAATAAATATTACGGGAGCGAGCGCGGCACGCTTCAACAGCGCAATGACAAAAAAGATCAACGAAACTCTCGCCGAACTCTCTGTGAAAGACATGGAAGTCGCCGTCCAGGACAACGGCGCGCTTGACATAGTCCTTGGCGCACGCGTGGAAGCTGCCTACGGCAGACTCATGAAGTAGGAGGAAGAGAAAACTATGAGACGTACAATGCTCTATCTTCCCGGCAACAACCCGAACATGCTGACCAAAGGTCACCTCTTCGGTTCGGACGGCATCATCCTCGACCTCGGGGACGCTGTCGCAATGGTCGAAAAGGACGCGGCCAGGATCCTCGTCAGCAGATACCTCAAGCAGGGCGAGTTCGGCAACGTTGAAGTAACGGTCCGCATCAACGGCATAGACACCGAATTCTGGAAGAAAGACCTTGAGGCGGTCGTCCCGATGAAGCGCCTCGACGGCATCCGCGCGCCGAAAGTCGACAGCGCGGAAACGGTAAAGATACTTGACGAAGAGATATCACGCCTTGAAGACAAATACGGCGTGCCGCAGGGCAAACTGAAACTCTTCTGCCTGCTGGAAACAGCCAAGGGAATACTCAACGCATACGAGATAGCTACCGCATCGCCGCGCATCGCGGCCATCATACCGGGTGGCGAAGACCTGCGCGCCGACCTCAGGACAGAACGCTCGATGGACGGCACCGAACTTGAATGGGCCCGCCGCTTCGTGGTCTTCGCCGGACGCGCGGCAGGCGTCGACCCGCTCGATACGGTCTTCTCACGCGTGACCGACGATGAAGGGCTCAGGAAAGAGACCGAATTCATCAAACAGCTCGGGTTCGCCGGGAAATCGATAATACACCCGAACCAGGTGCGCATCATACACGACGTCTTTAACCCGACGGAAGCAGAGATCGCCAAGGCGCAGAAGATCCTCGCGGCGGCGAAGGAAGCGGCGGAGCGCGGCCAGGGAGCCGTCACCGTCGACGGCAAGATGGTCGACATGCCGGTCGTCAAGAGGGCCGAGTACGTCCTCGTCCGCGCCGGGCTTGCATAAGCAGGAGGGTGAAAGATAATGACGATCAACGCAGTAAAACGTGAGATTCCTGATTTTATAGAAGGTTACGGCAAAGTCAGGCACTACGAAGGCGCTTTCGCAAGGAAGCCCGAGGGAGCGATAGCCGGCGCCAGACTTCGCTGCTTCAACAGCGACATAACCGACAAGCGCGTAAGCTCTGTCAAGGAAGCTATAAAGGCAAGCGGCCTCAAGAGCGGCATGACGGTCTCCTTCCACCACCACCTCCGCAACGGAGACTATGTGGTCAACATGGTCCTCGACGCCTGCGCAGAGATGGGCATCAAAGACCTTACGCTCTTCCCGACAGCCCTTTTCGGAGTGCATAAAAAAGTAATCGACCATATCAAGAGCGGAGTAGTAACAAGAATAATGGGTTCAGTAAACGGCCCGATAGGACAGCTTATCTCCGAAGGCGGTATGGAAGTGCCCGTAGTGCTCAGAAGCCACGGCGGACGTCCGCGCGCGGTAATGGCCGGCGACGTTCATATCGACGTAGCCTTCATAGGCGCGCCTACGGCCGACAAATACGGCAACATCTGCGGAACGCTCGGCAAATCGGCCTGCGGTTCGCTCGGATATGCTTTCACAGACGCTGATTACGCCGACAAGGTCGTAGTAATTACCGACAACCTTGTGGACTTCCCGGCCGCTCCGGTCTCGATCCCGCAGACCAAGGCCGATATCGTAGTCGAAGTCCCCTCGATAGGCGATCCGGCAGGCATCGTATCCGGCACCACGAAGGTCACGAGAGATCCGCTGCGCCTGCTCATCTCGCGCTACGCGTCACAGCTCATCGAAGCAAGCCCCTACTTCAAGGACGGCATCTCCTTCCAGACCGGCGCCGGCGGCATCCCGCTCGCAGTCACCGCGTTCATGAAGGAAGCGATGATCCGGAAGGGCATAAAGGGCGGCTTCGGCCTCGGCGGCATCACCGGATATTTTGTTGAGCTCTTAAGAGAGGGCCTCGTAAGCAAACTTATGGACGTCCAGTCCTTCGACCTCGACGCGGTAAAATCGATCGGCGAGAATCCGAACCATATCGAAATATCCGCCGACTGGTACGCCAACCCGTGGAACTGCGGCGCGGCCGTCAACATGCTCGACGTCGTTATCCTGGGCGCGACTGAAGTTGACACCGACTTCAACGCCAACGTCAACACAGAGGCCGACGGAGCGCTGCTGCACGGCACAGGCGGACATCAGGACACCGCGGCCGGAGCAAAGCTCACGATAATCGCGCAGCCGCTTCTCCGCGGCAGGATCCCCTGCGTCACCGACAGCGTTTACAACGTTACGACGCCGGGCGAAGTAATAGACGCGATAGTAACGGAGTACGGCGTCACGATCAACCCGCGCCGCAAAGATCTTCTTGACGCGGTAAGCGGCGTTAAGGATCTGCCGATCGTTCCGATCGACGAACTGGCAGCGCGCGCTAAAAAGATGTCCGGCCCGACGGATCCCGTCAAAACGACCGACAGGATAATAGGCGTCGTCGAGTGGAGAGACGGAACTGTCATCGACGTCGTAAGACAGCTTAAAAAATAGCAGACAATAAATAGAGCCTGCAGATGATAATGAGGGAAGCCGTCCGTACGGGGGCTTCCCTCTTGTTTATCTTAACCGGTGACCCTGCCGGGGAAAAACTTTAGCGCCCGCAGGACATGGTCATCTTTTATTCACAAGGCAGATGCCGCATATGATCATCACGGCGCCGGCCGCAAGCCACAGCGTATAGCGCTCACCGATCAGCAGGTACGATATCACCATTCCGGCTATCGGCTGCAAAAACTGGAATATCACAAGTTTTGCCACAGGAAATACCGAGAGCGCCTTGTACCAGAACAGATAGGCGAGCCCGGAGGAGAGCGCGCCTAAAAATATTATCGAAAGCCATGTCTGCAGCGAGAAGGCGGCGATAAGCGAAAAATGCGTGCCGACTGCAAGCGATGCAGCAAGTGCAAAGAAAAACGCGAAGACCAGCTCCCAGAAGATGGAGAAAGCAGGGGGCAGCGAAGCTCGCAGGTACTTGCGCGATATTATTAGGAATACCGCCCAGTTCAGCACCGAGAAAAGCATAATGTAATCGCCGACCGAACCGAAGGAGCTGCTTTCCGCCGTCCCGTTTACCGTGCCGCGCGCGAGCACCAACGCAACGCCTGCCGCAGCCAGCAAAAGCCCCGCCGCACCTGTCCGCGTGATCTTTTCTTTCAGGAATATCCACCCGAGCACGGCGACTAACGCAGGAGAGGCGACCATCATCCAGTTCGAATTGCCTGCTCCGGCCGTCTTCATCGCAACGGCCTGTATACCCTGGTGAAAGAATATCCCCTGAAATCCCATGAAAAGCAGCGACGGCAGCTCTTCGCGCGACGGCAGCCGCAGCGTCCCCTCGAAATGGCAGCCGACGGCGAGCACCGGTACAGCGAAGAAAAAACGCATCAGCAGAATGAGGGAAGGTTCGGCCTGAGCGAGCGCGTATTTGGTCGAGGCAAAGCTGGCGCCCCATATGGTCACTGTGGCAAGGACGATAATATAATCAGTCATGCTGGCTTTTCTGCTCTTTACACCGCTCAAAAAAGATACCTCCTGTGTCTGCCGCTCTTCCGGCACGCCATCCTGAAACACAAATACATTGTAATTGTACTATACGGCGTTATTATTTCAGGAATGCCTTACCATAATATGCTGCAAAAAAAATATTATTTTGAAAAATAATACCAAAATCCGATAAAAAACGGTTAAATTTGTATGAATGAATATATCAACTAATTCCGCACAAAAGTCAGAATTTATATTGCTATCAACGACCGCCATGGTATAATAGGTATAATCTTTTGTACTTTGTGCGTTATTTCTCAAATGCTCTGTCGCATATCGCGCAGATTATGTCACAGGAAGTATCTTTGCAATTCATATCAGTTACACCTGCTTTTTTCCTGGCGGGAGGGCCCGGTGAAAGGCAACAAATTAAGGAGGGTGCGTTTTATATGGTGGAGAAATCGTCGGAAAAGCAGTGGGAGCAGCTGTCAGAGCTCCTCGGCAAATACCGCGGGACCAGGGGTAGCGTGATTCCTGTGCTTCAGCAGGCGCAGGAGATTTTTGGTTATTTGCCGAAAGACGTCCTGCTGGAGATCAGCAAAGAGATCGGAGTTCCCATCAGCCATATCTTCGGAGTGGTAACCTTCTACGCTCAGTTCCATCTCGATCCGCGCGGAAGAAATATCATCCGCTCCTGCCAGGGAACAGCATGCCACGTACGCGGAGCCAAAACAGTTCTGCAGGCTATCAGGGAAAAACTCGGCCTCAAAGACGGGCAGGCAACGACCGAAGATCTTAAGTTCACGCTTGAGACCGTCGCATGCATAGGCGCTTGCGGCCTTGCTCCGTGCGTTATGGTCAACGACGAGACACACGGCAGACTTACCCCGCAGAAGATCGGCGAGATCCTGAATCAGTACGCGTAGTTGGAGTGGGAGGAATTATCAGATGGCAATCAAAAGTCTTGAGGATCTTCGTAAGATAAAGGCTGCAGCAAAACAGCAGACAGAAACAAGAAAACTCAATGAGAAACAGATAATAATCGGAATGGGCACCTGCGGGATAGCCGCCGGTGCGCGCGCAGTCATGACGGCCGTGCTCGATGAGCTTGCAAAGCGCAACATAAATGACGTTGCGATCCTGCAGACCGGCTGCATAGGCATGTGCCAGAAAGAACCCCTTCTTGACGTAGTCCTTCCGGGCAAGGACAGGGTCACCTACGGAAATGTCCAGCCGTCCGATGTACCGCGCATAATCGCGGATCATCTGATCAACGGCGTCATCGTTGAGGATCTTGTCGTAGCCAAGATCCCCGGTAAAGAAGCGTAGGCTGAAGGGAGGAATATTCTATGGCTCTCGTAAGAGCACATGTGCTGGTATGCGCCGGAACAGGCTGCACCTCAAGTGGTTCGGTCAAAGTCATAGCAAAGTTTAAAGACGAGATAAAAGCCGCAGGACTTGAAAAAGAAGTCGCGGTAGTAGAGACCGGGTGCCAGGGTTTCTGTGAGAATGGCCCCCTCGTCATAATATATCCTGAAGGAACGTTCTACACCCGCGTCACCCCCGAAGACGTCGCCGTGATAGTCAGCGAGCATCTTCTCAAGGGACGCATCGTCGAGCGCCTGCTCTACAAAGCCCCCATCACCGAAGAGAGCGTACCCGATTACGCGCAGATCGATTTCTACAAGAAGCAGCACCGCCAGGTCCTGAAGAACTGCGGCCGCATCAACCCCGATTCGCTTGAGGAGTACATCGCGGCTGACGGCTACGAAGGACTTGCGAAGGTCCTTCTTGAAATGACCCCTGAGCAGGTCGTCGAAGAAATGAAAAAGACCGGCCTCCGCGGACGCGGCGGCGGCGGCTTCCCGACAGGCATGAAGTGGGGCTTCTGCCAGAAATCCCCCGGACCGAAGAAATACATAATCTGCAACGCTGACGAAGGCGACCCCGGCGCATTCATGGACCGCTCGCTGCTTGAGGGCGACCCGCACGCGATACTGGAAGGAATGATCATCGGAGCCTACGCCATCGGCGCTGATGAAGGCTACATCTACTGCCGCGCGGAATACCCGCTCGCGATCAAGCGTCTGAAACAGGCCATTGCACAGGCTGAAGAAGCCGGACTGCTCGGCGACAACATCCTCGGCACAAACTTCAGCTGCCGCATCCATATCAAAGAAGGCGCCGGAGCATTCGTCTGCGGCGAAGAGACTGCTCTTATGCAGTCCATCGAAGGCAACCGCGGCATGCCGCGTCCCCGTCCGCCGTTCCCCGCAGTAAAGGGACTCTGGGGCAAGCCTTCCAACATCAACAACGTTGAAACATTCGCGAACATCCCCTACATCTTCCGCGTAGGCGCTGAAGAATTCGCCAAACTCGGGACCGAGAAATCAAAGGGAACCAAAGTCTTCGCCCTTACCGGCAAGATCAACAACACAGGGCTTGCCGAAGTCCCGATGGGCATCACGATGCGCGAGATCATCTTCGACATCGGCGGCGGCATAATCGGCGGCAAGAAGTTCAAGGCCGTACAGATAGGCGGACCCTCCGGCGGATGCATGCCCGAGAAGCTCCTTGACACACCGATCGACTACGACTCGCTCATCGCAGCCGGCGCAATGATGGGATCCGGCGGTCTCGTCGTAATGGACGAAGATACCTGCATGGTCGACGTTGCGAAGTTCTTCCTCAACTTCACACAGTCGGAATCCTGCGGAAAATGCACGCCCTGCCGCGAAGGCACAAAGCGCATGCTTGAGATACTCGAAAAGATCACGGACGGCAGAGGAGAAGAGGGAGACATCGAAAAACTCGAAAAGCTCGCCGTTTCCATCAAGGCCGGCGCTCTCTGCGCACTCGGCCAGACCGCTCCGAACCCGATCCTTTCAACGCTCCGCTACTTCAGAGACGAGTATGAGGCGCATATCAAAGAGAAGAGATGCCCGGCCGGCGTCTGCAAGAGCCTTCTGAGCTTCAAGATCACCGACGCCTGCAAAGGCTGCGGCCTCTGCGCGAAGAACTGCCCGGTAGGCGCGATCAGCGGCCAGCCGAAGCAGCAGTACGTCATCGACGCTGCGAAATGCATCAAGTGCGGCGCCTGCCTCGAGAAATGCCCGTTCAAGGCTATCGTGCGCGGATAATTTCGGCTAATGGAAGGGGAGTAAAAATAATATGGATCTTGTAAAAGTTACAATAGACGGCAAAACAGTAGAAGTGCCCTCTAACTTTACCGTAATAGAGGCCGCTGCCAAAGCCGGAATCCGCATTCCGCAGCTCTGCTACCATCCGGAGCTTGAGAAGGTCGGCGCATGCCGCGTCTGCATCGTTGAGATCGAAAAAGCGCGCGGACTCGGAGCTGCCTGCGTATATCCCGTAGCGGACGGCATGGTAGTGCATACAAATACACAGAAGGTCCGCGAGACGCGCAAGACCGTAGTCGAGCTCCTTCTTGCAAACCATCCGCAGGACTGCCTCTTCTGCCAGAAGAATAATGACTGCGAACTGCAGCGCATCGCTGCCGACCTCGGCGTCCGCGAAGTGCCCTACACCGGCGCGAAGCGTGAGGCTGTAAAAGACGAGAGCAACCCGAGCCTTGTCCGCGACCCCAACAAGTGCATCCTCTGCGGCCGCTGCATCAGAGCCTGCCACGAGCGTCAGGGACTTGACGTCTACTCGTTCGTGAACCGCGGCTTCAAGACGATAGTCGAACCGGCATTCGGCCTCGGCCTCGACAAGGTCGCCTGCTCCTACTGCGGACAGTGCGCCGCCGTTTGCCCGACCGCCGCTATCTGCGAGCGCGACGACACCGAAAAAGTATTCGCGGCCCTTGGCGATCCCGAAAATTACACGATCGTACAGACCGCTCCCGCCACGCGCGTGGCCCGCGGTGAAGAGCTCGGCCTGCCGGCAGGCGAGATCGTCACCGGAAAGATGGTCGCTGCTCTGCGCCGCCTCGGCTTCGACAAGGTATTCGACACAGACTTCTCGGCCGACCTCACGATAATGGAAGAGGGCAGCGAGTTCCTGCACCGCGTGCAGAACGGCGGCGTACTGCCGATGATCACCTCCTGCTCACCGGGCTGGATCAACTTCATCGAGATCAAGTATCCCGACCTCCTGCCGCACCTTTCGACCGCCAAGTCGCCGCAGGGCATGTTCGGCGCTCTGGCAAAGACCTACTGGCCCGAAACACAGGGCATCCCCGTGGAGAAGATATTCAGCGTTTCGATAATGCCCTGCACGGCCAAGAAGTCTGAGGTAGTACGTCCGCAGCTGCAGAGCAACCCCGGCATCCCCGATGTCGACGTTTCGCTCACTACGCGCGAACTTGCCCGCATGATCAAAAACGCCGGTATCGACTTCAAGAACCTGCCGGAAGAAGAGTATGACAGCCCGCTCGGCACATCGACAGGCGCTGCGGTCATATTCGGAGCCACCGGCGGAGTTATGGAAGCCGCTATACGCACGGTCTACGCGATACTCAACAACGGCCAGGAGATTCCCGGTGTCGTATTCAAGCCTGTACGCGGCATGGAAGGCATCAAAGAAGCCAGCGTCGACGTTCCGATCAACGGACAGAATGTCACAGTGAAGCTCGCTGTCGCCCATACGCTTAAGAACGCCAAGGTGCTGATGGACAAGATCCGCGCCGGTGAAGCGGACTACCACTTCATCGAGATCATGGCCTGCCCCGGCGGCTGCATCGGCGGCGGCGGACAGCCCCAGCCGGTCACACCGGAGATCAGAGCAGCGCGTACCGCGGCTATCTACCGCGACGACGAAGCGAACACACTGCGCCAGTCGCACAACACCCCGGACATCAAAGCTCTCTACGAAACATGGCTCGGCAAACCGCTCGGAGAGAAGTCACACAAATATCTCCATACGCATTACAAAGCCCAGCCGAGAGAGATGTAGCACGTATCAGACCATAAGCAATAAAAGAAAGGGCTCTGTCATGAGCCCTTTCTTTTTATATCCGCACAAAAGCTGTAAAAAAGCTTAGGCCGCAGCAGAGCGTCCCTTTTTCAGAGCTGCTTCTGCGCGGCGCAAGCACTCTTTTGTTTTCTGTGTTATCATTAAAGCGTTAAAGCGCACCGAAACGTTTAAGCAGCCGCTAATTTACGGCCTGAGGAAAACACGGGAAACAGGAAGGGAATGTCGGCTTTGGAGCCTGTCTGCGATAAACCGGCTGTATCGGTGATAATGCCGGCATACAACGCCGGAAAATATATCTCGGAAGCGGTACGCTCGGTAATATCTCAGAGCTGCCGGAACTGGGAACTTATAATAATTGACGACTGCTCCTGCGACGATACCGTTGAAGCCGCGGCGGTGTTTTCAGAAGCGGACACGCGCATCAGGCTTTACCGCAATGAAACCAACATCGGCGCAAGGCGTTCGCGTGAACGTGCTCTGAAGACGGCCCGCGCCGAATGGGTGGCATTCCTGGATGCAGACGATATGTGGGAAGATAACAAACTGCAGAAGCAGATGGAGTTTGCCGCGGGAAAAAATGCCGACTTCACATTCACCGGCTCTTCTTTTATTGATGAAAACAGCATCCCCTACGGCTGGATAATGAACGTTCCGGAGGAGATAGACTACAGCGGACTCCTCAAACAGAACATCATCTCCTGCTCGTCAGTGCTGTTAAAAAAACATTTGTTATTGTATAATACTCCTTCGGGAGACGGTACGCATGAAGACTATGCACATTGGCTGACTCTGCTCAGAAACGGTGTACGCGCGTACGGTCTCGATCAGCCGCTTCTGCGGTACAGAGTATATCGGGCATCAAGCTCCGGAAATAAATTTCGCTCGGCACTTATGACATACAGGACATACAGGCTGGTTGGGCTGTCTTTCTTCGACGCGGCCCGAGCGATGTTTTTCTATGCGTCAAGAAGCATGAGAAAATACAGCAACATTCGTAATTCCGGAGCGTATGGCGGCAGAAAAAAGAGGAACATATAAAACTCATGAGCAACGCTATAGAGTCTTTCAGAGAGGTATACAGCAGAAAGGAACTGCTCTCGGAACTTGTAAAGCGCGACGTGCGTCTCAAATACAGAAGAAGTTTTTTGGGCTATCTGTGGAGCATAATGAATCCGCTCCTGATGATGATAGTCCTAACTGTGGTATTTGCAAGAATGTTCCGCTACGATATAGTCAACTACCCTATTTATCTTATTATAGGAAGATCCATGTTTGACTTTATGAATGAAGCTACAAATGCCGGGATGCGGTCTATAACAAGCAACGCCACATTACTAAAAAAGACTTATGTGCCGAAATATATATTTACGCTGGCAAGCGTCACAAGCTCTACGGTAAATTACATTTTCTCCCTTGGGGCGCTGGTGATCGTTATGATCGGCACAAAGACGGTGCCTTCCGTTTATACTGTATTTCTGCCGTTAACGATACTTCTGTTTTATATATTCTGCCTTGGGATCTCATTTTTTCTTGCAGCTGCCGCAGTCTTTTTCCGCGATATAGAGTATATATACAGGGCCCTTCTGCTGGCATGGATGTATCTCTCCGCTATCTTCTACCCTGTCACGCGGCTGCCTGAAAGCATACGGGAGCTGGTAGTCAACTTCAACCCTATATTTATATATGTCGAACAGGCAAGATCTCTGATACTGTACGGGAAGCTGCCGACACCGCACAATATCTGTGCAAGCATCATTTATGCGCTGATCTCTATAACGATTGGGGTCGCGGTATTTAAAAAGACACAGGATAACTTCATACTTTACATCTGACGACACTTTTGGGAGAGCAGCATGGAAGACAAGATAATGATAGAGGTAAAAGACGCGTCTGTGCGCTTTAACCTTGCAAGTGAAAAGATAGATAATCTGAAAGAGTATTTTGTCAAACTGACGAAAAAAGAATTAAGGTTCAAGGAGTTCTATGCTCTTCAGGACGTAAGCCTTACGGTAAAGAAAGGCGAATCATGGGGAATAGTCGGGCGCAACTGCTCGGGAAAATCTACTCTGCTCAAACTTATATGCA